>WNEZ01007881.1_pt1 | contig 17577 bp, 19 predicted proteins | sample 5400521 | NCBI WGS metagenome assembly WNEZ01 (sample SAMN13153339, study PRJNA577476) | soil metagenome | isolation source: 120 cm saprolite under Douglas fir tree site 2 hole 1 replicate 1 | place: USA:California | collected 2015-04-18
GTGAGCGACTTCCTCGGCCATCTGCCGGGCAAGCTGCTGGTGGTCTGGGACGGGCTGCCGCAGCACCGGGCGCGGCTGGTCACGGAGTTTATTCACGCGCAGCGGGGCCGCCTGGCGGTCGAGCGCTTGCCCGCCTACGCGCCGGAACTCCATCCGGTGAAATACATCTGGGGCTACTGGAAACACCACGAGCTGCCCAACTTCTGCCCGCGCGATTTCGGCCAGCTCAGCTATCAGGCGCGCCGCTGCACTGCGGCGCATGCGCCGGCGCCCGCGCCTGGCTCGTTCTGGCAGCAAGCAAATCTGTCACTATGATATGCAGACCTAAATAGTTCTCTATCTACTCACCGTCGTTCTGCCAACTCACACTTCAATTACAGCCGTGGCTGTTTGCGGTCTTGTAACAATTTTTGCCGTTGGGGCCCTTATATACGCCCCTGCCATTTTTGGTCTTGGCTTCCCCTCCCGCGCTCGTGTGCGTCGTATTCACTCCATACTGATTCTTCTCTGAATGCCAGGCGTTGCCGGTATTCGGGTTGTATCCCCCAGCTTGCTCTCCATTGTTGCACACAACGTGGCCATACGCGTTTGTGTAGCATCTAGCGAACGCGCTGGTGGAAAACACCATCAACGTCAATATTATCACTGCAATTTTCATTACGATCTCCTATATCGAGATTTACATTTGGACCTTCATTAGGCATTGCCTTGCGGCTGGCCGCTGGGTACACACCGTGGCCATCAACAGCGCACCGAACGCCAGTAGCAGCGCGCACGTCGGCCAGAAATCTAATCCGGGCGCGCAGCGGCGAATATTTCCAGAGGTAGACTCTTCGCCCTATTGTGAGACTGCTCCATTGCGATCGGGGATATCTATTGTACCTTGGTACAATATGCGGCTTTGGCCGACCAGACTAAATCTACGATTCGGCAAGGAGAAGCGATCAGTGTTAGCCGTGAGGCATGGAGCGGTTGGTCGCCACTGGAAGCCTTCGTTAACCAATTGGGATGCTCCCTTGAGCGGAGTGAGGTAGCTCGCTTCCTACCGAACGCGGCACAACGCTGGCCCTGGCCCACCAACGAAAGAAGTAGGCGTGGAAGGTATGAGGACTGAACTGTGTACTTGGCGCAACTTATCACTGGGTGCAGTAGTGTCGGTTGTTTACTTATTGACCGCCAGCGCAGTGCGCGCCCAGCAAATCAACGGCGTACCGGGTTCGCCCAGCGCCACCGTAACGCTTGACGGGAAGCAACTCCCGCCGCCACCAATGCCGTTCGGCGGCGTGATCAAGCAAAGCTACCTGGATTCGACTCCATACTGGCCGCCACGCGTTGTGCCGCCCAAGGGCGCACCCAACATCCTCCTGATCATGACCGACGACGAGGGCTACGGCGTTTCGAGCACCTTCGGCGGCGTCATACCGATGCCCGCGCTGGATCGGATAGCCAAGGCGGGATTGCGCTACACCCAGTTCCACTCGACCGCGCTGTGCTCGCCCACACGCGCCGCTCTCATCACGGGGCGCAATCATCACTCGGTGGGCTCCGGCGTGATCGGCGAGTTGTCCACGGGTTATCCGGGCTATGACTCCATCATCGGGCCGGAGAACGCCACCATCGGCACGATCCTCCGGGACAACGGTTACGCCACCTCGTGGTTTGGCAAGAACCACAACACGCCGAGCTTTCAGTACAGCGTCGCCGGGCCTTTCGACCAATGGCCGGTCGGCATGGGCTTCCAGTATTTCTATGGATTCCTGGGCGGCGAGACCGACCAGTGGACGCCCTACCTTTTTCGCAATACGACCCCGGTGTTTCCCTGGATCGGCAAACCCGGCTACAACCTCACCACCGATCTGGCAGACGACGCCATCAAGTACATGCGCGATCTGAACGCGGCTGCACCCGACAAGCCGTTCTTCCTTTATTATGTGCCCGGTGGCACCCACTCGCCGCACCAGCCGACCAAGGAATGGATCGAGAAGTTCAAAGGCAAGTTCGACATGGGCTATGAAAAGTTGCGCGAGCAGATCTTCGCCAACCAAAAGCGGCTCGGCGTGATCCCGGCGGATACTCAGCTCACCCCGTGGCCGGACGGGCAGGCCGGGTATGGTGGCGCAAAGCTGCCGAAGTGGGACTCGCTTTCAGTCGTGCAAAAAAAACTCTATGAGCGCGAAGCGGAGGTCTTCGCGGCATACGCCGGCTACACGGACCATGAGATTGGCCGGGTAATTCAAGAAGTCCAGGATGAGGGCAAACTCGACAACACGCTCATCATCTACATCTGTGGCGACAACGGCACCAGTGCCGAAGGCACCCTGTATGGCACCTATAATCAGCTCACCGCCTACAACGGCATACTGGACGCTCCGATGCCTTTGCAATTACTGCACTATAGAGACTGGGGCTCGGACAAGACCTACCCGCATATGGCGGTGCAATGGGCGTGGGCATTTGACACGCCGTTTAAGTGGACCAAGCAGGTGGCTTCGCATTTCGGCGGCACACGGCAGGGTCTGGCCATTTCATGGCCCGGCCACATCAACGATGTGGGCGGCGTCCGCACGCAGTTCCACCATGTCATTGATATCGTGCCGACGATCCTTGAAGCCACCGGCATCCGAGCGCCCGGGATGGTCAACGGGATCAAGCAGAAGCCGATTGAAGGCGTAAGCATGGCCTATACATTCGACAAGGCCAATGCCAATGCACCGTCGAAGCGCGAGACGCAGTATTTCGAGTTAGGCGGCAACCGCGCGATCTACCACGACGGGTGGATGGCGAACACGACTCCGCCCATCCCGGTTTGGGAGCTGGGAACGGGCAAGCTGCCCGACCTTGCCACCGGCTACCAGTGGGAGCTTTACCACATCGCCGAAGACTACTCGCAATACAACGACCTCGCCGCGAAGATGCCTGACAAGCTAAAGGAAATGCAGGCGTTGTTCATGGCGGAGGCGGCGAAATACAACGTCTTCCCCTTGGATAACAGGGCCTTCGCGCGCCTCCTTACGCCACGACCGAGCGCAGTCGCCGGGCGAACGGTTTTCACCTACACGGGTGAGAATGCCGGCATTCCCCTCGGCAATGCTCCGAGCATTTTGGACAAGAACTACACCATCACTGCCGAAGTGACGATCCCCAAAGGTGGGGCGGAGGGAATGATCGTAACTCTGGGCGGCCGCTTCGGCGGCTACGGCTTCTACCTACTCAAAGGCAAGCCAGTCTTCGATTACAACCTTCTCGACCTGACGCACTACCGCTGGGAGGGGGGACCGTTAGGCCGCGGCTTGCTAGGTAGTGCGCTCAAGCCGGGCAAGCACACGATCGTGTTCGCCTTCAAATACGACGGACCGGGACCCGGTAAGGGTGGCACCGGCGTGCTTACGGTTGATGGCAAGGAATTGGCCCGCAAGAAGATACCGCACACGATTCCGTTAATGATGGCCATAGATGAGACCTTCGATGTTGGGATCGATACACGGACGGCGGTGGACAACGACTACAAGGTGCCGTTCCGCTTCACCGGCACGATCGACAAGCTGACTTTCAACCTCGGGCCGGAGCAGTTGACGGACGCAGACCGAAAGATCATTGCGGAACGTCTAGCCAGGGCGAGGGATTAGGCGGGCGAGCAATTAGCGACTGAACCCTTTTGGGATCGGCTCAAGAAACGTGCGGGCGTCCGCGGCTTGGCGGGCGAGACCAAAGCGTCGGACCAAAGTCGCGATACAAAGAAAATGAAATCTGAACCGGAACCAACGAAAAGAACGAAGAAAATATTCTCCGTCGCTTCTGATTAGCCAAATGTTCAACAGTTCCTCGCCTGCGAGCACTCTGCTCACCGTAACCGCGGTGATTGAACTGGGCGCCGGCTTGGCGCTGCTGTGTTTTCCCTCGGTGACGGTGGCGCTCCTCGTCGGCATACCGCTGGAGGCACCGGCCGCCTTGACCTTGGCGTGCGTCGCCGGCGCCGCGTTGCTCACGCTGGGTGTGGCCTGCTGGCTTGCACGGGGTGACACGCAAAGCCGCGCCGCGAGAGGATTGGTCGCCGCGATGGTGCTGTATCATTTTGGCGTAGCATTTATCCTTGCGGCTGCCGGCATCGGGTCGCACCTGGTTGGCGTCGCCTTATGGCCGGCCGTTGTGCTGCACGCGGCCATGACCGTCTGGTGCATTATGAGCCTTCTCAGTGGGAAGCTGGGAGGACAAAACCAGCCCCTCAGCAGAGTTTTCCCTGATCTTTTGTACCGGTTGAGAAAGCCTGCCGCTGAGCGTCAAGATTTAACCCGATAACGAGATTCGTGCCGGAGCCTCGAGCTCAATTCGATGTGGCAGGATATTGATCTGCGAATCCGCGAGCCCAACAAGCTCCAAGGCGAGGTCTAATCAATGCGAGTGAATACAGTCGTCCGAGTCGTCATGATAGTCACGGTTCTTCTGGCAATAGGCGGTGGTGCCGCCAGCGCTCAAGAGAAAGCGGCTAAGTCAAATCTTCCCAACATTCTGGTGATCATGGGCGATGACATTGGCTACTGGAATTTGAGCACCTACAACCAGGGCATGATGGGATTTGGAACGCCCAACTGCCCGGCGACCCGCAATTGATCGAGTGAAGGGTAAATGAAACGTAAGGTCACGTCAGCGTCAAGAAACGCAAACGCTTGGTTCTCCATCCTGATTGTCTTGGCGGTCGCGTGCACGGCGCCGGATGTCCGAGCGCAGCAGACGCCTGATCGTACAGTGTTGCCGCTTGCCGAGCCGAGCTATCCACCGATCACAGAACTCGATGTCCGCAAGGCTACGCCGCCCCCGCGGTTCGAGGTCAAGGCACCGGATGGAGCGCCCAATGTGCTGGTGATCCTGCTCGACAACCTCGGATACGGCGCTACCAAGCCGTTCGGCGGCGTGATCGAGATGCCCACACTGGAACGCCTCGCCAAAGATGGACTCATCTACAACAATTTTCATACCGCGCCGCTGTGTTCTCCGAGTCGCGTGGCTCTGCTCACCGGCCGCAACCCGCACAGCGCCAACATGGGATCCGTCGCGGAGGTAGCGACAGCGTTTCCGGGTCAGACCGCGGAACGTCCCAATAGCGTCGCTACGATCGCCGAGATCCTGAAGCTGAACGGCTACAGCACTGCGATGTTCGGCAAAACTCACGAATTCACACCCTGGGAATTGGGGCCGTCCGGTCCGTTTGAATCATGGCCAACTGGTTCGGGATTTGAAAGGTTCTACGGCACCCTGAGCGGTGAGGCGGACCTCTTCGCGCCACCACTGATGGACAACTCAACGCTGGTCGACCTCCCTAACGATCCGAACTACTTCTACCAGACCGATTTGGCCGATCACGCGATCTCGTGGATCCGGGCGCAGAAGACCATGACTCCCGACAAGCCGTTCTTCATCTACTATGCGTCGCCGGGCACGCACGCGCCGAGTCAGGTGCCGGCCGCGTGGCGAGATAAGTATAAAGGCAAATTCGACATGGGCTGGGACAAATACCGCGACCAAATTCTGGCGCGGCAAAAGTCGTTGGGCATCGTGCCGCCCAATACGCAGCTTACTCCTAAGCCAACGGAGAAGGAGATGCCGGATTGGGACAAGTTGAGCGAAAAAAAAAGATAGTCTTCACGCGGCAACAGGAGATCTTCGCCGCCTACGCCGAGGAAACCGACCATGAGATCGGCCGCGTGGTGCAGGCCATCGATGACCTTGCCGCGATGGACAATACACTGATCATCTACATAACCGGTGACAACGGATCGAGCGGTAACGGCGGGCCGACGGGGCGCTTCAACAGCGTCACGTCCTATAACGCCCTGCCGGAAACGATAGACGAGCAGTTCCAGCACCTCGCTGACTTCGGCGGACCGCACTCAGACATGACACCCCCTCTGGGCTGGGCGATCGCCGACAACGCACCTTTCGCCTATTGTCAGTTTGCGGCCGCCTACGGCGGCACTACCAATGGCGCGGTCGTCCATTGGCCGAAGGTGATCAAAGCGAAGGGTGAAATCCGGTCCCAATATCATCACCTTATCGACATCGCGCCGACGGTTCTTCAATCGGCGGAGCTGCCGCAACCCAAGGTTGTCAACGGAACGCCCCAGAAGCCGATCGAAGGTGTGAGCATGGTCTACAGCTTTACTGACGCTCAGGCGAAGTCGCCTCACACCGTTCAGTACACGGAGTTTGCAGGGAACCGTGGCATCTACAAGGACGGCTGGTATGCGACCACCTTGCACAGAGCACCCTGGGAAGCCCAACCTCGATCCACTTTTGACCAGGACAAGTGGGAACTCTACAACACTGCCGAAGACTTCAATTGCGCGAACGACCTGGCCGCGAAGAATCCGGACAAGCTCAAAGAAATGCAGGGCACCTTTCTTACCGAGGCGGTCAAGTACAACGTGCTGCCGCTCGATGATCGCGTTTACGAGCGGTTCAATCCTGCTGTTGCCGGGCGGCCCGACCTGCTCGCGGGGCGCACGTCGCTGACGGTCTACTCGGGCATGATCGGGATGAAGGAGAATGCCTTCATCAACACAAAGAACCGTTCTTATTCGGTGACTGCCGAGCTCGATCTACCCAAAACGGGAGTCTCGGGCGTGATCCTCGCGCAGGGCGGGGTACACGCCGGCTGGAGCCTCTACGTCAAGGACGGTAAGCCGAAGCTCGCATACAACTATCTGGGTAACGTCACCACTATCGCGTCTGCCGGGCGCCTGCCTGCGGGTCGTGTGACGGTCGTCTACGATTTTGTCTATGACGGTGGCAAGCCCGGCTCCGGCGGGACGGGCTCGATCTTCATCAACGGGAGAAAAGTTGCCACTAGCCGAATTGAGCGAACCATTCCCTTCGTCTTCGGCGTTGAAACGGCTGATGTGGGCGAAGACCTCTATACCCCCGTGACTTCTGACTACGCGAAAGGCAACAACAAGTTCACCGGGAAAATCGACAAGGTGACGATCGATCTGAAGAAAATGAATTCTGCCGATGAGGACGCTGCTAGGAAAGCTGCGGCGATAAGCGACGAAGATGATGCAGATACCGACTGAGGAGCATCAATCTGCATGCCAGTGAGACCACTACATATATTTTTAATACTCGCGTTGTTCGTTATTTGCGGCACCTCCCGCGCAATCGCGCAGACCGCCGCGAATCGGCCTGCGCCACCGTCGCCGCAAGGAGCGACGCCAAGTAACGCTCCTGTGCAGAGTCTCGAGCAGGAAATAAACTCCGAAGTTGCAGAAGCGGGCAATGGCAAGGCTTCGCTGACGGAGGTCAACAAGGAGCTGTCCAACCCGATTTCGACTATCTGGGCCTTGTCGTTTCAGCAGAACACTTTCTGGTTGAACAAGCCTGAACGCAACGTAGTGAACCTGCTGTTTCAGCCGGTCCTTCCAGTATCTCTCACTAGCAACTGGAACCTTATTACCCGGCCGGTGATTCCGGTCTTCAACTCAACTCCCTACGTAAACAAGAGCGGCAATCTCCATCGCGTAACAGGTTTCGGCGATACCGTATTAGTCGAACTGCTGTCGCCCAGCTCGAAGTTAGCCGGCCCGTGGCTGCTCGGAGCGGGTCCGACTTTCATTTTCCCGACTGCCAGCAATTCGCGGCTTGGTCAAAACAAGTGGCAAATTGGACCAACGGCATTGCTTGGATACCTCGGCGAAAAGTGGATCGCGGGCGTGTTTCCCCAGCAGTGGTGGTCGGTCGGCGGCCCAGGCTCGAACACAACCAGTCAGATGAATCTTCAATACTTCTTCTCCTATTTTCCGGCTGCGGGTTGGTCAGTCGGCACGTCGCCCAACATGCTGGTGAACTGGTACGCAAAGAAGAGCAGTAACATGGTGACATTTCCGATCGGACTAAGCATCAGCAAAGTCGTGAAGATCGGCCCATTGCCGGTGAAATTCGGTGTGCAAGGCCAGTACATGCCAGTCCATCCGGATGTCTTCGGGCAGAAGTGGGATTTGCAGTTCTCGGTTACGCCAGTGATTCCGAAGCTGATCAAGGGAAGTGTTCTCGATGACTGGTGAGTGCGCGTGTTGATCAGACAACTTGTTGACGACTTATTGACAAGGTAGCGCCTGACTCACGCACGGCAGCGGTTTGGTGAAACCTCGGTCAGCCACACATAGGAGGTTCGCGATGAAGTCTTTTAGCCGTATCGTAATGGGTCTGTTCGCCCTGGTCGTGTTCGCCGGATGCGCTTCGACCAACGTCACCCAGCAAACACCGATGAGCAGCCCTAGGCTCGCGCGGCCCAACCAGATTTGGGTGTACAGCTTCGTCGCCGCGCCCGCCGACATGCCGGCCGATTCCTCGATCAGCGGCCAGATGAGTGCGCCCAGCACCCCGCCCACCGCCGAGCAAATTGAAACCGGGCGCAAGGGGTGCGGTCAAGCGTTTCGTCATCGGTTTCGGCGCGGGAACCACCGAGATGGATACGGTGGTCGAAGGCTACGCGGTGACGCCGCAAGGCTGGCACAAACTCGGCTCGGGGACGCTGACCTCCTCCGGAGGAAAAACGCCGGGGATGGTAGTACCGGCCGCCGTGGTGATCGCTACCGGCAATCCGATAGGCCTGATTGTCGTCGGCGGGATGAAAATTTATGGGGAGGCAAGCGGCAGGAACAAACTCGAGGGGAGAGCCAAGGCGACCGCCGACGAAATTGCGGAGCAGCTCAGAATCCGATTCCAGGATCGGGGCTGGATCCAGTGAACGAAAGAGATGGGACGAAAAACTCGGCGGCCCATCCCCTTTATCATTCCGATAGCCCATCTAAGGTCAGAGTTACCCCTAAAACTACAGAAGGATGTCCAACACAGTGACTATGGCCACAAACCGCGAAGCGTGGAATGATTCTATCGTCGCATTGCCAGTGATCCTGGCCGGTCTCATCTTGATAGGTCTAGTGTCCGGTTGTTCCAGCGCCAATTCCGCTCCGCCTGACGCGTCGCAGAGCGGCGGGGGCACCGCGCTTTCGGCTCAGGCCTCCGCGCCATCAAACCCAGCACCCGCTGCAAATTCCAGCCCCAGTGGATCTGCTCAAGCGAACAGCGCTTCGCCTTCGCCTGCCGCTGCTGCATCACCTGCTCAGGAACATCTCGTCGGCATCGGTTCAGAAACAGTTGTCACGATTCACGGAAAAATCGTTTCGGTAAATCGCTCGAAAAAGCTTGTCACGCTCGAAGGCCCGAACGGCAAGCAGGTCACGCTACAGGTGTACAACCCCTACAACCTCGCGGCGGCGAAGCCTGGCGAGCCTTTCGTTGCCAAGTTCTACGAAATCGTGACTATTCGAAAGCTGCTGGCTGGCGAGTCGCTACCCCCTGCCTCGCTTGCCGCAGGCATTATCAGCGCGACGCCGGGACAAATTCCTAGCGCCGTCGTTGGCACTCGGGTGCAACTGATTGTAACCGTCGACGCGATCGACAAAAACAAGAAGACAATCACGGTACAGGGTCCGGACGGCGCTGCGGAAACAGTCAGCGTCGCCAATCCGGCGAATCTCAAGTACGTGAAGGTGGGGGAGAAGATCGTAATCACGCTGTCGAAGGTGGTCGCAATCGCGCTCGAAACGGAGTTCGGGGGATGACGGTTCTTCCGGGACCGTAGGCTGGTCGCCGGGCAGCCACCGACTAGTTTGCGAGTTGCTGGCATCAGATGAGTAGCGTCGGCGCCGGCCTCGCTAGAGTTGGCGGAAAGGCAGTCGAGGAGCCCGACCTTTGAACGCTTGATGAGACTATTCCAGTATAAGGCCAATGCGCACGGCGAAGCGGATTCCTTCATTCAATGCGGTTGAAGGTCCAATTAGGACGAACCGGATTTGACGCGAAATAGCGACGGGGCAAGCGAATGAATGTCGACGAAGGTTCGCCGCAAGGGAAAGTGTCTCTCGATCGTGCCTCCGATGGCACCTTGGTGGTTCGCGTCGCGGGTCCCTGGCATATTGGCAGAGATATTCCATCGGCGGCGCTTCTCACCCGGGAGCTGGACGCGCATCCAGGCGCGCCAAAGCAACTTTCATTCGATACGGCTGAACTAACCCACTGGGATAGCGGGCTGCTCGCGTTCCTCACGCAGACGAGCGAGACCTGCCGCGCACGCGGCATTGTCGAAGACCGCGCGGGCTTGCCCGCCGGCCTCAGACGACTGCTCGAACTTGCCGAGGCCGTTCCTGAAAAGAAGGGCGCGCGAAGCAGCGCTACCAAGGTCTCGTTCTTCGAAGGCGTCGGTAACGTGACCATCGGCTACGGACTTTCGATAAGTGAGTTCATGGCCTTTCTCGGAGAACTCTCGATCGCTTTCGCGAGATTTTTCCGCGGCAAGGCCCGCTACCGAACGGTCGACCTCCTTGAAGTTATTCAGGACTGCGGCGTCAATGCGGTTGGTATCGTGTCTCTGATTGCGTTTCTCGTCGGGGTCATCCTCGCCTTCATGGGAGCGGTACAGCTCTCGCAGTTTGGAGCTTCGATCTACGTCGCCGACTTAGTCGGCATCGGGATGGTCCGCGACATGGGCGCGATGATGACAGCCATAATCATGTCAGGCCGCACCGGCGCCGCATTCGCGGCCAAACTGGGCACTATGAAAGTGACGCAGGAGATTGACGCGCTCACCACGATGGGCATCTCGCCGCTGGAGTTTCTGGTGCTCCCGCGCACACTCGCACTAGTGCTGATGATGCCGCTGCTCTGTCTATTCGCGGACTTCGTCGGAATACTCGGCGGCATGTTCGTCGGCGTCGGTATGCTTGGCCTCTCGGTCGGCAGTTACATGCGGGAAACGATATCAACACTAACTTTGCTCAATCTGTTCGGCGGGCTTTTCAAGGGAACCTTTTACGGCGCGCTGATCGCTATCGCGGGATGCCTGCGCGGATTTCAGTGCGGCAACAGCTCCTCCGCGGTCGGCGATGCGGCAACGCAAGCGGTCGTGATGTCCATCGTAATGGTGGTCGCCGCCTGCGGATTGTTCGCGGTGGTCTTTAATTTCCTAGGAATCTGATCGGTGGGTGTCTCCATTGGCCAACGAAGCAGACACTAATGCCAAGCCGTCGAGCCGTGAACCGCACGTCATCGTGAGAAATCTGACGATGGCGTATGGCAGCTTCGTGCTGATGCGGGATCTGAATTTCGTCGTCCGTCGCGGCGATATCTTTATCGTCATGGGGGGCAGCGGATGCGGCAAGAGCACCGTTATGCGCCACTTGATCGGGCTTAAGGAACCGGCGGCGGGGGAAATATTCTACGGTAACGTCAACTTTACGAAAGCGGGAACGGAAGAGCGTGAAAAGCTGCTCCGGCGCTTTGGAATCCTATATCAGAGTGGCGCACTATGGAGTTCGATGACGCTGGCCGAGAACGTCGGCCTCCCGCTCGGCGAGTTCACCGATATGACGGCCATTCAGATCCGCGAGCTTGCAGCGCTCAAGCTGGCACTGGTCGGGCTGAAGGGTTTTGAAGATTTCTATCCGAACGAGATAAGCGGCGGCATGCAGAAGCGCGCCGGCATCGCGCGCGCGATGGCCTTGGACCCGGACATCCTCTTTTTCGACGAGCCGTCGGCGGGGTTGGATCCTATCAGCTCAAGGCTGCTGGACAATCTGATCATGGAACTGCGCAACAGCCTCGGCGCCACGATCGTGGTCGTAACCCATGAACTCGCGAGCATTTTCACGATCGCAAATAACAGCGTCTTTCTGGATGCCGAATCGCGAACCCAGATCGCGACCGGCGATCCCAAGGAATTGCTGGCGAATTCGAAGGATCCGCGGGTGCGGACGTTTCTCACTCGCGGAGCAGAAGGAGGCGACTCAGTTAATAATCATGGCTAAGCGTGTCAGTCCAACAGCCATCGGCGTATTCGTAGTCGCCAGCTTCACACTGGTGATTGCCGCTCTCATCGTGGTTGGTGCAGGGAACGTGTTCCGCAAACCGCTGCGGTTCATCTGCGTCTTTCAGGGAGACCTCAACGGGTTGAAGGTGGGCGCGCCGGTCAAGTTCAAGGGTGTGCAAATCGGGTCAGTTTCGGAAATCCGGCTGCGGCTGTCTCCTTCAGAGGGGCGGCTTCGTCAGCAGTTCGCGGATGTAGGGCTGCCAGTTATCATTGACCTCGATGAGTCTCTACTGATCGCGAAGGGAGGAACCGGGCATGCGGTTACACAGCCGGGTTCCGAAGACATTATTCGCCGCGGCTTGCGCGCACAGCTTAAAACAGAAAGCTTCCTGACCGGGCTCCTGTATGTCGATTTCGCTCTTCACCCCGATGCGCCTCTCAATCTCGCGGTGGAACCAGACAGCAGTCCGTACAGGGAGATCCCTACCATCCCGACCAAGCTCGAAGCGGTCCAGGAAGAGCTCGCCAACGCATTAGCACAATTCCAGGAGATCAATTTTCAGGCTCTGGCCGTATCGATTACCAACGCCGCCGACTCGATTAAGAATCTCACCAGTTCACCGCAACTTAAGGCCACGTTGGCCTCGCTGAAGGACACGACCGCGAATCTCAACAAGGCCGTCACCTCGGTGCGCGCGGCAGTCGATCATGCTAACGAGAAGCTTGATCCGCTCGTAGCGAACCTGCAGAAGAATTCCGACGAGGTTACCTTGACCTTGAAGGAAACGCGCGCCGCATTGGTCGACCTGCAATCGACGCTCGATTCCGACTCTCCGCTGGCGGTCCGCTTGAATGGCGCGCTCGAGCAGTTGACCTACACGACGCGCTCCATCGGAGAGCTGACCGATTATCTGCAGCAAAATCCGTCTTCGCTGGTGCGCGGCAAGTACGTGCCGGAAAAAGAGCGCTAAAGCCAATGAATTTCCCGGGCAAGTTGATCGTGTTCGCGATGTGCATCGCCGCGTCGGGATGCTCGCCGCTTGCGCCGCGACCGAATTACTCGAAGTTTTTTATCCTCACGCCGCTCGCTGACGCTGCGGGTCCGGGGCCAACTGCGGCATCGACAGCGCCCCGGCAGCTCGCGATCGGAATTGGGCCCATCGACTTTCCCGACTATCTTCGCCGCTCGCAGGTCGTGACGCGTTCGGCCCCCAATCAAATCGACCTCTCCATGGTAGATCGCTGGGGCGAGCCGCTGGATAAAAATTTTCAACGCGTACTGTCCGAGAACCTGGCGCAATTGTTGAACACCTATCGAATCGAGCAATATCCCTGGGACCGCAAGACGCAGGTCGACTATCAGATCGCGATCAACGTTCAGAATTTTGAAACCACCCCCGATGGTCAGTCGCAGCTGAATGCGCGATGGATTATCAAGGACGGTAGCAAGGGCAAGGACTTGTACGCATCCGAAACTATGACAAACACTCGTGTCGGGACGGGCGACACTGGCGCATCCGCCGCGCTGAGCCACGATCTGGCTACTCTCAGCAGGGAAATCGCATCTCGGGTGACCGAACTCAGTCAGCATCGCATGGGATACATCAGCGGGACTGAAGATTCGCGCAGCCGATCCTCAGCGGTTGCCGCGGTTCAACCGTAGAGGCCAGAGTTGTATGTGGGTATACCGCATTTCTGCTTTTCTCAGTATATATTAGGGATATAATTGTAGCGCTGTGCCGGTTCCTTGTAGCCTTTTGGCTTTTGGCGTTTCGGCAGCCTGACGCTCTCCCGAGGTGTCTCTTCATATGGAATCAGGCTCAGCAAATGGGCGATACAGTTGAGGCGTGCGCGGCGTTTGTCATCAGCGGGCACGACGTACCAAGGCGCGACTTCAGTATCAGTTGCGGCGATCATCGCGTCCCGTGCGCGAGAGTAGTCGTACCAGCGCCGATGTGACTCGAGGTCCATAGGGCTCAGCTTCCAGATTTTGCGCCCGTCGTTGATCCGCGAAATGAAACGGCGAGTTTGCTCCTGCTGGCCAACCTCGAACCAGTATTTGATCAAGGTGATTCCCGAGCGAACCATCGCATGCTCTATTTCAGGGCACATTTGCAAAAAGTACCGCGCCTCCTCCTCGCCGCAAAAACCCATTACGCGCTCAACCAGCGCGCGGTTGTACCAACTTCTGTCGAAGATAACCACCTCACCGCCGGCTGGAAGGTGCTCGATGTAGCGCTGCGCATACATCTGTGACTTCTCGCGCTCGGTTGGCGCCGGGAGCGCCACCACCCTGAACACGCGCGGGCTGACCCGCTCGGTGAGCCTCTTAATCACGCCGCCCTTTCCAGCGGCGTCGCGCCCCTCAAAGATGATGACTATTTTGAGATTTTTCTGCTTAACCCACTCCTGAAGCTTCACAAGCTCGACATGAAGCTTCTCGAGTGCTTTTTCGAATTCCTTCCGGCCGAGCTTGGCCACCTCTTTGCCGCGTCCGACAGGTTCCCGGGTGGCAGTGGATTTCCGGGCTTTAGACATGAGCGACTATGCTCGTAGCGAAAGATTGATCTTGACGCAGTAGCACTTTCTTAGGGCAAAAGAGGCCATCCGACTTAAGCCTGACACCCGTCCCCGCGCCTACTGGAATTATAGGCGATGACGATACGCCAGTCCTATGTCGCATCTCTTCGTCATACATTCAATCGAAAACCCAGTTCGGCTTCGTTACGCGTGCCATTTAAGATTCGATGGTTGGGACATTTCGGCTTTCAACCTCAACAACGTCGACGCCGGGGTCGAGTTCTATATCAAGATGCTGGGCTTTCGCCCGGTAGAAACTTGACCTATTATAAGCAAAGTTCCGGGGCTAGGAGACAAGATGAAAAACTCTCCGGATCCGCGAATTGTCTTCAGAAACTACGGTGGTAACCATCACATCACGCCCTGGTTTTGGCTCGCCATGTCTGGCGAGCAGGTGCCGGATGACGTCATGATCACCCAGTTCAGTTAACAGGTCGGCAGCCTCGAAGAGGTAGTCAAAGCGACTGATTTCGTGATCGCGAAATAGGCATCGAGCGGGGCGGAATGGACATGCCGGGCAGCAGCTGGCATGTCTACATTCACGACCCGGACGGTCACGCTATCGAGCTTTATTACGGGATAGAGCAGATTGGCTGGATCTGCGTCGCCAAGCCAGAGGCTATGTACTATCGTGGCCGTCATGAGCAGCCTTCGTTGCCGCAGATGAATGAGTGAGGACGAGGTCAGGGAGGCTCCGGAAAGGGATCGATATCACTTCTGGCTTTCACGTCTACGAACCGCTACCCGCAAAGTACAATGTGGCTGGGGTGATGCTGGGTCAGCCGTTCAAGATCACGAAAATCGGACCGGTGGGGCTGTTCGTCAAGGACCTTTCGCCGCTCGGAGGCCTTTTTCACTGAGAGGCGGGCATTCATCAAGACCGGGGAGGTAGCGTACAAAGGCCACCGCGGAATTTACCTGCGCAACGGCACCGAGCATCATAGCTTGGGCCTCTTCCCCAAACGGCCACGCACGGAGCTCGGGCTAGGCCCGCATACCTCGGTGATGAGGTTCGGCGTCGAGGTCGGCAGTTACGATCAGTTGAGAGGGGGCGTGCGTTTTCTGAAAAGAGAATCGTGTCCAGTCCACCGATAAGATCCCGCCAGACCTCTACCCCCGGAATCGACTACGCGGCCCACGCGCTGGATCCCGAAGGCCATTGCATCCAGCTCTACTACTTCATGGAGCAGATCGGATGGGACGGGAAACCGCGGCCCAAGGAAATACGTCGTAAGGTTAGTGCCGAATGGCCTGAGGTGTTGGAGCCTTTGTCGGACATCTGCGCCGACCAAACTTTCAAAGGACCCTCGGATAAGGCGCGACATAATTTTGAGCGGCAGCATAGCGGACTCGACGATCTGGCTGATTGATAGCTGGCACCAGCCACGCGGGACACGTGCGCGTTTGACAAACTCTTTAGGACCGGCGCATGATCACAATCTCTCGCGTCGCCTCCCTACAAATCGCAGGGCACCTCTAAAGAAGACGGCGTTCTTGGATCGCGGCGATTTCGCTCCATCGAACTGCTAACGCAGCCCGGGGTCGGAGCCGCCTGTGGCGACTCAGCCAACTGCTCGAGGGAGGCAAGGCCGTGGCGACTTATCAAGTTATCTCCGCGTCTTCCCATTTCAGTGAGCCGCCTGCGAAATCCCGCTGTCCTGCACGAAGGCCGGAATGCGCTGGGATTGGGAAAGCTTTCCCGAATACCTCGAACAGCCTCGAGCGTGGCAAGCTCGGCGTGAATGCCGCGTCACCCATTCACTATTCTCCGCTGCACGCGTACGCGATGGACAATGATGCAACTCGTGATCCGAAGTACAAAGCCACGGGTTTAACATTCGAGCAATTCCTGCTCGCGCCTGCGGCACTTAGACCGAATGACTTGCACACGTTATGGAAGCTGCCGCCGAGCAAATGCTGATCCGCCATGCGCAAAGATAGATCGTTTCGCGGCTTTTTGATTGTCGTCCTGTTGGCCGGCCTGTTTGGCTGGGGCGCGACTGTGATGGCCGGCGTTTTAACCGGAAACAAAATTTGTGACGCGAAGGCCGACTACTTTCTGGGCGTGGAGGACTACCCGGAGACCGCGAAATTGCACCGTCTGCTCATAGCAGCTCACCCTAACGACGCACTCGCGCATTACCATCTCGGTTTCGCCTACGGAATGCTCGGCAGACACACTGACGAGCTTGCGGAATATCACCAGTCGGCGAGCCTCGGTCTAAAGCAGTGGGACCTTTTTCTTAATCTTGGGCTGGTCTATCTGGAAGACGGCAACTCAGACGCCGCAATCGACGCACTCACGACTGCCGTGGCGCTCGGACCGGACCATCCGGAGGGGCATTTTAACCTCGGGCTTGCCTATGAACGGCACGGCATGCTGACGGAGGCCAGGCAGGAAATGTTGATCTCGTTGCGGCTCGACCCCAATCAGCCTGAGGCCCGCAACATGCTGGGTGTGATCTACGCCGAGGATGGGAATTACGTACTCGCTCGTCAAGTATGGTCCGGCCTTGCCGGGATTGGGTTTGAGGCGGCTCGCACCAACCTGGCGATTCTCGATCATGCGGATGGCTCCGCAGGTGTTGGGCTATCGCGCGGCGCTTCGATCGTTCGTTCGACGTTGCCGGTCAAACATCACTAGTTCGGTATCGCGGACCTGCTTCATGGTCCGCGCAAAAGGAGGTGGGTATGAGAATCACGATCCAGACGCCGGGTACTGATGGCACCGAGTTGGAGACCGACCGAGAACTTCACAGAGCCTTTAACGTCCTGCACAACGCTCTCATTCAAACGCGCGGTGGGGGCAGATTTGCGGACAGTTCAACGGCAATCATTCTCGCACGTGAAAGCGACGCGGCGGGGGCACTTGCTGCTCTAAAGCAGGCCGGAATACGAGCATCAGCCTCCTAGTCGACGACCGCAGCGGCGCGGCGGCTCAGGTGACACTTGGAGGCAAGACCCCCCGCCGCATCGAAGATCGCGATACGGTAGTCCTGGATGATCAACGGCTACCGAGTGGACGGCAGGTGGGCCTGAGTGACGACGATTGGACTAAACTTTCCTACCTCGTACGTTTGGCTGCGCCGAAAAAGGCAGTGCGAATTAATCGGCCGGCTTTTTCGTCCAATTAGTTG
>WNEZ01001930.1_pt1 | contig 17575 bp, 19 predicted proteins | sample 5400521 | NCBI WGS metagenome assembly WNEZ01 (sample SAMN13153339, study PRJNA577476) | soil metagenome | isolation source: 120 cm saprolite under Douglas fir tree site 2 hole 1 replicate 1 | place: USA:California | collected 2015-04-18
CCTTGTAGGCGGGCGGCGTGGCGGCATTGGCCTGTGCTTCAATTTGCTTTTCCTTGCGGCCCTGGTCCTCGACGCGCTGTTCAAGCTGCTTCAGCTTCGCCTTGAGCAAACGAATCTCGGACGACGTATCCGCTTCCGCGACGGCCTGTTGCGCGAAGACCTGTTGCGCGAAGATTTGGCCTGTCGAAATCAGAACGCCGCCAACAAGAATCCCCTTGAGTAACTTCACTAGAACCTCCCGCCCAGGAAGCGACACGCGCACATCGCACCTCAATAAGGGTGTGTGCATGCTTCCTCTGAGGGAGAGACCGGAGTTCAAGCGCCGATATTCCTCGATCGCCGGATTATTTTTGCATCATGTTTTACTCACGACGAAGTGTTGGAATTTTTTTGAAAGCTGCCGAACGCGCGCGCTCGGCGCGAATTGCGAACCCAAGATGGGCACGACTCAGCGCAGCCAGTGGAGCCGGAAGTTCAACGCAGCAACGTCGCAGCCTTAAGTTATTCTCGTCGTGATGCTTGCTGAAATTTTAATCTGATCATTGGTCTCCTCCTGCAATCGACCCGGTGCATTCGTGCGGGTCGTCGGAGGGTAAGACTGATGTTCGCGCATTGGCATTCCCGGCGCGTGCCGAAATGTCGATCACGGTTCGGCGATAAGGGGCTTTCACGAAGCGGCGCAGGCGGCCACGCAAAATCTATCGTCGTCCCCGCGAAGGCGGGGACCCATAATCCCCGGCGTCGCTGTTGACACAAATTGCGCGGAGTAACTTTCTTCGCTTCAGAAGCGCCGGTGGTTATGGATCCCGGCTCGCGCTCGCAAGCGCTCGCTTGGCCGGGACGACGGCGGTGTGCTTAGCTAAAACAGCGGCGGGATCTGCGCCACTTTCAGCGGCCCCAAAAATACCGCGCCGTCGACAAACCGCAGCGGAAACGCCCGTGCCTTTTTGCCTTCCAGCACCGCTTCCTTGCCAAGCGCGTTGATGCCGGCGGCGACGCCGACATTGGCGTTTTGCTTCACCACCTTGCCGAGCCCCGGAATCGCCCGGTCCAGCGCGCCGAGCAAATTGTTGACGTCCTGGGTTTTGACGCCGGGCGCGACCCGATCGAGTGTCGTCTGCGGCACGCCTTCATCGAGCATTTTTTCAATCCCAAGCGCCGGAATGACCTTTTCGATACCGGCGACCGTCATCTGCAATTCGCCATCGAGACGGCCGCCCGTGGTCAGGCCCAGGGTGCCGGCGGCGACCGCGATCAGATCGCCTTGTTGAATGCGGGACTGCACGATCTCGACATGCCCGCCGGCAGCCTGGATCTCGCGAAACCGCTCGGGCCAGGGTCTTGGCGAAAAATCCTTCAGACCGCTCAGCATCGTCCGCACGTCGGCATCGAACGACGCCGCGAGCAGCGGATGCAGCCCCTGCACGCTGCCGCCCGCGATCCGCAGCACGGTTTCGATCGCCGGACGATCGAGCGCCGCACCTTCGACAAGCCGGCCGTGCAGCTCGATGTGTTTTGCGCCCGCAAGCGGCGCCTGCGCCGATCCATCGAGGCGAACGATCGAGGGATCGTCGAACACGATCGAGGCGCGCTGCGGAATCGCCGGCAGTCCCACCACGCTGCTGCGCGCCTTGCTCCAGTTCACGATCATCGATGGTTGCTGGCCGCGATCGGCGATCGTCGCCGGCGCGGTGAATTCCGCGATCAGCAATTTGGGATCGTAGACCTGGGCCACGATGAGGATTTCGCCAAGCTGCGCGGTCATGGGCGTCTGCGTCGCCGCCTGCCCCGCGGTCTGCGACACCAGCGACACGCTGGCGCCATCGCAGCGGACTTCGAGGCGGAACGGGAAGCCGGCCACCGAGCGTTTGGCGCAATCATAGACCCGGCCGGATTTCGCCTCCTGTGCGCGCCAGGCATCGGCCCTTACCTCGACTTGGGATGCGGCAAAGAACCAGAATGCGCTCCATGCCGCGGCAGCGACAAGCAGCAATACGGGCATGATGAAGAGGCGCCAAAGCGGGCGCCGGCGCGGCGCGAGGGTCATATCGGGCATTACGGTGACCTTTGGGCAATGATTTTGTCAATAAAGCGATGCACACCCGCCACAATCAAGTTACCGGATGTTCCCGAATCATGGAATTCCGCTTCGCCTGAAAACCTTCTTCTGATAGCCGTTCGCGCAATGCCAGCGAAAATAGCCCCCGAAGCCGAATTGTCCAAAGGCGACCTCTGGGTGTTCGGCTATGGCTCGCTGATGTGGCGGCCGGGCTTCGAATTCATCGAGCAGGTTCCGGCGCGGCTGATCGGCGAGCATCGCGCGCTCTGCGTCTATTCGTTCGACCATCGCGGCACGCCGGAAAAGCCCGGCCTTGTGCTCGGGCTCGACCGCGGCGGCGCCTGCCGCGGCGTTGCATTCCGCGTCGCGGCGAAGCAACGCAGCGATACCATCGACTACCTGCGCAGCCGCGAGCAGACCACCCACGTCTATCGCGAAGTGATGCGTTCGGTCTGGCTCGAAGACGAGGCCCGCCAACGGGTCAGCGCGCTGGCCTATGTGGTCGATCGCGGCCACGTCCAATATGCCGGAAGGCTCTCGTTGACCGAACAGGTGCGCTACGTGCGGCAGGGGCACGGCCGTTCCGGAAACAATCGCGACTACGTGCTGTCCACCGTGAAGTCGATCGAGGCGCAAGGTTTTCGCGACCCCCAATTGCATCAGCTTGCCGCGCTGCTGCATGACGACACGCCGCTGCATCGGTGACTTTGCCCTCCCCTGCCGGGAGGGCTATCGCATATGGAATTTTTCGCCTGGCGTTTCAACGAGTCGTCCCTGCGCACGCAGGGACCCCAGCGTGAGCGCAATTGCGCTCATCGCGGCGCCGCGGACTCTCGGTTCGGTACTGGAGCAGAGGCCTTTTTTCACTTTTTAGGCCAGGGGTGATGGGTCCCTGCGTTCGCAGGGACGACCTGCTGAGGGTTTGTTCGAGGCCATGACTGCATCAACGCACGGGGCAATTCAATCATAAGCGATAGCCCTCCCCCCGCAGGGAGGGTGAGCGAGAACTGCCCTATGCCTTCACCGGCGTCGAACCCGGCACGCGGCCGAACAACTGCGCCTGCTCCTGCCGCGCCGCCGCGACCAGCCGGTTGGTCGCATCCTCGATCGCCTCCCTGATCCGCGCGATGAAATCCTTGCGGGTAAGGCCCGACGGCAGCGGATCGAGGAATTCGACCACCAGCGTGCCGGGATAGCGCATGAAAGTCCGGCGCGGCCAGAACAGTCCGGAATTCAGCGCGACCGGAAGGCAGGGCACGCCGCTGTTGACGTAGATCTGCCCGACGCCGGTCATATAGTCCGGCGGCGCGTCGACCGGCCTGCGGGTGCCTTCGGGAAAGATGATCAGCTGTCGGCCGCTGCGAATCTCCTTTGGCGCACGCCGCGCCATCTGCATCAGCGATCGCACGCCGCCGCCGCGATCAACGCCGATCATCTTCGACTTCATCAGATACCAGCCGAAAAAGGGAATCCAGGCCAGTTCGCGCTTGTAGATGAACAGCGGCGCATCGAAGAACTGCATCAGCGCGAAGGTTTCCCACATCGACTGATGCTTCGACGCGACGATCAGGGGCCCTTTCGGAATTTTCTCCAGCCCGCGATATTCCACCTTGGTGTTGCAGATCACGCGCATCAGCCAGACGCTGCTGCGCGACCAGGCCTTCGCGATGGCCATGAAGGCCCGCGGCGGCATCAGATAGGTGGGGATTGCAATCAGAATCCAGAACACCAGCAGCGCATAGAACAGCACGTTGTAGACCAGCGAACGCAAGAAAATCGAAACCATCGAAAACCCGATCAATTGGCTTGAGCCGTCGCCGGTCTGGGCGGCGCGAGAGATCCGCCCGGCTGATCCGCGAGCTCGGGCGTCAGTTCGAGGCCGGCGTCAGCCAGACGCACCCGCACCTCGGCGGCGACGTATTTCACGTACTCCGATAGCAGCAGCCGCAACGTCGCGCCATTCGTCCACCACGGCTCATCCCGCCATTTGTCGCCGACCACCGCGAACGGAATCAGCGCGACGCCGGGCATCGCATGCGACAATTCGACGATTGCCCGCGGCATGTGGTAATTCGATGTCACCACGATCAGCGACTTGAAGCCGCGGTCGCGCGCCCAGCGCCGGGTTTCCGCCGCGTTGCTGCGGGTGTTGACGGCGGAGCGGTCGAGATCGACGCAGCAGCTCAGCAACGATTGATTATCCGGCAGCGAACGCGAGATGTCGCTCGCGGCATTGGTCGGATGGACGCCCGAGATCAACAGCCGCTTGCCATAGCCGCCGGCGAGCAACTCCATCGCGTCAGAAACCCGCGACGCGCCGCCGGTCAGCACCACGATGCCGTCGGCATTGCCTGCGGGCTTCATTTCAGCACCGCGCAACTTCGAGAGAAAGCCGACAAAGCCGATCGCCGCGGTGACGAACACGATCGCCAACATCGCTACGATCGTTGCGCGCAGCCAGCCCCGCCGCGCAGAACTCGGCGCGTTTGGCGATCTATCGTCGGGCTGGAGACTCATGTGATGCTGGCGACCCTCCGCGCACTCAGTCTAGAGGCTTTTCCGTTTCGATAGAATCGAAACGGGGCTCTGGATTGCTGATTTGACGCGTCTTCTTGCCGCAAACCGGGGCAGGCTTTCGCTCCAAAACGCTTCAGAACGTTTTCAGACGAATGAGAGTCGGGCCGGCGCGGGATTCGGGCCAGCCGCATCAGTCGATGTCGTCAAGCGTGGCAAACAGCGTTCGCCGCGACGCCCAGGCGGTGATCGCCGCGATCAGCGCCGCCTGCGCCGCCAGCGCCAGATAGCCGGACGGGCGCAACGCGAACGTCCCCAGCAAGGCCCCGAATTGGTCCCCGATCGGGGTGCCCGAGAACCAGCCGGCGATGGATTCGGAAAACCCGAAAGTGAGCATCGCGATGCCGCCGCCGATCACGCCGCCCTGCAACCCCAGCCGGAGAAAATGCCGCAGGAACCGGTTGGCGATGTAGCGGTCTCCGGCTCCAACGAAGTGCAGGACTTCGACGATCGGACGGTTGGCCGCCATCGCGCCACGGGTCGCGAACGATACCGAAATGATGGTCGCAATAATCACCAGGGCCAGGATGCCGATGCCGGCAAGCACGGTTGCGCCGGTCATCGATCGCATCCGCTCGATCCAGGCGCGGTGATCGTCGACGCTGGCCGACTGCGCCGCCTTCGTCACCCGGCTGCGCAGCGCCGCCAGATCCAGCGTCGTTCCGGGCTGCACCCGCGCCACAACGACGCGCGGCACCGGCAGATCGTCGAGCGTCAGTCCGGTGCCCAGCCATGGCTCCAGCAATTTGGCGGACTCGTCCCTGGTGAAAGGCCTGACATCGACGATGCCCGGCTGCGCCCTGATCGCGTCAGCTACCGCTAAAGTATCGTGTTCGATATCGCGCCCGGGCAACGGGCGCACCTGGATGGTGATTTCGCTCGCGACCTCCGACTGCCACTCCGCCGCCGACGCGCTTATCAGCAGCACCGCGCCCGTGGTCATCGATGCGAGGAACGTCATGATGGCGACGACGGCGACCAGCGCGCGGCCGGCGATCGAGCCCCGCGGCACGATCGGCGACAGATTGCGCGCGCTCGCCGCCACCCGCGGCCGCTCTTGCCCCAAATCCACCAACAGGCCGCGCTCGTCACCCATTCTATTCATAGATATGCAACCGTCCGTGATGCAGCACCATCCGCCGCGCCTCATACTGATCCATCAGCGTAATGTCGTGGGTCGCGATAATCACCGCCGTCCCGGACTTGTTCAGTTCGATGAACAAGCGCAGCAATCGTCGCCCCAGGGTCGGATCGACGTTACCGGTCGGCTCATCCGCCAGCAACAGCAGCGGGCGCGAAATCACCGCGCGTGCGATCGCCGCACGCTGCTTCTCGCCGCCGGACAGCACCGGCGGGAGCGCATCCATCCGCTCGCCGAGACCGACCCATTTCAAGAGATCGATAACCTCCTTGCGATAGCTCGATTCCTCGCGCCCTATCACCCGGAAGGGCAGCGCCACGTTTTCATAGGTAGTCATGTGGTCGAGCAAGCGAAAGTCCTGCAGCACGATGCCGATCCGCTTGCGCAGATCGGCCACGTCATCCTTGCCGAGCATCGAGACGTCATGGCCGAACAGATTGACCAGGCCGCGGGTCGGCCGCAGCGACAAAAACAGCAGCCTCAGCAGCGAGGTCTTGCCGGCGCCGGAGGGGCCGGTGAGGAACTGGAAGGAATGGGCAGGGATCTGGAAACTGAGGTCGCGCAGAATCTCCGGGCCAAGCCCGTAGCGCAATCCGACATTTTCGAACCGAACCAAGCTCAGCTCCGTTCGATGTAGGGCCTGGCCGGAAACCCGAAACCGGAGGCCCGCAAGCTCATTGGCACGCCGCGGCTGCGAACCCGACAAAATGGTTGTGCTTCGGTTATGGTTTCCGTTTCGTTAACGGTCGCCTTGTAGCATTTCGGCAGCGTCATTGTGGCGATTGGCTCCATGCACATCATTTGCCCCCATTGTACAACGTCCTATGCCATTGATTTGGCGACATTGGGCGCATCCGGCCGAACCGTCCGCTGCTCCCGCTGCAAGGAGGTCTGGCTGGCGCGGCCACAGGATGCGACCGAGATAGCAGCGTCGGTGCCTGCGATGGCGGAGGCCGGACAGACCTCAGCCGCAGACCCCGCCGCGGAATGGGACGCGCTTGCGCGCGAAGACGACAGCCACGAAACCCCGATCGTCGACAGCCCCTCGATATCCGCCGACTGGCCGGCCGACGGCCAAGGCGCCCCCCAGGATAGCGAAAACGACTGGCCGTCGATAGCCCGGCAAGACGGGTCCGACCCCGAGACCGCCCGCCCGCAACGCCTGTCGTGGCTCCGCAGGCTGGTGAAACCGCCGCTCCGGGCTTCGGGCAAACCGCTGGTCAGCCTGCCTACGGTCTGCGCCGCCATGGGCGCGCTGGTGCTGGCGCTGATGATCTGGCGCGTCGACGTGGTGCGGCTGCTGCCACAAACCGCGGCATTCTACAAACTGGCCGGCTTCGACGTGAACCTGCGCGGGCTTGCATTCAAGGACATCAAGATCGCCACCGAGACGGTGGAAGGTAAACCGGTGCTGGTAATCGAAGGCGCCATCGTCGGCGAAGCCCGCAAGCCGGTCGAGTTGCCGCGGCTGCGCTTTTCCGTTCGCGACGCCCAGGGCGCCGAGATCTATGCCTGGAACGCGGTGCTGGACCAACTGGTGCTGAAGCCGGGCGAAACAGCCTGGTTCAAGTTGCGACTGGCTTCGCCGCCGCCCGAAGGGCGCAATATTGATGTACGCTTCTTCGGCAAGCGGGATGTCGCCGCCGGCGACACATGAACGGGGCCGCCCGGCCCGCTCGCCAAGGACGGGGGCATCCATGCCGCGCGTGCTGATCGCCGACGATGAAGACTCCATGCGCACGCTGGTGGCCCGTGCCGTTGCCATGGACGGCCACGACACCGTCACCGCGGAAGACGGCGCCGAAGCGCTGGAGATCCTGATCCGCGAACAGGGCGCGTTCGATCTCCTGCTCACCGATATCCAGATGCCGGTGATGGACGGGATCGCGCTGGCGCTGACGGCGGCGCGCGATTTCCCCGATCTGACCATTCTGTTGATGACGGGGTTCGCCGCCCAGCGCGAGCGCGCCCACGGCCTCAACGCCATCGTCCACGACGTCATCACCAAGCCGTTCTCGGTGGCCGATATCCGCACCGCGGTCGCCGACGCACTGGCCGCGGGCAAGAAAGGCTAGCGGAGGAGCTTCCATCCGTCATTGCCGGGCATAGTAGTCTGCCTTGCGCAGACGACGTAAACTTGTCTGCGCTCCCGGCAATCCATCGTCTTCGAAAGACTCCCGTGAGGATGATGGATACGCGGGTCATCTAGCGCGAAGACGCGCTTCGCGCTTCTGCCCGCGTATGACAAGCCCGGGTGACGACGGTCCGTATGAATACGAAGCCTTAATAATCCTTCAGCAGCCGCTCGATGTAATCGAGCTCGATCTGGGGCCGCTGCGGATCGGCGAGGCGGCGGCGCAGTTCTTCCAGAATCCGGCGCACCCGCTGGACATCGATCTCGCCGGGAATCTTCACCGTCAGATCGTCACCGTATTCGCGCCCATGCAGCGGCCGCCCGAGCGGATCGTTGCTGTTGGCGCCGTTCTGCTGTCTGCCTGCGCGATTGCCCGGGCTGTCGCCCTGACCGTCGCCGTCACCCTGCTGCATCGCCTCCGCCAGACTCTGGGCGCCCTTGCGCAGCGCTTCCAGCGCCCGGCCCTGGGAATCCACGGCGCCATCGGCGTTGCCCTCCCCGAGCCTGCCGGTGGCATCGTCCATCGCCGAATCGGCTTCGCCGAGACCGTCCTCACCGTCGCCCTGGTCGCCTTGCTGGCCTTCCTGGCCCTGCTGGCCTTGCTCGCCGCGTTGGCCTTTCTCGCCGCGCTGGCCTTTCTCACCGCGCTGGCCCTGCCCCATGCCGCGCTTGGCCAGCTCTTCCTGCAATCTCTTGAGCCGGTCGCGCAGGCCCTGCTGGTCCTGCTGCAGATCGCTCATGCTTTGATCGCCCTGCTTGCCGCGCATGCGGTCGCGCCGCGAATCCTGGCCCTGTTTGAAGGTCTTGTCGCGCAACTGCTGCTGCTTGCGGATCATGTCGCCGAGCTCGTTCAGCGCCTGTTCCATGTCGCTGTCGCCGGACTGGCCGGGCTGCGCCATTTGCAGGTTTTCCAGCATCTGCTGCAGCTGGTCGAGCAATTGCTTGGCCGCATCCTTGTCGCCGGAGCGCGACAGGCGCTCCATGCGGTCGATCATGTTCTTGAGGTCCTGCTGGCTCAACATTTTGGTATTGGGATCCAGCGGCCGCGCCAGTTGCTGCGGATTGTTGCGCTGCTGTTCGGCGAGTTGACGGATGAAATTATCCAGCGCCGCGCGCAAATTCTCGGTGAGCTTCTTGATCTCTTCGTCGCTGGCGCCGCGTTCCAGCGCCTGCTTGAGCGCGTCCTGCGCGGCACGCAATGCCTTGTCCACGTCGGTGATGTCGCCATCCTCGATGGTGACGGCGAGCGCCCACAGGCTGGCGACGACCTCGCGCATGGCGTCGTCGGTGCGGGCGGCCTCCAGCTGCCTTGCGACGCTGTACAGCCCGAGATACTGGCCGGTTTCGGGCATGAACAATTCGGGTGCGATCATCAGCGCATCCAGCGCCGCATAGGCTTGCGTGTTTTGATTGGCGTCGAGCGCGAGATTGCGGCGCTGCTCGATCAGCGCCCGCGCCAAGGGCTTGGTGAACAACCGCTCCGGCAGCCGCATGTTGAACGGCTCGCTGCGGCCCTCATTGCCGGCCTCGTCCTTGGCCGTCAGCGTCAAGCTGACGTCGGCGCCGGCATAAGGATCCTCGCTGAGATCCTTGACGGTCTGGCCGACGCCATTGCGCGTTCGCGCATTCGGCAGCACCAGCGAGAATTGCGGCGGCGCGAACAGCGGCCGCGGCTCCGTACCGGCTTTCGGCGCGTCGCCGGGCCGGACTGAAAAATGCGCCTGCGCTTCGGTGACGCCGTAATCATCCTCGATCTTGTAGGACATCTGCAGCGAGCCGCGGGCCTGACGCTCGGGATCTTTCGCAAGCGCAATGGTCGGAGCGCGGTCGGGAATGGCGCTGAACTTCCATTGCGGCTGCCCGGACGGCGCGCGGACATGTGCCGTACCATCGCCCGATATCGTGAAATGCCGTTCGTTGGTGCCCTTGGGCGCCTGCTCGGTCGGCACCGCTTCGGTCACGCTGCCTGCGGCGACGACATCGAGCGTACCGCCGCTTGAGCGCACGATCAGCGTGCTGCCCGCCGGGACCGGCAACGGTCCCGCGGCCGGCATCGCCGCGTCCTTGTTCGCCGCCGACAGAATGATCGGAGGCTTGCCGGTGTAGAGCGGCGGCGTCACCCAGGCGTCAACCCTGATATTGGCCGGCGACAGCACGCCGTTCCAGTCGAACGCCGCGCCGGTGCGCAGCGTGCGCTCGTCGCCCGCGGCAATATAGGCCGCAACCATCAGCACCGCGACCAGCGCGCGTAACGCCCAGGGATCGTGGATCACAAGCCGCGGCGACGGCAGACCGGCGCGGATCCGCTTGATCGACGCCAAAGTGCGCTCGCGCTGCGCCTGCCACAGCGCCAGCGCGACCGGATCCTGCGTTGCAAGCGTATCGGTGAGCGCGGTTGCCGGGCGATGGCGGATGCCAGTGCCGCGGTCCAGCCGGCTCAGCCCCTCTTCGCGGCTGGGCCAGCGGAACCGGACCAACGGAAGCAGCGCCCCCAGTGCCAAAAGCACGAACACACAAAGGCCGATGGCGCGCGCGACAAACGGCAGCGCCAGCCACAATCCGGCCCAGGATACCGCCAGAAACAGCCCCGCGACCGTCAACAGGCGCGCGAAATGCGGCCAGCTTCGCTCCCATGCGATGGCGTATTTTGCCCGCTGCAAGGCCTGCGTCAGCTGCAGCCTGGAGGCAGCATCAGCGTCGCGTGCTGGCTCTGAGGGGTCGGGGGTGGCGCCGCTCAATCAACTCTCCTGGTTGCCCGAAACAGCACCCTAGCACAACGGCGGCAATGAGGCACGTCTCGCAATGCACAACCCACACCTCAAATCGCGCATAACACGAAGGCGTGACGCCAGCGCCCCGACCTCGTAACGTCCGGTGTCATCCCACCAGTAAGACCAAAAGGAAGCGCAATGGACAAGAAAACCCACGATAAGGGACTGGAAATACGCAAAGCCGTGCTCGGCGAGGCCTACGTTTCGAACGCCCTGAAGAATGCCGACGATTTCAACAAGCCATTCCAGGAACTGGTCACCGAATATTGCTGGGGCGCGGTGTGGGGCCGGGAGGAACTGCCGCGCAAGACCCGCAGCATGCTCAATCTGGCGATGATCTCGATCCTCAACCGGCCGCATGAATTGCGGGTGCACATCAAGGGCGCGCTGGTCAACGGCGTGACCAAGGACGAGATCCGCGAAATCTTCATGCAGGTGGCGATCTATGCCGGCGTCCCCGCGGGCGTCGACAGTTTTCGGATTGCGCGCGAAGTGTTCGCTGAAATCGACAAGGGCTAAATCGACTTGGGCTAAAGGCGTATCATCATGGATATCGGATTCATCGGCCTCGGGAAAATGGGCTTTCCCATGGCGCGCCGCCTGATCGAGGCAAAACATCGGCTCGTGGTCTTCGACCAGCGCCAGGAGGCGGTGGACAAGCTGGTCGCGCTGGGCGCGCAAGCCGCATCGTCACCGAAAGACGTCGCCGACCGCGCCGAGACCGTGCTGGCGAGCCTGCCGTCGCTGCAGGCCTCGCTCGAGGTCGCAACCGGCAGCGGCGGCGTCATCGAAGGCAAGCGCGTCAGGCGCTTCGTCGATCTCTCCACCGTCGGATCGCACATGGCGGTGCGAATCCACGATTTGCTGGCGAAACGCAACATCGTGCAGCTCGACAGTCCCGTCAGCGGCGGCGTCGGCGGCGCCGAAAAGGGCACGCTCGCCGTCATGGTGTCGGGCCCGAAAGCGGAATTTGAACTGATAAAACCCGCGCTCGGCGTGATCGGCAAGGTGTTCTTCATCGGCGAGAAACCCGGTTCGGCGCAGACCATGAAGCTCGCCAACAATCTGTTGTCGGCTACCGCCGTCGTCGCCACCTCCGAGGCCGTGGTGATGGGCGTCAAATCGGGCCTCGATCCCCATGTCATGATCGACGTCATCAATGCGGGATCCGGCATGAACACCGCGAGCCGCGACAAGTTTCCGCGCGCGATCCTGCCGCGCACCTTCGATTTCGGCTTTGCCACCGGGCTGATGGTGAAGGACGTCCGGCTGTGCCTCGAAGAAGCCAAGTCGCTCGGGCTATCGATGGAGGTCGCCGAAGCGGTCGGACGGCTATGGGAAGTGGTGATTCGCCAGATGGGCGCGGAGTCCGATTTCACCTCGGCGATCAAGCCGATCGAAAAAGCCGCGGGCGTGATGGTGGGTGGGGGAACCGGCGCTCACGCCGCCAAGTAGTGGCGCGCACCGCCAATGCTGCGCACGGCACTCACTCCTCTCTCCCTTGTGTAGGGAGGAAAGGATCGACGGGCTTCACTGCTTCGTTTACTCTCCCCGGACAGCGAACCATTGAAGTTCCCCGGACCATGGTGATGTACTGGTCACTATGACGAGAAGTTCAAAATCTCCGTTCGGACCGACGAACCCACGCACCCGCTGCCCGAAACCCGGCCGCTGGCTGTTGCAGGACGCAAAGGCGCGCTTCAGTGAGCTTGTGCGGCGCGTCCGCAGTGAGGGACCGCAACGGGTGACCGTGCACGGACGCGACGAAGTTGTCGTTATCTCAGCCGAGGAATTCCGTCGTCTCAAAGGCGATCTCACCGGCGAATCCTTGATCGCCGCAATGCAGGCCTTGCCGCATCGCGACGTCAATATCGAACCGAGGCGCGCGCCCATGCCCGTGCGCGAGATCACCCAGTGAGGTGATTTGCGAATGTGCGTGGAATCCGATTTCACCTCGACGATCAAGCCAAACGACGGACGTGCCCCGGATGCTGCGCAGCGCCATCAGCGCGTTTACGCGCGTCTTTGACGCGCCATGCCTTGCGGCGTGGTGCGCTGCTGAATCCGGGGTCCATCTTTTTAGCTAGAACATGGGTCCCGGCTCTGCGGAGCAGCGCGAAGTGCGCTGCACCGCGTCCGGGACACGAGGTATTCACAGCCACGGCGCGGGCTTGTCCATCGCGATCAGCGCATCGACCTCGATGCGGGGCCGCACCACCGCGTATTGATCGGCCTTGACCAGCACTTCCGGCACCAGGGCGCGGGTGTTGTAGCTCGAGGATTGCACCGCGCCGTAGGCGCCGGCGGTCATGATCGCCAGGAGATCGCCGGATCTGGGCTCCGGCATGGTACGCCCGAGCGCGAGATAATCGCCGCTTTCGCACACCGGCCCGACCACGTCGGCGACGATTCCAGCGGCTTCGGGCTCGGCCAGCCGCACCGGCAGCAGGTCGTGATAGGCCTCGTACAGAGTGGGGCGGATCAGGTCGTTCATCGCCGCATCGACGATCACGAAATTCTTCGCGTCGCCATGCTTCACATAGATCACCCGCGTCACCAGGATGCCGGCATTGCCGACGATCATCCGTCCGGGCTCGAACATCAGCGTGCAATCGAGGCCGCGCATCGCCCGCTTGACGACAGCGGCATAGACGGCCGGCTCGGGCGGCGTCGGCGTATCCGGATGATAGGGGATACCCAACCCGCCGCCGAAATCGATATGCGAAATGGCGTGGCCGTCGGCGCGCAACACCTGTGCGAAGTCCACCAGCAGCTTGAAGGCGGCTTCCAGCGGCCCGAGATCGGTGATCTGGCTGCCGATATGCATGTCGACGCCGGTGACCTTGATTCCCGGCAGCCTTGCGGCACGCGCATAAACCGCGCGGGCGCAGTCTAGCGGCACGCCGAACTTGTTCTCGGATTTTCCGGTGGAAATCTTCGCATGCGACCCCGAATCGACATCGGGATTGACCCGAACCGAAATCCGCGCGGTCCGCCCGGTTTCGCTGGCCAGCCGCGAGAGCAGTTCGAGTTCGGGCTCGGATTCGACGTTGATGCAGAGAATGTCCTCGGCCAGCGCCGCGCGCAGCTCGGCCTCGGTCTTGCCGATCCCCGAGAACAGGATCTTGTTCGGCGGAATGCCGGCCGCCAGCGCGCGCTTCAATTCGCCACCCGAAACCACGTCGGCTCCGGCGCCGAGTTTCGCCAGCGTGCGCAGCACCGATTGATTGGAGTTGGCCTTCATGGCGTAACACACCAGCGCCTTCTGATCGGCGAAGGCCTCGCTGAACACCCGGTAATGCCGCTCCAGTGTCGCGGTCGAATAGCAATAGAACGGCGTGCCGACCGCATCCGCCAGCTCGGACAGATCAACCGCTTCGGCGTGAAGCACGCCGTTGCGATAGTCGAAATGATTCATGGCAGGCTCAGTCGTTCAGGAGCGGATCGAGAACGAATGGTTTCTTGTGGCCCTTGGGGGCGGCCGGTCCCGCATCCATTCCGTAGGTCGGATTGAACACGCTCGGTTTGCTCGCGGCCCGCTCGGCATCGGCATCGGCCTGCTCGGCCGCGGTCGCCTGCGCCGATGCGGCGTTCGGTGGCAGGTCGAGCCCGCCTTTGCGCCCGCAGCCGCCAAGCGCGAGCACCGCCGCGCTGAGCAGGATGATGGCCCATCGCGAAGATGTCGGACAGTCAGTACGATTCACGGCAAAATCCCCAATGCGGCGGCACCATACAAAGATTGCCCTGTTCTGGCGAGACCCAGGCCAACATGAATCGCAGCGAATTTCGTGAGCTCAGCCCAATTTTCGCTCTTTTTCCAGTCGTTTGAGCCACGCCTTCGCCTGCGCAAGGACATTCTTCGGCGCGGTCCCGCCATAGCTCGTCCGGCTTTTCACGGAGGCTTCTACCGAGAGAACGCTTAAGGCCTCCACCGTGATCTTCGGCTCGATCGCCTGCATGTCCTTCAAGGGCAGTTCGTGCAAGGGCACGCCCGCGTTCGATGCCTCGGCGACGATTCGCCCGGTGACATGATGGGCGTCGCGGAACGGCATCTTCAGCGTCCGCACCAGCCAGTCGGCCAGATCCGTGGCGGTGGCGTAGCCCTCCCCGGCGGCGGCTTTCATCCGCGCCTCGTCCGGCACGACGTCGGCGACCATGCCGGTCATCGCCCGGATCGCCAGCGAGAGCGCGCCGAACGCCTCCATCGCGCCCTGCTTGTCCTCTTGCATGTCCTTTTGATAGGCCAGCGGAAGGCCCTTCATCACGATCAGCAAGGCGGTAAGCGCGCCGATCACCCGGCCGGTCTTGGCGCGAACCAGTTCGGCGGCGTCGGGGTTGCGCTTCTGCGGCATGATCGAAGAGCCGGAGGTGAATTTGTCGGATAGTCGCACCAGCCCGACCAGCGGCGAGGTCCAGATCACGATTTCCTCGGCGAAACGCGACAGGTGCACCGAAGCGATCGCCGCCGCCGACAAGGTTTCGAGCACGAAGTCGCGGTCCGACACCGCGTCGAGCGAATTGGCCATCGGCCGGTCGAAGCCGAGCGTCTTGGCGGTCAAGTCGCGATCGATCGGGAACGAGGTGCCGGCCAGCGCCGCGGCGCCGAGCGGGGATTCATTCAGACGTTTGCGCGCGTCGGCAAAACGGCCGCGGTCGCGCGCCGCCATCTCGACATAGGCCAGGAGATGGTGTCCGAACGTCACCGGCTGCGCGGTCTGCAGATGGGTGAAACCCGGCATCACCGTGCCGGCATGTTCCAGCGCCCGCTGCACCAGTGCGTGCTGAAAGGCCGAAAGCGCCGCATCGGTCTCGTCGATCGTGTCGCGGACGTAGAGCCGGAAATCAGTTGCCACCTGATCGTTGCGCGACCGCGCGGTGTGCAGCCGCCCCGCCGCGGGCCCGATCAGCTCGCTTAGCCTACTCTCGACATTCATGTGAATGTCCTCGAGCGCGCGCTTGAATTCGAACGATCCATTGCCGATTTCTGACAAAATCGTGTCTAGACCTTTAGCGATATTTTTCGCATCGGTTGCGGTAATGATGCCTTGGGCTGATAGCATCGCGGCGTGGGCCTTGGACGCGGCGATGTCCTGGGCATAAAGGTGACGATCGACGTCGATGGAGACGTTGATTTCCTCCATGATCGCATCGGGGCGCTCGGTGAACCGGCCGCCCCACATCTTGTTGCTCATGACTTGTTGCTCACGACCTGCCGCTCATGGTCACGCCCGCGAAGCGAACGCGCTGTGCCGTTACCGGCGCCGCCAAAACTCTGCATAGCCGTATCTGATACAGGATGACAAACGATATGCCTGAACGACCCACACCTCATCCGGCTGCCACGCGCCGGATACCCTTCGCGATCGGGGCGGTGCTGATCGGGGCGGTGATCGGATTTGCCGCCGTATACGGGATTGGCGGGCTGAAGCGCAATGCGGCGGGCGATTCGGCCTGCCGCGGGGCGGTCGACCTTGCCGGCAGGCTCGCGCCGCTGGCGCATGGCGAGGTCGCCGCGCTGACGATGGCGACAACCCCCTTGCTGCTGCCGGACCTCGCTTTCGAGGACGCCGACGGCAAGCCCAAAAAGCTCTCCGACTGGCGTGGACGAACCGTGCTGGTGAACCTGTGGGCCACCTGGTGCGTGCCCTGCCGCAGGGAGATGCCGGCGCTGGATAGCCTGCAAACCAGGCTCGGCGGACCCGACTTCGAGGTGGTCGCCGTCAACATCGATACCCGCGATCCCGAAAAACCGAAGAATTTCCTCAAAGACGCCAATCTGACCCGGCTCAGCTATTTTAGCGACCAGAAAGCCAAGGTATTTCAGGATCTTAAGGCGATCGGCAAGGCATTGGGAATGCCGACCTCGGTGCTGGTAGATGGCAAGGGCTGCGAGATCGCCACCATCGCCGGACCTGCGGAATGGGCCAGCGACGACGCCGTCAAGCTGATCACGGCGGCGATGATGCCTCCCGGCTAGCCTTGTCATTCCGGGGCGGGAGTGAAACGAGCGAGCCCGGAATCCATAACCCCTGCGGGGAGTATGGATTCCGGGCCTGCGCCAAGAGGCGCATCCCGGAATGACGAAAGAAGAGATTCAGGCCGAGATATCGAGATTGCCGCCGACACCGGCGCCGACATTGGCCAGCGACGACACGCCCTGTCCGCCCGCGCCCAGCAGGGTAAGAACCGTGGATTTCTCCGCATCCGCATTCGATTTCATGATCGTGGCTGCGATCTGGCTCTGCGTGCCACCCGCCTTCATGGCGAGAAGGCTACTGACCATACTCATCATATCCATGCGCAACACTCCCGACGCCGGCACACTACCCCGGCGCTAGTTAATGTTACGTGTCCCGGACGCGGTGCAGCGCTTCTTCAGCGGTGCACCGCAGAGCCGGAACCCACGAACAGCGGAGTGCAATTTACAATGGCGCCCGGATCAGCAGCGGACCGCTGACGCCTGCGCGGCATCCGGGGAACGCCGCCTAATCACCGCGTCGGGACCGGCTTGCTGCCGCGATAGTCGTAGAAGCCGCGCTGGGTCTTGCGGCCGAGCCAGCCGGCCTCGACGTACTTCACCAGCAGCGGGCACGGCCGATACTTCGAGTCAGCCAGACCCTCATGCAGAACCTGCATGATCGACAGACACGTATCGAGACCGATGAAATCGGCCAGTTCCAGCGGCCCCATCGGATGGTGCGCGCCGAGCTTCATCGCGGCATCGATCGCCTCGACGTTTCCGACCCCTTCATAGAGCGTATAAATCGCCTCGTTGATCATCGGCAGCAGGATGCGGTTGACGATGAAGGCCGGAAAATCTTCCGAGACCGCGATGTGCTTGCCGAGCCTCGTCACGAATTCCTTCGACGCCTCGAAGGTCTGGTCATCGGTGGCGA
>WNEZ01001932.1_pt1 | contig 17570 bp, 22 predicted proteins | sample 5400521 | NCBI WGS metagenome assembly WNEZ01 (sample SAMN13153339, study PRJNA577476) | soil metagenome | isolation source: 120 cm saprolite under Douglas fir tree site 2 hole 1 replicate 1 | place: USA:California | collected 2015-04-18
TCGATGAGTTGATGGAAGACATCATCCGTTCGATTAATGGTATCCGAAGTTCGCCAGCGAAACTGCGGGGCTGCATCCTGCAATCAGAGCTCCCCCTTTTTTTGCGCTAGCTATTGCATTATTTAATGTGAGCTCAATAGTGAATCCGGGCGTCCGAAAAAACAAGATAGACATCGACGATGGCTACTGGCAGGGCGCACCGGTTGGCGGATTCGGCGCCGGCACATTTTCCTGGACCTATCGTGGTGACTTTGCTCGCTGGCACATCAAGGCTGGTGTTCACAAATACGCCCCGGTCTATGCGAACCAGTTTGCCATGTTCCAGCATGTCGCCGGCGAACCCGCGGGAACCGCTCAGGTCCTCATGACCGATCATCCCAAGAAGGGCGAACTCTCCAGTTGGAAGTGGGACTATCCCGTCGGCGCAGGCGAATACGCGGCGTTATTCCCGAAATCCTGCATCCACTGCTGGGTTTGCTGTTCGATTCGAGACTTGACCTCGGGTGTCTGAGCACCTTGAACTTCGACGCTTGTCACGGTTCCGTTCTTGGCGATTCCAAAAACCAGTTTTATCGTGTAAGCGCCTTGCGCTTTTTTGTCAACGAAAATCCGGTCAAACCCACAAACAATGCACCGGGGTCCCGGTGGAATCGGAGCACCTAGAGGGCCAGGACCGACAACTGTCGGCACCGGAGAACCAGCATTGCTGAGGAGCAGACGGTAGCTCTTTCAAAGCTGTGCACCGCAGGCGACTACCCACAAAACAGACTGTGGAATCGGTCGATGCCCACTTTGGGGTCAGCTCCTTATCAGCAGGGTCAAGCAGAGCCCAGCAAGCAGAAAAATAAACAATTTAATCTTATCCATTGCAGTATTCAGGCTACCTTCAATACGACCACGCTCATGGACGAACTTACGCCACAATAGGGCATCCCATGCGAACATGACTCTTCGATTTGCGCCGGTCCTTCATTCTGCGACACTAGGATAATCATGTCGGGTTACAGAACGGGGACGGACGCACTCGGTTTAACTGGCGCGCGTTTAACGGTGAAATCCGAAGAGCGGATTACGGTTTCGTTGGTCAGCAGATCGATCGCAGTGACTTCGATCGTGTAGCGACCAGGCGCCAGGGAGCTGACGGGAATGAAACGCTCGATCGTTAGCTGCTCGCCGCCTTGGTGAAGATGGTCCTCCGTCTCCACATAGCGCCAGACCTCTTCCTTATCTATGGTGATGCGGTAGGCGACCGAAACCTTCGTCTTGTGGGAAGATTCGTCGAGCTTGAGATTGTAAAGCTGGAGATAAATGCCCAGTTTATCGGCGCCAGAGAACTCCTGACTCAGGCGCGGGCGCACTTTGTAGGAGTCGAGCACAAACTGACCGGTCCCGATCTGCCGAGCAGCGACGCGCTCGATCTGGTCAGCCAGAATCAGTGAACTTGCATCGAGTTTTTCCTGGTCAAAACGAGGCACGCGAAGAGCTGTACCCAGAACGCCGATGTTTCCGCTCTGCGTGTCCTTGATCACGAGATCCAAACGGTAGAGTCCGGCGCGAAGCGGCACGGATTTCTGATAAATCGAGTAGAGATCCCGTGACGACTGGAAGAGGGATTCTGGAAAATCCCGGGAGATGACATCTTCAAATGACTGAACGACGTGGCCGCCGGGATCGGTAATGCGGCCGTAGAGGTCCAGCACCGCCGATTGCACGCCCTGTTTGCTCTTGAAGCTAAGGTCGCGATTGCGTAACTGCACGGTAATGGGAACCAAGGCGGTATCGGTGGTTGCTCGCAAAAAGTCCGCGCGGTACTGGAAGGAGAGTTGGTTGGCAACTACGCGAGAAGTAACTTTCTCCGCCAGGTCTTTAAAATGTTCGGGAGCATGCTGAACCCGGAAATAACGACCGAGATTTTCGAACTCGTTTGTGCTTGCCGTCATTCCACCTAGAGGCATCGGGCAAGTGGTCCCATTGCTGTTGGAAAAGCGACCGGCTTTAGTCGATTGACCCAACATCTCCGATAGGCTCGCGCCGGCACCAGGGACGTGCGCAAGGGCGTCTTTCTCGCAAGGATCGGCGGTCATGTGATATGTGCCGGAGCCACTAGGATCCACAAATTCGATTTCAATGTTTTCTCCAATCCCTTCCAAATGATGGTAACGCCACAGTTCCCATGGATACGCGGTGCTAGAACCGCCTCCCTGTTCGAGCGGACGATCATAGGTGCCGCCAGCCGGATGAGATTCGATTTCATCGGGCCGACCCCAGATGATATAGATGCGGCCGCGGTCGGTTTTCCTGCCGGGAATGCCGGAAGCGAAGTGCTCGTCAGCGTAGGCGAGGCGGCGGTAATGCTCTTCCCTGAATGCATTGGTGGGCGATTCCGGTTCGGGATTGCGTCTGTCCCAAAAAATCTCAATGAATTGCTCGCGCTCTTCGTTTGTCGAGAGGCCACGAAATGCGCGGTGCTCATCTTCGGTAATGATGTCAGGGACCTCGTCTCTCAACCATGAGCCATAGGCAGGCCCAAGTTCCTTAACAAGTTGCTTCTCTCGCTTTTTGGACTCTTTTTTGTTTGTAGTACTTGCGGAACTCTGTTCTGGAGGGGTCTGCTCTTGAGTGATTGAGCAGATCGGCCAGAGGAGACAAGTTGAAAAAACGAGAATTATCGGACGACGATGCCAAATCCCCATGAGGACACCTCTTTGCAAGCGATGCTGAGGGAAATGAGCCACGCATTGCACATCCCGTTTTGAACTCCGCGTGGCGCTTTATACAGGACTCTGAATCTAAGGAGCGCGCTTCGGTTGCCTACGCGCGTGGACGTTCCAGTCACCAGTCTACGAATACTATGATCCCGACGTGGTAAAGAAGTGTAATCGGTGCTTCTGCCGTGAATATTTCAACCCACAACTCAACCCACAGTTTGCTATGTCTTGTGCGACTTCCGCGTACTTTGGCAGTCCCCGCGGTCTTGCAAGTTGTTGTAAAACCTACGAACGATATTGACACGGTAGAGGTCTGGGGTTCGAGTCCCCACGAGCCTACCATTCAAAATAAAGACCTTGCACGGATTCCCAAGAAACACAGCAGGTGCAAGAGGGCACACTCTTGCGCCTATCTGTGTCCTTCTCCCTGAGACTTCTCTCCTATCGACTGAGTTAGGTCAGCCAAGGGTTGACAACCGGCACAGAGAGATCTTCAAAATGGACGACGTTGCGAGTCGCTAGAGTCGCATGGCGTGCAACCACGATGCCAGCGATCATGGTGTCACGCAGATCAACCGGCCGACCCCTGCGTTGCCGCAAGGCCATCAGGTCTGCGGCTTCCACGGCGGCAGCATCATCGAAAGGAGCGATTCGGCGCCCCATTTTCTCGAGGACTGTTTCAAAGGTCTCCAGCAACAGAGACTTTCGTTTCCCGGTTGCCATGATCTGAAGTCCAAACCGAACCTCAAGGATTGTTACTGACGTTGTCCAAACGGATGTGCGAGGCTGTTTGTCGAGCCAGGCAACGACCTTGGCATCCGATGATTGCCGCATTAGCGCTGAGAGTACGTTCGTGTCCAGAACGATCATGACTCAAACGTCGCCGGCTTGATGGCGTGTCCGCGGAGTTCAGCTACATCCGAGTCGAGACCAGTTTTCATGAATAACCTGGAGATATCAGTCCCGAGTCCGCCACTAGGGATTTCCTCCTCGCTGACTGCACTGCGAAGAATATCTCGCACCTCTTCCTCCATACTGCGACCATGCCGTTTGGCGCGATGCTGCAAGCGTGTCTTTACAGCGTTCTCAATGTTCCGGACGACGAGTTGTCCCACGATCTTTCTCCCCTCTATCGAAACTGATATCATGCTATCACGGCATTCAGTGGCAAGTCAATAGCTGGCACACAGGGCATCGAACAGCCGGACATTCTGTTCTCGAATTGCCAACCCACAACCCAACCCGCAAGAAGAATGTCTTATATGACTTCCGCGTACTTTGGCACGCCGCGGTCTTGTAAGTTGTCGTAAGACCTTGTCGTAAGACCTAAAGTCGCTTGACACGGTAGAGGTCTGGGGTTCGAGTCCCCACGGGCCTACCATTCTTCCGCTTTCTTCGATGGGCTTCGTCTACATCCTTCAAGTGAAACGACAGGGCGCTTCTACATCGGCTCGACGGATGATCTGGAAAGGCGCATCAGTGAACATCTCCGCGGGCACGGCCCAACTACTCGCGGGCGTGGTCCTTCGAAACTTGTTTACAAGGAGCAATTCGATGCTGTCGTTGGGTCCCGCCGCCGTGAATACGAAATAAAACAATGGAAATCGGCCAAATTGATACAAGCACTGATCCGTAGCTCAGTTGGTTAGAGCGGGCCGACCGGGCGTCAATTGCGAGGAGCGTATCGTTCATACATGCGCGCACGGTTTTACAGACATATGCGATCCAGCCGATTCGTCAAATAGTTCCAACACCTATCGCCAAGTCCCGATAAGTCGATTATTACCGGACATCGTCGCTGTTGCGCGCTCCGAGCCCCGAAAGCGCTAACTCGCTTGCGGGACACGCCTTAGGACACGCCTTGGGCAACATAGCCTTTTTTGTTATTTTCGGCGGACAATGGTTTCACAATGTTGGCGGATTCCCAAGTCTGCGAGGCGCGGCCATTGAGGATCTTACACTTTCTCTCTATATTATCGATGATCCTCGGCACAAGGGCAGCGCAAAAGCAGCCCTAGGAACACTTGCCATATACCGCGATCCACGATCCACAATTTATTCCTGCTTCGTCCGTAACATTTTTGCATGATCCCGATCGCGTGATCGGCATTGTGAATGGACGCACGGCTAAAGCGTATCCCGCCGCAATCCTCTCGCAGCATGGCCTCGTCGAGGATCAGTCACCGTCTGGACCCATCGCCATCACCTGGTGAAGCTACTGCAACACGGCCCTCGTGTTCAGGGCTGCGGCAAAGGGACGCGACCTTCAGTTGGACAACGCCGGTGTTATTGGAAGTAATGAGGTCTTCCAAGACCTCGAAACGGGCAGCCGGTGGCAACAGTCCGGCTTGCAAGCAATTTCGGGACCTCTAAAAGGCGAACATCTCAAGCTGTATCCTTTTCTTCTCACGGATTGGGGTGAGTGGCACCGCTTGCATCCGGATACGCTTGTGCTGAAACCTCTCCCGGGTTATGCGGATCGCATCCCCGAAAGAAACGAAATGATTCGCCAAGGACTGTCAGGTGAGGGCGTGGCGCCTCCCGGTGTGCTCCGGGTCGATGATCGGCTAAAGCCTAAAACGATGGTTCTGGGTCTCGCCGTCGGCGGATCCGACGAGGCTTTTCCGCTCTCCGTCCTCCGGCAGGAGCGGGTGATCAACCAGCAAATCGGCGGCCAGCCAGTTCTCGCTGTGCATCAGCCGCAGTCAGACACCACCACCGCTTTCATCGCGCGTGCCAAAGGCCCACAGCTTAAATTCGTTGCTGCTAACGCGGAAGCTACCGAACTGATCGACGAGCAAACGAAATCGCGTTGGACTCCTTATGGGGTGTGCATCTCCGGCGCACTGAAGGGGACGCAGCTCAAATCGCTTATCCTGGAGCCGGAGTATTGGTTCGCCTGGTCAGAATTCCATCTAGGCACGCAGATATACGCAACTGCAGAGCCAAAGCGCTAAACGATCGGAATTCCCAACGCACGCGAAGTCGGCGCGTTAGGGTTAGGGTGACCGCATTCACCGGCGTCCCCGACAGACGCCGTCCTTTGCCGATCTGTTGGGGTGATTATGCCGGCCCCGACATCGTCAGCTGAACGCCTTTTTTGGCAAAAATCATCGCCAGGAGTTTTGCCGGCTCCGTCGCGCTGGCGTTATTGGAAACCTCGTGCGTGCTCCCGGGCGGCTAAAAAACATCTCTCCAGTTCGATAAGTCCTCTCTTCCTGCCCGGAAATCTTGGTGATAATCGCCCCTTCCAGCACATAGGCGAGAACGAAACCCGCGTGATGGTGCGTCTGACCGGCTCTCCCCGGCGGGTAATCCACGTAACTGACCGTCACCTCCCAATCTTCCATGGTGAGGTTCGGGAGGTCATGTTTGAAGACAGCGCCGTTTCCTCTTTGGAATTGTTGCTCTGTTGTTCCGTTTCGTGTCTGGGCATGTGCAACGACCAATTCACATAAGAAAGCGATGGACCCGGCGAGACTATCTCGGCGTGTGATCATGGCACGATCATACCCATTGCAAATTGAGCCGAATAGAAGTTTCAGTGGCCGTATTTGAATCGGCTCAAAACACGTTCCAGGCCGGCACATACCGTCTCTACATCTGCGCCCACCGGAGCGACAATGGCAAAAAACAGTTCTGGGTCCAGGTGTCGAATCAGATTTACGGGAAACATTTGAAGCGACTATTGACTGGGCTTATTCGTCAGTTAAATCTCTTCAGAAAGCAAGTGCTGTATAAATAATCACTTACTTTAATATAGTGAAGTTTCGCCCCGCTCGTTGAGCGTCACGTGTGGGACTGGCCGCAAGGGAACACTGAGACGATAGCGGGCGTGACGCCGTTCCCCCTCGCGAACCAACGCGCCCTTCGCAACCAGGTCCGCTAGGTCCCGTGTCGTAGTCGCAGGTGAGGCTCCGGTTATCGTGCTGTATTTTCCGGCCGTAAGCCCGCCTCGGAACCCTTCGGGGCCTTCCCGGAACATGCGCAGGAGTGCTTTTTCCTGCCGCTCATTGAGCTGCCCCTTCAGACGATCCAGCAGCTTCGCTTTGTCGATCAGGAATTCCACCACTGCAATTGTCCGACGCTGCGCTTCGATGGCGACACCCGCAAACCACATCAGCCAGTTGGTGATCTCGTTTTGTTTGTTCGACACTTCGAGCGTTTCATAGTAATTCTTGCGGCGAGCAAGAATCGTGGCCGCCAATGCCGTGAGCGTCGGCTGACCGAGGCTCTGCGCCAGTGCTTTCTCAGAAATTGCTCGTCCGATGCGTCCATTGCCATCCTCAAAGGGATGGATGCTTTCGAAGTACAGGTGAGCGACTCCTGCCCTGGTTAATGGTGGCAGCGGTTCTTCGCGACCAGTTCCAGTTCGAGCAAACCAAGTGATGAATCGCGCCATCTCGGATGGCACGAGCGATGACGGCGGCGCCTCGAAATGCACTTTCGGTTCATACATCGTCCGGGAAACCACTTGCATAGGTTCAGCACCGGTTCGAAAGCGTCCCACATCTTTCAAGTCACGCCTGCCGCTCATCACCATCCGATGCCAGCGAAATAGCATTTCTTCTGAGAGTGGTTCAGTAAACGACCTGTAGAGATCAACCATCATCTCGGCGATTCCTCGCTCTGCTGGCCGAACCCGTCGCTCGTCCGCAGCCAGTCCCAGTTGCTTGCGGATAGAGGACTGCACGCTAACCCGATCCAGAATTTCACCTTCGATCTCCGAAGTCGTCACCGCTTCCGTGCTCATTGCGTCGACCGTTAGCTGGTCGCGTTCTTCATCGCCAAGATGTCGCACAGTGCCGACGAACATTCCTCCGCCAACCAGGAACTGTTTCTCTGCAGCCTCCAAGCGTGCTCGGTCCCACTGAAAGGTAGGCCAGTCCGGTTGTTGCCAATTCCAAATCATGAGCGATAGAAGCTCATTCTATCGCTCACATTATGCCACAATTATGAGCGATAGCCTAAAGGCCTATCCCTCACCCGATGTGTCAACTGATTGCTGGCACCTCACTAACTAATAACTAACGAAAATAGAAGGCGATATAGTTTCGTTACGCGAATCCTAACGAAACGATCCTTTCCCACTGGCGACACCAACCAAACTGCCTTTTTACTGTGACAAGCTATGACAATCGGCTGTGACAGAATGGCGTGCCGTTCTATGCGACCGCTAGGTGGAGCCCTTCTGGCGTAAATTCGCAGGCCGCGCCGATTCCACCAGATGCTCCGCTCTATCACGTTGTAGGCCGCGTAATCGACGACGTCACCGGCTTGCCAGTCCTAGGAGCGACGGTAAGTCTAGAAAGCCTTTGTGGAATGCCTGGCACGACAGGGCGAAGTGATGCGGATCGCCTCCATCTGCAAGTTGCGACCGATCAGGACGGCAAATTTGCGTTCGACAAGGTTCCCACGATGGCAGTACGCCTGTCGGCGTCCCGGGACGACTACCTCGAGGTTTCTTGCTTCCGACGGACGGCCGATGATCCTATTGGCAACTATTTCATCGGTCCCGAAACTAGCCCGATCATCCCGGCCGCTACTATCTTGTCGCACAGCTTTGGCCTCATACTGACGACCCTCCTGCCCGAGATGCAAAGGGAAAAGCAGTGGGGTACGTCCCAGCGCGTACTCCTGCGTTCACAAGCGAAGGGAGCGACACATTTCTGGAACTCGCGGAAGGTCAACGGGCGCAGGCTAGGCGTCAACAACCTGCGCGAGGGTTCGCTTTCTTGCCTTCGTTCCTACCAGAAGGGCAATGCGCGTGGACCCGATGGTGGCCCTTCGACAGGAATAGGCAGATTCCTTCGGCACTCGAACGTTTTCTTGCGCTTGCACTATAACTCCCGGATGGCCGTCACCTGGCAACAATTCTGCGTTGGGACCTCGTCTCCATCTCCCCGCGGGCCTTAGAGATTCTCGACCCTCGTGCCCTCCCCTACAGCCGCCCAGCCGTTTCTCATATCGGACTCACCAAGTGGGATTAGTTCCGGTTGATTACCTCGCCGTGATTTGTCCGTCACAGTGTCTATAGAGTGGTAGGATGGCTCCCATCCTATCGGGGCAAGTCGAAGGCCGACGGAGGCCAAAATGGCGATACTGGGGTCCGCGCAGCTACCGGCGGAAACTTGCATTCCGAGCGCTGTTTCAACCGCCCCAGTCACAAAGCTTGCACCGAGGCACTCTGCCCTCGTCCGCGTCACTCACTGGATCACCACTATCTGTTTTTTTGCCCTGCTCCTCACCGGCATTGAAATTGTGATCTCTCACCCCCGCTTCTACTGGGGCGAAACCGGCACGGTCTTGACGGCTCCGTTGTTCCAACTGCCGATTCCTTCCTCAAGAGCAACCGTCCCGACCGGTTACGGCTATGTGTTGCCCGACCAGAACGGCTGGAGCCGCGCGCTGCATTTTGAAGCTGCCTGGATCGCAGTGCTTACAGGCTTGCTGTATGTAGTCTCCGGTCTGCTCACAGGGCATTTCCGGAAAAACTTGCTCCCCAGCAACGCCGACTTTTCGTGGCGCGCGCTCTTGACCTCCTTCACAAAACCCCTGCGCTTTGAGCGGCCGAGTGAGGCAGAGGCCTCTTCCTACAACGTGCTCCAGCGCCTCACGTACCTCTTCGTGATCGTGATTCTGTTCCCCTTGGTCATCTGGAGTGGCTTGGCGATGTCCCTCGCCTTTGCCTCCGCTTTTCCCTGGTCCGTTACTCTGCTCGGTGGCCGCCAGTCCGCTCGCACAATTCACTTCTTTGTCTCTCTGGCTCTTGTGCTGTTCCTGTTCGTCCACCTCGCGATGGTTTGCCTTGCGGGTTTCTGGAACCGCACAGGAGCGATGATTACCGGCCGCACCGCTACACGCAAGGAGCACGCATGATCAACCTTTCACGCCGAAAACTCCTCGTATCCGGACTCGCAGCAACGGCGGGGGCATCGGGCTTAGCGGTGGCCGCGCGCCTTGCGCAGAAGTATGGCTTGGTTCCGCCCGATCACGGCGGAATCTACGGCCTGGGTGAAACGCTAACCTACGCGTCACAGCGGCTGCTGACGCGGCATTCCTTGGCGCGCGAATTCCCGCGCAGCCGGATTTCCCCGCGCCCATTCCCGAACGAACTCGCGCCCCTCACGGAAGAGTTTAAGCGCCTTCAGGCCGGACGTTTTGCGGACTGGCGGCTCTCCGTCGATGGCTTGGTCGCTGAACCTGCGTCGTTCTCCATTGCTGACCTGAAGAGCTATCCGTCTCGCAGCCACATCACCGAACTCGCGTGTGAAGAGGGTTGGTCATACATAGCCGAGTGGATCGGCGTTCCTCTGTCGCGCGTGTTGAACCTTGTGGGAGTTCACCCGCAGGCTAAATACGTTGTGTACACTTCAATGGAACCCGATACCTGGGACAGCATCGATATGGCCGATGCTCTGCATCCTCAGACTTTTCTCTGCTACGGCATGAACGGCAATGAGCTTCCAGTGTTTCACGGTGGCCCGCTTCGCATGCGGCTCCCCCGGCAAGTGGGCTACAAGAACATCAAGTTCATCAATCGCCTGACGGTCACAGACAGTTTGAAAGGGTTTGGCAAAGGCCTCGGCTCTGCGGCTCGAGAAGCCGGCTACGCCTGGTACGCCGGCATCTGACGCGCCCTGGACTGTCGAGGTTCGACAAGACTTAGATCGTCGGCTAACCGGAAACTGACCCACAACGCTGTGTGATTAGGTAAAAAGAGCCGACTGAGCGGACCCATCCTCACGGTCGCAAAAGTTACTCAGGCCGACGCCAACCAGGCGAAACCGCTGGTGCGGGCTGAGGCCGACACGTTCCCGCAGCGACAGGGCGATGTTAGTCAGTTCCTCGCAAGCAGCAGGTGGAGAACCTGGGGTGTGGCTGCGAGTGAGAATCTTGAATTCGCTGGTTTTCAGTTTCAGTACAACGGTGCGCGCGATTCGTGACTCCTTGCGCGAGGCGGTCCATGCGTGCTCCGCAAGTTTTCGGATCATCGGCTCCATCTCGCTCAGCAAGACATCTTGCTCAAAGGTGTCCTCGGCGGATATGGATTGTGTCGGCCTGTCAGGAACTACTTCGCTGTTGTCGATTCCCCGCGCCAACTCGTAGAGACGCACGCCATAGCGGCCGAAGCGGCCTTCGAGTGTCGCCAAATCCATTCGGCGCAGGTCGGCGATCGTTTGTACCTCAAGCTGCTTCAGTTTTTCGTCCGTGACTTTGCCTACTCCGGGTAGACGGTCCACGAGCAGCGGCAATAAAAACGAATCTATGTCTTCCGGTTGTATGACAAAGAGCCCATCCGGTTTTTTCCAGTCCGAAGCAATCTTCGCGAGGAATTTGTTCGGCGCTACACCTGCCGACGCGGTCAAGCTCAGTTCTGAGCGAATCTGTTCGCGGATCGTGCGTGCCACTTGTGTCGCGGTAGGCAAGCCAGTCTTGTTCTGCGAAACGTCGAGATAGGCTTCGTCGAGGGACAACGGCTCAATCGAGTCGGTGTGGCGTTTGAAGATTTCGCGCACCTGACGGGAGACGGCCCGATAGCGGGGGAAGTCCGGGGGCAGGAAGATTGCGTTTGGGCAGAGACGTTCGGCCCGAACAGCGGGCATGGCGGAACGCACGCCGAACTTTCGAGCTTCATACGAAGCGGCGCACACTACGGAGCGATTCCCGCGCCACGCGACGACAACGGGTTTGCCACGCAGCTGAGGATCGTGTCGCTGCTCTACGGAGGCATAAAACGCATCCATATCGATGTGAATGATCTTGCGAGCGGTCATCTGGTGACCATCTTATTCCGGGGTCGAGGCAAGTGCGAGGCTTGCTTATTTGGCCGGCGTTTGTTTTCTTAAGGAATGCGATGAAAAGAGAAATGCAAGCACGCTTGGACTCTTTACCCAAAGCCGAAGAGTCGTTCATTGAGCCGATGGAGTGCCTATCGGTATCGAAACTACCTGAAGGCGTTCAATGGGTGTGGGAGATCTTAAACTTGATGGTTATCGAGCCCTTGCGGTCAAGTCTGGAACTGGCGTGACTTTGTTTTCGCGACGAAGAAAATCTCTGAATAGACAATTCCCCCATATCGTGGACGCGCTGGCCGACCTGCCTGAGGGAACGGTCGTAGATGGAGAGTTGGTCGCCCTCGATGACAGCGGCCGCCCCGATTTCAATCTCTTGCAGAATTTCCGTGCTGAAGCATCTCGGATTCATTACTACGTTTTCGATCTGTTGTACTGGGGCGACCGTGACTTGACACGACTTCCACTGATCGAACGGCGAGCGCTCTTGAAATCACTCGTTGTTGTGCGCGACAAAAGAATCAGGACTGCGGACTACGTTGCGGCAGCGCCAAAGGACCTACTAGCGGGAGTTTACAAGATACGGTCGGACAGGTAGCCTGAGGCCTCGACCTCCGTGACTGCCCGAACTGCGAGTCTGCGGGCGTCATCAGACAATACTTTAGTCCTCCAGGAACGGTACTAACTTCCTATAGCTCGTGTCCTTTCGTCTCGTTATCCTGAGAACTAGCGAGTGATGGAACATCGCTCACTGCGGTACGCTGGGCGACAATCCACACGCCAATTATTATGATTCCATCGTCACGTCTAGCCCTGCCGAACGACAAGACAATCACAATCTCTGTGATCTCTGGCCGGTCGAAAGGGTTGGCGCACCGAATAATGAAACCCAAGAACAGCATAGGCAACATTGGTAGCGGCGCAAATATCGAAATTGATGATCCGCAAGTTTCTAGCCTGCACTGCGCTGTAGGTGTAACAGAAGATACGGTTAGGCTATGCGATCTCGACTCAACGAATGGAACCTACGTGAACGATGAACGGGTTCAGGCCACGAATCTCGAACATTTGTCCGAGTTCTGCGTCGGCTCAACAGTGCTGCTGGTCACCATTCTTCCGAAACGCTCGACGGACATAAGGTGAAATCAGTTTCGGTTTTTGGGGACAGTTTAACGGGCGTGTCATCGGAATGAAGCTTAGCGCAGCACTGCCGACATTTCGGAGCCGTTTCCATTCAATGACGTGATAGCGTTGTGGCACATCGGGCAATGACACGGTAGAGTCTGACGAGTTGCCACCCACTTGGTCGCCTTGCTGTCAGTGATTGCCTGGTTGACGAAAGTGCTGAATCGGACCAGAAGATTCGAGAGCAGCATCAGTGGCTATTTTCTTTTCATGCAGGCCTTAGCCTCTGATTTGAGAGAAGGAGTTCTTTCCCAAATCTCTCCCAGGACGCCCGGCGAGTCGGCGCAGCCACGCGTCGATTGTGGATTGCTGCTCGGGACCCATTTCTCCAAACAGCACGCCCATGCCGAAAATTCCAAAGCCGCCGCCAGAATGCATGTAGATCACTTTGCCGGGCAGTTCGCATGTGCTCATGCCATCGCAGATGCGGAGATGTAATTTCGTACGAATGGGAATGGGTTCGAGCGTATCGATATAGCAACCACGCGAGCTCAATTCGGCAAGCTGGCCGCGAACCCACGTTCCGTCGAGTTGGGTAACTTCGGCATCTGCGAAAAACGAGAAGCGCGGATTGGTACGCCTAGTGTAGGGAGCTTCAGCCATGGTGTCTCTCCGGTCCGTGAACCTCAAATACGCTTGAAAACAATCCATCCGTGGAATCAAGCAATCCCCTAACCATCTAGGACCTAAAGAGTAAGAGTCCCTATCTGATAGTGCCTGAACACCTTGGGACGACAGCCACGAACAGTGGGCCAAGGCACAAGCACAAAGGCCAGCATCTTCTTGCGCACTGCTGGAGAATGTTTGCCACAGGGTTTCACGGGACGCGCCCCTCCGAATCGGTTGGGCCTGCTGGTTCGGCCGAAGCGCTGCAGAGGGAGTCAGGGAGGAGATCGGTAAGCTTTATAATAGTAAGCGGGACGACTACAGGTTCCCATCAAAGGAATCCAATCAGTGATAAACGTCAAGTTGAAACGCCTGCAAACGCCCGGCAGATGTACGGTAATGCGTAATGCAACGTCAAAGTGGCGACGATCGTAGCGTAGCGCGATCATCGGATCAACGCGAGAGGCGCGCCGCACCGCCACGCCGGCAGAAAGCTGACAATCGAAAGAATGAGATGCTCCTACGCCGTGGCGGTTGTGGCTTGTGGGGCGGCTTCGACGGTGTAGACCACGACAGCCTTTTTGCCGCCCTTCGCCGCGGTGGCGTGGATCGAATTCAGGTTGACGCCTTTCGCTGCGAGCCTCTCGAGGCATTGCGCCAGTGCACCCGGCTTGTTGGGTAGATCGTACTGCTCCGCGGGAGTTTCCGTGTAGGCCACCCGGGCCGCGTCGAGAGCTTTCTTGGCGCGCCCAGCATCGTCTACGACGACCTGGACCGTCCCGGCCGTGCCCTCGGCAGTTCCCAACAGAGAGAGAATATTTATCTTGGCATTCCCGAGTGTTTTCGCGATTCTTGCGACTGCACCGGGTTGATTATCAACCGCGATTGTGAATTGTTTGGTTTTGGCCATGTCGGCACCTCCTGCCGTGTTGATAAAGGATTATACGCCCACGGGAATCTGCCGAAGTGTTCTCCTGGGATCTCCGGTAAAACGCGTTCTTACCAGGCACTGCGCGCCGTATTAGTTTCCTTTTGCGAGCCTTCTTGCAGATAGCATATGCGTTTGAGTATTGTCGTAGAAGCGACATGGGTTGTCTTGGTGCTGCTGCCCCGAGATGCGGGAAAGGATGCCACTGGCTGCACATCTGCCCAGGAGTCAATTCCACTTCTCCAGTAACTGGGGCGGGCTTGCGCGATCTAAGAAACTCCATTACGCTGGCCCAGTTGCCAGCGGTGGCTTCCCTCCTCACCCGCTATCGGTTGTTCCTGTTGCAATTCAAATTCCTGTCAACGAAGGATGACGTATGACGCGCAAGAACACCTGGGTGAGACTCGCTGTGGCAATAGTACTGAGTTTCCCCTTGACTGCCTGTAAGGATACAAAAACTCTGCAACAGAACGAGCAGTTGAAGGCCCATGTGGCGGAACTTCAGAAAGAGAACGGCCAATTGGGAAACGATCTCGAAACAATGACAGCCGCCCGCGATGCGTTGACGAAAGAGAACGAAAAGTTTAAGGCAGAGATTAAAGCCCTGAAAACGAAGAGCTCCGCAAAAAAAAGCTGCGGGTCGAAAGCGTCGTCGGAGCTAAAGGTCACGGCAACTTTAAGGCCCGCACGTGGTTTGGAATGCGTAAACCGGTTTCTGTTTCATCGTCAGGAAAGGGAGGCTAGAGCATGAAAACGTTTGAGGTGCAGTTTCGCTATCGAGATCGAAATGAAGAAACGGTGGAATCGACGATCAAAGTGGAGGCGTCGAGTCTTCATGGAGCGGTCGGTAGGTCGGTGCGGGAGTTTGTCAAAGGCTTGGACAGGAAACAAAGATTTGACATGAACAAGAATGGGCTCGATATTACGGCCAAGTCTGTCGGTACGACAACGGAGGCGCAGGCAGCCACGTCTGCGGAAGCCGCCGCTAGTTGAGACGTCAGCAGGACCGGAGCTGGGCCGAGGTTTTTACGCTTTGCCACCTATCGCATTGCCTGAGACAACTGGCAAAAACGTGACTTATGCTGTGTTGAATAGGACATCGAGCAATCTTGCTACTCCCAACGAAAAACCCTCGCGAGAGCGCTGTGCAAACGACAAACAATACGGCCAGTGCCGCTACGTCGCCCAGGTGGGCCGACCATGCGTCGCCGTTCCAGATTCCCTGGAGTAGAGGCACCGCGCAGGTCAGCGGCAGCACTCGCGCCACCGCATGAAGCACTGGCGGCAGCGATTCTACGGGCACGAAGAGCCCGAGACAGCGATCATCGGGTACAGAATAATAGCGCCGATCGGCTGCGCAAAGCGCGCCGTGGGAACGATGCTGGTGATGACAAACCGATCGACAGGATGCTCCAAGTGCTGATCAGCAGCGCAATCGTGAAAGAGAACAATGGAACATGAACGACCCTCGCGGTAGATCGAGATTATCGTGATCAGCATCAGCGAAAGCACAGCGCTGACGGCGATCAGAACAGACGCAAGGACTGGTAGACCAGGCGCATAAAACTGCTGGCAGCGAGTGGGGGTGGTACGAGTCTGCGGCCGGCTACACGGTCCAACACGAGGAAAACCAAAAAAAACGATGGAATGCCTGGACGCGCTGGAAAAGTTCCTTCATCGGGAGCAGGAAGACTTGCCCATATTAGTGAAGGCGGCCCACGGCAAATGGGCGGCTTCTATATGCTGCAGGCGTGCCCCGCGCAGAGGGATTTCAAGATCGGCTGTCGACATTGATGCCACATCTCAACGAGCGGCAGCTTCGCTTGGCCGCTGCTTTGGAGGCGCGTTCGTTGGGATACGGGGGTGTATCGGCGGTGGCGCAAGCCACGGGGATTGCGCGCGGCACGATTCATCGGGGACTGCAAGAGCTCCAACATCCACAAGCCACGCCCGCCCGGGAGCAAGTGCGCGCTCGTGGGGGCGGGCGGAAGAGAATTGTTGCCCAGAATCCGCGGATTTTTAAGCGACTGAGGCAGTTGGTGGAGTCAAGCACGCGAGGGGATCCGATGTCGCCGCTGTTGTGGACCTGTCAAAGCACCCAACAACTGGCGACCATCCTCTCCAAAGAAGGAAATCCGATCAGTCCTGACACCATCGGCCGATTGTTGGCCGAGATGGGTTACAGCCTGCAAGCCAACCTGAAGACGTTGGAGGAAGGCGCGAACCATCCTGATCGGGACGAGCAGTTTCATTATCTGAACCGCCAGGTTCGACGATTTCTGAGGCAAGGCGAACCGGTGATCTCGGTCGATACCAAAAAGAAGGAGCTCCTTGGGCGCTATGCCAATAAAGGCCGCCAGTGGCGGCCTCGCGGGAAGCCAGAGAAAGTCAAGATGCACGATTTTATTGATCCGCAGGAACCCAAGGCGATTCCCTATGGCATTTACGATTTGTCCCACAACGAAGGATGGGTGAATGTGGGGTGCGATCATGATACGGCCAGCTTCGCGGTGGCCAGCCTCCATCGTTGGTGGCAATCCATGGGCAAGGAACAGTACCCGCAAGCCCGGCGTCTTTTGATTTGTGCGGACAGTGGCGGCAGCAATGGATATCGCCTTCGGCTTTGGAAGTATGAGCCACAATCGTTTGCGGATAAAACTGGCTTAGAAGCGCTGGTGGGTCACCTGCCGCCGGGGACGAGCAAGTGGAATAAGATCGAGCATCGGCTCTTTTCCTGCATCAGCATGAACTGGCGGGGACGGCCCTTGGTGAGCCACGAAATCGTTGTGAAACTGATTGGAGCGACCATGACCAAAACCGGGTTGAAGGTCAAAGCCAAACTCGACAAGCGCAAGTATCCCCTGAAAGTCAAAGTAACGGACGAGCAGATGCGTTCCCTGAATATTGAGCCCCACAAATTTCACGGCGAATGGAACTATACCATCCGACCCAGAAAGCAGAAGCCCAAGCAGTAAAGTTGTTCAAGTTATTTTGCGGTGCTTCCTAACGCGAACATCGGTGCGCGAGCTTATCGACGGATTTGCAGAGCCCCTTTTGGAGGGCTCCTCGGAAAACTGACGGATTGGGTATCCTATCCTATCCCCGGCCTGAACGCCGGGGCCTTACGGCTAGGACGGGTAAGTTTGACGCCAACAATGACCTTGACACGTCGCTGATAGTTCCTCCATTATGGAGGAGTTTAGGAGTAACACGATGGCAGTTCTGAACATCAAGAACCTTCCCGACTCTCTTTACAGGAAGCTCCAGGCTAGAGCGAAACGCCAGCATCGATCGGTCGCTCAGGAAGTTACTCATCTTCTCAGCGATGCTCTTGAAACGCCGAAACCT
>WNEZ01013245.1_pt1 | contig 17561 bp, 19 predicted proteins | sample 5400521 | NCBI WGS metagenome assembly WNEZ01 (sample SAMN13153339, study PRJNA577476) | soil metagenome | isolation source: 120 cm saprolite under Douglas fir tree site 2 hole 1 replicate 1 | place: USA:California | collected 2015-04-18
CGCGCGCTTTTCCACGCCGGAGCGCGCTCATAACCGCGCGCTTTTCCACGCCGGAGCGCGCTCATAACCGCGCGCTTTTCCACGCCGGAGCGCGCTCATAACCGCGCGCTTTTCCACGCCGGAGCGCGCTCATCTGGTAGGCGCCGGGAAGGTTTTCAGGGTGAAATCGGAGCCAAGGACGACCGTGACGATCGGGCCACTGGCCGGCGCAGCTACCGTGGTCACCACCCCGCCGAAGTAGTCCTGGAGCCAGGCAACCATGGTGGCCGCGCGGCCGCCCGAGCCGTCCAGGATCTGGGTTTGGGTGACCCGCTGCGTGGTGGCTGGGCCGGCGGTGACCTGCCATCCCTGGGCGAGCAGCAGGGAGGTCATGATGCTGGCCGGCGTCCCGATGCCGTACGGCAGCCAGTAGCGCCGGCTCCCGTCCTGCACCTGAAACGGCACCTGCTTCGCCAGCGTCGAACGGTCGGGAAGCGCCGTGGCCAGGTACCGTTGCAGGGCGCCGTAGGTCGGGTCCAGCGGCAGGAGGATGTACTGGCCGTTGCCGCTGGTGGTGCTGCGCAGCAGGTTCGAGGTGTCGATCGCCACCCGCCGGATGTCCTCAACCTTGATCCGGCCGGCGAGGTCCGCCAGTTGCTGCATGTCGCCCGGGCGCAGGTTCGTCCGGACGTTGTCCTGGAGCGCAGCCAGCAACGAGAGCAGCTTCGGGATGGCGTTGACGGAGAAGACGCGCTGGCGCACGGCCAGCATCACCAGCTGCTGGCGGCGTGAGCGGTCGAAGTCCGAGGTCGTTTCGCGCGAGCGCGCATACTCGAGCGCCCGCTCACCGTCGAACTGCTGCGGGCCGATATCGAAGTGGACGCGCACCATCCCGGTCGACTCGCCGACTGGGAAATAGGGGTCGTCCAGCACCGTCGGGACATCTACGCGGACGCCCCCGAGCGCGTTGACGACGTCGCGAAACGCCTTGAAGTCCACGCCCACCCAGTAATCGATCGGCTGGCCGGTCACCTGAGAAACCGTGGCCGCCGCCAGGTCGCCACCGCCCGTGTCCGTCTTCCAGTCGCTGCGCACGTTGGGGTAGGCGTTGTGATCGGCCCCGATCGCGTAGGCGCTATTGAGCTTGCCCATCAGGAACCCGTTCCGGGGAAGCGCCGGGATCTTCACCCACAGGTCGCGCGGCAGCGAAATCATCATCGCCTCGCGCATCGCGGGACGGATCGACAGCAGCATGACGGAGTCCGTAAGGTAGGGCCCGTCGTGGCCCGGTCCACCGTAACCGAGCAGCAGGATGTTGATGCGTTCGTCGTGCTTGATCTTCCAGCCAAGGGAGCCCGGCTCGTCGCTCTTCAAGTGAACCAGCGCCATCAGGTCTTGTGGCTGGGCGCGCGGCGAGATCGCGTGAATGGCCGACCAAACACGAAAAACGACAAGCCCCGAAACCAGGAGAGCTAGCCCGGCGATCACGGCCACCGCGGTGCGGCCATACTGCCGCACGCGTTGCGGGCCGAGCGCGGCGGATGAGCGCCGCCGGCGCGGTTGCCTTACCAAAGTGCGCAGAAAGTCTAGCGAATCGGGTCAGGACGCGATTCGGTTCACCCGTAAGATGTGGGGAATGCAGGTAAGGCCCGGCGTTCGTGTCCGGCAAGGCCCGCTGCTCTTACCCGCGCGCGTCCTCCTGCTCGTCTTCGGTCTTGCCGCGCTGGCCCTCAGCGTCTTCATTCTGTTTCACGAGCTCCACGCCAAGCAGGTCGGAACCGTGTACACCGCCGTCGCGCTGGCCGTCGGCGTGGTGTGGCTGGCCTCCATTGTCCTGGCCTTCCGCGGTCAGCCGGTCGGCGTGTTCCTCACGGGTGCGATCGCCTTCGTCGACCTCGGCGTCATCGCCCAGGCCCATTTCGCGGCAACTGCGGGGGCAATCGGCAGCTTCCTGCGAATGGAGGGCCTTCCGGTCGCGACGGCCCTCATCGCCCTGGTGCTCGCCTGCGTGATCACGATCATGGCCGCGATCGTCGGCTGGAGCCATCCCATGGGCTATTCCAGACGGCGCGAGACCCTGCCCCTGCTGGTCGTCGCCGCGATTGGAGCCCTGCTCGCGATCCTGGAGGCGACCGACAACGTGCATCTCGCGGGCAACGCGCTGCCCGGGTTCGGCACGACCAGCGCCGAGGACGGCGCATTCACCGCCGCGATCACCGCCTCGGTGTGGCTGATCGGCGCCCTGTGGATCGCGCGGGTCCGCCGCACGGGCGCCTTCCTGATCGCGCTCGCCACGTTTGGTATCGGCTACTCGTTCTGGACCCTGCACCTCAAGGGTGGAACGACCTTGAGCGTGATCGCGAACAAGAGCGGTTTGGTCTGGGCTGTGATCGCTTCGGCTCTTGCGATCCTCGCCGCGGCGTCGCTCCTGGTGACGCTGGGGTTGCTCGCCATCTCGATCCTTCGTCGCAAGCGAGCCGCGTCTCCGATGGGGACGCAGCCGGCCCGACGCGAGGCGTAGCCCGACTAATCCGGGACCCGGCTGCCATCGGGGCCGTAGCGATAGAACCCGCGGCCGCTCTTTCGCCCGAAGTGCCCGGCATCGACCAGCTGGCGCAGGAGCGGCGGCGCCGCGAATCGCGGATCGTGGAGTCCCTCGTAGAGCACGCCGCAGATGTAGAGATGGGTGTCGAGACCGACGAAGTCGGCCAGCTCGAGCGGGCCCATCGGGTGGTGCAGCCCGAGCCTTGCGCCCTGGTCGATGTCCTCGCGCGTGCCCAGGCCTTCCATCAGGGCCCGAATCGCCTCATTGATGAACGGTACGAGCATGCGGTTGACGATGAAGCCGGGGTAGTCGAGCGAGGTGATCGGGGTCTTGCCCAGCGCCTTCGAGAGCTCGAGCGTCGTGGCCAGGGTCGCATCCGAGGTGTCGCGGCCCCGGATCAACTCGACGAGCGGCATCACCGGCACCGGGTTGAAGAAATGCATGCCGATGAAACGATCGGGCCGCTTGGTGACCGCCGCCATCCGGGTTATGGGGATCGACGACGTGTTGCTGGCGAGGATCGCCTCCTGCCGGCAGATGCCGTCGAGGCGTTTGAACAGGTCGCGCTTGGCCTCGAAGTTCTCGGTGATCGCCTCGATCACGAAGTCGGCCCGGCCCGCCGCCTCCAGCGAGGTCGTCGGGTGCAGGCGGGCGAGCGCCGCATCGCGCTCGGCCGCATGGAGCTTGCCTTTCTGCACCAGACTGTCGAGGCGCCGCTTGACGTTCTCGACCCCGCGGTTGACGAGGTTGTCGTCGACCTCCCGGATCGTCACGTCGAAGCCAGCAGTGATCGCGGTCTGGGCGATGCCGGCTCCCATCAGGCCGGCGCCGGCAACGTAGAGCTGTTTGATCGTCACGCCTTCTCCTTTAGCACCTCGCGGGCAATCACCAATCGTTGGATCTCGTTGGTCCCCTCGTAAATCTGGGTGATCTTGGCATCCCGCATCATGCGCTCCGCCGGGAAATCGCGCAGATAGCCATAGCCGCCGAGGATCTGTACCGCGTCGGTGGTGACGCGCATCGCGGTGTCCGAGGCGAACAGCTTCGCCATCGACGAGCCGAGGCTGATGTCGGGCAGGTCGCGGTCCAGCGCGTCACCCGAGGCATAGGTCAAGGCGCGGGCCGCCTCGATCTGGGTCGCCATGTCGGCCAGCATGAACTGGATCCCCTGGAACTCGATGATCGGCTTGCCGAACTGGCGCCGGTCGCGCGCGTAGCGGCGGGCGAGCTCGAGGGCGCCCTCCGCGATGCCGAGCGCCTGGGCCGCGATCATGGGGCGGGAATGGTCGAGGACGCGCAGCGCGAGCTTGAACCCGTCCCCTTCGTTGCCCAGTCGGTTGGCCGCCGGCACCGGGAGGTCTTCGAAGAACAGTTGCGCCGTCGGCGAGCCGCGGATCCCGAGCTTCTTCTCCAACTTGCCAACTTTGAACCCGGGCATCCCCTTCTCGACGACGAAGGCCGAGATATCGCGCGCCGGCGCATCGCCATTCTGGTCGGTGCGGGCGAAGACGACGATCGTGTCCGCCACGCTTCCGCCGGTGATGAACGTCTTCGACCCATTCATGACATAGGTGTCGCCGCGCTTGACCGCGCGCGTCCGCATCCCTCCGGCATCAGACCCGGAGCCCGCTTCGGTCAGCGCGAAGGCCGCCAACTGCTCGCCTCGGGCGAGCGGCGGCAAATACCGGCGCTTCTGCTCCTCCGTCCCCGCCAGCGAGATCGGCAGGCTGCCGAGCGACTGCACACTGAGGATCAGGGATGAGGTGACACAGAACTTGCTGATCTCTTCGACGGCGACGATCAGTGTCAGCGCGCTGCCGCTGACACCGCCGTACTCGGGGGTGAACGGGATCGCGAGGATGTCGTGCTTTGCGAAGAGGTCCTTGATGTCCCAGGGGAACTCGCCTGATTCGTCGATCTGCGCTGCCCGAGGTTCGACCCGCTCCAGACAGATGTCGTGGACCATCTCGCGGATCTGCCGCTGCTCATCATTGAGCGCGAAATCCATCAGGCGCGCTCCAGCTCGCGGGCGATGACGACACGTTGAACCTGGTTGGTGCCCTCGTAGATCTGGCAGGCCTTCGCGTCGCGAACCCGACGCGCCATTGGATATTCCTCGAGGTAGCCGTAGCCGCCAAGCACCTGCAGGGCGTCGAGGGTGATGTCCATCGTCGCATCTGTGGCAAAGAGCTTCGCCATCGACGCCTCTTTGGTAAAGGGCAGGCCCGCATCGCAGAGCGCCGCCGCCGTCCACGTCATCCAACGGGCCGCCCGGATCTTGACCGCCATGTCCGCGATCTTGTTCTGGATCGTCTGCAGCTCGGCGATCGGCCTCCCGAACTGCTTGCGTTCTTTGACGTAGGCCACGGCGTCGTCGAGCGCCCCTTGCGCCAGGCCGACGGCCTGTGCGCTGATGCCGATCCGTCCACTGTCGAGGGCCCGCATCGCGATGCGGAAGCCCTGGCCTTCGTCACCGAGGCGATCCGCCTCGTCGACGGCACAGTTTTCCAGGTACACCTCCGCGATCGCCGAGCCGTTCAGGCCCATCTTCTTGAACTTTGGTCCGACATGCAGGCCGGGATTGTCGCCGCCCACCAGGAATGCCGTGATGCCGTCTGCGCCGGACCCCGGCGTGGTCGACGCCATCACAACGTACAGCCCCGCCTCGCCGGCGTTGGTGATGAAGATCTTGGTGCCGTTCAAAAGGTAACCACTGTCGCTGTGGGTCGCCGTCGTCTTCAGATGCGCGGCATCAGAGCCCGCCTCGGGCTCCGTCAGCGCGAAGGCGGCAAGCTTCTTCCCCTGCGCCAGGTCGGGCAGCCAGCGCCGCTTCTGCTCCTCCGAGCCGAAGAGGACGATGGGCTCGGTGCCGACCGAGGTATGGACGTCGAGGATCACCGCCGTGCTGGCGCAGAAACGAGCGATTTCCTCGACGAAGATCGCGAACGACACGTGGTCGAGCCCGACGCCGCCGTACGCCTCGGGTACGAGGATGCCGAGCAAGCCGAGCTTGGCGGCCTTGTCAACCAGGTCGCGCGGGAATTCGCTGTTGTGGTCGATCGCTTCGGCGCGCGGCTTGACCTCGCGCTCGGCAAAATCCCGAACCAGCTTGCGCATCTCCTGCTGTTCGGGGCTGAGCGAGAGATCCATCTAGTTCACGCGGACGACGGTGGCCTCGCCTTGCGCCATCCCCGAGCAGATGCCGGCCGCGCCGTAGCCGCCACCGCGATGGCGCAGCGCATAGACGAGGTGCATCAGGATGCGCGCGCCGGACGCCCCGATCGGATGGCCGACCGCGAGCGCCCCGCCATCGACGTTGACCCGCTGCTCATCGATCCCGAGCAGATCCATCGCAGTACACGCGACCGCGGCGAACGCCTCGTTGATCTCGAAGAGACTCATGTCGCTGACGCGCAACCCGAGCTTTTTCAGCGCCGCCTGAATGGAGGTCGCCGGCACGGTCGCCAGATAAGGCGTGTCGGCGGCCGACTCGCCGTAGGCGAGCCACTGGGCGAGCACCGGCAGGCCGCGCCGCTTCGCCTCGGTCCCGCTCATCAGCAGGATGGCGGTGGCGCCGTCGTTGACACCCGGGGCGTTCCCCGCCGTGATCGTCCCATCTTCCGTGAAGACCGACTTGAGCCGCGCCAGGCCCTCGATGGTGGTATCCGGCCGCGGCTGCTCATCGGCCACCACGGTGGTCGTGCCTTTCGGATTCGCCACGGCGACTGGAAGGAGTTCCTCTTTGAAGGAGCCGGCCTTGAGGGCTGTCGCGTAGCGCTGCTGGCTGGCGTAGGCGTACTCGTCCTGCCGTTCGCGAGAGACCTCGAACTCCTTCGCGACGTTGCTACCCTCAACCGCCATGTGGCAGCCATTGGCCGGATCGATCAGGCCGTCTCGCACCATGCTGTCGACCAGCGCCCCGTCTCCGAGGCGGTAGCCGAAGCGCGCCTTCTCCAGGAGGTAAGGCGCCTGGCTCATGCTTTCCATCCCACCGGCAACGACGGCGCTGGCATCACCGTTGCGGATCAGTAGGGCGGCCAGGTTGACAGCCTTGAGGGATGAGGCGCAGACCTTGTTCACCGTCAGCGCCGGGACGCTGGTGGGCAGGCCGGCCTTGATGGCCGCCTGCCGCGCCGGAATCTGGCCCATGCCGGCGGTGATGACGGTTCCCATGATGACCTGGTCGACATCGGTGCCCTCAACCCGGGCTCGGCTGAGAACTTCCTTGATGACGGTGGCGCCCAGATCAGGCGCCGTCAGAGTTGAGAGGCCACCGCCCAGCTTGCCAAACGGCGTGCGGGCCGCCGCTACCAGGACGACGTCCTCCACGATTGCATTCTAGAAGGGTGACGGAGCGCAAAATGACGCGCCATATACTTGAGCCGGTGGAGTTCAAACACCTCCTCTATGGGCGGCGCGACGCGGTCGCCACGATCACGATCAACCGTCCCGACAACCGCAACGCCCTGAGCGCCGAAACGGTTGCCGAAATCCGAGAGGCTCTCGAGCAAGCAAAGGGCGACCCGCAAGTCCGGGTCATCGTGATCACGGGAGCGGGCAAGGTCTTCTGCGCCGGTGCCGACCTGAACAGCTTTCGTGACGAGCAACCCGAGCTGGACCGCTACTTTCAGCGCCGTCACCTCGCCGATCTGTTCCTCGAGATGACCGAGCTGGGCAAGCCCACTATCGCCCGCGTCAACGGCCATGCGCTTGCCGGTGGGTTCGGCCTGGTCGCGGCCTGCGACCTCGCCATCGCCGCGAGCGACGCGCAATTCGGCATGCCTGAAGTGAACGTCGGCGTCTTCCCGATGATGATCATGGCCATCATCTTTCGCAACGTGCCGCGCAAAGCCGGGATGGAACTGATGATGACGGGCAAGCACACGCTCGCCGGCGAGCTCGCCAAGAAGAGTCCCATCGGCATGCGGCTCGGCCTCGAGGCCTTCTACCGCATGCAGGACATGAGCTTTCCATCGGCGATCGCGTACCTTCAGGACCAGCTCGCGCTGCTTGGCCTGAGCGATGACCTGAAAGAGGGTGTCACCGCCTTCTTCGAAAAGCGGGAGCCACGGTTCACCGGCAAATGAGCGACGCCCTGACTGTCGACTGGGTGGAAGTCGGGCCCCGCGACGGCTTGCAGAGCTGGCCCAAAACACTGCTAACGCCGGCAAAGGTGGGCCTGGTCGCGAGCCTGCTGGATTGTGGTTTTCGACGGGTGGAAGCCACCTCCATGGTGCATCCGAAATGGGTGCCGCAGCTCGCCGACGCCGAAGCGGTGCTCGAGGCGCTGCAGGACCGGATCGATCAGCTGCGGGTGCTGGTCCCGAACCGCCGCGGCCTGGACCGCGCCCGGGGGGCCGGCGTTCGAAACGTCGCCGTGACCGTGGCCGCGACCGACGGCTACAACGAGCACAACCTGAATCGCTCCGTCAAGGAGACGCTCGAGGAGATCCAGTCGATCGCCGGCGAGGCCCGGCGCAGCCATATCGTGGTCGACGCCAGCGTAAGCGTGGCGTTCGGTTGTCCCTATGAGGGTGCGGTTCCGCCGGAGCGCGTTGCCGAGGTCGCGGCGGCGCTCGCCGATGACGGTATCGAGGAGATCTCGCTGGCTGACACCATCGGCGTCGCCAACCCCGCGCAGGTCGAGGCACTCTTCCAGACGATGAAGGAGCGGCTGCCGGCCGTTCGCTGGGGCGCTCATTTCCACGACACGCGCGGCACCGCGATGGCCAACATGCTCTCTGCGCTGGAGACCGGCGTCAACCTGTTCGAAGGTTCGGTCGGCGGCATCGGCGGCAGCCCCTTCGCACCCGGCGCCGCCGGCAACCTCTGCAGCGAGGATGCGCTGGCGATGCTCGAGGCGATGGGCATCGCCACCGGGGTCGACGTCAGCCGGCTCATCGCCGTGGCCCGTGGACTCGAGCGCACGCTCGGCGCCCCGTTGCCCGGCAGGATGCACGCGCTGGCACCGCCCGTGACCGGGAGCGTCTCGGCATGAGTGCGCCCGACCCGACGGCCAAGCAGGACGCCGAGGGAGACCTCAAGGCTCGATCCGAGACCGCGCGAGCCGGTGGGTCGGCGAAGTATGCGGAAAAGCTGCGGCAGGAGCACAAGCTGCCGGTGCGACGACGGCTCGAGTTGCTGCTCGATCCAGACTTCCTGATCGAGGACGGGCTGCTCGCCCACAGCGAGGAACCCGGCTACGGTGCCGATGGCGTGGTGACGGTCATCGGCCGGATCGAGGGGCGGACGGTGTGCGTGATGGCCAACGACCCGACGGTCAAGGCTGGATCCTGGGGACCGCGTACCGTCGAGAAGATCATTCGCATCCAGGAGACCGCCGAGCGGCTGCGCGTCCCGATCTTCTACCTGGTGGACTCAGCCGGCGCCCGGATCACCGACCAGGTGCAAATGTTCCCGGGGCGGCGGCACGCGGGTCGCATCTTCCACCAGGAAGTGCGACTGTCCGGCGTGGTGCCGCAGATCTGCCTGCTCTTCGGCCCCTCGGCCGCGGGCGGGGCGTACATCCCCGCCTTCTGCGACATCACGATCATGGTCGAGGGCAACGCCAGCATGTACCTCGGGTCTCCGCGCATGGCTGAGATGGTGATCGGCGAGAAGGTGACGCTCGAGGAGATGGGCGGCGCCCGCATGCACGCGACCGTGAGCGGCCTCTCCGACCTGCTCGTGGCCTCCGATGAGGATGCCATTGAAGCCGGACGGCGCTATCTCTCCTATTTCCCTCAGAACTGGACGGAGACGCCTCATCCCGCGCCCTCGGTCGAGGCACGGCCGCCGGTGCCACTGGAAACGCTGGTGCCCGAGGACGAAGGACGAGCCTTCAACATGCAGCACCTGGTCGACGGGGTGATCGACGAGGGCAGCTTCTTCGAGATCAAGAAGCTCTACGCGAAGGAGATTATCTGCGGGCTGGCGCGGATCGACGGGCGAGTGGTCGGCGTGGTCGCCAACCAGTCGATGCAAAAGGGCGGCATCCTCTTCGTCGACTCCGCCGACAAAGCGGCCCGCTTCATCTGGCTCTGCGACGCCTTCAACATTCCATTACTCTTTCTCGCCGACGTGCCCGGCTTCATGATCGGCACCGCCGTCGAGCGCCAGGGGATCATCCGCCACGGCGCGAAGATGATCGCCGCGGTGGCGGAAGCCACCGTGCCGAAGATCTCGGTGATCGTGCGCAAGGCGTACGGCGCCGGCCTCTACGCGATGGCCGGTCCGGCCTATGAGCCCAACGCCACGCTTGCGCTGCCGACGGCGATGATCGGCGTGATGGGACCGAGCGCCGCCGTCAATGCGGTCTTCTACAACAAGATCCAGGAACTACCAGAAGCCGAACGTCCGGCGTACGTGAAGAAACTGCAGGACGAGTATCGAGAGGACATCGACCTCTACCGGCTGGCGTCGGACCTGATCGTCGACGCGGTCGTGGCGGCGACGGAGCTGCGGACCGAACTCGCCAATCGGTTCGCGGCGTATGCAACAAGCCAGCAGCCGCGGGTCGATCGCAAGCACGGCGTCTTCCCCGTCTAGCCTGCGTTTAGCTCCGGCGCGTTTTTCGGGATCAGCAAGATGGCCGCGATAACCGCGACCGCGCTGATGGCCGCTCCCAGCAGCAGCGGTACGGCGATCGACCGCTCCAGCAGAGGGCCCGAGAGCGCCGATCCGATCGGCGCCCCGGCAAAGTTGAGGCTCATCGAAACCGCGAAGGCGCGACCGAACCAGGCAGGATCCGTGCGCCGCTGACGGAGCGCGAAGATCCCGACGTTGATGATGGACCCGGCCGCGCCGGCGATGACGGCGATGGCAAAGACCATTGCCAAGCTGCTCGTGAACGCAAGCAGCACCAGCGTGGGTAACTGGATCGCGATAGACAGGGCAATCAGCTGCCGCTCCCGTCCCTCGGTGTTGACCCGACCGATCAGCAGCCCGGCCGTAAGTCCGGCCAGCCCGACGACGGCCCAGATTTGCCCCACGGTTGCGGCGCTACCGTGGAGCTGCCGCAGCACCAGCAGGGGGATCCCGACAAGGATGACGCCGAACCCGAGGTTGGCGATGAACAAGGTGATCGCGAGGCCGCGCAGGCTGGGGTGAGCAACGACGTAGACCAGTGCCGCCCACGCGTCTCCGAGCAAGGATCCCCCAGAATCCACGCGGGCGATCGGCTCGTGGACGCCCACCAGGGAGACCGCCGCGATCGCCGCCACGCTCGCGGTAAGGAGCAACCCAGCTTCTGGACCGAACCTCGCCACCACGATGCCGGCGATCGCCGGACCGACCACGGCCGTCGCCGAGTACATGCTGGTATCGACCCCGTTCGCGCGGTCCCAGAGCGCGCGCGGCAGCATGAGCGGAAAGAGCGAGCGGGCGCCGGTGATGCTCAGGATGTTGCTGACGCCGAGGACTGACACGAGTAGCAGGAGAAGGGGCGGCGGCAGCCGGTGGCCGAGCGATAGCGTGACGATCGTGCCCCCGAGCACGGCGGTCACGGCATAGTCCAGGATCATGAGCCGAATCCGACCCTGGCGGTCGAGCAGTGCGCCGGCGACCGGGCTCAACGCAAGCCCCGGAAGGATCGAGAGCAGCAGGGTCAGGCCCGCGAGACTGGGTGATTGATAGCGCTGCAGCACGAACAGCACCAGGACGATCTCCCACATCTGGCCACACAGACGAGCCAGGAGCGTCCCCAGTACGACGCGACCGAAGCCGGGCACGCGGAGCAACGCCGCATACGACGGCTCGATCTCACCAGGCATCGGTCCTAACATCGCCCTGTGGAATCTATCCGATACCTGGCGCTCGGCGATAGCTACACGATCGGGACCGGGCTGGAGAACGAGGCGCAGAACTTTCCGAGCCTGCTGGCCAGGCGGCTCACGGCGGAGACCGGGATCGACGTCGCGCTGAGCAACCTCGGGGTCAATGGATACACCACGACGGATCTGATTCGCGAGGAGTTGCCGGTCGCGCGCAACGCGCGGCCGGAGCTTGTCAGCATCCTGATCGGCGCCAATGACATCGTGCAGGGATCAGACGAGGCGACCTACGGCGGCCGGCTTCAACAGATCTACCAGGCGATCACGGAGCTCGGCGTGCCTGCGGCACGAGTCCTGGCCATCTCGATCCCGGACTTCTCGCCGCTGCCGGGCGCGGCCCCCTTCGGCTCACCCAGCGGGCTTCGCGCGCGAATCGACGCCTTCAATGAGATCGCCAGGTCGGAGGCGGTTGCTCAGGGGTTCCTACACGCCGACATCACGGCGATCAGTCGTGAGGAAAACCACGGCAACGACTGGCTGGCCTCTGACGGCCTTCATCCAGGTCCGGCACAGCATCGGGCGTTCGCTGATCACCTCTCGGAGACGGTAAAGGGTTGGCGCTCAGTTGGATTTGATCGCTGGTCAAACCCAGCCAAAGTGGTGTTGACCAGGGCACAGCATGAGGCGGAAGCCTTCCGCCACTCCTACATCGGCGCGGAGCATCTGTTGCTCGGCCTGCTCAAAGACACGGAAGGCGCCGGGGGCACGCTTCTGAGTCATTGGGGAGTCAAGTACCAAAGAGTCTGGAGCCACTTCGATCGGACCATTGGAAAGCGGAATGAAGTCAAGGCTCAATCCAGCGTTAGTCCAACGACCAGGGTCAGGAATGTGATTCGCATCGCCAGCCAGCAGGCCAACGCCACAGCCGCTGACTCCGTCGGCACCGAGCACATCCTCCTCGCCATCATGCTGGAGGGTGAGAGCATCGCGGCCCATGTCCTCTCCGATTTCAGCATCACGCCCGCGCTCGTCCGGACGGAACTCGATCGCCTTAACCTGAGAAAAGGATGAGAATCGGGTCTGTTTCGCGCCTTTTGATAACCTCGGTCTCCCATGCGATGCTTGCTCGCGGCTCGCGTCGCCCTTCTCGCGGCGGCATTGGTGCTGAGCGCATGCGCCACGACGCCGACCACTGGCACGCAATCAACGTCGTCCGCGCCGGCAAGGGTCGTGTACGCCGCGATTGGCGCGAGCGAGACGTATGGGATCGGCGCCAGCGATCGGTCGCTTCAGGCGTGGCCGCGGGTCTTCACCAACGAGGTCCTGCCGCGATCCGCCGTCCTCTACAACTTCGGCATCCCGGGCGCCACCACGGCGCAGGCGCTGCATGACGAAGTCCCCGCCGCGCTGGCGGTTCATCCCACGCTGGTGACCGTCTGGCTGAACGTCAACGACCTCATCAGCGGCGTGGCGGCTGCGGCCTATGAAGCTGAGCTCCGGCAATTGCTGCACGCGCTACGCCGCGGCGGCCAGGCCCGGCTGCTGGTGGCGACCACACCCGATCTGGCGCAACTTCCCGCCTACCGGGCCTGCTTGCCAAATGCGCCAGTGGGCGGACCGACATGCGTGATCCCCGATGCGTTCATGCCGAGTCCGCAGGCAGTCGCTGCATCGGTCGCGGACTATAACGCGGCCATCAGCGACGCCATCAAACTGGAAGGGGCCACACTCGTTGACCTCAATCTCGATGGCAGCCAGATCACCCAGCATCCCGAATGGATCAGCGCCGATGGCTTTCATCCGAGCGGGCAGGGCTACGCCGTGATCGCGAGGCAATTCGAGGATGCCTACCGCCGAATCAGTTAGGTCCTCTGTCAGGTAGCGCGCGGGAGCGCGTCGCCGTGCCCGCCAGACCGGCGACCGTTGCGGCGCCGGTTGCGCCAGCGATCCCGATGAGAACCGGGATGACGAAGCCTGGCGGTGGTGATCCAAAGTTGAACGAAAACGACCCTCCACCAGATAACGCCGGGCCCGAACAGAGAGCGGTCAGCTCCTGAAACCGGTGCTCGACGCTGGGGACGAACGGCAGCAGCACGACAAGTGCGCATCCGCCCAGCACGCCGACCAGCAAACCAGCGAGCGTGGGATCGGGCGCGGGACTACCGGCGCGTGCGGTTTTGAATCCCGCGGCGCCCGCCATCCAAACAAAGATGACCAGCGCGACGAGACTCAACACTGCAACGGCGAACGGGCCCATGCGGCACAGGTCGGCGGGCGACGGCCAGGTGATCGCCAGGTTGGCGGCAACCGTCGATCCGAAGGCGATGACGCCGGCGACCAAACCGTATCGAACCCATGCGCGCACGAAGGGAGGATAGGGGAGCTTCACCTCGCGGCGAAGCCCCTCCGGAGTCTGTACGTCACGGTCGTCCGCTGCTCGGGCGTCCCCGCATGGACTGGGGTTTTGTCGAACTACACTTCAAGCGATGGCCGAGGGCAGCAGCGATCGCGTCCACACCGAGGATGTCGTGCTCGAAATCGGGGAGGGCTTCGGAGCGCTGTTGATCTACACGAAACCCGAGCTCCGCGGGAGGGAGATCGAGGTCAGCCAAGTCGGTGACGATGCCAGACGCGTCCACGCTGAGGTCCTCGAGCGGCGAGTCGGCGGGGAGCCAGTCTTCGCGGCCGTGCTCGCCGCGTTGGCTGAAGGCGACTACCGGATCTGGACATACGATCCACGACTTCGCAACGCGGTGACCATCCGCGGCGGCGAGGTCGCTGAGGTCGACTGGAGGTAATGCGGTAGGAGCCCGGCGCGATGCCGGGCTCCTCTGAGCGACGTCAGGACGAGGGGTTGTTGAATCCGTCGTACGGCGTGCCGAGGTAAGGAAAATTGGTCAATGCAGGGTTGGTCACGGAGCCGGGACTCAGGCCGCTGGTGATAAGAGCCGCGGCGCCGTCGGGCGTGAAACTGGGATCGACCAGCGGGATGGTGAGGCCGGCCATAGCCCTGAGCTCGATCGTTACGACATCGTCTTGAACCCGGCGCCCGTTTGGGAAGCCGGCCAGGTCTCCGCCAAGGATGCCGAGGATGTTCGGACTGGTCGTCGTCGGAGGAACAGAAGTGTTGAGACGCAGCACGTCCGCCGGTGTCGTCCCCGTGAAATTGTGGAACGGGCCGACGATCCCTGACGGGATTCCCGTCAGGAGGATGGCCGCCAGGTCGGCTCGCACCTTCGTGTACGCGGCCAGGTTGGGGAAGACCCGTGGATAGAGGACTGGGAGAAGCTTTGCCAACTCGGGATGCTGCACGTCGTCGAGGAACTGATTGTCGGCGCTCGGCGGGAGCGTATTCCAGAGGTCCTTCTCGCTCATCGGCACAATGACCTCGTTGAACAGAGGATTGCCGAGGCGCGACACCTGGACAAACGGCCCTGCCTCCACGTCCGCGCCAGGCCCGGTGTCGTTGAGAATCCTGGCTTTCCGCCGGCTGGCCGTGGCCCAGACACCGATCACGGGATTCGCGCTGCTCTGAAGCAACTGCGAGATCGGCACCTGGATCGCGATGCTGTGAACGTTGAGATGGTTGGACGCGTTAACGCCGGGGGCGGCCGTAGTCGGGATCAGGTGGAGGTTTTCAAAGGGACGCAACACGGCCAGGTCGAAAATCGCGCCCAGGTCGACGTAGAATTCCTCGGCCCGTTGGCCGGCAAACACGGACTCGCCCGTGGGAAGAGCCTTGATGGCGGCCTCAGCCAGAGCCGTGTAATGTTCCAGTTCGAGTCGGTAAGGCTCGCGATCGGTCCTGTGTTGTAAAGGAAGGTGTTGGGATTCTGGACCTGGGCAGTGAAGCGGAACTGGTAGGTGACATCCGGCAGCGCGTCCCCATTGTTGTCGATGTGGATCTCGTAGAGGACGTCGTCGCCGAACTCGTAGAAGTTGGGGCCGCCCGCCGGCCCCTCGAGTGGAATGTAGTTCGCGATCATGGTGACGGTGCCTGGTTTGTCCGGGCTGACGAAGGCATAGACGTCGGTGTTATCGGCGACGGGGTCCTTCGAGATTCCGGGAGCTTCACGATGGGAAGACATCTCGTTACCTCACCACGCCGAGGAGGCGTGCGACCAGCGCGCGGTCGCGATAGACGACTTCGCGAGTCCCCATCAAGACCGCCACCTCGCCTGTCGCGATATTTCTGACGTGCGCGACCAGCGGTTCGCCGAACGCTGGCGCCACCCCCCTGACCGAAGGAATCGCGGCCGCGGCCGGGATCGCCGAGGCTACCACGCTGTTGATCACCGCCGCCCCACCCGTTACCCCGGCGGCAGCAATCGAGGCTCGCGCGAGAAACGTTCGCCGAGTTACTTCACCCATCGTCTAACCTCCTCTTGGTTCGCACGTCTATTGCCCCCAGGGCACCAGGATTGTCACGCAGAGTGAACATTCCCAAGGCGCCCTAAGGGTTCTCAAAGGTGTGTGCGAGCTCGGGAGCCTCTTGGATCAGCCGCCCTGCGGAAGAGGTCGTTCGTGGCTGTCGGATCACGCCAACCGATAGGTGATCCGCGGCGACCCGCCGCGCGTAACAGAATAGTGCGGGGATGAGCGTCGGGCCGAAGGATGTCGATAGGGAAATCGCTGCCCAACTTCAGCGAGGAGACGCAGCGGCGATTGGGCGCCTGTATGACCAGTACGGACGCCAGGCGTACGGCCTTGCCTTGAGAATCCTCAACGATCGAGGTGCCGCCGAGGACGTGGTCCAGGACGCGTTTCTGGGGGTGTGGCGAGCCGGGGGCTCGTATGACGCGTCACGTGGCAGCATTCGCAATTGGCTCCTGTCCGTCGTCCACAATCGGGCGATTGACCGCGTGAGGGGCACCGCGAAGATCCGCACGGAGACGCACCTGGGAGCCGTCGAACGGCGGGCTGAGGTCCCGGACGCTTGGGAGGCCCTCTCACTCGATCTGGAACGTCGGCAGATCCAGGAGGCCTTCGCGCAGCTTCCCGATGCCCAGCGGCGCACGCTCGAGCTCGCCTACTTCGGCGGCTACACGCATGTGGAGATCGCGCGGCGGATGGACGTGCCGTTGGGCACCGTGAAAGGCCGGATGCGAATGGGGTTGGAGAAGATGCGATCCTTCCTCCAGGCCCGCGGGGTGACGGCATGAGCATCAACTGCAGCCAGGCGGAAGACCTTCTGGGCGCCTACGCGCTGGACGCGCTCCCTGACGACGAGACCCGGCGCATGGACGCGCATCTGCAGTCGTGTAGCGAGCATGCCGCGGCCGCGGCGGAACTGCGCAGAACACAGGCGCTCCTCGCACTCACCGTCGATGAGGCACAGCCTTCACCCGAGCTGCGCCGGCGGATCATGCAGGCCGTCGAGGCCGGCCCCGTCGCGGATCGGTCGCCAGCGACCTCGGTCCCCGACGCCACGCGGAGCCGGCGAGTCCGCCACCTGCCGCGCATCATGCTGCGACCGATTCACGGTGCGATCGCCGCGGCCCTTGTGCTGTCGCTCGGCCTGGGCGGCGTCATCGGCTACCTGCTGAGCCAGGCCGGGCAGCCGATCGCGTACAGCTTTCAGGGCGCACCGTCGAGCGCACCCGGAGCGACGGCTCGGCTCGTCTACTTCAAAGATCGCAAGCAAGCGGTGCTGACGGTGAATGGGCTGCCGCGGCTCGCCGCCGGTCATGTTTACGAGATCTGGCTCATCAAGGGAGGCGTGCCGGTGGACGAGGGGATCGGGACCGGGCCGGATGGCACGGTAGCGATCCAGCTGTCGGCCGACCTCTCGCAGTTCGACCAGCTGGCGATCACGATCGAGCCGGGCGAGCAACAGCTCCCGACCACAACGCCAATCCTGATCGGTCACCTCGGAACGAGCGCGACGTAAGTGGTGGCGGCGTACTGCCTCACCGGGCGCCCACGGTGAGCTGGCAGCTGGCACCGGGGTCGACCTGCAGCGTCAGCCGCCCGGTGGTGGCGTCCCACTGCGAGCTGGCCAGGCACGTTCCGGTGGCAACTGGGGCCGTCAGCGTAAGCGCCGACCACCCGATGACGATGGGCTGACCCGCGTGCTTCGCGTCTACCCGAATCGTCAGGGTTCCGCGGACACCATCCCCGCGGCTGGGATGGACGCCCACGGGGGCGGCGATGATGTAAGGACGGGCCAGGTGGCGGAGCATGTTCATGTTCACGAGCTGGCCGGCCCGGTCGACCATGCCCCACCACCGGCTCTCCCGCCATTGCCACCAGGCCCAGCCGATCCC
>WNEZ01009669.1_pt1 | contig 17553 bp, 19 predicted proteins | sample 5400521 | NCBI WGS metagenome assembly WNEZ01 (sample SAMN13153339, study PRJNA577476) | soil metagenome | isolation source: 120 cm saprolite under Douglas fir tree site 2 hole 1 replicate 1 | place: USA:California | collected 2015-04-18
TAGGGGTTGGCGAACCGCTCGCGAAATTCCTCGATTTTGCTCCGCCGCACTTCGTCGCGATTCTCCGCCTTCTCCAACTCGCGCTTGTAGACAATGTCCACCGCGCCCTCCGGCCCCATCACCGCGATTTCCGCGGTTGGCCAGGCATAGTTCACGTCCGTGCGGATATGTTTTGACGCCATCACGCAATACGCTCCGCCGTAGGCCTTGCGCGTGATCACCGTGACTTTCGGCACGGTGGCTTCGGCGAACGCGAACAGCAGCTTGGCCCCGTGCTTAATGATTCCGCCATACTCCTGGGTGCTGCCGGGCAAAAATCCGGGCACATCTTCAAACGTAATCAGCGGGATGTTGAAGCAGTCGCAGAAACGGACGAACCGCGCGCCCTTAGTAGAGGCGTTGATGTCGAGCGTGCCTGCCAGAAACGCGGGCTGATTGGCCACGATCCCGACCGAGCGCCCATTCAGCCGCGCAAAGCCCACCACGATGTTCTTCGCGTAGTGCTCCTGCACCTCGAAGAAGTAGCCATCGTCGGCCACGGCATGAATCACGTCTTTGATGTCGTAGGGCTGGTTCGATTCATCCGGCACCATGCGGTCGAGCGCGGCGTCGGCGCGGTCGATGGGATCGGTGCAAGCTCGGCGCGGCGGATCGTCGAGATTATTGGAGGGAATAAAACTCAGCAGCTCGCGCACCATGGAGAGGCATTCGGCATCGTCGTGGGCCATGAAGTGGGCTACGCCGGATGTTTCGTTGTGAGTGTGGGCGCCGCCAAGCTGTTCCTTCGTGACTTCTTCGTGCGTCACCGTCTTGATCACGTCGGGCCCGGTGATAAACATGTACGAAGTTTTTTCCACCATCAGGATGAAATCAGTGATGGCAGGCGAGTACACCGCGCCGCCCGCGCATGGCCCCATTATGGCCGAAATCTGTGGCACCACTCCGCTGTACAAGGTGTTGCGCAGGAAAATGTCGGCGTATCCCGCCAGCGACATCACACCTTCCTGGATGCGCGCACCGCCCGAATCATTCAGCCCAATCACCGGCGCGCCCATCTTGGCGGCTAGGTCCATGATCTTGACGATTTTGGCGGCGTTGGCCTCCGCCGAACACGGTGAAGTCCTGGGCAAAGACGAACACCAGCCGTCCTTCGATGCGTCCATAGCCGGTGATGAAGCCGTCCCCGTAGAACTTCTGCTCCGCCATGCCGAAATCGGCTGAGCGGTGGGTGACCAGCTTGTCGGTTTCCTCGAACGTGCCTTCGTCGAGCAGGAATTCAATACGCTCGCGGGCCGACATCTTGCCTTCCTTGTGTTGCCGTTCGCGGCGCTCGACCCCGCCGCCTTCCGCGGCCAGGTGGTCTCGCTTCTTCAGTTCTTCCAGTTTCCGTTCGAGATTCATAAGTGCGGCCGTCAGACTTCAGACCTCGGGCGTCGGCTCAGACCCCGTGGCCCACCGGTTTTGAGGTCCGAGGTCCGACGCCCGAGGGCCGGTCTTACTGCTCCATGCTGGATCCAATCGGCTGATACCTGTACTTCTTGCCATCCCAGAAAGTCGCCGAGGTCATGCGATCGCCGCCAGTTTCTGCGGCATAAATCGCCATCACGGTCCTTTTCTTCTTCACCGTCAGCTTCTTCACCGTGACCTCCTTAAAGGGCAGATTGATAATGACAAACTTCGCTTTCGGAGTGGCAGCCCGCCAAGCTTCCGGACCGACGCCGTGGATGACAAGCAACACCAGCCCCCGGATTGCAGGATCCTCGGAAGCAAACTGGGTCGTGATCTTGGTGTTTCCGTAACCGTAAAAGCTGTTATACGGATCGATTACGGTGAAATTATCTTCGGCCTGGTCGGTTAGTGGGTTGGTGCAGCGGGCGGCAACCACCAGATCTTCGACACCGTCGCCATCCATGTCCGCCTTCATTTGCGGTGGCCCCGGCATCAGCGTGCAAGTCGAGCCAAATTGCTTCTGGATGAAATCGTTGTCCACAGTGGATGGGGATGAGGGTGCTTGCTGGGCCAGCAATGGCAGAGCGAGCCCGAAAACAACAAACAGGCAAAAACGCAGAGACTGCATAAAACTACTCTAGTCCCCTTGGATACCGGAGAGTAGATGCAGAAGAGGTGCCGGGGGATTGAGATTTCAGATTGAAGATTTCAGATTGAGCACTGATCTCCTTATCTTCAATCTAAAATCAACAATCTGAAATCTCCAATCTGAAGTCTCAGTCTCTGCGGAAATGCTCCCAGCCCTGCGGGGGCAACTTCCTCTTCACCCCATCACGCTCAAGGAACACCTCTCGTCCGCGAGTAACTTCGCCAATCTGCGTGACAGCAACCCCCGCAATTCGCGACGGGACCGGTTTCCCGCGCGCTGCGGTAAACAGCAGCTCGTAATCCTCCCCTCCGTGCAAAGCGAAGCGAAGCTCAACTTGCCGCGCTGGCCTGCCGATGACGGCGACGGGGATCTTCCCCGCCTGGATTTTGGCCCCGACCCTGCTTTCGTCGCAAAGGTGGCCGAGATCAGTGGAGAGTCCATCGCTGATATCAATCATGGCTGAAGCCAGTCTTCGTTCTCGAAGGAAGCGGCCGACTTCTATTCGCGGAATGGGATAAAAGTGGCGCGGAAAGTCTGCGGGCCGGATTTTCTCTTGGGAAAGCAATGGGAGCGTGGCCGCCGAAGCTCCCAGTTCGCCGGTCACGTAAATTTTATCGCCCGGCCGGGCTCCCGAGCGCAGGATAGCTTTTCCCTTCGCCACGGAACCCATAACCACGATGTCTGCCAGAATGCCTCCGGGAGACTCAGCCGTATCACCGCCCGCCAGACTCACTTTGAACTCTGCCGCCAGTTTCAGCAGACCTCGCAGGAATCCATCCACCCAACTCTGCGGCAGGCTCCGCGGCAATGCGAGAGATAAAAATGCTGCCAGCGGCTCCCCTCCCATGGCCGCGATGTCGCTGAGACCGCGCGCAAGGCAGCGGTGCCCCACCGACTCGGCCGGGTGCCAGGCCCGCCTGAAGTGGACGTTCTCCAGACTGAAGTCGGTGGTAACCAGCGCCTGGTGACCGCGGGGAATGGGGATAACGGCACAGTCATCCCCGATGCCGATCCCGCCGTGACGCGCCAGGCGGACCCCGGCGCCGCTGCGGATGCGTTTGATCAGCGTGTTTTCAGCGAGGGGCAAGTCGCAATCATATACAAGGCAAACCGCATGGGGCAGCAACAACCATGTAGGTCCGTCCCGCCCAGGTCGAGCAAATTGTCATACTCTAGATTTGCCGCGTTCTTTCCTCCTTCACGTCGTAGTTGTTCATTGCGGCAGCTCTTCGCCGGACTGCTCTGCCACCATGTACTTGGCGTACCAGTCAGGCCAGTTCGGATCTGCGCCGCCGATGCGCTTCTCGTGCTGGCCATGGGCGGCCGCCGCACGCCGAAGTGCACTCGCCAGGTCGCTTGCGGAGCCGAAAGAAGTCACGCCAGAATCGACGCGCCCCGGAAGCCGAGTCGTGACCTCTTGCAGCAGCCAGACGTTGCCGTCGGGGTCGCTGAAAGAAGCGCGCGAGTAGTAGCTGCGACGCTCGGGATCCAGACCGCTGACCCGTCCTCCCGGGCCGATGTGGAAGAACTCGCTCACCTCGATGCCAGCGGCGACCAGTTGGTCCCGAGCGGCCACGACGTCGGAAACAATCAGGTATGCCTTGGCCGAACCGGGTGGAGCCGACGTGAAGTTCTTGCCGAATTGGACCGAGCACCAGGAGCGCGGCGGCGTAAACTGGACGACGAAGGGCGGCGTAACGTCAAGTCTCCACCCGAGCCTCTTGTAGAACTCCTTCGCGCGCTCAACATCCGAGACGGGGATGACCACAACTTCCAGCTTCACATCCATGAATCAATGCTCCTCAATTCTTTATCTATTTCGTTCACCGAACTCAGATTTGTTGAATGCGAGTCCGGGCCAAAAAGCTCCGTCCGCTTGACGGGTACCCACCTCATGATGCGCGTGCCTCTCTCGCCGCGCTGTTCCGGGCTTCGATGGCTTTGACGGAGTTTACAAACGCCTTTTCCAAAACGCTCTTGCCGATGGTCCCGACGACCAAGCCGAGCAGCCGTCCCTTGAGGTTCTTGCCCTCGCGTACGACAACCACGTCAATATCGGTGGTGCCGTTGGGATTACGCGTGAAGGTGTAGGTGTGGCCGGACGCGCCTCCCCACGTGTTGGAATCGGTAGTGGTGAGGACGACGTGGTTGGGATCCGACCAGTCGTAGTGCAGGCGTTCCCAGATGCCGCCCGAGCCTTCGGTGACGTCGGCCTCCGAGGGGCCGCGGCTATGCACCTTGAGGTACTCGTCGGCGCTGTTGCCAAACAGCTTCGCGCGGCCAGGCCCGAAGTCGGTGAGCCCAGCGACGTACTGCTCAGGCGTTGAGGTGGTGGTCTGGTGGAGGTGGATCGTGGACATGTGTGCTCCTTTCGCTAGTGGGCGACGAGCTGCTGCCCGCCGTCGATGTCGTAGGTCGCGCCCGTGAGGGCCGTGTTGGTCATGATGTGTACGGCGAGCGCGGCGACGTCGGCCGGCATGACGACGCGCCGGATGGGAAGCGTGGCGCGAAGCTGATTGCGGCGGTTTTCCAGTTCATCGCCGAGAAGTGATGCCGACAACGGTGTGTCGACGAAGCCGGCGGCGATGAGGTTGACTCGGACCGGCGCCAGTTCGAGCGCGAGGTTGGCTGTGAGGGCGGGGAGTGCAGCGGTGACTGCCGACGCGATCCCGAGGCCGATGCCTGGGCGGCGGGCGCCGGTGCCGCCCATGAACAGCAGCGTGCCCCCCGGTCTTACTTTGGGGGCGGCGTTGCGGGCGACCTGGAGTGCCAGCAAGAGGTGCCCGTCGAGGGCACGGCGCGCCTGCTCGAAGTCCATGTCGAGAAGGCGCCCGTAGTGCGGCCGGCCGGCTGTCACCATCACGTGGTCGATCGTTGCCGGCAGGTCACGGAAGAACCGCTCGAGGGGAACAGGATCCATGGCGTCGAAGGCCGCGGTGCTCGGCGCGTCGAGCTCGCTCGCGGCGCGCCGGAGGCGCTCGGGATCCCGACCGGTGAGGATCAGCTTGGCCCCCTCAGCGCGTGCTTGTCGGGCCGTTTCGAGCCCGATGCCGGCGCTACCGCCTATCACGACCACGGTTTGCCCGAGGAGTTCCGGTTCGCGCCGGAGGCGAGAGGCGGTGGTTGCGGTGCTCATGATTCCTCCGATCAGCAGTCTAAATTTGCTTTCGCTTTAAGGCGTGACGCTCGATACTTTTTGCGAAGAGAGGCGTCTCCTGCCGGATATGAGCCTCTGAATCAGCGCGATCGAATCGGGATTATCGGCCAGGTCCCAAATGGGGCAGTGCCCACCCACGTAGAAAATAATATTGAAATTCGACTCTTATATCACGAAGCCTGACCGTGTGCCGCAAAGGCTCCCTGGGCCTCTGAATCCTGCTTGAAGCGCGCCAGCCGGAGTTTGACTCTCCGGCAAATCGTTCTTGGGAACGAAGACCCGGACCCACACTGCCCTTTCGCGTGAACCTCATACCGATTTCTCTCCCCCCTCAAGGTTCAGTTACTCACCCCACCAAAGTCACCACCGAGTAATACGGCCCCTCGGGCATGTCTCCACACCCGGCCTTGGTAAGCCTCCCGGACGTTGACACGGGGGAACCTACTTTGTTACCGTTGCCAAGCTGTTCAAACGCATATGGCCGAACTAAGTGCTGCATCCAGTAGGGATTGCAGACACAACATTTCGGTCATCCCGGTTCCGGTAGGATTCGGGCGAGTAAGAGCCTCGGTTTCCAAGATGCGAGGCTAGGCCCGGAGGATGGCGATGTGGGCTCGGGTAACCGCGAGCCACGGGTAACCATCTTAATAACTAGCGGAAGGAAAAAATTGCAAAAACGCTTCTACATCCTTTTTGTCGCTCGCGGTGATGACGGTCAGTTGCGCAAGATCTCCATCCCCGTTCACTACCTCTACGTGTTCCTGGTAGGAGCGGTGATCGTGGGCCTGAGCCTTACCGGCATCGCCAGCTCGTACGTACGAATGGCGCTGAAGGTGTCGCGGTACAACACCCTGCGAACTGAAAAAGAGGACCTTAAGAACCGCTACTCCCGGCTGGAGCAGGTAGCCCAGGAGAAGGACATCCAGGTAGCGTCGCTGGGTTCACTGGCGGGCGAAGTTTCTTCCCTCTATGGCCTGAAGTCCGACCCCGATATGGTGACTGCGTCTTCGGAGAATGTCCGAACCGCCCAAGTCGTCTCGTCGCTCGACCAGCTCGGTGCACTCAAAGCTTCGGCTCTGACCGGAGCTACCATGACCGGTATTTCGCTCGGCCTTACCCGCGATGCCACCACCGCGGACTGGCTCAGGGCAAATTCAGCTCCCAACCTTTGGCCGGTTGAGGGTCCCATTACGGGATCGTTTGGGGAGCGTATCGATCCGTTTAACGGAGAAGGTGCTTTCCATAGTGGCGTTGATATTGGATCCAGCGACGGACAACCCATCATCGCCCCCGCCGACGGCGTAGTCGTGTTCGCCGATTTCATGGGCGGCTATGGACGGGCGGTCATCGTAGATCACAGCCACGGGATCAGTACACGCTACGGCCACCTGGGTAATTTCGCGGTTATTTCGGGCCAGCATGTACACCGGGGAGATACTCTCGGATACGTCGGGGAAAGCGGCCGCAGTACCGGTCCGCATCTGCACTACGAAGTCCGCATCAACGACACTCCGGTAAATCCTCACAAATACCTGCGCCTGACCTACGCGAACGTAGGTGGATTCTCGGCCGGCAGTTAGAAACTGACAAATGAGAACAGTGAACTGAAAACTGGGGTTTCCTCTATCACCCGGAATGGTGCACACGGGTGGAGGTCAGACGATCGTCGAAAATGAAAACCAGAAACTGGAAACCAGAAACTGGAAACCTAGCCCTTCCCCTTTAACATCTCCACCACGCGGTCGAAATCCTCCAGCGTGGCGTACTCGATCACAATCTTTCCTTTTCCCTTCCGGTCACGGATGCGCACCCGCATGCCCAGAGCTCGTTCCATTTCGGTCTGCGCGGCGCGTACGTTGGGATCGACCCAGCGCGCTCGATGCGGCGTCTCCTCTTTTAACAGGGGCACGTTGGTATGGTCGACCAGCTCTTCCAGTTGCTGGACCGACAGATGCTTGCGCACTGCCTCGTCCGCTACCTTCGCAATCAGGTTCGGATCGAGCAATTGCAGCAGCACGCGCGCCTCGCTGAACCCCAGCCGTTGTTCCTGGAGGTGCTGCATGACCGGGGCGGGCAACTTCAGCAGCCGCATGTAATTCGAGACCGACTCCCGTGAAACCCCAACCCGCTGCCCGATCTGCTCCTGCGTCAACCCGAAATCGCGGCTCAACTTGGAAAATGCCGCAGCCTGTTCCATGCAGTTCAAGTCCTGCCGCTGCAGGTTTTCGACGACAGTCATCTCCGCCGCTTGCTGGTCGGAGACTCGCCGCACGATGGCTGGAATCGTCGTCTTCCCCGCCAGCTTCGATGCCCGGCAGCGCCGCTCGCCCAGAATCAGCTTGTACCGTCCGTCAGCGCCAGGGCGAACCACAACCGGTTGCACAACCCCGTTGGCCCGGATAGATTCTGCCAGTTCCGCCAGAGCTTCATTGTCGAAGTGATAGCGGGTCTGGTACGGATTTTCTTCGATCTGTTCAATCGGAATCTGGACTATCGCCTCCCCGCCCACCGCCCGAGCCTGGGCATGCACCTCGGGCAGGGCCGTCGAATGAGGCGCGCTGTCCGGCGCTGCACCCGTCGCGCCAGCGCCCGGCACTGCACGAGGACCGCCGGGCAGAAGAGACTCCAGCCCCCGCCCCAGCGCTCTCCGCTTCTCCGGAACCGTCTTTTCGACTTCAGCTACCGCTTTCTCAGCTGTTGTTGTCATAGTCCATCCCGTGTCTGTACAGAGCGGGCACCCGCGCGCGCGGCCGCAGTCCCGACTCGATCGGGTCTTATTACATCGAAAGCAATCAATCTACTACATCGATAGATGTCAATATACTACGCGGTCTTGTCCATCTCCTGCGGCGCCGTACCGGCCTCCACCGGCAAATGGTGCGAGATAATCTCCTTGGCTAGGCGGATGTAGCTCTCCGCCCCCTTCGACCGCGGATCGTAAAGCAGCGCAGGCCGTCCGTGACTGGGTGCTTCCGCCAGCCGGATGTTTCGCGGAATGGTCGTCGTGCAAAGCTTCTCGCCAAAAAATCTCTTCAGTTCCGACATCACCTGCTGGGCCAGGTTGGTGCGGTCGTCGAGCATGGTCAGGACCACGCCTTCGATGGCTAGCTCCGGATTGAAATTGGCCCGAATCCGCTCCACTGTGTCCATTAACTCGCTGATGCCTTCCAGGGCAAAGTACTCAGCTTGCATCGGAATCAGCACCGCATCCGCTGCCACTAGCGCGTTGAGCGTGAGCAGATCCAGGGCGGGAGGACAGTCGAGCACAATGAACTGGAACCGGTCACGCAGAACGGAGAGCGCGTCGCGCAGACGGAATTCACGGCGCTCCGCGTCCACCAGTTCGAGGTTGGCGCCGATCATGTTCTTGTGCGCCGGCACAATCCAAAGTTGCTCGATTTCCGTGGGTTGGATGGCTTGTTCGAGGCCGGCCGCACCCATGAGCAGATGGTAGGTGCTGACACGGTCCGGATCCTTGACCAGGCCCAGTCCGCTGGTGGCATTGGACTGCGGATCGCAATCCACGAGCAGCGTGTTGACCTCCGCTGCGGCAAACGACGACGCCAGATTAATGGCGGTCGTAGTCTTGCCCACGCCGCCCTTCTGGTTGGCTACCGCGATGACGCGTCCCATTTAGGTTGTGGAGAACCGAGAGATATTCCGAGAATAGAACTATCCCATGAGCGATTGCAATGACGTATTTTGGTGCATCATGCGCTTCCTAACATTCCATTGAAATAAAGCGAGTTGCAGAGGGTTTCCCAGGTCTCTTTCCACAGACATCTCGAGGGGCCAGCGAAATGTTCCACGTGGAACACCAAGCGAAATGTTCCACGTGGAACACCATAATCTCAGAAACTGGGAACAGGGAACTGAAAAACTAGGAACTGGGATTACTGCTTCTCGCCTGGCGATTTGTACAAGACTGAGGGGAGACAAACTGAGGATCCGGCATCAGAAAACCCAGCTTGTCCGTTATTAGTCTTCAGTTGTCAGATATCTCTTGTATCCGGATGATTCGTTTGTGTTCCACGTGGAACACCGATCTATTAGCGTACTTTTGTGCCAGAAGGCAAAAACTCTTCTGAGCTCCAATCAATTACCACTTTTGCTTGCAAGAGTGGGAATATTCGTGATGCGGCCCGACCGATCAGGTCGTTCAGCAGCTCATCCGGACCACTTGTTACACTTATGGTTCATCGCTGTTTACTGTAATGGCTACGAGTCTGGCTGGTTATGCGGAAACCTGGCCTGCAGCTTTTTACTTCCCACAATTAAGCGTCCAGCAGCTACATCTCGGCCTCTTATCGGTGGATTCGTTCATATTTTACGCCGGTCTCGTTCCACTTTTGCGATTATCATTCTAAACTTTATTCTTTCCTTCCGATGATCAGCACTCTTCTCGTGGAACATGGCATCTTGATTGGTTCCGGCCAGCGCAGACCAGACGCCAACTCGCGGACTCGTTCCAACTGAGTTTCGCCGACCAGAAGAGCCAGTCGGCCTCCAGAGGTGACCACGTTGGCGGCCGCCGGGAGAATCGACTCGAAACGCTCCACGGCTCGAAGGGTGACGATATCTGCTCTGTTCTTCAGAGGAGTGTTGGTTCCGCCATCGCTTTTCCCAAAATCGTCGGCCCGCCCAGCGAAAACATCGACATTCGCCAACCTAAGACGACGGCTTGCCTCGCGCAGAAATATAGCCTTCTTCTGATTCGATTCGACCAGCGTCAAATGGATATGCGGAGCCCAGACCTTGATGGGTAATCCGGGGAAACCGGCGCCGGAGCCAATGTCGACGACGTGAACCGGCGGCCTAGCTTGGTCTGTTGCGACATCCGACTTCATCCTCAACTGGTTTGGAAACAGATGGCGAGCGGCGAAGAGAGATTCGCCGAAGTGGCGGGTGACAATCTCTTCCGGCTCTCGCACCGATGTGAGGTTCACGCGAGCGTTCCAGCGCAGCAGTAAATCGATATATATCGATATACTCTCAACCTGATTGACCGACAAAGCCGGACTTTCGGAACCCGAACTCAGAAAGGGTTCGAGCAACTCGGCGATGCGGTCGGGCTCCATGGGAGTTCAGATTGTAGATTGTAGATTGCGGATTTGCGATGACGGTGGAGAAGTACTTGAAACTAGCGAGGGGCTTCTTGCTGAAACCACTGCAAATTTTGAGACGGCCTTAGACCGCTAAAAGACCCAGTTATCAGTTATGAGTTTTCAGTTTTCAGTTGACCACCTTTTCGATGGCGGAGCGAAGTTCAGCGTAAGGCATGGCGCCGGGGTGATAAAGGGCGACGTGGCCGGTGCGGTCGAGCAAAACCAGAGTGGGCGTAGTGCTGGCCCCATACAGATTAAAGTTCTCCTTGCTGACGGGCACGGGCACATTCTGCAATCCGGGGTAGAAATGCTGCCAAACGTGTTCGACGTAGGCCAGTTCATCCTTGGGCTGCGCGTCTTCTCCTTGTGCGGCGTACCCGTAGAGCTGGGTGGGAGCCATCAGCATCAGACCGCGGGTGCCAAACTCGGAACTTAGCCTGGCAATCAGCGGACCCTCGGCTTTACAGTCTGCGCACCAGTGTGCCCAGAAAAAGAGCAGCACGGGCGAGCCCTTGAGCTGGGCCAGGGCCACCGGCTTCGGCCCCAGGTACAGCGCGGTCTTCAATGGAGGCGCCGTCTGCCCGGCCAATCCAAGAAGGTTGAGATTTTTCTGCAGGCGGGCACGGATGGAAGTATTCCCGTAGGTTGCCAGGCTGCGCCGAAGCAGGGCGACGGCCTGGGTCTGCTGGCCGCGGGCAACCAGCGCTTGCGCCTGGACCTCAAGGGCAGCGCCCAGGGCAAGGGGCAGCTGAGGCTCGGCATCCAGGGGACGCTTCAGCAGCAGCTGTCGGCTCAGGCTCTCAGTCTGTTTAGCATAGCTTTCAGCGTGATCCAACTGGTGGGCGGCAAGACTGGCCCGCGCCATCCAGGAAAGTGCCTCCGTGTAGTCGGGGGTTACGCCGTGCCGGCTGCGGTAGCTCTGAAGTTGGGCATCGGCGGCGGCGAAGTTGTTCCGCGCCAGCGCTTCGCGGACGTCGTCCGTGATCCCGGCAAATGAAACCGTCGACAGCAGCAAAAGGATGACAACCAGACGACCGACCATGCCTAATAATAAACGACGGCCCTACCCTCCCGGGAAGGGGCGCTAGGCATTTGACTGCTCCACCGCCGCGACCGAATCCACAAAGCGGAAGAACTGTTGCACGCGAGTGACTTTGAGCGCGTCCCGGACCCGTTGGCTCACGCCGATCAGGTACAAGCTCCGTCCGTCTTTTTGATGGGTAACGTATGCACCCACCAGCGCGCCAATCCCGGCTGAGTCCACATAGGGTACGTTGGTAAAGTCAAGCATGAGCACATGCGAGGTGTCCGCGCGGACTTTGGCCTGAAAGTCAAACAAGGTGGATAAAACGAGAGGCCCGGTGAGGCGCAAAATACGTTGTCCGTCTTTCGGGCCAGAGAGATCTTCTATGACGAGAGGGTCCTGGGGCATCGGGAGATATTAACGCCTCTGCGGTTACGGAATTGTTACAGCAGTGTTAATTTCGAGCGCGAAATATGCGGGGATTTCGCGGGTCAGCGGTTCGGCTAAGATAATAAAACTGAGGAGCAGTCTATGGCTTTGAAGGTAGGCGAGATGGCGCCGGACTTTGCGTTGCCGGCGGTGGAAGGCGAGCGGCAGTTCACCTGGAAACTCAGCGACTTTCGAGGAAAGAATAATGTCGTGGTGAGTTTTCACCCCCTGGACTGGACGCCGACGTGTTCGGCGCAGGTGCCCGCATTCGACTCGGACCGGGAGAGATTCGCCGCCAGCAATGCCCAAGTCGTGGACATCAGCGTGGACTCGATTCCCAGCAAGATTGCCTGGCAGAAAAAAGAGATCGGGATCCTGCACACGCCCATGTGTGCGGATTTCTATCCTCACGGCCAGGTAAGCAGCCAGTTCGGTATTTTTCGCGACGGTCCTCCGTTTCCCGGGATCAGTGAGCGCGCCGTGTTCATCGTAGATAAAGCCGGGAAGATCGCGTTTGCCAAAGTGTATCCGCTGGACCAGGCGCCGAATAATGAGGAGTTGCTGGAGGCGTTGAAGAAGATCAACGCCCAGGGCTAGTTGCGCAGGCGGTTCACGGCCGTCGCCAGCACCAGCAGACTGAAAGCAGAAATCACCGCGAGGGATGCCACGCAGTAAACGCACCAAACCCCGAGTATGTGAGCTTCAATGTGCGTAAGGTAGAGAGAGAACGCGAGTGCTGCCAACGACATCAGCAACAGGACTCCGTACCGGCGCTTGAGAGCGAGCAACCCAAGGAGCAGATAGCCGGCCATCCCGATGGCTGCGACCGGCACGCCCCAGAGGACCGCATAGGGACTGTGGTTCACGATCCCGCAATCCCACCTCTCGTTAATACTGCAAGGAGAAGTATCGGTTCGGTAGTGTTCGCGCAGTGCCAGCGAAGAAACCGCAATGCCGAGTACGGCCAGAAACGCCAGAACGAATCTCATCGTGAGTCCTGTTCTTCGAGCCTACGCCAGGCGTCGAACGTTAGACCTCGGTCCACCCGAGACTGAGGCCCGGAGCAGTGAGGGCTGAGGTTCGACGCCTGACGTCGGCCCCTAATAGTGGAATCTGTACTTCACCTGGACCGAGATCTCACGCGGATTCACGTAGTGCGTTCCTCCGAAGGTGTTGCTGTTGTCCAGCAGGTAGCGGTGGTTAGATAAATTGAGCCCGGTCAGGCGGATGCTCAAGTTCTCGCCGAAGGACTTTCCCAGCGAGAAATCAAACGTGGTGTGCGAAGGCAGGTGTTCCGGGCCTCCTCCATCCACAAAGCCGGAGCCGTAGTTGGCGTTGAAGTCGGTCCAGGCGCGCCAGGGCAATTGAAGATTGAAGCCGGTGGAAAGGGTATTGCGCTGGTCGTGGTCGAGGAAGAAGAAACCTTCGTCGGGCGGCGCGAAGTCGGTAAGGCCACCAGTCACAGCCCCGGCGCCTTCCGCGTACTGATGAGAGTAGGCGGCGTGAAACTGGGCGCGCCCGGCGATCCGCGGCGAGTTCGCGGTGGCTTCCCATCCGTATATCCGAGCGCGGTCGATGGTGAGCGGGAAGAAAATATTGGAGTTGCCGAGGACATCGTGGTCGAAGAAGTTTTTCGCGTGGGTGCGGAAGGTAGAAAGGTCAAACGTCCAACCAGCCAGTGGGACAGCGAGACCGGCTTCGTACTGTTCGTCGCGCTCTCCGCGCAAGGGAAGAAAGCCGAAACCCTGCTCGGCGGCCTGATCGAGCAGCGGGCCGTTGACTGTTAGCAACGGCGGGGCCTGGAAGTAGCGTCCATAGAATCCGCGCAGAACCCAGTTAATACGCGGAATGCGGATGGCCGCGCCAATTCTTGGATCGGCGGCATTTTCGCTGAGGGTCGACCCGAAATGCGTGAGCCGGACTCCGCCATTCAGGGTCAGCCAGCCGGTTAGCTTGTACTGATCTTCGAGGAAGAGCGATTCCACGTTTCCCCAGACCATCTCGCGCTGATTGAGTGGCGGATTGCTGCCGTCGCTGGTAACGATTCCGAAGCGCTGATTGTCACGCGCCCCGAAAACCTGAAACCCGGCGCGAGCGTTGTGCTTCCCGCGATTTACGGCCAGAGATACCACGCCGCCGAAGTAATTCGAGCCGCGGTCGTCATCCGGAATAATCACGTTGGGATCGGGCTGACCGATGTAGCCGCCTTCATAGTGGGCGCGGTTGAAGTGGTAGAAAGGCGAGACCGTCAGCACGGTTCCGGTACCGATGGTGTGCAGCCAGGAAAAATTAACCAGATCGTCGCGCTCGTTTTCCACGTCGCGAATGCCGGCTGCTTGTTGGTCCGGATCGTTGGGGACCTGATAGTGGTCGCCGCGAACCGAAGCCACCAGGCGAAGCTGGTCGTTGGGCGTTTTGTTAAATGTCAGGGAAGTGAAGCCGCTGAGGCCTGCACCCAGATCGTGCAACACCTCGGGGCTGGGCGTTTCCAGTCCGAGATCAGTGCGGTTGCCGGAAATGCTGCCGTAGTAGGCGAAGCGGTCGGTGTGGTCGCCGAAGCTGAACTGGTCTTCGGTCCGGTTGAAGCTGCCATAGCTGGTGACGAGTTCGGCCTGGCGATCGCGCTCGAATCCGGAACGGGTGACTACGTTGAAGACTCCGTATGTGCGGTCGCCGTATTCCGCAGAGTAGCCGCCGCGCTGCACCTCCAGGTAGTCGATGTCCTTGGGATCGAACTGCGGTCCCACGTTCGACGCAATATTCGTGTTGGGTACGGGAACGCCGTCAATCAACCAGGAAACCTGGTGTCCACCGCGAATGTGCAATTGGTCGTGGACCATATAAGCCGAGGGCACGTAGTTGGTGATCATGCTCAAACTGTTGGTCTGATCGGCGCCCGGAGTTTCCGCAATCTGGCGGCGGCTGACCAGTGTGGTGGTGGACGACGACTCGGTGTTCACGGCCGCTGCGGTGTCTGTGACTTCAACCGTCTCCTTGGCTTGGGCGACGGTAAGGGAAAAATGTATTTTGGCGTCGCGGCCCGAGCTGAGGACGAGCTTCTGTTCTTCTGCGGCAAAGCCCTGAAGTTCCACCCTCACGCTGTACTCGCCGAGGGGCACCCCGTCGAAATGAAATTCTCCGGAGTCGGTGCTGGTGATGGACTTTGTCCAGGCAGAGTTGGCCGCGCGCAGCGTGACCTGCGCGCCCTGCACCGGGCGGTGCTGCGGGTCGTGAATCAAGCCACTGACGGTTCCGAAGATGGTGGCGAAGGCAGTCAGGCTGGTCACCAGCAACCCCAGCAAGAGCGTTCTCTTGTATGTCATACGTTCTCCGGGCCCGAGTTAATTAGTGCTGGCCAGCGGCCGCACTTTTTCCGATCGTGACTTCCGCGGCGTGCAGCGAGTTGTCGTGTTTGTGGGCATGAATAACCACACGACTGCCCACCTTGACATCTTTGACGGTGGCGGCCGCGTCGCCCTTGATGAATTTAGTTTCGCCATCGAACTCCACTGTGGTGACCGCGCCATCGCTGGTCTTCACAGAGAGGGAATGGTCAGTAATTGCAGTCACGGTTCCCATGACGTGCTCCATGCCGCCATGTGCAAAAGTCAGGGTGCACAGGAGCAGAGCGCAGAACACAGCGGAAGTCAGAGTCGACCAGAGCTTCTTCATTCGTTTTGTTTCCTCGCAATTCATCGCTTTTTCGGAGTCGCATCTCCCGCCGGGCCACCGTTCAGGAAATCTTCCTCTTGCTTCTCTTCTTCGTGCTCGGACGCACTCCTGGGATTGAAGCGTTCCATGTCCTTGAGTTCTTCGGGGGTCAGCTGGGGCAGGTGGCGAATGAACAGGACCAGTTTCCAGCTGTCCGGATCGTCGCCGGGTTCCCCCCAGGCGGGCATGCCAGTCCAGCGCACGCCGTTTTGAATGATGTCGTAGAGTTCGCCATCGCTGAGGCGCTGGGTCGCGGGTAGCCGCATATCGGGAGCCCGGGGAAACAGGTTTCGGCCGATCTCGGTATTGCCACTTCCATCGTTGGCATGGCAGGACGCGCAGTGGTCGGCAAAATGCCGCGAGCTTTCTTGAACCAACTCGGCAGAGCTGACCAACGGGTTCTTGCGCTGGCTTGCAGCCGAGCGCAACGACCAGGAGCGCACCAACCTGGCGACCACGGTTTCCATGGGGCTGGGCGACTGTCGCGCGCCACAGCAATGCGAACCCACGCCGGATACCCAAAGGCCTGCTCCCAGCGCCAGCACCACGATCACGGCACCCCAGAGCACACGAACCATTGCATCCTTCTAGAAGATGACGGCCGCATAACCCGCATGCGGGCGAGTCGTTCGTAGACCATAACTGCACCCGAGAAGCGATATGTCTTTATTCCATCAGGCGCAAGCAACTCCGCCTGGGAATGAGGAATCAGACGCATCCCAATTTCAGGTGGAACTATTCAGTCGGGGTTTTTAGCTGAGGGGAGGACCGCGAACGGGACGAAGAGTGTCCTCGAAGGTGCCGCGCAAGGACGTATGTGACCGCGGCGGCAGGTAAGCCAGAAGGGGATGAATTTTGGAATTGATCCCTGAACCGGCCTCAGCCCACTGGGCGGTGGTCACCGGAGGGCAGCAGTTGTGGTGCCCCGCGTCAACCGTCTGTGTCTGCAGGCTGCGGGAACCCTGGTCGTGCAGCGGCTTCCGCATGCAACAGGCATGCGGTGGTGGTGCCGAGACAGCCAGGGCCACGGGGGCAAGCGTGCCCACGAGCGTCAAAACAAGCAGCAATCTGGCGGTCAGGCGGTGCATGACTGGTTCCTCCAGAGGATAGGCCACGGCTGGCCAGGGATGCAAGTCCACGAAGGTTACCTTCGAGTAAAGACGCATCGTCCCTTCAATAATCAGAAATCAGACGCGATCGAGCGACGGGCCTCCCCGCCAGTCCACGATGAGCCCAGGTTTGGACGGGCGAGGACGCCCGTCGCTCCATCGCGTTGTTGGCTGGAAAAAATCGGAGGTTTTAAGGCAGGATGGCGATATGACTACGATTGTGCTGCTCACCATTTCCAACATCTTCATGACCTTCGCCTGGTACGGACATCTGAAGTACCGGCAGGCGCCGTTGTTTAAAGTCATTCTCGCCAGCTGGGGCATTGCCTTTTTCGAATATTGTTTTCAGGTGCCCGGCAATCGCATCGGCTCGTACGAATTCAGCGCCGTGCAACTGAAGACGATCCAGGAAGTGATCACCCTCACCGTGTTCGCGGTGTTCTCGGTGCTTTACCTGGACGCGCCTATCAAATGGAACTATATTCTTGGGTTCGCGCTGATCGTGGCGGCGGTGTTTGTGATTTTCAAGAAGTGGTAACTGAATCCCCTCATGAAAAACTTGAGCAGAGTCGGCCGTTTCCTCTTTGCCGTCGCCATGGCGGCGTTCGGTATCCAGTATCTCGTCCATGCTTTCATGGCAGGGCCCGCGCTCGGACCGCCCTTCTCCCCAGTCCGTCCGCTCTGGGGATACTTTACGGCGGTGGTTCTCATCCTCGCTGCGGTAAGCATCGTGGCCGGGAAACAAACCCGTTGTCTCGCCATAGTGCTGGCGGTCACGCTTTTGCTGCGCGCGTTGCTTTTCTACGCCCCGAAGTTGGCCGCGAATGCGCACGATCCCGGCCCTTGGACCAGCGGATTTGAAATTTTGGCGATGTGCGGCCTGGCGCTGGTGATATCCGGCATTGGACTTGTCGCGGGCC
>WNEZ01001938.1_pt1 | contig 17546 bp, 13 predicted proteins | sample 5400521 | NCBI WGS metagenome assembly WNEZ01 (sample SAMN13153339, study PRJNA577476) | soil metagenome | isolation source: 120 cm saprolite under Douglas fir tree site 2 hole 1 replicate 1 | place: USA:California | collected 2015-04-18
GGTCTCCAGCCGCAAACGATGGAATCCGCGTGGCGTGAAGCGCAAGATGAGCAAATACCCGTTGCGGCCAAGACACCAAGTGCCTGACAGGTGTTTGAGCATCGCAAAATGCATTCACATTCTTAAGTGAACAGTATTGCGTTTAGCCTGGGATTTCTTCTGTTTTCTGTTCTTCGCCTCTCCTTCTTGCAGCTAACTAACTCTCCCGCGACCATTCCAATTCACTTCAACAACGGCACCCCAGCCTTCGCCGCTGCGGCGCGCAACCCTTTGTCCAGAGTCGCCAGAGGCAACCCCTCCCGCCGCGCCAACTCCAGATATACCGCGTCATACGCTGTCAACTGAAAGGCCCGCGCGCTGGCGTGCGCATCGCGCGCAGGAACCAAATCCACCTGCGTATCTACTTTGCTCGCTGCCGTCCGCAGAATCTGATCAAGTGCATCTTCGGCATCGGCCGCACTGAGGTCCCGGCGTCGCTCCGCCAGGGCCAAGCCATTCGCAATCTCCAGATGCCACAACGCAGGCACCAATCCGCGCTTGCCCCTGAACATCTCCTGCCGCACTTCCAGCGCATACACTGGCACGGGGTTATCAAGAACCCAGGCGAGCGCCACGGAAGCATGCAGGACGAAGTGGCTCACACTCTTCCTTCTTCGATCAAATCCTTTACGCTTACACTCTTGGGCTTTTTCGAGCGCTTCCGGATCTCATCCATCCTCGCAAACACTTTCTTGAGGTCCACTTCTTCCTGCGCGGGCCCAATCACCGCTGCGAGCTTCCCCCGCTTGGTGATCCCGATCCTCTCTCCGCGAGCAGCCCTCTCCACCAGTTCCGAGAGTTTCTGCTTCGCCTCAAACAATCCCATCTGCCGCATGCAACCTCCCGCCCGCTCTTGATTACGCCTTACAACCTAGATGATTATTCTAGATGATTCCAGGAAAAGAAACAAGCGAGCTCCCTGCGAATGCCCAGCCCTGTTCCAGCTCCGCGCCGGCCGCATGCCGAACCCTGTTTATCCTGTGTTTAGGAAGCTGGCGGTAGATTTGCCTGGATGCGGAAGTCATTTCCCGCGTCGAGGAGAAATCATGAAGACAAATTACTTGGTAGCGCTTCTGGCCGGCGGCTTGCTGCTTGCGGGTGCCGCCTCCGCCCAGGAAAAGAAAATCAAGCGTTCGGACCTTCCGCCTGCTGTCGAAAAGACGGTTGCGGCGCAGAGTGCGGGAGCCACCATTCGCGGATTCTCAACAGAAAAAGAAAAGGGCCAAACCCTTTACGAAGTGGCAATGACGGTCAACGGCCATAGCAAGGACGTTTCGATGGCCGCGGATGGTTCCATCGTCGAGATCGAGGAGCAGGTTGCGCTGGATTCACTCTCACCTGAAGTCAAAGCGGGATTGCAGGCCAAGGCCGGTAAAGGAAAAATTCTGAAGGTCGAATCCCTCACCAAAAAGGACAAGCTCGTGGCCTACGAGGCTCAGGTCGATACGAACGGGAAGAAATCTGAAGTTCAGGTAGGACCCGACGGCAAACCGCTCGATCACGAAGAGTAGTGCCCTTAGGCTTCACTTCCAATACAGGTGTCAACTAGCAAAGTGCCACTCGCTTACCTCCCCCCCCTAAACCCCCTAAAGGAGGAGGATTGCGCTCGGGCGCGGTTCATGCGCTCTAGAAATGCGGGAACTAGGGGAGCGGTCTTTCGGCTGGCAAGACTCAGGAGACTCCGCCCGGGATCCTTTGGCTTTCAAAAGTTTGATTTGTCACTGCGTGCCGCGTGAAACGACCCTGTTCCGGGATTTGAGAACAAGCCCTTGTGTTTCCCGGCTGCTTCCACTTTTCCGCGACAATGGCGCAACACGATCTGCGTATTTTGTGTGGAGAGTTCCGCGCCGAAGCCGCTTCCGCCGTCTGCGGGTAGCAAGCCGACGACGTGAGAAAACTCGTGCAGGAGCGCAGTGACCTGGGCGTCAAGCGTGCCCCCTAAATAGAGATCAAGGCGCAGCAGCTGGGAAGCACTGAGCCCTCCCGGTCCTCCGTCTTTCGGGACAATGCGCACACCCGATCGGAGTTGAAAGAAAGCTCCTTTGCCGTTGATGGTGATCGTGGAGCCGGTGCTGGCATCCTCGATGGAACTGGCCACATAGGGCTGCTGATAGAGCCATCCCCCGGCAGCGTTCTGTAATTTCAAAGTGTATTGGGGATCGCTTTCGTCGATCCTGTAGCGCAGGGATTGAAACTTCCTCGCAACCTCTGGTTCGGCTTGCTGGAACCATGCCGCGCATCGGTTCTGGCCCTCCAGAATTTCGATTACTTCCTCGCGTGCCCTCTCGATGACCAGTCCTTGTTCGCCCATCGCTTTCAATTCCTCCAGAACAGGATCCTCGTTTGCCTTTTCCCGGACGTCTCCATGCCCCAGTGAGGCGGTCGCGCGGCGATCGAAAGCCACCTCAGCGCACCGTTTGTCCGAACGGTCCGCCTCGCGCACCGACCCGCTCTTTCGTTGCGGGCCAGGAACCGGACGGCGATCTCCGCACGGCCGAGGAATGACCTTTGGGCGCGCCATCGATGTGGAAGAGGTGATGGATTGGTCTTGAGTATGCGCAACCTTGCCGGAAATAAGCGACAACCCGAAAGCAAGAAACACTACGGCAAATCCCCTGCATGCCCACGGCATCGGAGCCTCCCCAGACGGACTTGTTTTTCACCACAGTCCGTCCACTGGGGAGCTCTTCACCCAGGCCGCCTGCTCGCCGCGGCCTTGCAAACGGTCGATTTGCTTTCTCTATAGACGAAGGAATGCCGCCAAAAGTTTGATGCAATCAGGTGGGTGGGCGGAGAAACCGCACTATTTTTTAAATTCGAAGAAGAAATCAAACTGTACGTTGCTGGCGCTCCCTTACTCCGGGAACGCTTTCGCGTCGATTCCCGGCACCAGTTTCAATGCATTCTTGTAGTACACCTTTTTCAAAACTTCATCCGGCACCTGGAAGCCGTAAATCCGCCAGAACGCATGGCGCCTGCGGTAATATTCAAAATATTCGTCCCGCGTCTCAAGCGCGCGGAAATACCATTTGTATTCGTTCACTTCGTAGATGTCTTTCCCCATCAGCACGCGGTCCTGATACTTGACCAGAAAATCGTGCGCCGAATACGGCTGCCGCCCCAGTTCCGCCAGCACCGCGGCGATGTCCACATACACGTTCGCGTAGCTATCAAAAAGTTTCCCCAACCGCTCCAGATCGTTTCCGTGAAACCCCAGATGCGCTGCGATGAAATTCGTCTTCGGATGCTTCGCAAACAGGTGATTGCGCTCCGTCATTAGAGTTTCGAACGGCGGATACTTCGCTGGTGGCCGCGCGCGTCCCGGAAATTCCTTCAACTCCTGCCAGCGTTCGTTGTGGTAGTCCCACGGATCGAAAAACGCCGAAGGCTCCGCAACGTGAATCAGCACGGGAATCTTCAGCTCCGCGCACTTCTCAAACACAGCATCAAACTCCGGATCGTCCACGTGCACGCGTTCCCCGCCGGCATATTTCAGGTCCATCCCGAAATTCTTGAAAATTTTCAACCCCTGCGCGCCGTTCCGAACGTCCTGCTCCAGCCGCGCCGCCACGCGCTTCCCGAATCCCGGTGTGTTTAGGTCGTCGTAACTCATGTTCGCGAACACCACAAACCGGTCAGGATAACGTCCCTTCATCACCGCCACTGTTTTTTTCAGTTCTTCTCCCGTTCCGCCGCTCAGGTTCACCATGACGCGCAGATTGATGGTGTCCATTTCTTTGACGAGCCGGTCCACTTCTGCTGGCGTGGGATTCCAATGATGGCTGTGAATATCGATGAACGGAAATTTCGCCCGCTCGATCTTGTGTTCCGTGGTGACGAGCGTGGACTCTGGCTGGTACTCGTCAATCGTCGGCATCTGTTGCTTTTGCGTAGACCGGTCCTGCGGCGTCATCACGGCGCGTGGCCAAACGATGAGCGCAGCAAATATGGCGACGAAAATGACTGAGAAAAGAGTGATGGTTCGCCGGGAATTCATATTGCCTCTTGGGTTCTTGAACGTCCGGCTTATCTTCCCACAGGAAGCTGGACGAGCACCGTGGAATCCTCTGCTAATATCAGTGGCAATGCCCCAGCCCAGGTTGTTCCGTTTCCTCTTGCTCGCCGCGCTGGCCGTGATTGCCGGGTTTCTTGCGCTGGCCATCGCCGTGCCCATCGAGCCGCAAGTTCCCGCGCCATTGATTGCTTTTTTTTCACCAGGCCTGAAGCTGGCCGAATCCATCATGCCGGAAACTCACAAATCTATGGCGTGGACCTTCGGTTGGTTCTTGCGCATAGCCATCGCCGCCAACGCCACTTTCTACTTCGCGATCTTCGCCTTGATTGCGTACCTTGCAGATCGCCCCCGCCCCAAATAACTCGTCTATTCGGTGGCTGGCTTGTGCTTGCTGGAATCGGGGTGTTGAAAAGGAAAGAGGTCGAGGCAAACAAGATTGACAAGCAGGGAGCACACTCTCCCAAGAGTGCCCCCACCCGTCAACAACTAGCCAATGGGAACAAACAACCTCACGGCACAATGTCAGTTGGATGCGGTCGATTGTTCCGATTGGGTTTCGTCGGGGCAAGTAGTGTCGGCACCCGCCAAATCGTTTCATGGCCGGGCCCGGGTTGTAGTCTAGTTCTTGGTCGCTTCCCATCAGCGCGCAGCAGAGAGAGCGCCCCGCTTGGCTTTGGATTCGACTTCCGCGCGGCAAAAACGGAGGACTTCGCTTGTATTCTGCACTGATTTTCCATCCTGGTCTCCTTCATCCGTTGGCAGGAGATCAACCAGGTGGCCAAATTCATGTAATAGGGCGAGGATCTGCGCGTGCATCGAGTCTCCCGCATAGGGCCCCACGCCCAACACGCGTGCGCCGCGAAGACTCCAGGGCCCGCCTTCCTTTTGAATTTCGACTACCCTGGCCATTGGAGAGAAAAAAGCCCCTTTCATGTTGATCGTGATCGTCGCGTAACTTCCGTCGCCCTGGAAAACCCTTGCGACATACGGATTCCGGAAAATGGTCATGTCACCCGGATTTCCGGATTCCAGGACGAACTCTTCTCCCTGGCGGTCTACCGCAAAGCTGAGCGTTCGAAAGGTATTCGCTGGATTCGAATCCTTTTCCCGGAACCACGCCGAACAGGCATTTTCCGTTTGAAGGATCTCCAGAACTCTATGGCGCGCCCGCAGAATTTTTTGACCTACTTTCCCCATGGTCGCCAGATCCTCTTGCACCAGATCTCTGGGGGCATGGCACCCGATTTGCGCCGGGCTTGAAGCATTGCATGGATTCACCGATGGCACATTTACCGGCGGCGTATCGCAGGGTGAACCTAGATCGCTGCCTGCCGCCGTTGCCGCGTGCGGAGCGGGGACCGCACTTCCCGAGTCTCTTGTGCAAGGTGCCCGGCCAACAAGCATGTTAGCGAGCGGCAGAGGATCAGCGGCGCGACGGATGAATTTGACGGCCTGCGGCAACGCCGCCGTTCCGGAAAGGCTCGACATAATAAGAAGAACGACGGCACGAATGTTCCTTGGGGCGGAGTACATCTTTCTCTCCCGCCCGGACTCACCACAGACCGTCCTCGGAGGCTCGCTTCCTGATGGCCGTCAACCGGAAGCTGCCCGCGGGAGGGTTGAACCTCGATCCGGGACTAAAGGGCAAGACGAAGCTCGGGGAGCAAAGCCACCTCAAACGTTTCTGGAATGATTCTCAACGGGTCTGGAGTTCTGGATTCTGCACTGGCAGGTTCTCAGCTATCTAAAACTCGAGGAGTAACATAGTTAAATTTAGAAGACTTACTTCACGGAAAGTCGCGTTCGAATGCTGGCCGCATTCCTCTTGGCCCGCGCGGAGGAAATGAGCTTGAGCGCGATGGTCCTTAGATTAGTAAGTACTAGCTGGTCTGCTGCTGTTGCGTGGCGGCATCTCTCTTTCCGAGCATCCAGCCGTACGTCATGGAAAGATAAACGAGAAAGACTATGGAGAAGAAGATCCAGCCCGCGGAGATATGGAATCGCGAGACGCTTTCCGCGAAGCCGTGATTCCCGAGCACAACAAAAGAAGTGATTCGGATGGCGTTGCCGAGAAGCATGGCCAAAAGGCCGGCGCCGTAAGCGCACAAAGCTCGGCCCTTCCTAAGGCGATTCCAATCAAGAAACGCCACAACACCAAAAAGATAATCGAAGAGTTCGATCCCGTTGATTCCGGAACATTCTGGGACGATAGTGGCGTCCAGATCGGGGCCGCTCAAAGTAGGATTCGAATCGCCGAGATAGGCGAGCCCCGGAACGAATATTCGCGCTAACGTGTAAACAAATCGCCCGAGCAACTGTCCGTACCGCGGCCACAGTGCCTCGAGTGCGCGGCTGGGAAAATAGGTAAGCAGGACAACAAGGGCGGCAATGGCTTCAGGAAAATAAATGGTGGCCATTCTTTTCCACGCCGCGAGAGGGAAAAGTAGCATTGTCGGAGCCAAGACACACAGTTTCGACGCTGCAACGAGCGTTCCACCAACGGTCATTGCCCCGGAAGCAGCTTGCAACGTGCTGCTCAACGAGCGCTACGAGAATTATCATGCTGTGCGCCGCTAGGAAGGCTGCCACACGCCCGATCGAGATGGAAAGCTCGAGCGCTGGATCGCCCGGAGAGAGAGGGATTTTGCCGCGTCGCCAAACGAGCAGCAGGCAGGCGGTGGTCGCCCAAAGCGGAGAACTGCTGTGCAGAATCGGCGCGGCGAACTGGTCTGCCGCCACCGCCACCAAGACGAGAGCGAGAACCAGCAGAAGAAATCGAGGAGCTGCGAAGCTTCCCGATCTAGCAATTCCGCGCGAAAGAAGGCTCACGTCTGGTGTATTCGCCGGGGACACTATCCCTTTCGAACCTCCGACGATACTCTAACCGACTACGGCCGCGACAAATGTCGCGAATTAAGCCGAGTGGCGCCGGCGAAGCAGGAAATAGCCGGCTGCCCCAACCAGGGCTGCCGCTCCGACACCCACTCCAGCCATCTCATCGGCTCGAATGTGGTGGCGCTTGTGGCCAGCGAATGCACGATATGGAGCTACAAGCACGATCAAACAAGCTAACAGAAAGAGTTTTCTCAAGGGTCCTCGCTTGGGGACATACACCCCGTTTATTGCAATCCTGGAGTCAACTCTGGATTCCCTGAGAATTCTGTTAATAGGAACTAACCTTTTTATTTACAATGGGATACGGACGCAGCCCAAGGTCCTCAAAATCTGGCGTGAGCTCACTCTTTTCGACTGCCCTTTTCCCTTCCCATAGGTGATAAATCCGCTCCAAGTCCTTGGCTTCACTTCGAGCCCTGCTCCGAGACGTAGTAGGGCGCGCTGGCGGTATAAATGTGCTGGTTGCCGCGGACTAGGAGTGTCCATTCGAGGAGCCGGGCGCGCTGGTTGTGCAGGAAGTATTCGTACCAACGGCACTCCACCAGTTCGGGAATGACCACGACAATCTTGCGGTCGGGGTGCTTCTCTGCAAGTTCGAGAATGTATTGAACGATGGGAACAATAATGAATCGATAAGGCGATGGAAGAAGAACCAACTTGGGCGTCTCGACGCTCGCGGCGCGGAAGGGCTGCTCCACGTAGCGCTCCCATTCCGTTCGCAAGAGTTCGGAATGTTCGCCAGGCTCAACGTGAATGGCGATGATTTCCTGGGAAAGACGCGAGGCAAATTCGAGCGCCTGCCTGGAAATTTGGTTCCAGCGCTCAATGGGCACCACGGCAATGGGCCGCGCGGCTTCGTTCGCCGGGACCACGGGCGCGGCGCAGCTCGTAGCCACTCTGACCACGTGATAGTGACGCCGCACGACGCGAAACAGGTAAATGAGTAAAGGAATAAAGATGACCGTGATCCAGGCGCCTTCGGCAAATTTCGCTACCAGGACCACGATGACGGTGATGCCGGTAACGAATCCTCCGAGGCCATTGACCAGGGCGCTTTTTAGCCAGTGCGGGCCGCGTTTTTTCCGCCAGTGCGCGACCATGCCGAATTGCGAGAGCGTGAAGGCCAGGAAAGCTCCCACAGCGTAGAGCGGGATCAGCCTGTCCGTGACGCCGCCGAATATGACCAGCAAGAAACAGCTCAGCAGTGCAAGAACCACGATGCCGTATGTGTACACCAGCCGGCGCCCGCGGTATCCGAAGACGTGCGGCAGGTAATTGTTTTGGGCGATGGCGCGGCAGAGCCGTGGGAAATCGGCGAACGCGGTGTTCGCGGAAAGTGATAGCACGAAGAGAATCGAGGCGATGGTGAGGTAATAAAAAACGCCTTTGCCGAAGACCGCGGCGATCAGCATGGAGAGGAGGCTCTGGTACCCGGGCCGGCCCGGGCCGGTCGCCGCGATGCCGTAAACTTTGACGAGATAGGAAATTCCTGCCAGCAGGACAGCCAACAGAAAAATGATGACCGTCAGTGTGCGCTGCGCGTTTTTCACCGCAGGCTCGCGAAATGCTTTGACGCCGTTGCTGACGGCCTCGACGCCGGTCAGCGCGGTGCAGCCGCTGGCGAAAACTTTCAGCAAAAGCCACAGCGTGACGGCTTCGGTCATGGGCGGCGGGAGCGGCAGCGGGGTCACCGGCACGGGATGTCCGCCGCTGAGGGCCGCGCGCGCGAGCCCGCCAACGATGGTGATCAGCAGCGTGCCGACAAAAAGATAGGTCGGCACCATGAAGGCCACGCCCGCTTCACGGACGCCGCGTAGATTCAGAATGGTGATCACGATAAGAATTCCGACGCAGAGGGCTACCGTGTGCGGCTGCAGCGAGGGAACGGCGGAGACCAGTGCGCCGACGCCCGCGGAAATGCCCACCGCCGCTGTGAGAATGTAGTCCGTCAGCAGTGCCGCTGCCGCAAGAAGGCCGGGAAAGACACCCAGGTTGAAGCGCGCGACGGTATAGGAGCCGCCGCCGCTTGGATAAGAGGCAATCGTCTGGCGATAAGAAAAGTAGACGATGACCAGCAGCGTAATAATGGCCGCGCTGATGGGAATGATGTACTGCACGCCCAGAAGGCCGAGAGGAATCAGCAAGCTGAGGGCGGCTTCCGGGCCGTAAGCGGCGGAACTGAGCGCGTCCAGCCCGAAGATCGGAATGCCTTCGCGGGCGCCGATCTGCTCGGCGCGCTCGTCGCTGGTCTTGAGGGGCTTGCCGACAATCAGGTCGAGGATGTCCATGGGCGGTTTGATCCGTCTTGTGACTCTCTCGTTGCGTGTCCATTTGCCCTGAGTTGGCTCGCAAAGTCAACGGCGGGGAGATGCGCGACACGGCATGCTTCTGCTGCAATCTCCAGAAGCGGCTCTACTCTTACGTGAACTCCCCGACGGAAACGGACGGGCACGAGATATGTGGCCCCCACGAGAAAATCCTGTCGCGTTTCGGCCAGATCGATACCAGTGCCTACCAACGCTGGAGCTAAAAGGCGCGGAACTTATTGGCGGGCGGGGCGTATCATTTGGCAGGGAGGTGAATCATGTATTGCGATGGTTGTTGTACCCAACTCACCTCCGGCGGGCAATTCTGCACGAAGTGCGGCAAGCCGATTGTCCCGAGCGCAGCCGCGGCATCTCCTGGTCTAGGGCACGCTGGCGTGCCAGCCGCGGCAACGGCCGCTTCGCATGGGCGAGTGCGGGGCAATCTCCACCGTCTGGCGACCCTCTGGATGATCAGCGGGATTCTGCGGCTGATGGGAATCGGCTGGATGATGATCTTCGGCAAGATGTTTTTTCCATTTATGCGTGGTTGGGGAGGCCCGGTCGTGTGGGCAGTTGGGGGCGGATGGGGCTCGGACATTCCTTTTATGGGCGGCCTCTTTTCGCTGGGCGTTGTCCTAGCGTTCTTCGGTGTCCTGTACCTGGCTCTGGCCTGGGGGCTTTTCGAACGCGAGCCATGGGCGCGGTTCCTCGGGCTACCCTAGGATTCCTAGCGCTGCTGCGTTTTCCGATTGGCACCGCGCTAGGGATCTACACGCTGTGGGTGCTGCTGCCCGAGGCTTCCGCCAAGGAGTACGAACGGCTCGCTCAGGCGGGCGGGCAAGTAAACTCCGCGTCGGTTTCTTCCTGAGTCTTTTTGCTGAGGCCGCACTGCGAATGCCCGCGCCTTGACTCCGCTTCCCCTCGAAGCTCGGGGCAAGCGGGCCAGGCTCCTTCCCGTTGGGCAAGATACTGCTATCACCTTGTGGCGCGCAGGAGCGGTGCGCCACTCACCACTCTCTCGTGCTTTTGTGAGCGTTTTTCCGGACTCAGGGCATCGCCCCGGAGCTCCGAAAACCCGGCTTGCTCTTAGAAATATAAGCGCAACGAGAGCTGCAAGTTGCGCTCGCCACCACCAACGCCGCCCCCCTTGGTAGTTACTTTCCCAAAGGTTGAGCTGGTTGGGTTGAAGTTCACGCCGCCGCCGCTGCCTCCGCCCCAATTCGGGTGGTTGATGAAGTTGAACGCCTCAGCGCGGAACTGGAGCCCGCTTTTCTCATTGAACGGGAACGCCTTGAATAGGCCGAGGTTCCAATTTTCGTATCCAGGCTGGTAGATAAGGTCGCGAACGCGCTGGGTGTTGAACGTTCCGGCAGCCGGCTTGGCAAAGACCGCGGTGTCGAACCATTGGCCATTGGCGCCGAAGGTCCCGATGATTTTCGGAGTGCCGCTAACGATGTAATACTGGCCGTTAGTGCCGCACCCGAAGTTCGAGTCTAGGCCCACGCCCGCGTAGTCTTTAGCTTCGGTAACGCCGCAAGGCAAGCCTGTCTGGAACTGCGTAACGCCGCTGATCTGCCACCCGCCTAACAGCTTCCCAGTCAACTTCGAGTGGTCTTTGAAGAACGGCAAGTCGTACAGGTAATTAAACACAAGAATGTGCCGGGCATCGAACTCTGAGGGCCCCCACAGCGAGCTTACGTCGTAAGTATTGGGCACGACGTCGCGCTGGTTGGAGCCGTTGTCCATACTTTTGGACAACGTGTAGGACGCGCCGAACTGCAGCCCGTCCGAGTAGCGGCGGTTCCAAGAAATCTGGAGTGAATTGTACATGGAGTTGGCAACATTATCCGTTTGCCGAATGGAGCCGAAGCCCTTGTAGGGCCGCAAGTAGTTAATATTGACGCCAGGACTCGCTGCAACAACTGCCGTCGTCGGCTGGTTGATGTCGGCCTCTCGCTGCAGATGCAAGCCGCGACGCGCTACGTATCCCACACTCACGAGCGACTTCCAGAACATCTCGCGCTCGTAAGTGACATTCCAGGCCCACGACTCAGGGGGCTTAAAGGCTTTGCTCTGCGTTGTGACCAGCAGCGGAATGTTGGCTGCGCCGCCAGCTCCGGGGTTATCCGCCAAACCGTTGTCGACACGGGCGTTAGGTTGGAACGGCGGATTCCCGCCGAGGAAGATCGAGTCGCTCACACCCAAACGCGTTATGTAGCGACCAGCACCGGCGCGAAACACGGTCTTCTTGTTGAACTGGTAGGCGATGCCGAGACGTGGCTGGATTTCACCCCACTGAATGTCGGAGTAATGGTCGGGGACACCGCGGAAAAGGCGACTGAAATCGAACTGAGTCGAGTCGGCCTCGGGGACTCGGCCCTTGGCGGAAGAGGGAAATCCGCTCCCGGGAATGACCATGCCGTTATAGGTGTCTGCTCCGGTGCCGATGACAAGTCCAGTCTTTGGATCAATGGCGCCTTGGATAAGACCGGTTGTCGGGCTGATCGTAACCGCCTTAGCCGAATCGTAAAACCTTGGGTCAAAGGCGATCATGTTCCTCCACAGGGCATGGTAGGGAATAATGACGGAATAACGGGCACCGAAGGTGAGAGTCAGATTCTGCCTAGCCTTCCAGGAGTCCTGCGCGAAACCCTCCCACATGTTCGCGCGGAAGATCGTGTACGCGCGATGGCCGATTTCGGAATAGGTGTCGAACACACCCAGAGCGGCGTTTGCGACCGCGACTCCCGTCCCGCTGGTTCGGCCATCGGTGAACAGGAATTGGCCGTTTTGGTTGTTCGTGCACGTGGAGCAAGCCGCCACGTTGATCTCGTCATTGTCGTTTTCGCCGGATCGCTCCCAAAGGAGACCGAATTTCAGCGTGTGATTTTCTTTTATCCAGGTAAAGCTGTCGGATATGTCATAGATGGGGCCCGCGGAGTGCGACGGATACGGCCCGCCACTCAGGTCAGAGAAATTACTTATCTTCACGGTTGGGATACGATTCGGAAGCAGTTTCCCTTGCGGGAATATGTAGGGATAGTTGAGGCCGCATGGCACCGTTGATTGTGCGCACGCCTGAGTTCGATCAAAGAAGTTCGCCGTATCTACAGGTATCAACACGACGTCCTCACTGGCGGTGACCAGAACCTCGTTAACCATACTGGGGTTCACGGTCCATGTGTAGTTGAGTGAGCCGGTCTTATTGGGGCGATTGAAAAACTTCGGGGTGCGGTCGGTATTGCCGTCGAGAGGTTGGTACTCCAAATATGCGTAATTCATCGCCCGAAATCTGAGGCGCTGCTTCTCTGTAAGGTTTACATCCACGCCCACAGTATCCTTGCGCTGGTTGATAGTGTGAAGCTTCGCGGCAAACCAGTTGCCATTGCCGCCGATGAAGGGGGCGAGGTTGGGAATCGGCCACGCATTCAGAATGCCGATGCCATTGGGGCTAAGCCGATTCACCGGAATGATGTTAAAGCCTTGGGGGTTGCTCGGAGTCGCCTGCGAGAGGTCTTGAATGCATCCACTTGTGCTGATGGTTCCAGACCCAGCTGGGATTTCTTTCCCGCACTGCGAGGACGCGGCCGACGCCGGATCCGCGACGTACACAGGAATCTTGTTGCCCGCTGAATTCTTGCGGTTAATGAAAGGGTTATTCGGGTCCAGCAGTTCGCTAAAGTCGCCAGCGCGCATTTTGAGCGTCGGAACCGTTAGCAGACCAGCCGATCCCACCGATGCGCCTGATTCCAGAAAGTGATACTTGACCCATTCCTCTCCCCAATAGAAGAAGACCTTGCTTTTATTCGTGTTGAACTTTCCGGGGATGAAGAACGGGCCGCCGATGTTGAACCCAAACTGGTTGTAGTGGAGGGGGGCCGCGAACTGCGTACGCGGGTTAGCGTTGCGCGCCCAAGTGTTGGCATTGAAAGCGTTGTTCTTAAGGTATTCATAAGCAGCACCATGGAAGTTCTGAGTGCCGGTCTTGGTAACGATGCGGATTTGCGCGCCGGACGTGCGGCCGTACTCTGCGGGGTAATTCGAACCCAGTATTTGGACCTCCTGAGTGGAGTCCACATCCGCCGCGCCGAGACTGGTGCCGTTGGACCGCGTGCGGGTAGCTGGAGCACCGTCGTAGGTGATTAGATTCTCCGGGTTGCGCGAGCCGTTAAAATTCGCTGGACCCTGGCTGAAAGCGAAGGTCAGGTTCGCCAGCGTTCCAGAGCGAGCACCAGGCACCAGCGCGGCAAGGCCAATCGGGTTTCTCCCATTCAGCTCGAGCGAGTCAATCTGCTCCCGGGTGATCAGCTTTTGCACAGCCGCTGATTCCGTCTGCAGCTGGACCGCCGAGGCCGAAACCTCCACCGTTTGACTGGCCGAGCCCACGGTCAGCGTCGCATCAATGACGAGGTCACCGCTGGGATCGAGCTTGTTGTTTGTAGTCTCGTATTTCTGGAAACCAGCGGCCTCGGCGATCATTGTATAGAAACCGGGTGGGACGTTCGTAACGACGTAGTAGCCGGAATCGTTCGTGGTGGTCTGGCGTTCGACGCCGGTGTTGTTTCGAACCGTGACCTTGGCGTTCGCGATCGTGGCGCCCGACGGGTCTTTGACAAAACCTGAAATCCTGCCCAGGTCCGACTGCGCGAACAGCATTCCCGAAGTCCCCAGGCTCATGAATAGCACTAACACACTCATACGGCATGCGTTCTTCATGCTCCCTCCGTATCTCGAAATCAACAAGCGAGGTTTCTGCTTTGGACTGCCACCCGCCCGGTAAGATGCTCTTTGAAAACTTACTTGTCAACGGGGTTTTCACGCGCGCACCGAGAGTGGCTTGCATCTCGGCAATCCAAGGCACGGGCGCCAAACCCTTTGTTTCCCAAATCGTGAGAAGCGACCTGGGGAGGCTAATATTATGAGAGCGGAAATCTTTCTATCAGGTGAAGTTTGTATTACACGATAAGGTGTATTACCTACGGCATTAGACGGGCAATTCCCGGGGCGGAAGCTTTCTGTTGATTCTCGGCCAGTCCGTAAGGTACCCATTCAAGATAATTTTCCGGGTACCCTCCCTAAAGCCACCCCTGATGCTTTCCATTCTGATGTTTTCCATTCTTGACAACGGCGGGGAGTGGGCCTACGCTCGCGCGATTCGCAGAGAAACGCGAAGGACACGGCAGCGGAGGCAATCCCATGGAAAAGAAGAGACGAAGCAGGGGCATGGCAGGGGTGCGTTCGAATCGAGCTTGTTCCGCTTTCGAATGGATCGTGCTGAGCGTGTGGCTATTTGCGCCAGCGGTGATGGCGGCGGAAAACTACGAAGTGACGGTGGAGCGCAATGTGGCCGCGAAGATGCGAGATGGCGTGACGCTGCGCGCGGATATTTACCGGCCGAAGGCAGATGGAAAATACCCCGTGCTGCTGGTGCGCACGCCCTACGACAAAACCGGGACGATCCACTTTGGGTTGAAGGCGGCGGCGCGGGGATACGTAGTGATCGCGCAGGATGTGCGCGGGCGGTTCGAATCGGAGGGGGAGTGGTACACGTTCAAGTATGAGTCGCAGGACGGATACGACACCGTGGAGTGGGCGGCGGCGCTTCCCTATTCGAATGGGAAGGTGGGGATGTTTGGCGGATCGTACGTGGGGGCGACGCAATATCTTGCGGCGCTCACGAAGCCGCCGCACCTGGCCGGGATTTGCCCAAACGTGACGGCGTCGAATTATCACGACGGGTGGACATATCAGGGCGGGGCGTTCGAGCAGTGGTTCAACGAATCGTGGACGACCGGACTGGCGGTAAACACGATGCGGCGGCGCGTGGAGAAAAAAACCGATGCACTGGGCGGGACCAAGGTGCTGCCGCTGATTTCATATCCGGTGCTGGAGCCGCCGTCCGCGGAGGGGCTGGCGCCTTATTTCCAAGATTGGCTGGCGCATCCGAATTTTGATGAGTACTGGAAGCAGTTGTCGATCGAGGACCACTACGCGCAGATCCAGGTTCCGGTCTACGGCATGGGCGCGTGGTACGACATTTTTCTTGGCGGCACGCTGAAAAATTATGTGCGGCTGAAGACGGAAGCGGGCACGGACGCGGCCCGTCACGGACAGCGGCTGATGGTCTCGGTCGGAGGGCACGCCGGAGGATCGAGCAGCGGAAAAGTGGGCGCGGTGGAATTTGGCAGCAAATTGCCGGCGGATGGGGACGAAGCGATGCTGCGTTGGTACGACTGGCTGCTGAAGGGAGAAGCGAACGGCGTCGAGAAAGAAAAGCCGGTGAAGATTTTCGTGATGGGAAAAAATGAGTGGCGCGAAGAAGACGACTGGCCGCTGGCGCGCGCGAAAAATACGAAATATTACCTACATTCGTCGGGCGCGGCGAACGGAACTGCGGGCAGCGGGGCGCTGAGTACGGTGGCTCCCGCGGAGGAAAGGCCCGATCAGTACGTTTACGATCCGAGCGATGCGGCGCCGACGATTGGCGGGCCGCTGTGCTGCGGGGCGCTGCCGACGGGGATTGGGCCGGAAGACCAGCGGCCGGCAGAAGCGCGCGGCGACGTGCTGGTGTACACCACGCCGGCGTTTGCAAAGGACACCGAAGTGACTGGACCCGTCTCGCTGGATTTGTACGCGAGCAGCTCGGCGGTGGATACGGACTTCACGGGGATGCTGGTGGACGTTTGGCCGAATGGGTTTGCGCAGAACTTGACGAGCGGAATCCTGCGGCTGCGTTACCGCAATTCGCAGGAGAAGCCGGAGTTGGCGAATCCGGGAGAGACGTATCACATCACCGTGGATCTGTGGGCGACGAGCAATGTGTTTCTCGCGGGGCACAAGTTGCGGCTGGAAGTTTCCAGCAGCAATTTTCCACGGTTCGACCGGAACCTGAACACCGGAGAAGAGCAGTCGCGCGCGACGCGGATGGTCAAAGCGACAAATGTGATTTATCACGATAAGGCGCATCCTTCGGCGGTGATTGTGCCGATCGTGCCGTAATGGCAGGTGGCAGTTGGCCTGTGACCAGTGAGGGGTGACTGGTAGGGCCGCATAGCCAGGATTGACTGTGCCACGAAGAGTAGGGATGTCATGAGATCTTGCCGTGATTTCCGGCCGAGACGGTTCTTTGATGTTCACCTGCGACTTCGATCGCGAGACGCGGGCAGCACACTCATGTCGTGCGCGGGCCAAACATGGCGCACTTTGCTCGACACACTTTCCCACGGCCCCGATGAGAAACTTGACCAAAGCGACTTGGCTTGCTTCGCGTGGATTCTTGCATCCTTTGCCGCAGGGCTCATCCCCTGCGCGACGAGATCGTTACGGCAGGTTTTCTAGATGTTACAGGCGAAGAGCGCGCCATCGAGAGTCTTCGGCGATCGCGAGCACCTCTCATTTTCATCGCCAATCGTCCCACCCCAGAATTTGCGGAAACCTCATTCGGGAAGGACTACAACCAGCCTCTCATGTCCTGGATCGAGCAGAATTATGGTGTCTGCGCCGTGTTTGGGCCTCGGCCCGACACTATCCCTCAGATCGGCGCTCCGGTTTTCTTTCTACGCGCATGTTGTCTCCCGTCGAAAACCTCCGAGCCGGTGACCCGTGAACGGTGAGTGGTGACTGGCAGGGGAGCACAGCGAAGATTGGATTCAGTCTCATGAAATGCTTTGCACCGTGTTATCAGGACATCCTTTACACTCGCCCGATCGGAGATTGACAGGTGGGGGGCGGCAGCCCTATGGTTTCGCGTAGAGATAAAGCCGAAATCGAAGAATCCGGACCAGAAGTATGCGCAAGCGAAGAGGCCGTGGAAGTGAGGGGGTGACTTCGCCCGTTCGTTCGAGACTTTCTCAACAAGGCATGTGCCGAGGACCGATTTTTCCAATGGTGCGAGCGAATCCCCCGCAGGCGAGACTGAGTGCGAAAGGAGAATTCCAATGAGGAGAAAAGTGAGGAGTTATGTGAGGAGACATGGAGCCGCGCTGGTAGCTGTTTTTATTTTCGCTGGGGCGGCGCTGATTGCGTCTTGCGCGAAGCCCTACCATGAGGAAACGGAACGCTACGTGTTCGTGGCTACGAATATCAATTTGCCGTACTGGAAGGAAGCGGAGGCGGGGTTCCTGGACGCGGCCAGAACGCTGGGCGTAAAAGGGGAACTGACGGGTCCGACGACGTACGATCCGCACGGGGAGGTAGGATTTTTCCGCAAGATCGTGGACCAGAACCCCGCCGGAATTTGCCTCTCCGCGGCGCGGCCCGAGATTTTCCAGGCGGACATCGACAAGGCGGTG
>WNEZ01010095.1_pt1 | contig 17540 bp, 12 predicted proteins | sample 5400521 | NCBI WGS metagenome assembly WNEZ01 (sample SAMN13153339, study PRJNA577476) | soil metagenome | isolation source: 120 cm saprolite under Douglas fir tree site 2 hole 1 replicate 1 | place: USA:California | collected 2015-04-18
CGGCCTACGATCAGGTCCGGGAACGCTGCGAGAAGCTGGTCAGCGACTATGGGGGCACCGCTACCGCCCAGGAAGTAGCCGCCATCAAGAGGGTAGCCAGCGCCCTGCTGGCGAAAGCCTCGCAAAAATCCTTAAGTTGACAAAATCTCCGGTCGCCCGTCTACGTATCGGGCTTTTGCTCACCCGGAGATGTTCCCGTTGGCCAGTGAACGTTGGAACTGCAAGTTTCTTTTTGCGATTTCCGCCCTGATCCTGTGGGGAATCACGCTGTCGCTGGCGCGCCCTCATCCAAACAATCAAACCGAACAGAAGGCGCGTCCGCCGTACGATGTCGACGGGACGGTTTCTGAGCCGCGCCTCTTTGCGGAAGGAACCGTCTCAACCGTCGACGACGAAATCGGAGGCGCCTTCAGCCCTGACGGTACCGAGTTCTATTTTTCACGGCTCGTGCCGTACACGACATTCCCCCGCTTAGGAGTGATGTGTGCCGGGTGGGGCGAGCCGCAACCACTGCCTCCACCGGTGAACCCAGCGGATAGCTCCTGGAATGCGGATCCATCCGTAACCCGTGATGGCACGCTGTATTTCAGTTCCGATCGCGGCGGTCCGGGGACGTTGCACATCTACCGCTCCCGTCTGGTTGTCGGCAAGTACGCCGAACCGGAAAAACTGGGGCCTGAAATTAATTCCGAGTTCAACGACTACCAACCCTGGATCTCACCCGACGAGAGAACTCTGATCTTCAGCTCGTCCGGGTCCGGCGAGCCTCCATACCGTCACCGGCCGGGGGAACTGAGTTCGGGTGGTAAGCCTTATCCTCGCGCAGATCTATACATCAGCTTCAACCGCAACGGAAAATGGACACCGGCTCGACACCTGGAGCACGGCATCAACAGCTTCGCCGAGGAGGAGTTTCCCTTCCTGACGCCGGATGGCCGCTATTTATTTTTCAGCAGTGAGCGCAGCCCTTTCACCGTACCCACCGCGCAGCGGCTGACTTACGACCAACTGGAACGTGGCCTGCACTCCATTTTCAATGGACACGGAAACGTGTTTTTCATTGGAGTCGAAGCGTTGGGGCTACCCAAATGAATCCACTAAAGAAATCGCTGCTCGCGGTGAGTTGCCTGCTGATCCTTGGAACCACCCTGTTCCGCATCGGCGCTGCCCAAGTCGCGCCACCCTCCGGGGATGACTCCATCAAGCCTGAACTCATCGGCGAAGGCGTGGTTTCCACATCGGACGACGAATTTGGCGGTTCGCTTACTCCGGATGGCACCACTCTCTATTACGACGTCACCGTTCCAGCACACTACCTGTATGTAATTTGCCAGTCACATCAAGTGAACGGGAAATGGCAGAAGCCCGAGGTGCTGCCTTTCTCCGGTCTATATCGAGATTCTGATCCGGTGCTCACGCCGGACGGAAATACCCTGCTGTTTGCTTCCGACCGTCCGCGCAATGGCGTAGAGAGTCAAAGCTTCTACATTTGGTCGTCCGAGAAAACCGCTGACGGCTGGGGCGAGCCGCACGTGCTCGACGGACCGGTAAACAGCGATGGCAGCCAGGTGTTCGCCTCCAGGGCCAACAACGGCAACATTTACTTCACCTCAGACCGCAAGCAGGGAAAGTTTGACATTTACCGCACGCGCCTGGTGGATGGAAAGTATCAGCCTGCAGAAGACCTGGGCCCAAACATCAACGGAGATGGCATCTTCAGCCTGGAAGCTCTCATCGCACCGGACGAAAGTTATCTGCTGATCGGGAGCTTCGGCCGACAGCCCGGCTTCGGCAATTCCGACCTGTTCATCAGCTACAACCAGAATGGCACATGGTCAAAGCCAAAAAATCTCGGCCCAGTGATCAACACGCCCGCTCGCGAGTACAGCCCCAGAATCAGTCCGGACGGCAAATGGTTCATATTTACCAGTGAGCGAGGCATGCAGACCGAGAAACGGGAGCAGCCGTTCAGCAGCGAAGAATTCAGTTCCAAAGCGAGTAGCGTCTTCAATGGGCTCGGGAATATTTACCGCATCCCGATGGAATACGTCTTGCGCAACGCGGCCCCGTAGAAATCGGAGCACGGGTGGAGAGAGAATCGAGTCGTCAGCACTGGCTTAGTTTCTGCCCCTCATCATCAAATTAGGGCGTCATCCTGAACCGCCTTCAGGCCGTGAAGGATCTGGCGTGTGTGCGCGCCAGATCCTTCGGGACTAAAGCCCTCAGGATGACGCCGGTGTAAGAGATTGTTTCCAGACCGAGTGGTTGCAAGCCTGCCCGCCCAAAACCCGCAGCTATAATAGTGCGTGGCCGCCGCTTCTAGTCCTAACATCATGGGCGCTCAACTCGATCACCGACTCAATCTGGTGCTAATCGCATTCCTCCTGTTTCCCCTGGGCGGGAGCGAAGCTGCCAGCCAATCCTCGCCACCTCCCGTGAGCACCCCTGAAGCCCACCTGGGCAAGGGTTACGACGCCTTAAGGCAGGACCGGTACGACCTAGCGGTCACCGAATTCCGTGCCGCGCTGGAGGCCGATCCCAAGCTCTCACTGCGGGCGCGATTTCCTTTGGCAGTCGCCTTGTTCGAGTTGCACAAGGGCGATGAGGCTCGCCACGAGCTCGAACTCGTGCGCGGAGAGGTTGGGGACCATCCCAACGTTTTGTACTACCTGGGAAGGCTGGACCTGGACGACCGCAACTTCGACGGCGCAATCCGAAATCTGAATCAGGCTGTCCTCAAGCCGCCATTTCCCGACACCGCCTATTACCTCGGCTACGCTTATTTCAAACAGGGCGATCTGGACAACGCGGCAAAGTGGTTGAAGGATGCGGCCCAGATAAATCCGCGGGACGCTCGCATTCCCTACCAGTTGGGACTGGTGTATCGCAAACAAGGGTTGGCGGACGAAGCCACCAAAGCCCTGGCGCTCTCCGAACAACTGCGCCAGCGTGACGATACCGAGAGCAAGCTGAGGATGGAGTGCGGTCAGAAACTCGACCAGGGCCTGCGAGACCAGGCGCACACCGTTTGTGACCAACTCTACGATCCCGACAATGCCGAAAAGCTGACCGCATTGGGCACGATCTATGCCCAGCACGGGGACCTGGAAGCCGCGCTCAAGCCTTTTCGGCGGGCCGCCGAGCTGGCCCCGCAGTCGCCGCAGATGCAATACAACCTGGCCCTGGCCTACTCTCAGCTTAATCAGTTCGAGGCGGCGCGTGCCCCTCTTGCCAACTCTCTCAAACGCTGGCCCGACTTATTTCAACTGAACGCGCTCTATGGAGCCGTCCTGGTGAAGCTGGGTGAAGATGTTGCCGCGTACCAGGCGCTGCACCACGCCCACGAACTCAATCCGCAGGATGCCGGAACCTTGGATCTTCTCTACCGCATCGTCCTCGGACTGGCGCAAAAAGGCGTTGCGCCGAAACCTCAGGCACAGAAAAGCCAGGGTACCGGGCAATATACGGATTCGCTTCGTTATCTGCAGGAAGCGGCCGAGTTGCGTCCTCAGGAGCCGGAACCACACCGGCGCATGGCGGAAATCTACACTCGCACCGGCCGTCTCGCGCAAGCCGCCGCCGAACGTCAAAAAGCCGATCGCCTGAGCAAGACCCTGGGCGGAATCCAATAGCAGCTCAGCACCCAGGATGCGTTGCGCTTCTCTCTATTTGCGCCTGACTGTCCCTGGAACGCAACCAGGCCTCGCCGACCAGGGTATTGATGGAAAAGCCAATCCAAAAGGCGATGCCGAAGAACTGACTGGGCTGGAGACGGGTCAGGCGGCTGGTGGCAAAGAAGATTCCCATCACTGGACGCGTCGTGGCGATGCCAAGAAGGATCACGATTGCCCTCATCATCCATCGCCGCTTCAGAAGCCACTCGCCGCGTCTCATGTGCCAGTACGCACAGAACAGTGAGAACAGAAAGAGGGTATTGAAGAACAGCACCGCCGAGCGCTCCAGCCATCCTCCGACGGAATAGATGCTCATCGCGTAGGCGGTAATACCGACCACTGCACCCAGCGGAAATAGCAAGCGTTCCGGCCAAGTCCTTTCGGCATCACTCCACAAAACGAAGAAGGGCGATACCACGACAAAAGCCAGCGCCGGAAGAATATGCGCCAGAGTGAGGGTCGCGTGCGACGCGAATAACGCATCGAGTGCGGCCAATTGAGGCGGTTCGGAGTGCGGAGGATAAGCCAGCGCCACCACTCGCCGCACGACCACCGCAATCGAAATGACGATGCAGGCCCAGAACCCAAAGCGCAACCAGCGGGAAGGAGCTAGCCTCGTGGGCGACGCCTCAATTTCTTCGGGTCTTTGCAGGTTGGCCATGCTTCCCTGTCGCGGGCACAAATCATCCTAGCATTTAACTTTACACTATGTAAATCTAATTCTATGGACTAACATCTGAACCGTGATCTCGTTCAACCCAGCCTCCTGCAAACGCCCTTACTCTTTGGGAAAGCGGCTGGAACTTTCTGATCGCAAGCGGAGGAATATCCTGGCCGCCGCCAGGGCACAACTTGAATCCAATGGCTTTCTCGGCCTGACTTTGGATGCTCTGGCACGCGAAAGCGGAGTCACACGGCAGACCATTCACAACCTTTTCGGCACCAAGGCAGGCCTTCTCGAAGCGCTTTTTGATCAACTCGCCCAGGCTGGAGGCATGCACCGGATGCGTGAGGTAATGCAGCAGACCGATGCTGACGCCGTGCTACCAGCCTTTGTGAAAATCTTTACCGATTTCTGGAGCAAGGATCGGCTCTTCATCCGCAGGATCCACGGAATCGCCGCCATCGATCCCGAGTTCAGCGCGGCGGTCGAGGCCAGAAACCGTCGCCGGCAGGCGGCCGCGGCCCGGGTGGTTGACCGGCTGGCCGCCCGCAGCGGCGAGGCGCGTATGCAGAACAAGACGCAAACAACTGCCGCACTGTATGCGCTAACGTCTTTCGAATTTTTCGACACGCTGGCTGAAAGCGGCGGCGACCCGAACGATACAGCGGAATTAGTGCTCCTGCTCGCGAGGAAGGCTGTTGCTTCGGCTTCCTAAGCGATCACACGGCAGGTTGGCGCCCAGGGCAGGCGATACGTTGACTTGCCGCGGTTCTGCCCATAACATGGTCGCGCTAGGACAGTCCTCTCTGCGTGATCGGACAAACCATATCGCACTACCGCGTGGTTGAAAAAATTGGTGGTGGAGGCATGGGTGTCGTCTACAAGGCCGAGGACACGCGGCTGCACCGTTTCGTCGCTCTGAAGTTCTTGCCCGATGAAGTCGCCAAAGACCCCCAGGCCCTCAGCCGTTTCCAGCGCGAGGCCCAGGCGGCTTCTGCCCTGAACCATCCCAATATCTGCACCATCTATGACATTGGCGAGCAGGAGGGGCAGGCTTTTATCGCCATGGAGTATCTGGAAGGCGCCACCCTCAAACACAGGGTCGAGGGCCGGCCGCTCAAGATGGAACAGTTGCTGGAGCTGGGGATCCAGATTGCAGATGCTCTCGACGCGGCCCATTCCAGCGGGATTGTGCACCGTGACATCAAGCCCGCGAATATCTTTGTCACCCAGCGTGGGCAAACCAAGATCCTGGACTTCGGCCTGGCGAAACTCACTCCGCAGGGCGGCCGGATCGTCGACGTGACGGCGGGGGCAACCCCCACTGCCATCAACGTGGACCAACTCACCACGCCGGGGACGGCGATGGGAACCATTGCCTACATGTCGCCCGAGCAGGCGCGCGGAGAGGCGCTGGACCATCGCACGGACCTATTCTCGTTCGGTGTAGTGCTCTATGAAATGGCAACCGGCCGGCAGCCTTTCCTGGGAACAACATCGGCGGTCATCTTTGAAGCGATCCTTAACAAAGTGCCTACCTCGCCGGTCCAACTAAATCCGGGGCTGCCGCGGCAACTGGAACCGATCCTGAACAAGGCGTTGGAGAAAGACCGGGAGTTGCGCTGCCAGAGCGCGGCGGAAATTCGCGCCGATCTGAAGCGCTTGAAACGTGACATGGATTCCTCCCGCAGCGGCGTCAGCAGCGCTGCCTCGCCGGTTTCGGTCAGTAGGGCGAAAGAAGCTCTGGCCCAGGCGTCGCCCGCCTGGCGCCTTCTGCCCGTAATGGTCGGCCTCGGCCTTCTTGTTGCCCTTGCCGCCGGATTAATCGCAGGCAAGCGTATTTGGGGATCATCGGTAACCAGCGCACCGCTGTATCACGAGCTGACCTTCCGCCTTGGCGAAATCCGCTCGGCCCGATTTGCGCCGGACGGCCAGACCATCCTGTATAGCGCTGCCTGGCAAGGCAACCCCGTGGAAGTGTTTTCCGCGCATCAAGGCTCTGTGGAATCGCGCTCCCTCGGGCTGGGCCGTGCCGAGCTTTTAGGAGTTTCATCGAGGGGGGAGATGGCGCTTTCTCTGGGCAGCCATTCCGCCGGAGCCCTGGTGAATGTCGGTACGTTGGCCAGGGCGCCGTTGGCGGGCGGCGCCCCGCGCCCGGTTCTCGAGGATGTCGAATGGGCAGACTGGGCCCCGGACGGAAACAGCTTAGCCGTGGTGCACACTGTGAACGGCCGCGACCGGTTGGAATATCCCATCGGCAAGATCCTGTACGAGACCAGCGGCGGCTGGATCAGCTATCCGCGGGTTTCTCCGAAGGGAACCTTCGTAGCTTTCGTAGACCATCCGAACCAGGGAGACGACAGCGGCTCCGTGGCCGTCGTCGACCTGTCCGGCAAGGAGAAAAAGCTGACCCGCGACTGGTATGGTACGGGAGGGCTTGCCTGGTCGCCGGATGGCGAGGAAGTCTGGTTTACAGCCAGCGAATTGGGCGTCGATCACTATCTCTCTGCCGTCAACCTGGCGGGTAAAGAACGCCTGGTGACGCGCATACCCGGTACGCTGGTCCTGTTCGACATTTGGCACGATGGACGAGTGCTTTTGGCCCGCGCTGGCCGCAGACGCGAAGTCATGGCTCTCTACCAGGGCCAGACCAAGGAGCGAGATCTTTCCTGGCTCGACTACTCCTATCCCGCCGACCTGTCTACCGACGGCAAGACCGTCCTTTTTGACGAGGAAGGAGTTGGCGGCGGGGTGCAGTACGGGGACGCAAAAGAACTGACTTATGCGGTTTACGTCCGCAACACCGACGGCTCTCCGGCCATCCGACTCGGCGAAGGGGCGGCGAACGCCCTCTCCCCCGACCAAAAGTCGGTTATCGTTCAGAGTCCGGGCGCGCCCGAACAACTCCGGCTGTTGCCAACCGGGGCAGGTGAAGCCAGGCCGTTGACCAACGACACCATTAACCACCAGTGGTCACGCTGGTTCCCGGACGGCAAGCACTTTGTCTTCTCGGGTAACGAACCGGGGCGAGGGGTACGGCTCTATACCCAGGATCTTTCTGGGGGGAAACCGACAGCGATTTCCCCGGAAGGTGTCGATGCCCAGGCTTTTGCGATTTCACCCGATGGCCAGTCGGTCGTTGGCATCGGCCCCGATCAAAGCGGCTACTACTATCCGCCCGCGGGAGGCGATCCTCGAGCCGTCAACGGCCTGGAGCCGGGAGATCTGCCCATCACCTGGAATCAGGACGGCCGTTCCATCTATCTGTACCGCACCGGCGAAATACCCGCCAAGGTTTACCAATTGGAGTTGGCCACGGGCAAGAAAACCGTCTGGAAGCAGATTGTCCCTCTCGATCCCACCGGGGTCTCCACCATCGGGCCCATTCTGATGACACCGGACGGGAAGTCGTATGTTTACGGTTTCCACCGCACCCTCGGAGACCTTTATCTGGTGGAGGGCCTGAAGTAGCCGTCCCACACACCTTCAGAAGTGGTCCTTTTCAATCAATGTTTTTTTATCAATGATTTTTTCAATCGATGATCGCCTGATACGCCAGTTCGTTTACCTGGTGGTCAAGCATCAATCCTCCGGTCGGATGCAGTTGCCCCATAAAGATCACAATCATCTGTTCTTTCGGATCGATGGAGAAGGCGGTGTAGAAGAAGCCTCCCCAATCATCTGGCAAAAGCGCAGGTAGTCCGCTGCTGTGGAGGTAAGCCCGGCGCCGCCTGCAAAGAGCTTTTTGGGACCACGGTAAGGGTAGTCCGCCGAATACTGGTTTGCTCCTTCGGTGATCGGCGTATCGGGAAAGCGATTCAGGCCTTTTTCCGCATAGTAGGTGTAGGCAGTGGCGAGCCGTTCCAGTTTGTCGTCGGGCGGATAGAAATATGTGTCCTTCATGCCTAGCGGTTCGAAGATGCGAACGCGGAAGAACTCGTCCAAAGGTTTGCCGGAGACAACTTCGACCAAGCGTCCGAGCACATCGACGCTCAGACCGTATTCCCAGCGCTCACCCGGATTAAAGAGCAGCGGGACACTCGCCAGGCGTTTCACGTTGTCTTCGAGCGTGCCCTCGTATGGCAATACTCCATGCCCCACATTCGCGCGGTTGTACAAGGGCCCGAGATCGGCATTCCAGTGGTAGGTAAGTCCCGACGTATGCCGCAACAGGTCGCGAATCGTGATCTCCCTGGTTGCGGGAATGGTGTAAGGCTCGCCCGTGGCAGGCTTCACCAGAACTTTGGGATTCTTGAACTCGGGCAGGTACTTCGAGATGGGGTCTTCCAGAAGAAAACGGCCTTCCTCGTAGAGCATCATTACCGCCACGCTGGTTATGGGCTTGGTCATGGAGCAGATGCGGAACATGGTGTCGGGACGCATCGGTTTGCCGGCCTCGCGATCCATCATGCCCTGCGCCTTGAACCACGCCACGTGGCCGCGGCGCGCCACCAGCGTGACCGCGCCTGCAATGCGCTTGTCATCGATGTTGCGCTGGACGGCCGCGGCGATCCGGTCGAGCCGATCCGACGACAGGCCGACGGTGTCAGGCTTTACGACAGGCAGGTCTTGCGCGACCGCAACGTCTTGCGCGACCGCAACCGTGCCCAAAACCAGCGTCCAGATGAAAACGGAAATGCATGTCTTGCTTTTCATCAGTTTTGGAAGCCCTTCTCTTCCCGCACGTCTGAGAATGCAGGCTCCCGATTATAAGGCTGGTAGCGGAAGGAGCGACTATCCCACGCCGTTGATTTCACATTTTTGGCTTGAAAAATCTATCTTTCTGTTTACTCTATGCTGTTTACTCAGAGCACGACTAGGCGGTGACCCTATGTCGGCAGGTCCAACTACAGGTGGGCAGCGCCATCTCGGCGCCACGATGCGGCGAGACGCGTGGTGGCTGGAGTTATTACCTGTCATCTTTCTGCTGGGCGCCTTCGGAATCTATGCCACCCTGCGGGCCTTCGAAGGAACCTACTACGAATGGGGACCGTACCTTTCTCCCTTCTATTCGCCGCTCATCGATCCCCATCATCGCTGGTGGCCGTTTTCACCGGCGCTCCTGATCCTGGTATGGCCGGGGATCATCTTCCTCGTCTTTCTTTGGCGCGACGCCTTTCACGCTTTCTTTTTTGATGGACACTTGGGACTCGGAGTCGGAACGCTCGTTCTGCTATTCAACGTGACTCTGCTTACGATTTATGCCTTGTCCTGCCACTCTCTCCGCCACCTGGTGGGAGGCAAACTCGACTGCTTCTCCTGCGCTGCCTTCGGCGGCCCGCGCCATAGGGCTTGGAACTGGTTAAGCCTACTGAACGAGCGTCACATGCTGTATGCCTGGATCAGCCTGATCACGGTGGGTCTGACCGACTTGTACGTCCGGCTGGTCGCCAGCGGAGCAATCACCGACCTGAGACTCTTGTGAGCGCAGAATACGAAACCCACGACCACGATGTACTGATCATCGGCGCCGGCGGCGCGGGCCTGCGAGCCGCCCTCGGAGCCCTGTCGCAAGGCGCGAAGGTGGGCGTGGTTTGCAAGTCGCTTCTCGGCAAGGCTCACACCGTCATGGCGGAAGGCGGAATCGCGGCAGCGATGGCCAATGTGGACTCCGCCGATGACTGGCGCACCCATTTTCGCGATACCATGCGCGGTGGCAAGCTGCTCAACAACTGGCGCATGGCTCAAATTCATGCCCAGGAAGCTCCTGAACGAGTGCGGGAACTGGAACAGTGGGGAGCGCTTTTCGATCGCACGCAGGACGGGCAGATTCTGCAGCGCGCCTTCGGCGGTCACACCTTCCGGCGACTGTGTCATGTGGGCGACCGTACCGGCCTGGAAATGATCCGCACGCTGCAAGACCGCGGCGTGCAGTTGGGGATCGATGTCTACATGGAGTGCACCATTACCCGCCTGCTCAAGGATGGGGATCGCATTGCCGGAGCCTTCGGTTACTGGCGCGAGCAGGGAAGGTTCGTCGTGTTTCGAGCCAAGTCCGTTGTGATGGCCACTGGGGGAATCGGCAAAGCGTGGAAAATTACCTCCAATTCGTGGGAGTACACCGGTGATGGAATGGCGCTCGCCTACGATGCCGGCGCCGAGCTGATGGATATGGAATTTGTGCAGTTCCATCCCACCGGCATGGTGTGGCCTCCGGGAGTGCAGGGGATTCTTGTCACCGAGGCGGTTCGCGGCGAAGGGGGTATTCTCCGGAACAAATTGGGCGAGCGCTTCATGGAGAAGTACGATCCGAAAAAGATGGAGCTCTCCACCCGCGACGTGGTGGCGCGCGCCATCTACACCGAAGTGCGCGAAGGCCGCGGCACGGAACACGGAGGCGCCTATCTCGATATCTCGCAGAAGCCGGCCGATTATGTGAAGAAAAAACTGCCCAGCATGTATCACCAGTTCAAAGAACTGGCCGACGTAGATATCACGAAGGGGCCGATGGAGGTGGGACCCACCTGCCATTACATGATGGGAGGCATTCGCGTGGATGCGGAAAGCGCGAAATCGTCCGTGCCCGGCCTTTTTGCGGCGGGCGAAGCGGCCGCCGGCCTCCACGGATCAAACCGGCTGGGTGGCAATTCTCTTTCGGACCTCCTGGTCTTCGGCCGCCGGGCAGGGCTGGCCGCTGCCGAACACGCCAGCCAGGTACAAGCCACGTCAACCGACTCCGGACAGATCGAAGAGGCTGCGCGAGAGATGCTGGCTCCCTTCGAGCGCGCGGATGGTGAGAGTCCCTACACGATCCATCGTGATTTGCAGGAAACCATGCAGAACCTAGTAGGCATCTTTCGTACCGAGGAAGATCTCATTCGTGCATTGCAAGAACTCGAGAAACTCAAGCAGCGCGCCGAACGTGTGAGCGTCGAAGGCTCGCGATTGTTCAATCCCGGCTGGCACCTCGCCCAGGACTTGAAGGCGATGTTGACGGTTTCCGAGGCGGTGGCGCGCAGCGCCCTGGCTCGCCAGGAAAGCCGCGGAGCCCACAGCCGGATTGATCATCCCGCGCTCGACGCCACCTGGGGAGGTAAGAACAATGTGATAGCCCGCAAGGGAAACGATATGGAGCTGTGCCAGTCCCCAGTGCCGGAAATGCCAGGTGATTTGAAGCAGCTCCTCGCAGATGAGAAATAACTGATCTTCGTAGCGCCGGCGTCTCGCCGGCTGTCCCGAGGGCGTCCCGCCCTCGGCGTGGCGAGCGAGACGCCAGCCAAAGAACGGAAACACAGATAGCGGAGGCACAATGGCGGAAGCAGTCTTTGAGGTCTTCCGGGGAACCCGTGAAGGTGGGCAGCCCGCCACCTACCGCGTCCCGATTGCCCCGGGCATGGTGGTACTGGATGCCCTCCACTATATCCAGGCCCACCAGGCACCCGATCTGGCGGTGCGCTGGAATTGCAAAGCCGGCAAGTGCGGCTCCTGCTCGGCCGAGGTCAACGGCCGACCGCGGCTCACCTGCAAGACTCGTATGGATGCCCTTCCCCTCGACAAGCCCATCACAGTTCAACCGATGAAGGCGTTCCCCGTGATCAAAGATCTGGTCACCGATGTTTCCTGGAATTACCGCGTCAACCAGAAAATTCCGCCGTTCGAACCCCGACCCGGCACCGACTGGAAAATGTTCCAGGAGGACGTGGACCGTGTGCAGGAGTTTCGCAAGTGCATTGAATGTTTCTTGTGCCAGAATGTGTGCCACGTTCTTCGCGAGCACGAGGAGATGGAACAGTTCGGCGGACCGCGGTTCTTTGTCCGGGTTGCGGCGCTCGAAATGCATCCTCTCGATTCAAAGTCTCGCACGCGCGTGCTCAAGGACGAGCTCGGCATCGGTCTGTGCAACATCACCAAGTGCTGCACGGAAGTCTGCCCCGAGGATATCCACATCACCGACAATGCGATCATCCCGCTGAAGGAGCGCGTGGTCGACGAATTTTATGATCCTGTACTCATGCTGGTGAGGAAAATTCGAGGGGCGAAATGAGTATGGGAGTAAGACAAGAATCGGGCTGACTCTAAAGGAGGTCCCATGGAGTTCAAGCTGAAGAGCATCTCGAAAGCCGGTATTCCGGAAGCCATCTCGAAAGTCGAGCTTTACCGCTCACTCAATGAACCGGAGGAGGCGGAATCGATTTGCCGCGATATCCTGGCAGTCGAGCCCGAACATCAACTGGCGATCCGCCTGCTGGGCCTCGCGATTACAGATCAGTTCACAGGAGACGCATCCGATCGTTACGGAGAAGCAGAAAAACTTTTCCAGGGGCTTGCCGATCGCTACGAACGCCTGTATTACACAGGCCTGTTGCATGAACGGCGGGCCAAGGCGCAAATGCACGTCGGACGCGCGCCTCACACGCTGGCTCCGCTCTTTGAGGAGGCCATGCGCTGCTTCACCGAAGCCGAGGCGATTCGTCCGCCGGGCAACGATGACGCGATTCTTCGCTGGAATCGCTGCGCCCGGCTATTGCAGAGCCATCCCGGCTTCCATGAGAAAGAAGAGGCCGATGCATTCGACGCCTATGACAGCTCGCCGATCTGAAATGACTCTGTAATCCGCTAACGTTTTTCAACCTCCAATTGCACTGGGCGCGCCACCGAGTTCACCTCCGGGTCATAGTATTCGTACACCCGCGACTGGAATGTCCGGGCGCGAATGGGATATTTGGCTCGCAGCCGGAACTGCAACGTGACTGTGTCCCCCGGAGCAATGGAATCGAAGTAGAGAATTGCCTGGGTTGCCGTCATGCTGAACTTTTCCAGGCGGCCGCTCTTCTGGCTCGCACTCTTCTCCACGTAGGTCTGCAAGTCTTCGCTGAGCAGATCGAATCCAGGAGGAATGCCCAGATCAACCATCACCATATTCGCGGCCTTGGGCAGATTGTTCTTCACAGTTGCCGTGACCGTGGCCATGTCATCCTGCACCAGGTGGGTGCGATCGTAAGCGACGTTGATGGAGAGAGCTTCGTTTTCCGGTTTCAGATCCCAGGGAAGGAAATATTTTCCCACCACCTGGTACGCCAGGCCGCCCTTGCCCTCGAACTGAATCTCGACTGTGTTGGCGCCCTTAGAATCAACTCCCTTGTACACGAACTGATGTAACAGATCGTTGTTATCCGAGGTCAACGCGAGTTTCTCGACTACCTTGCCGTTGAGCAGGACTTGCAGCGTGCCATGAACGTCCGCCGCACCTTTTTCAGTAGCGAGCAGCAATGCTCGCAATGCCATGATGGTGGCTTGCGTCGTGCCCCAGGTGCCGGAAGCGTCTTTCTTTGAGGCAATGTAAGTCATCGCCTTGGGCGCAGTACCCGAAGCTTCGCCCCACTTGAGCAGCGCCTGAACTGCCAGCCCCGTCGTCTCTACACTGGCGCTCGCGCCGGTGGCATAGACGCCGGTCTCCTCGGAGTTCCACCACGCTTGCTCATCCTTCTCGGTGCGTGCATCAAGCAGAAGTTGCATCGCGTGCCGGGTGAAGTCGCGGTCTTTTCCGTAATCGACTGCGAAGTTGGCGACCACAGCCAGCGTGTAAGCATCCATCTTCGCATTCATGTGGCTCCCGACAAACTGTTTGGCCTTCTCGACCACGGGTCCCTGGTAGCCGGTGTTCTCCATCGACCACGCGATGTAAGCAGTGATGCGCAGCGCGTCCGAGTTGAAGCGGTTGGTTGCGCCCTCGTTAATGAACGAGGCATCCGGCTTCCAGCTTCCGTCCGCCTGCTGTTGGCTGGCAAGCCACTGCTGCGTACGCAGCATCAGGTTGGCATCTACGTCATAAACTTTCGACATGTCGTAGAACTCCATTAACCCATACGCGGTGAGGATCTTGTTGGCAGGGGCACTGCCGAACCAGGAGAAGCCGCCGCCGGGAACTTCAAAGGTCAGCAGTCGCTGATAGCCGTTGGCGATGTATCCCTCGGCCTTGGCGTGCACTTCGGGAGTCAGCTTTTTCGTGCGCTTCATGTAATCGAGCGCCAGGACGTTGGGGTAAGTGCTCGAGGAAGTCTGCTCAAAGCAGCCGCCCGGCATGCTGAGTATGCTGTCCATGCCTTCGATCACCTGGCTCAGCGGGCCGGGATAGAGCCTGACGAAAATCTTGCTGGCGTCTGGGATGGAGGTCGCGGGAAAATTCAGTTCGTGCTGAACCGTATTCTCCAGGCGTCCATTGAACACGAGGTTCTGCTCGCGCCCGTTGGGAATGACTTCGATTTCCCGGACTACGACGTCCGCGCGATTGGCTCCGCTGTTCATACGGGCAGAGAGCGTCAGGTTGAATTTCCCAATCCTCTTCGCTTCCAGTGTGAACTGCGATCCACCCACCTGGGCGGACTCGACCGAGACCGCCTTTTCGGAAACGTCGTCCACCAGCGAGAACCAGTCATCCGCCTGCAGTTTCAGGCCGACATCCCCTCGCGTACCCGAGTAGTTGTACACGGCGACCGGGACCGAAACCCGGTCACCCTGCGTCAATGTAAGCGGCAGATCGAGATCTACAAAGAAATCCTGGAAAACCTTGAGGCTCGACGTGGCGCTGCCCAGCGCGCCGTGGGTCGTGGAAGCGAGCATTGCCATGCGCCACGTGGTAATGGAATCGGCCAGCGGAATGGTAATGCTGGCATCACCATTCTGGTCGGTGATGATTTCGGGATTGATGTAGAGCGCCTCCGGGAAATACGAGCGCACGTGTGCCGCCGGCGAACCAGAATCCTTCTTGTCTGCGTCTTTGCTGAGAGTGGCGGTGTTGACGCCCTCGGAGCGAGGTGCGGCCAATGGCGCCGGAACTGGCGCAGCCATTTCGCGGAGCATCATGACGTTGCGGCCTTCGAGAGGGACATTCATAACGCCTCCCATGACCCCGGCTCCGACCCCGCCCGTAACGCCCCCAACCACGCCAGCGAGGGCGACAGCCTGTCCGTTGACCACCACCATCTCCATTCCCTCGTTCACCGCGACCGCAGTCGCTGTGGGCTGGTTTCTCAGAAAGACGGAAAGAGTCACGCGGTCGCGCGCTTCGAGCTTGAAATTCTTCGAGACCGTCTCTGCTCCGTTGTAAGCCTTGACCTCATATTCGCCAGCAGGTAATACGGCCAACCTGAAGTGTCCATCGGCGTTCGCCCGTGCGGTTCGCATCCTTCCGGTAGAGACTTCGCGCACCGTTACCGTCGTTCCCTCCAGTGCTCCGCCCCATTGATCGACCACGGTTCCCATGACCTCCGCACGACCGTTGAGGGGTCCGCGACCAGCTTCTACATTGAACTCGATCGCGCTTGCGCCTGAAGTCGGGCGGCCTACAATTTTTCTGCGCTGAACTTCCAGGTAAACGGCGATGTCGTCGCCGGTGCCGAATTGTTTGTCCGGGCCCGCACTGCGCGCCCAATAGTGGCTCTTCTGCGGATACCACGTCACGGGCTCAATCCGAAGATTTGTATCCCAAGCGTCACGAAGCTCCGGCTGACCGGCGCGGGCCATCTGCTTGACGACATCCGTCAAATCAATTTTGGTTTGTCCCTGCGCGTAGGCCTGGTTCAGATTGTTCGCCAGCCGGCGGACCTGGGCCAGAAAGCGCGTTCGATAGCGCGCAGAGTAGTCCGCATATTTCGTCATCGGCACTGTACGGCCGAATTCGGTTTCAAACTTGTTCGTGCTCACCATTTCGGTAGCCGAGAACAATGCCCGCGCCGCCCGGTCCCGCTGCTCCACTCGCGACTCTTCCATTGGCTCGACAACCTCCGGCATGCCTATCGAGTGGATCTCGAAGCGCGGCTTCATCACTTCCTGTTCCAGATAGAAAAAGACCTTTGCAAAGCCGGGCTGCTTTTCGGCCAGCGCGAAAACTGCTTCATCCACCACCTGGAGACCCAGAGCGGCATGCACCCCCTCGCCCCTCGAGTTGGTCACGCGGAAGCGGATGCGTGCTTCGCCGCCAGGTTTGTAAACCGGGGCGTCTGCCACAGTCTCGATTTTGAGTTCGTCCGCCGGTTGTACAAACACCAGCCGATGGTCGCCCACTGGACGCGCGTCGCTGCCGAAGACATAAGCGTTGAAGTCTGCGGTTCCCGCCAACTCCGGTGTAGCAGTGAGGAAGAGTTCCGCCTGGCCATTTTCGATTTCCAGGTCGCGGGTCAACACGGTCTGTCCTTCCTTGACGACGTCCACGTAGGCGGTGCCTCGCTTTTTCGTGGAGAAGATTCTGAGACCAATGCGGTCTCCGGCGCGGTAAACGGCGCGGTCGGTTCGCAGCAGAATCTGGTCTTCGCCTTCGCGAGTTTGCAGCTGAACCTTACTCGACGCGTGGTTTCCTTCCTTGTCCTCCGCGTCAATTCCTACGGTTTCGATTCCAGGTCCGGGATTTACCTTAACAACCGCAACTCCGCCGTCATCGGCGGTCACGCGCGGTTCGGGCAGGCCTCGCGCGTGGATCCTCAAACTGGCTCTGGCCGGGGTCCCGTCCGGGTAGGAGGTGAGGATGAAGACCTGGTTTTCGAGATTGGGAACCAGCGTGCCTCCCTCCGGAACTGCCGTGATGAGCAGAGGCGATTCGCTGACCGTGATAGGCTCGCCACGGGTCTCGGCGTGACCGGCTGAATCTTTCACCGTAGCTTCAATCAGCACGCGGGCGATACCCTGAGTCAGAGGATGCCCGGCGAAATAGTCGGGCAGTGTAAGGTCAAAGTGATAAGTCCCGTCGCGATCGGTTTTGCCTTGAACCGAACCCACCTCGAACACCGCTACATCCATGCTGGAGGCTTTGACGGTGATCTCGGCGCCGTCCACGGGCTTTCCGAAGAAGTAGTTGGCATGAACGCTTCCCGTGACGTGATCGCCCGGGCGGTAGCCGCGTTTCGTCTTGTTGTCCTTGCCCGCGAAATCTACCGCAACCTTGAATTTCGGGAGGACGTATTTCTCGACGTTCAGTGCGATTTCGGCGGTGTTCGTGGGCGCATCGCCATCCCCCATCAGAGCGCGCAGATGGTACGTGCCCAGGTTTACTTCATCGGCTAGAGCGAATTCCGCCGACCCAACTCCAAATTTGTCCGTCGCGGTGACTCTCTTGAAAACCTTGTTGCCACGAGAGTCTTCCACTTCGAAAGTCAGCTTGCGGTTGGCGGCCGCGTCGTGATTGGAGCGATCCAGTGCCAGCGCCCGCACGTGGATCGTCTGACCAGGCTGGTAGATGGGCTTTTCGGTGGTAAGAAGAATCGATATCT
>WNEZ01001941.1_pt1 | contig 17536 bp, 20 predicted proteins | sample 5400521 | NCBI WGS metagenome assembly WNEZ01 (sample SAMN13153339, study PRJNA577476) | soil metagenome | isolation source: 120 cm saprolite under Douglas fir tree site 2 hole 1 replicate 1 | place: USA:California | collected 2015-04-18
TCAAGAAAGAAGTCTTCGGACCCGTGGTCACGGTGCAGCGGTTCAAGGACGACGATCAGGCGATCGCCTGGGCCAACGACGTCGACTACGGGCTGGCGGCCTCAGTCTGGACCCGCGACATCGGCCGAGCCATGAACGCCGCGCGCCGGCTGCAGTTCGGCACGGTGTGGATCAACACTCATATCCCGCTCGTCAGCGAGATGCCGCACGGTGGGTACAAGCAGAGCGGCTACGGCAAGGACCTCTCGATCTACTCGCTCGAGGAGTACACGAACATCAAGCACGTCATGACCGCGATCGACTAACTGTCTTCGCGGGTCTTAGACCGTCACCTCGATCAGCGGGCTGTACTGGACCATGGTGTCGACGTCGTCACGCTTCCAGTGCTTCGCCACTTCCTCGAGGACCTGGCGGCGTTCCTTCGGCTCGGTAATCTCGCGCGCCGTCGCGGGTAGATCGGCCCGCGCCCCGCGTTTGACGTGGAGCGTGAATTTCGGATTCGCGTCGAGGTTGGCCAGCCAGCTGCGGCGCTGCCGGGACGGTTGGCCGCTGATGTAGAGCCGGCCGTCGATGCTATGCATCACGATCTCGATACGGCGCTCCTTCCCGCTCTTCCGGCCGGTGGTCGAGATGTCGACGACCGTCGTCGGTCGGGAGAGGGCGTCCCGGACCTTGTCGTCGAGTGGTTGACGAACTGCCATTGACCTCTTTATACGGCTAGGCCGCCCCCGATTGCTCTCCTGAATCTTCATTTGCCCTGGCGACGGCCCCGCGACCGGTCACTAGCCCACCGCTTTCCTGGGTGAGCCGCTGGGCGATGTAGACCGGGATCAGACTGGCAATCAGCAGGACGCTCGCCACGACGTTGACGACCGGCCGCTGGTTGGGTAGCCGCAGGTTGTTGAAGATCCACTTCGGGAGGGTGATCTCGCTCCCCGAGGTGAAGTTCGTCACGATGATCTCGTCGAAGGAGAGCGCGAACGCCAGCAGCCCGCCGGCCATCAAGGCCGTGGCGATGTTCGGCAGGATCACATGGCGGAAGGTCTGTAACCCGTCCGCCCCAAGGTCGTATGACGCCTCTACCAGCGAGGTCGCTGTCCGGCGCAGCCGGGCAATGACATTGTTGTAGACGACCACCACGCAGAAGGTGGCGTGGCCGATGATGATCGTCCAGAGGCTGAACGAGACGCCAATCAACTGCCCGCCCAGGTTGATCGTCGAGTTGAGCGCCATGCCGGTGACGATGCCTGGAAGCGCGAGCGGCAAGATCAACAAGAACGAAACCGTCTCGCGGCCAAAGAATCGGAAGCGATGGACGGCAAAGGCCGCCAGGCTCCCGAGGATCAGGGCAATGCTCGTGGCGCCGAGACCGGCCTTCAGCGAGGTGATCAACGCCGTCCGGACCTCGGCGTTTTCCCAGGTCGCCACGATCCAGCGGGTCGACAGTCCCGGCAGCGGCCACGCCTGAGAGCGAGCCGGGTTGAACGCGTACAGCACGATCACCAGTAGCGGAATGTAAAGGAAGAGAAGCACCAGGCCGCTCACCACGCCCATGCTGATCCGCACCGAACGTGGCTCGATGGCGCGGTCGCGACTCACAGCGCCTCGAAGGCCTTGAGCTGCCGCGCGATCAAGAGATAGACACCCATTACGAGCGCCGGGACGATGGCGTAGGCCGCGGCGAACGGGATGTTATTGGCAATGCCGACAGCCTGGTAGATGACGTTGCCGATGAACTCGGTATCACCCACCATGCTGGGGGCGATGTAGTCACCCAGCGTCAGGGAGAATGCGAAGATCGAGCCCGCGACCATCCCGGGGAGCGCGATGGGAAGGATCACCCGCCGAAAGGTGGTGAACCAGCGTGCGCCAAGGTCGGTCGACGCCTCAATCAACGAGTTGGGAATCCGTTCGAGCGCGGCGTAGACGGGCAATGCGACGTACGGCAGCCAGAGGTAGGAGAAGACGATCCACAGGCTCCAGCGCGAGAAGCCGAGGTTGACCGACCCAAGGTGGACCTGGTGCAGCGACCAGTTGAGCACGCCGTCACCGGCCAGGATGGTCCGCCAGGCGTAGACCCGCACCAGGTAGCTCGACCAGAGCGGTAGCACCATCGAGAGCAGGAGAAGTGTTCGGACTCGCGGCCTAGCGATACGGGCCGCGTAATAGGCGATCGGGATCGCCAGGGCGATGTCGGTCGCCGTCACCGCGAGCGCGATGCCAACCGTCCGCACGGCGATCGTGCGGTAGACGTCGACCTGAACCAGGAATTGGTAGTTAGTCAGGCTCCAGTTCTGAACGATCGCCCCGGTGACCGAGTCCTGCCGCCAAAACGAGGTGATCAAGAGAAGGCCAAGCGAGCCCAGGAAGATGACGAGCATCCAGATCAGCACTGGACCCAGCAGCAGCGCAAGCCGCGCGCCAGGGTAACGGTGCAACACCATTCCGAGGCGATGCCGCAGCCGGCGAACGGCGCTGGGGGGAGGGGCCTGAAGCCTCTCCCCCACCCGGTCAGGAGTCTGCGCCATCGTTACTTCGTTCCGCGGACCTCCTGCCAGCGCTGCTGCCAGACGGTGTAGTCGGTGCAGGTCGCGCCGCGGTTGTCACCGCAGTCCTGCAGCGGCGTCTTCCAGAGGGCGATGTTCTTGAGGAAGCCGTTGTCGCCGCAGTGGTAGTCCTTGTCCGCCGAGTCGCCGATGTTCTTGCGAAGAATGTCGCAGGCCTTGGCATTGCTCGGGACCGCGCCGTAAAACTCGGCCACCTGGTCCTGCACCGCAGGCGTCTCCGTCCACTTCATCCACTGGTACATACAGTTGGGATGCTGGGCGTGCGCGGACATCATCCAGGTGTCCGCCCACCCTGTGGCGCCCTCCGATGGCACCAGCGAGGCCACCGGCTTCTTGTCGGCCTTCAGGAAGCTCACCTGGTAGGGCCAGGCGGTCCCGATCACCATGTCGCCGCTGCTGAATGGGTCGGTCTCATCGGTGGTCGCCGACCAGTACTTCTTGATCATCGGCGCCTGCTGCTTGAGCAGTGCGATCGCCGCATCCAGCTGCTTGGTGGTGAGCTCGTAGACGTCGTTGATGCCGAGGTCCTTTTTGTGGGCCTTCAGGTAGAGCGCGGCGTCGGCGATGAAGATCGCGCTGTCATAGGCGGCTACCTTCCCTTTGTAGGGCGAACTGGTTTCCCACGTATCCTTCCAGCTGGTCGGCGCCGGATTAACTACCTGGGTGTTGTACATCAGGACGTTGGGCCCGTACATGTACGGAATGCCGTAGTGCTTGCCGTTGATCGTATTGTGCTTCGGCGACTGCAGTGACGGAATGACGTCCTTGAAGTCCGGGATGAGGTTTACGTTCACCTCGGCCACGTCGCCATGGGCGATCAGCCGGTTGGTTGCATCGCCGCTAGCCGAGACACCGTCCCACTGTGTGCCACCACCCTGGCGCATCAGCGTCACCATCTCGTCCGACGTGTCGGCGAATTTGACGTTGATCTTGCAGCCGGACTGGGTCGTGAAGGGTGTCACCCAGTCGACCTTCGGATCCGACTTGCCGCTCTCGACGTATCCGGTCCAGGCCACGAGGTTCAGAGTGCCCTCCCCGGCACCGATGCTCTGTGGCAAGTTCGATGCCGGGTTGGCGTTGTTGGACGTCCCGCACGCCGCCAGCACCAGCATGGTCGCGGCCACCGCGATGAGATTCGCGCGATATTGCTTCATCCGATCTCCTCCTTGTTCTTCTGATCACTGCCCGCCGTCGCGATCACCCGGCTATGCTGCCGGTTCCAGAACAGGCGCACGCGGCGTCCGCGCGCCTGGAGCACATCCATCGATGACATCGTGAGGTTCTGCTGCAGCACCACCAGCTCGCCGCCGGCATCCAGTTGAACGACGTAACGGGTGAAGGCGCCGACATAGACCACGTCCTGCACCACGCCAGGGGCCGAGACCTCGTCGGGTTGCGGTCGCTCATCGGGGGTACCAAGCCGGATCTTTTCGGGGCGGACCGTGATGGCCTGCCGCTTGCCCGTGATGACGCCGGCGGTGTCCGCGGACAGCACGTTCGACGCGCCGACGAAGCCGGCGACGAAGCCGGTGGCCGGCCGCTCGTAGACCTCGGCCGGACTGCCGACCTGTTCGACGCGCCCATGGTTCATGACCGCCAGCCGATCGCTCATGGTCAGCGCTTCCTCCTGATCGTGCGTGACATAGATGAACGTCATCGAGAGACGCTCCTGGATCGACTTCAGCTCGATCTGCATCGCCTGGCGCAACTTGAGGTCGAGGGCACCGAGCGGCTCATCCAGCAGCAGCACCCGCGGCTGGTTCACAATGGCTCGCGCTAGCGCAACACGCTGCCGCTGGCCACCGGACAGCTCGCCAGGCTTGCGGCGGCCGAAGCGCTCGAGCTGCATCATGCGAAGCGCCTCAACCACGCGCCGTCGGCGCTCCCCTCGACCGACGCCCTTGACGAGCAGCCCGTACTCGACGTTGTCGTGCACGGACATGTGTGGGAAGAGGGCGTAGTCCTGAAAAACGGTGTTGACGTCGCGCTCGTAGGCGGGCAGGCCCGCGACATCGCGTCCGTGCAAAACGATACGTCCGGCGGTCGGCTCCTCGAAGCCCGCGATCATTCGCAGACAGGTCGTCTTGCCGCAACCAGACGGCCCGAGCAGGGAGAAAAACTCACCTTCCTGAATCTCCAGGTCGACCCCGGCCACCGCAACCACATCGCCGAAGGTCTTCCGGATGCCTTCCAGGCGGACCTCGGTGACGACCGCAGCCGGCCGTGGCGCACTCGCGGCTACCGCTCCCTCCTCCTCCTCCCCCTGAACTCATGAGCCGACCGATCGCGCTGGGCTTGGATGCAAACTAACCGACCCCCCCAGCTTTGTCAATTGGCTTGCACGATCTGGCTGGCTCGTGTACGTTTACCGGAAGAGTCCGCAGCCTTTACCGCTTGCGCCGAGAGGGAGGAACAAATGGCGCGTACCCCGCTGCTCACGGAGATCCAGCGACTCGCGGCCCACCTCGAACGCCAGATGAGCCGGCGCGAGTTCATCAAGGTCACCGGAGCCGCAGTTGGCGCCGCCGCCGTTACTGGGCCGATCGCGGCGTTGGCCGCCACTCCACCGCGGATCGCTATCGTCGGTGGTGGCATCGCCGGCTTGAACGCGGCGCTCACCTTGCAGGATGCCGGCATTGCATCGACGGTTTACGAAGCCTCAAACCGGGTGGGCGGCCGGATGCACTCCGACTCGCCGCTGACAAACCCCAACGGTACATCGACCTGGGACAACGATCAGACCAGCGAGCACTGTGGCGAGCTGATCGACAGCGGCCACAAGACCATCCTCAAGCTGGCGAATCGCTTTAACCTCCCAACCGTCGACCTCCTCGGGGCCGAGCCGATCCAGTCCTCGGAAACCTATTACTTCTTTGGCCAGTACTATCCCCGCGCCCAGGCCATCGCGGATTTCAAGCCGGTGTACAACGCGGTCCACAAAGATATGAGCGCGGCCGGATATCCCACCACCTACAAGATCCATACCGATGCGGGGGTGGCGCTGGACCAGATGAGTGTGTATGACTGGATCGAAACGCGCGTGCCCGGCGGGCACACGAGCCCGATGGGTCAGCTACTCGATGTCGCCTACAACATCGAGTACGGCAATGTCTCCACCGTCCAGAGCTCGCTCAACCTCATCTACCTACTCGCCTTCCAGCCCGTGCCGGGGAATTTCCGGATTTTCGGCGCCTCCGATGAGCGGTACCACATCGCCGGCGGCAACGAGCAGCTACCGAAGAAGATCTACGCCAGCCTACCGCAGGGCAGCGTCAAGCTGAACACAGCGCTCACCGCGATCGCCATCAACGCTGACGGAAGCCACAACCTGTCTTTCAGCAGCCCCACCGGGCCGTTCACGTCAACCGTCGATCGCGTGATCCTTGCCCTTCCGTTCTCGGTCCTACGCACGTTGAACTATCGTAGGGCCAACTTCGACAAGCTCAAGGTCACCGCCATCACCGAGCTCGGCTACGGCGCGAACGCCAAGCTCCAGCTCCAGTTCCACACCCGGCACTGGAATGACCCAGCGGGACCGTGGGTGCCATACGTCGGCATCAGCAACGGCAGCAGCTACGCGGACACCGGCTACCAGAACACCTGGGATGTAACGCGGGGGCAAACCGGTGGGACCGGAATCCTCGTCGACTACACGGGCGGCGGTGTCCCACTGGCGTCGTTCAGGGGCCAGCCCACCACGGCGGACGCGCTGAGCTATGCCCAGACGTTCCTCAACGAGCTCGAGCCGGTTTTCCCCCACATCAAAGACCATTGGAACGGGCGTGCGACGCTCGACACGCCGCTGACCAATCCGTACCTGCTCGGCTCGTACTCGTACTGGAAAGTCGGCCAGTACGTCAAGTTCAGCGGCTACGAAAAGGCGCGGCAGCCGTTCCCCAACGGCAAGTGCCACTTCGCCGGCGAGCACAGCTCGCAGGACTTCCAGGGCCTCATGGAGGGGGGTGCGTCGGAAGGCGCCCGGGCGGCGGGCGAGATCCTGGCGGATTACAAGGTCGGAATCTTCCCCTAAGCGCCGTCGTAGTCCGGAAAGTATCGGCGGATCACCGCGAGATCGAACTCTTTGAGGATCGATTCCTTCGGCTCGCGCGCAAGCAGGAAGCCAAAGCTGTCGGCCACCAGTCTCTCGGCCGAACGTCCGCGACTCCACCGCTCGAAGTCCTTCGCCGACACGCGAACCACATGGTGGCTCGACCCGGCTGCGTCTGAAACGTCGACGGCGCACCGATACCCCTTCCCGTCCGCCCTGCAATGCACGTCGACCGGCATGGCCTCTAAACTCCAATCATGGCAGTGAAATTTGGCGTGTTCGTGCCGCAGGGCTGGCGGATGGACTTGGTGAAGATCAAGGATCCCATTGAGAAGTATGAGGCGATGACGAAGGTGGCGCAGGCCGCGGACCGGGGCCCCTGGGACTCGCTCTGGGTCTATGACCATTTCCACACCGTGCCAGAACCAACGCTGGAGACCACCTTTGAATGCTGGACGATCACCTCGACCCTGGCGCGCGACACCAAGCGCGTCCGCGTCGGTCAGATGGTCGGCTGCAACGGCTATCGCAACCCGGCGCTCTACGCCAAGATCGCCTCCACGGTGGATGTTGCCAGCCACGGGCGTCTGAACGCCGGCATCGGCGCCGGCTGGTACGAGCACGAGTGGCGCGCCTTCGGGTATGGGTTCCCGGAGCTCCGGGAGCGGATGGGCATGTTCAGGGAGGCCTGCGAGATCATCCACAAGATGTGGACCGAGGACTACCCCACCTTCAAGGGGAAGTACTACAGCATCGACCGGCCGATCAACGAGCCGAAGGGCGTACAGAAGCCGCACCCGCCACTCTGGATCGGGGGCGGCGGCGAGCGCGTCACGCTCAAGCTGCTCGCGCAGTTCGGGGACGCCTGCAACATCGATCCCGTACCAGATGTTGTCCGGCACAAGCTCGGGGTTCTCAGGGAGCACTGCGAAGCCGCGAGCCGCAACTACGACGACATCACCAAGTCGGTGACGGTGGAAGTGTTCCCGATCGGCAAGGGCGAGAACCCGGAGCGGGCGAGAACCAAGGCCCGTGGTTACGAAGAATTCCGCGAAGGCACGCTGGTGGCCGAAGCCGACGGCGTTGTGGCGCACCTGGAAAGGCTGATCGAGGTTGGCATCGACTATTTCATCATCTATATCCCGGGCCTCGCCTACGACCTCGAGCCGCTGCAGCGATTTGAATCTGAAGTCATTCCGCGGCTGGCCGCGTCGACCCCGGTACACTCGACCACGGGATGACTGTGAGTGAGCCGACCGTCTACATCGACTTCCTCTGTCCCTGGGCCTACCGCGGAGCCGTGTGGCTGGCCGAGGTCGAGAAAGCCGGCCGGATCCGCCCTCACTTTCGGTTCTTCTCGCTGAGCCAGAACCACGCGGCACACGAGGGGCACGCACAGCCGCCGGTCTGGGAACGCGACGCGAAGGCGCAGGGATTGGCGGCGTTCCTGGCCGCGACTGCCGCCCGTGCCCAGGGCGAAGAGGCCGGCGATCGCTTCCGCCTAGCACTCCAGATCGCACGCCACCAGGATCACCTCCCGGTGGATCAGCACGCGACCCACCGAGTCGCCGCCGAGCGGGCCGGACTCGATGTCGCACGCTGGGAGACCGACCTCAAAGCCACCGATTTCACGACGCTCGCGCAGGAGCACGCGGAGGCGGTGCGACGAGGTGTGTTCGGTGTGCCGACACTGGTGTGGCCGGAAGGCCGCAGCTACTACGTCAAGATCACGGACCTCATTCCAGCGGAGCGGGCGGTGCCTCTCTACGACGCCATCGAAACCGTCCACCGCTTTGGCGAGGTGATCGAAATCAAGACGCCCGAGTCGGAAGGGACGCTCGCCGCATAGCCCACAACTGGCAAGATCCCGCGTTCGCTGAGGCCTGGGACGCGCGCCACCTCGCCGGCAATCCGGCTCGCGCCGAGCACCTGTCGCTTTTGCTGGCGATCCTGGAGCAGGTCGCGGACGGCTGGATCCTCGACCTGGGTTGCGGATCGGGCCTCGTCGCCCAGATGGCGTTGGACCAGAAGGCTACTGCCCGGGTCTTTGGCCTTGACTCCTCAACGGCCATGCTCGGCCTGGCAAAGGCCCGCCTCACGCGCTATGGCGACCGGGTCAGGCTTTCGGAGGGCGACCTGACATCGCTGGATCGCGTGCACGCCCCGGCTGAATGCTCAGCGGTGATCGCTGTGCAGTCGTTACATCACCTCGCGGAACCGGAGTATGGTGCGGCGGTTCGGTGGAGCTTCGACCACCTGGCGCCTGGCGGGTGGTTCTTCATCATCGACCGCCTGGCGATTCCTTCGGACACCCTGTATTCCGCATTCCATGAACTTCGCGAACGGCAGGGTCAGAGCCCGAACCCGTCAGACTGGTCGGGCTACCTGGAGTGGCTCGATGTGAACGGCGACCGGCCCCTGCCGGTGCAGAGCATCCTGCGTCTCCTCGAGGAGACCGGATTTCAGGCGGCCGCGCTTGACGTGCGCGGCGACCGCGGTACGCTCATCGGCCGGCGCCCGGCTTAGTCGACCTCGAACATGACGTCGTCGATGTAGCAGTACATCCAGGTCTCGCCGGGCTCGAGTGACTTGACGATCGGATGCCCGGTCGCGCGGTAGTGCTTGGTCGCGTGCTTGTTCTTCGACGAGTCGCAACACCCGACATGGCCGCAGACCTCGCAGAGCCGCAGGTGAACCCATGTGTCGCCCATCTTCAGACATTCCTCGCAGCCCTTCGTCTTTGGTCGTGGATTCCGGATCAGCTCGAGATGCGTACAGACTTGCGTGACGGCCATCGTTGCTCTCTCCTTCCTTGTCAGGCTGTGGTTGCCAGCTCGTCGGCAGCCTCGAACTGCCGGTGATACAGTCGCGCGTACAGTCCCCCCTGCTGAAGCAGGTCCGCGTGGCGCCCTTGCTCGACCACTTCGCCGTGATCAATCACCAGGATGACGTCGGCCGCGAGGATGGTCGATAGACGGTGGGCAATGACCAGCGAGGTGCGTCCCTGGAACAGTGGCCGCAGCGCCACCTGGATCAAGTGCTCGGACTCGGAGTCGAGGTTGGAGGTCGCCTCATCGAGAATGAGCACTCGCGGGTCCTTGAGGATGACGCGGGCGATCGCGACACGCTGCTTCTCGCCGCCGCTCAACCGATGACCCCGCTCCCCCACCACCGTGTCATAGCCTTCCGGCAGCGACGCGATGAAATCGTGGATATAGGCGGCCTTCGCGGCGGCCACCATCTCCGCCTCCGTTGCATCCGGCTTCGCGTAGAGCAGGTTGTCGCGGATCGAGGCATGGAAGAGGAACGTGTCCTGGAAGACCATGCCGACCTGGCGGCCGAGCGATTCGAGTGTGAGATCGCGGACATCGTGGCCGTCCAGCAGGACCGCGCCCAGTTGCGGATCGTAGAAACGGGGCAGCAGGTTGGTGATCGTGGTCTTGCCGGCGCCGGTCGGGCCGACCAGCGCGGCCAGCTGGCCGGGCTCGATCTTGAAGGAAACGTCTTTGAGAGCCGGGCGATCATTCGTGCCGTAGCGGAACGTCACCTGTTCGAACTCGACCTGTCCGCGCGCCTGGTCGAGGTGGATCCCGTCCGCTTTCTGATCGATCACGACCGGCAGATCCATGTACTCGAAGATGCGCTGGAAGAGCGCAAGCGAACCGACAACATTGACCTGCAGATTCGCGAGTGAGCCCACCGGGCCGTAGAGGCGTCCCAGGAGGACGGTCGCAAAGGTGACCACCGTGCCTAACGATTCCTGGCCGGTCACCACCAGGTAGCCACCGAACAGCCAGAGCACGGCGGGACCGGCTGTCCCGAGCACGCCCATCAGCATGAAGAACCAGCGGCCGATCATCGATTGGCGAATGTTGAGCAGCCGGAGCTCGTCGTTGAGCTTGCGGAAGCGCAGGGTTTCGGCGGTTTGCCGCACGAACGCCTTGACCAGCTGCATGCCGGAGATGCCGAGGGTTTCCTGCATGTAGGCGGTCATCTCCGACAGCTTTCCCTGGGTCGCCTTGCGCGCCTGGAAGGTCGCCTTGCCGACCTGGCGCGTCGGGAGAAGGAAGGCCGGCAGGACCAGCAGCGCCGCAACCGTGAGCTTCCAGTCGAGCGCGAACATGAGGACGACGGTGCTGGCCAGGATGACCACGTTGTTGACGAGGCTGAAGATGGTGTCGGATACGACGCTCTGCACCCCGTTGACGTCATTACTCAGCCGGGACATGACGTCGCCGGTCCGGGTGCCGGTGAAGAACGCCATCGACTGCTTGAGCACGCGGTCGAACAGTTGATTGCGGAGGTCGAACATGATGCTCTGGCTGATCCGATTGCTGAAGTACGACTGGAGAACGCCGATCAGGCCGCCGACCAACGATGCCCCGACCAGGATTCCGATCAAAAGGGCGACGTACCCAAACCCGCCAGGGCGCCCGGTCAGGTAGTTGATGAGGTCACGGGTGACGATGGCGGGGACCAGGCCCAGCGCCGCCGCCGCGCCGATGCAGGCGAGCACGACCATCGCCTGACGCCAGTACGGGATGAAGTAGCTGAAGACGCGCCGCAGCAGCGGCCATTCCAGCTTGACCCCCGGCTCCGGCTCGTGAAAGCCGCCGTGCCACCAATACATGATGGTTAGCCTACCCAGCCGGGGCCGTATTCGAACGACTCAGCTAGTTCTGGCGTTCGCCGACCGTGATGGCGACGTCCTTGAGCTCGCCGGCCCGGACCACCCCGAGCCGGTGCGCCGAGCCGACCTCGAGCGCGCCCAGCTTGCCAAAGAGCTCATCCAGGTGCCGGATGGGGTCCCCGTCGATGGTCACGATCGTGTCGCCCTGCAACAGGCCAGCCTTCTGGGCCGGCCCGCCGGGCTCGACCGTGACGACCAGCAGCCCGCTTTCCTGCGCAAGCTGGTTCGCCAGGGACTCGCTGAGCCGGACGGGCTGAGCGCCCAGGCCCAGATAGGCTCGTCGGATCCGACCGTGGGTCCGCAGGCTTTCGGCAACGCGCTCGGCGGTTTCGACCGGGACCGCGCGGCTGACGCCGCGTCCGAAGTTCCAGCTATTGATGCCGATGACGCGGCCCTCGGCGTCGACAAGAGGCCCGCCTGAGAATCCCGGCAACAGCTCCGCCGTCGTCTGGATCAGGTGTTCGACCTGCCCGCCCCGCCAGCTTCGGAATGCGCCTGAGAGGCCGGTGACGATGCCAATGGTGACTTGCAGATCGCGCGGCTGACCGACCGCAATCACGAGGTGGCCGGTACGGATGTCAGTCGACCGTCCGCGCGCGGCGGGCACGCCTTTGAGCCCCTCGGTCCGTAACAAAGCAAGGTCCGTGCCAGGATCACGACCCGCGACCGAGGCTTTCACGGTCGTTTGAGAGCCGGTCACCTGGATGGTGTCCTCGTGCTCGAGGACGTGATCGGCCGTCAGGACAAGATTGTCGGCCCAGATGATGCCGGACGCCGGTCGGCCCTGGCGAGCGTCCACGCGCACGACGCTGGAGCCGACGCGAGCGACCAGGTCAGCGATTTCGCGTGAAAGATCAGACAGGGTTGTCACACCGTAACGCTATCGCCTCGAACTCCCGGCGTCATCACCCGGATAGCCGGGAAGGGAGCCGCCCATTAGGGCAGGTGTAACGGTTTGTTCCCGGATCACGTTCTTACGACAGATTCATTCAGCCGAGTTCATTTGAAGGAGCACGACATCATGCAAACCCTGAAGGGTACGCTCGCCACGCGTGGAATCCTGATCGTTATCGGCGCCTTGATCGCGATCGCGGCATCGGCGGTAACGGCGGTGGCCGTCCGGGCCGGCGCCGGCGGATCGACACCGACCTCGGTTGGTGCCGGCGGCGTTGCCGGCCCCCGCGACACGGTGACGGTCGTCGGCGAAGGCACCCAGAATGCGACGCCCGACAACGCCGTGATCAGCCTGGGCGTGTCGACCAAGCTGCCCGTCGCGGGAGACGCGTTGAACGCTGCCAACGCCGAGATGACCGCCCTGCTGAAGGCGATCAAGGGTCAGGGTGTCCTGGATGTCGACATCCAGACGACCGGCATTGGCCTCTATCAAGACCAGCAGAACTACATCGGCTATCGGGCATCGAACACGGTCAACGTCAAGATCCATCACATCAACAACGTCGGCACCGTGCTTTCAGCGGCCCAGGGAGCCGTCGGCAACGACATCGTGATCAATGGCATCTCGCTCCAATTGAGCGATAACACCAACCAGCTAAAAGGTGCGCGGCAGGCTGCGATGAACGCGGCGGCGGCTCGTGCCAAGGAATGGGCGAACCTCGCCGGACGTCACCTCGGCAAGGTGCTCTCGGTTTCGGAAGTGATCGGCGGGTCGTCGTACTCACCCTGCGGTGCCGGCGGGCAATGCGGCGGTGGGGGCGGGGGCGCGCCCATCCAGGCCGGCCAGATGAACGTCACCGTTGACGTGGCGGTCGTCTACGAACTGAACGACTAACCGTCAGGCGATGTGTGCCCCGACTTCTTCGTGACAGTCGGGGCACTCTTCTTCTGGTCCGGGCGCGTGGCCGGCGTGTTTTGACTCCATCGGATATTGGGCGGCGCGCCACGCCGCCAATCCACCGCGGAGAGCCCAGGCTTGCCGCCCTTGCTGCCGGAGAAATTGCGCCACACGGGCGCTGGTACCCTCCTCGGGTCAGGTGCAGTAGGCGATAACGTCGCGGTCCGGCGGCACCGACTCGAAGTATTTGTTGATTTCGGTCGCCGGCCGGGCGGCCTGCAGGCCGCGGATGATGGGTTCGGGCGGGATGCGGATGGCTCCAGGGAGTCGGTGGCTCACGGCCGGATACACCAGCGAGCTGGTCACATCGAGCGCGACGGCCTCACCGGCGTCCAGCTTCGCCTTCGCGGAAGCCGCATCGATGCGCGGCGCGATCATCATCGGCGCGGTTCGGGCGGCGCCTCGGGCAGCAGCCAGGGGAGCGCTTCGGCCATCGGTCGCACCAGCGTGACGTACTGCTCGTGGCTTAGCCGGTCGCGGGCCAGGATCGCCAGCGCCGCGCCGAGTAACGCGTGCTCGGCCTTGTGCCCCACGTCGCCGTGCTCGGCCTTCCACGAAACGAGCGAGGTCCGGGCTTCGGTGAGATCCAGGATTCGCTTGCGGGCGTCATCCCATCCCTGATCACGATTGGTCTGCTCGAGGATTCGAAGCGCGGCTTTCTCGGCGTCTCGGAAGCGCTGCATCGCGGCCGGGTCCTCGTGGCGGTCCCAGCCCCAGGCCGCGCGTTCGATGCCGGCTGGAGACAGCACCCGGGCGTCTGTCAGCAGCCGCTCGAGCCCTTCTTCGTGGGAACCGTATCCGTAGCCTTCGGCGTCCAGTGCCATCCCTAAACCAGGATCCAGCCTAACCCAATTGCTCGGGCGACGGCCTCGGCGCGCGAGCGCGCGTTCAGCTTGCCCAGGACCGCGCCGGCATGGAATTTCACCGTGTGCTCGCTGATCTGCAACCGGCGGGCGATCTGGCGATTCGTCAATCCTCGCGCCATCCACTGCAGCACCTCGAGCTCCCGGGGCGTCAGCGTTTCGGCGGGCGCCCGGAGCGCGGGCTCGATCCGCTCCTCCTGGGGCAGCAGCGTGGCCAGGTCAGCGCGAGCAATCGACACCAGCCCTCGCGCCGAGGCGCGCAACGCGGCCGCAAGCGTCTCGCCGTCGACCGCAGACGGCAGCAAAGCCGATGCACCGAAGGTCAGCGCCTGCGAGACGCCGCCGTGATCGCTCGCCAGCGCGACGATCGGCAGGCCCGGTTGGGCCGTTGCGAGTCGGGCGATCGCGTCGAGCTCCTCGGCTTCGCCGTCGCCGGCATCCAGCAGCACGGCGTCGGGGAGCAGCTGACCGGCGAGCGATGCCGCTTCTGCGACGCCGGACGCCCCCACGATTTTCATGCCGGTCATCCCTTCGACCAGCACCGCCAGTCCGCCGCGAGCCAGCGGATTCGCGGCGACGATCAACACCCGAAGCTCCGCCATGATCATTGTTGTACCCAAGGATCTCACGGCGCGTCGTCCGGTAGCCAATCTCGAGTCAAAAACAGCCAGAAGGCTAGGCCCGCGTACGGTCCGTAACGTTTGAACCGGCGCTCGATCGTCCGATCGCTGACGGGGCGCTTTCGGCCGAGCAGCCGCGCGTACGTCGGCCGCGTCCAGGAATCGAGGATGAGCTGGTCGTATCGCCCCAGCATCAACATGATGTGCGCCGCGGCGTATGGCCCAACGCCCGGCAGCGCCTGAAGGCTGGCGGCCACCTCGTCGTCCGGAAGACCGTCGCGCGGCGCGATGGCGAGCGCCTCGAGATCGACCCGGCTTTTGGCCACGGAGGTTGCGAGTGCCTTCAGATACGGCCCGCGGTAGCCGGCCCCCGCAACCTTCTTATAAAAGGATGGTGGCGCGGCGGCCATTGCCGCCGGTGTGGGAAAGGCGCGTCCGTAGGGACTGTCCGGCGGCGCCCCGGGGGCTTTCTCTCCCAGGTGCTGCACCAGCGCGTTCACCATCCGCATGGTTCCGCCCCAGGAGGTATTGGTGGTGCAGATCGTCTTGACGACGTCTTCGAACACGGTCGGGCTGCGCACCATCCGGCCCGCGCCCGTGAGGACCCAGGCGAGATCGGGATCCTCGGCCGCTACGGCGTAAAAGGGCGTCAGGTCAACGTCGAGGCTGAGGACGTGCCGAACCTGGGCCATCACGGCGGCGCCAACCTGGGGTGTCAGCGACTGACCCGTGACCGAGATCAGCCCGTGACCCGGACGGGCCTGCGAGATCTTCAAGGTCCGCGTGCCCACCCGAGCGAGCGGCACCGTGATCTCGAAGGTCCACGCTTTCTGGTCGAGACGCATCGGCGGCAATTCGGCGATGCCGTGCGAGAGGAAGACCCGCCGAAGGTCGATCACCTCGCCCGCGGGACCCACCAGCGGAAACTCGGCGCTCCACGCCGGAGTCAGTTCCACGTTGCCTTCTGGCACGGCGTCAGGGTCACCAGTCAATAGCAACGGTTGGCGCATCGGAGCCGCCAGACAAACGCGACGGCTCGGCCGCTACGCCGTAGGATCCGGAGTGCTTCCGATAGAGCTGGGGCGTGGCCGCGACGCCTGGTCGGCGACGGGTAGCGTTGCACAACAGCAGTCTGCGCGACCGCAGACCTCAGTCCGGATTCCGCCCCGCGCGACCTCGCAACCACAATCGGCGCAGTTCACCTGCTATTACCTTACCCCCGATTCGACCCCGCCACTCGCGGATAGCAGGCTATTGTCGTTAATGATGGTCTTCAGCTGCGGGGTCTCGCTCATCCCAGTTCACCTCACTCTGCACTTCAAGCTTGACACGGCGCAGTGGCAGAAACAGTGACCGGCATCACATCGGTATCGGTCGACCAGATGCGGGCGGTGGACCGGCTGATGACCGAGGAAGTCGGGATCAGCCTCCTGCAGATGATGGAGAACGCAGGCCGCTGCCTGGCAACACATGCCCGAAGCATGCTCGGCGGGGCTGCTCGCGGTCGGCAGATTGTCGTCCTAGCAGGTCGAGGCGGCAATGGCGGAGGCGGTCTGGCCGCGGCGCGGCGTCTGGCGGTATGGGGTGCGTCGGCGACGGTCGTGCTCGCTCAGTCCCTAGAGGACATGCGAGGCGTCCCACGGCAACAGCTGGCGATCCTTGAATGGATGGGCATTCCCGTTCGCCTAGCTGCCGATGGGATCTCCGACCTGTTCACCGGCGCGGACCTGGTCATCGATGCTCTCATCGGGTATAGCCTGCGAGGCGCCCCGGCCGGGCCGGTCGCCGCGCTGATTGAAGCGGCGAATGCCTCGGGCCGTCCGATCCTCGCCCTCGATCTTCCCTCCGGGCTTTATGGCGATAGCGGCGAGGCGTCCGATCCGACGATTCGCGCCACGGAAACCCTCACGCTCGCGCTGCCCAAGCGCGGGTTGCTTGCTCCCGCCGCCCGACCCTGGGTCGGTCAACTACACCTTGCCGACATCTCGGTGCCGGAGAAGGTCTACGAGCGCTTAGGGCTGAAGGTGGGCCCGATCTTCGCCCAGAGCGACATCATCGCAATCGTCCTGACCTGAGCTCATCAGACGCACGCGACCATTGCCGAATTCGTTCGGGGTGGCAAGGCCGGCTGCTCCGCCGCATAATAAGACGCTGGCCGTAGGCGCCTCGATCGAGGCCAGGATGGAGAGAAAGAGCAATCTTCAGCAGCGCTTGTCGGTGGTGCTCCGTGAGGCGGAGCGGGCGCACGGCGACTATGAGAAGTCACTGGGACATCGCGATGACGATTGGCCCGACTGGTACGCGGCTTATATCGCGGAACGACTGAGCGGCGACTTTCGGTAGGGGCGCAGCGCTCCAACATCGGGTGCACTCTGTGCGCCTGGTTAAAGGGCGTGGAATCACCGGAATCTTGCGATCGGCTTGCGTGTTTCAACAGGCATGGCCACCACGCTGAAGACCGGCACGGTCTTGCCCGCCTTCGTCCTTTCGGCCCAGGATGGCTCGACCCGCTCACTGCCAGACCCCTCCGGGCCGAATCTTCTTGTCTTTTACCGAGGAGACTGGTGACCATACTGCAACGGGCAGCTGGTCAGCTTTGCCAGGAAGATCGAGATCTTTCACCGGGACGGTATTCGGATCTACGGCATTTCGATCGACTCACCCGAGCAGAACCGAGCCATGATCGACAAGCTCTTGCTACCGTTCGATCTGCTCAGCGATCCTGAAGGAGAAGTGGCCATCAAGCCGTTCGGCCTCTGGGACGGCCAAGGACGAATTTCGAAGCCGGCGCTGGTCCTAACCGATCGGGACGGAATCGTTCGATACATCTACGAGGGTCGAGACTTTGCCGATCGGCCGAAGGACGCGGCAGTCCTGGAGTCGCTTCCTCGTGGCT
>WNEZ01006428.1_pt1 | contig 17536 bp, 14 predicted proteins | sample 5400521 | NCBI WGS metagenome assembly WNEZ01 (sample SAMN13153339, study PRJNA577476) | soil metagenome | isolation source: 120 cm saprolite under Douglas fir tree site 2 hole 1 replicate 1 | place: USA:California | collected 2015-04-18
GTACACGCGCCACGAAGCGCGTCGCCACAACCGTCCGAGCATCCGCGCTCGTGGCGGCGATGGCGGCGAGCGCCGCGACCGCCGAAAGGCGCGCATCGTTGAAGGTATCGGTCGCCGCGCGCATGTACGCGTCGGCGAGGCGGTCGACGTCATCCACGACCGGGTGGCGCGCGAGCAAATCGGCGGCGACGCTGCGGACGGCGGCGTCAGCGTGGAGGAGGAGCGTACGTGCACGCGGGCTCAAGCTCGAGTCGCTGTCGGGCACGAGTCGCTGGAGCGCCTGCAGCGCCTGGACCGCCACGCGGCCATCCGCGTCCGCGAGCTGCGCCTCGAGCCGGCCGCGGTCTCGTACCGCCCCGAACGTCTCAGCGGCGACGCTGCGCCAGCGCCAATCGGGCTCGCCCGTAAGGAGAGCGGTCGCCGCCGCGACGCCGGCCGCGCTGTCCGCCTGGGCCAGCGCGATCGCCGCCTGCCGACGCAGCGCGAAGGTCCGGCTCGCGAATCCGGCTTGGAGCGCCGCGACGGCCCGCGCGCCGCCGAGCACGCCGAGCGTCGTCTCGGCCTGGACGACTACGTTCACGTCCGGGTCGGCGGTGAGCGGCAGCGCGAGCGCGGCGAGGGTGCTGTCGTGGAACGAGGCGAGCGCCCGCAGTGCGTTCACGCGGACGTGCGAATCACCATCGGCCAGCAGCGGCCCGATGCGGCTCGTCACGTCGCGCGCCGGAAGCTGCGCGCTGTCGGTGAGCGCGCGGCTCAAGCCGCGCAGCGCGACGGCGCGCACCGCGACTTCGGAATCCGTGAGGGCATCGACCAAGGCCGTCACGCCGCGCGCGGTGCGGAGGCGGGCGAGCGCGTAGATCGCGTTCCCACGCGCGACGGGATCGGGATTGCGCGCCTCTCGCATCAATGTGGGGATCGGTGCGCGCGCGCCGAGCCGCCAGGCTTCGAGCAGCGCGGTGCGCTGCACCGCGGTGGTCGCCGCCCCGGATCCCAAGAGATCGCCCAGGGCCGCCGCGCCTTGATTCCCGCCCGTCTTGGCGATCGCGGTGACGGCCTCGGTCTGCGGTGGCCCCTGATGCGCTGCAGGCGCCGCGCGGGCGAGCGCTAAGAGAGGCGCGATGGCTCGGGGGGACTTCAACAGGCCGAGCGCAAATGCAGCGGCGGCCTGCACCGCCGGCCCCGAGTCCGCGAGCGCCGCGACGAGCGGGTCCACCGCCTGCGGATCGCCGATCCGTCCGGCGGCGAGCGCCGCCTGGCGGCGCACGAACGGGTCGGGATGACGGAGCGCCGCGCGGAACAGCGCCGTGTCGTACACGCGCGTGTCCGCGGCGGCGAGCAGGCGTGCCAGCTCGTCCACGATACCCTCGTCCCGCTGCGCCGCAGCCGGGCCGGCGAGCGCCAGCGCTACGAGCGACAGCGCGAGCGCCCTAGAGGCGCACGGGATCGGAAATCGGCTTGAGCAGATCGAGGACATGCTGCGGGATACGCGTGAGGGTGTGCTGGTGAGTGAGGGAGATGAGCGAGGTCTCGCCCGTGGCGAGCAGCTCGTCCGTCCCCGCCCGCTCGACCGCGTAGCCGAAGGTGACGCGCCGGGACGCGAGCTCGCGCACCCAGCAGCGTACCCGCACGAGGTCGTCGTAGCGGGCGGCGGCGCGATAGCGGACGTTGACTCCGGAGACGGCGAGGTAGACGCCTTGCTGCTCGAGCTCCTTGTACGTCAGTCCCGTCTCGCGCATCAGCTCGGTGCGGGCGCGGTCGAACCAGATAAGGTAGTTGGCGTGGTAGACCACGCCCATCTGGTCGGTCTCGGAATAATTGACGCGCAGGTTTATCGAGCTGATCACGCCAGGGCAACATAGCGCTTGCGACGCTTCTCCGCGATTCCTAGCTTGGGAGCCGTGCCCCTCCCCGCCTCTCGTGTGGTCGTCGTCGCCGACGCTCATCTCGGCCAGGTCCCACCCGCGGTCGCTGTCGCGTTTCACCGATTCCTCGACGCGGTGCCCGATCTCGGCGACGCGCTCCTCATCAACGGCGACCTGTTCGATTTCTGGTTCGAGTACCGCTCGGTGATCCCGCGCCGTCACTTCGGCACCGTCGCGAAGCTCCACGCCCTGCGGGCGCGCGGCGTGCCGATCACGTTCGTGGGCGGCAACCACGACCGCTGGGGCGGCGACTTCCTCATCCACGACCTGGGCATCGCCTTCCACCCGGGGGAAGCCGAGCTCGACGTGGCGGGACGCCGCGCCTTCGTGGCCCATGGCGACGGACTGACCGAGCAGCACTGGAGCGCCCGCGTCATGCACCGGGTCACGCGTCACCGGGCGACGATTCGGGCGTTCCGGATGCTCCATCCCGACGTGGGCTCTTGGATCGCGCACCAACTGTCGCGCAAGCTCGCGGACAACACCCGCGACCGGGCCGTGCTCGACCGTGCCGAGCGGGCCCAGGCGCGGTACGCCGAGCAGCTGCTCGCACGCCGGCCGGACCTGAACCTCGCGATTCTCGCCCACACGCATCGTCCGGCGCTGTCACAACTACCGAATGGTCGAGCCTATTTGAATCCGGGAGCCTTCTTGGACGAGGGACGATATGCGATCGTAACAAGAGACAACATAGAACTAAAGACGTTTCACTAAGGCGTAGCACAACGACGGAGCACGGAGGCGAAGTTCAGCCAAGCGGAACGACTTCCACGTGTTGCAGCTTCTCTCCTAAAAACCTCGCCCCGACTTTTCGAAAGTGCGGCTCATCGTCCGACACGACGAAGCGGTGCGTCGGACGATTGTTCGGGGCAGCCGCGAGCCCGTCTCGCGTCATGTCCTCGGCCACCACTTTCGCCGTCTCCTCCGCGCTGTCCACGAGCGTCACCTCGGGGCCGAGCACGCGGGCGAGCAGGGGCTTCAGAAGCGGGTAGTGGGTGCAACCCAGTACCAGCACGTCCACCCCCGCGCGCTGCAGCGGCGCGAGGTACTCCCGCGCGATCAGCTCGGTCGCCGAGTGGTCGAACCACCCTTCTTCGACGAGCGGCACGAACAGCGGGCAGGCCTGCACGCATACCGCGGCGTCGGGCCGGAGCTGCTTGATGGCGCGCTCGTAGGCGCCGCTCGCGATCGTCCCCGCCGTGCCGATCACCCCGATTCGGCCCGACCTCGTGCCCTGCACCGCCGCGCGGGCGCCCGGCTCGATGACGCCGACCAGCGGCACCGGTGAGCGCTCCCTCAGGAATTCGAGCGCCTGGGCACTGATGGTATTGCATGCGACCACCAGCGCCTTCACGCCGCGTTGCAGCAGGTAGGTGAGAATCTCGCCCGAGTAGCGGCGCACGGTGTCCGGCGACTTGGGGCCGTAGGGGACCCGCGCCGTGTCGCCGAAATAAATCACCGACTCGTGCGGCAGGCGCTCGAACACCGCGCGGGCGACGGTGAGTCCCCCGATCCCGGAATCGAACACACCGAGCGGCGCCGGGTTCACGGCTGCGGCACCGGCACGCTGATCCCGATCCCGCCCGGGAACGTCCGAATCTTCAGGTCCTTGGGAAAATCCTGAAGGTGCGCCGAGACGAACGCCTCGGCTCCAGAAAAGAGATGATTGAACACCCACAGCACGATCCAGTCCTGGACTTCCTGTCGCTTCGCCACGAGGTTCGCCGAGTGGGTGTCCTTGAGGTAGTGCATTTCTGACTGGGCCTTGAGGGTCATCATCGCGGCGACCCCTTCCCACGTCGCGAACAGCGCCCCGGTGACGTGCCGGCCCGTCGCCGCCTGTCCCCATCCCGGCACGAGCAGCGAGCGCAGAAACGCGCCAATCGGCCGGATGCCGTGCGTGGTATCGGTGCCGACGACGAGCGCACCGGTGGTCACGAGCGGCGGCGGTGTCGTGTCGGGAACTTGGGCGGACAGGCGGACCGTCGCACCGGCGGACACAAGGAAGATGGCGACGAGTCCGCAGCGTACCGGATTCCGACCCCCGATTCGGTGTCCCGTCACCGTGCCACCAGCACCTTGAGGCGTCCCGGCTCCACCCGCACCCTGCACTCGTGCGCATCCGGCTCGCGCAGCTCGCCGTCCAAGTGCAGCAGCAGCGGCCCGTCGAGCGAGCGGATCGTGACCTCGCGGGTCTGGAACAGGGCAACCTCCCGCATTTTCGCGTGGGTCCCGCGCATCACGCGCGGCACCGCCACGAGGAATCGCAGCAGCGAGACGCGCCGTACCAGACAGACGTCCAGGCGCCCGTCTCCCGGCAGCGCATCGGGCGCGAATCGATAACTGCCCCCGGCCGTCGTGCCATTGCACACCTCCACCATCATCATGTTCCCCGTCTCCGCGAATCCGCGCGCGCGCACCTCGAAGCGCGGCGGACGAAACCGGGCGAATGCGCGGAACACCGGGACGAAATACGACGCGAAGCCCGAGAGCCCCGGCATGGCGTTCCGGACCCGCACGACCTCCGGTCCGAAACCGAAGCCCACGCTGTTCACGAAGTACTCGCCGCAGACCAGGCCGGCGTCGAACCGCGCCGTCCCGGCGGTGACGAGCCGCTGCACGGCGCGCACCGGGCTGTGCCGGTACACGCCCGCGAGCTTCGCGAAATCGTTCCCGGTGCCGATCGGCACGACACCGAGCGCGACCTCCCCACTACTCCGATGACGCAGCAGCCCGTTCGCCACATCGTGCACGGTGCCGTCGCCGCCCACGGCCACGATGCGCTGCGCCCCCGCCTGCACCGCGCGCGCCGCGAGCTCCGCGCCGTGGCCTGGCCCTTCCGTGCGCTCCACGTCCACCGACCACCCCTGGTGGTGAAACTCGCGCGCGATTGGGTCGAGCGCGCGGGCTGCTGCGCCCCGGCCGGCTGCGGGGTTGAGCACGACGTGGGCGTGAATCAGAGGCCTCCATTATAAGCAGAGAGGCCCGATCCGGCAGCGGATCGGGCCTCGAGACCTCAGGATCGGGGACGCCTACGACCGCGTGACCGTATACTGGCCGCAGCCGGTGAACTGAACCGTCACATTCGTCGTCGCGCTGTTTCTCGTGACCACCGCCGTGAGCGTGCCGGAGTCGAACCGCGGCTCCACGGTGCAGCTGGCATTGTAATGCAGCTGCGGATTCGTCGTCACGGCGAGCGAGTAGCTCAGGAGTCCGGACGTCCACGTCGACGTTCCCGTGATATTCCAGTTGCCGCTCGGAAGCGGCGAGCCGGCCTGGATCGAGCCGGCCTGGTCGGCCGTGAAGGTCGAGGACCACGTCCGAACGTGAGAGGCCGTGGCACCGGTGGCGAACGTGTAGTCGGTCCGGAAATCCGTTTCCGTGAACTGCAGCTGGTCGGCACTTCCGAATACCATCCGCACGCCGTTCTCCACCGCCGAGCGCGTCTTACCCGTGACATTGTTGGTCACGCTGCGGCTGAAATCGGTGTGACGGGTCCGGAGCGCCCAGTCGGTCGTGGTCGGGGTGGGGTCGATGTAGTCGATCGTGCCACCGAGCGTCGCCGTGTACGACCCGTTGGTCACGGTGCAGCCGGTGAAATCGACCTTCACGGAGTCGGGCACCGGGTCGCCGTCGGAGTTCGTGGGTGAGGCGGGAGTGACCGTCGGCGTGCAGCTCCCGGACGCCGTAGGCATCACCGGAGCTCCCGCCATGGGGGCTAGCGCGAACGGCGCGCCGGAGGAGTTATACGTGGCGCCCTGAGCGATCCCCGCTGCGTCGGTGGTGATCTCTTCGGCGACCGCGTTGGCTTCGAGCTGACTCAAAACGGCGTTGGGCGATTGCGTGTTGGTACAGGCGGCGAGCAGTGCGACGGCGATCGTGCCGGCAACAAAGTACCGGGCACCCCGCGGGCATCGGGACATACGGCAGTCCTCCGGTTTCGAGTGCAGGGCGCTGGTTCAGGAAACGCCGATTAGACGTGGAGGTCGTTCCACGTGTTAACGGCATTCCGGCAGCGCATCCGGAAGAAAGGATTGCCCGAACGCCCGCGCGGTCACCGCGTCGCGGGTTCCATTGACCGTGTGACTTGGCGCACACGGATCCTGGGCGGCTAGTCGCCCGGCTGCAGGTACCCCTTTGCCAGCAACAACTCCGCGTTGAGGATCGCCGCGCCGGCGGCGCCCCGGATCGTGTTGTGGCTGAGCGCGACAAAGCGGTGCCCCAACACGCCATCGCGCGCGATCCGGCCCACGCTGATGCTCATGCCCCCCCCGGCGTCGCGATCGAGCCGCGGCTGCGGGCGATCGGGCTCGTCGCGCACCACGATGGGCCGCGCCGGGGCGCTCGGCAGGTGGAGCTCCTGGGGCAGCGCGGTGAACGAGTCGAACGCCTCGCGCAGGTCCGCCGGCTCCGCCGCGCGAGCGAGCTTCACGCGCACCGCCGCCATGTGCCCGTCCACCACATTCACCCGATGGCACTGCGCGCTCACCGCGAACCCCGCGGGCGCGACGCGGCCGCCGTTCAGGCGGCCGAGAATTTTCCGCGTCTCCCGCTCGATCTTTTCCTCCTCGTGCGCGATGAAGGGCACCACGTTGTCAGTGATGTCGAGGGAGGAGATCCCGGGGTATCCCGCGCCCGAGAGCGCCTGGAGCGTCGTGACGACCACCGCCTCGATCCCGAAGCGCGCGGCGAGGGGCGCCAGCGCGAGCGCGATCATCACGGTCGAGCAATTGGGATTCGTCACGATGAATCCCCGCCCCGAGCGGGCCGTGAGCAGCGCCAGATGGTCGGGGTTCACCTCCGGCACGACGAGCGGCACGCCGTCGTCCATGCGATGGGACGACGAGTTGCTGATCACGGGGTACCCGGCCTGCGCAAAGCGGGTCTCGATTGGGCCCGCGATGTCGGTCGGCAGGCTCGAGAACACCAGGTCGCACGCGAGGGGGGGCTCGGGTGCCTGAACGACAAGCGCTCCCGCGCCGGGGGGTAGGTCGCCCGGCAGCCGCCAGGTGCACGCCTCAGCGTAGGGCCTGCCCTGCGAGCGATCGGAGGCCGCCAACGCCGTCACGGTGAACTGGGAATGACGCTCGAGCAGCTGCAGGAAGCGCTGGCCCACGGCGCCGGTCGCACCGAGAATGCCTACCCGGATTTTCGCGATGGATCCTCCTTGACGCTGTCGAACGCGCGCGGTATGTATCAACATACAACCGAAGTGGTCGTGGTGATTGCCCGCGGCGTGGCATGGCGCGGGCTTTTCTGTTTCCCGAAAGAGACGGGGATGCGAGCGAGCGTGACCGTGCGGGTGGCCGGCTCGACGTCCAATCTGGGCGCCGGGTTCGACTGCGTCGGGGTGGCGGTGGGGCGCTGGCTCCGCGTCACCGCCCAGGCGACCCGCGGCGGAAACCCGGTCGTGATCGACCGCGGCGGGACGCTCCGTGCCCTCGACATCGCGCCCGAGGCGGACCTGCTGTATCGCGGTTTCGCCGCCGCCTGCCGGCGGGCCGGGCGGGAGGTGCCCTCGGGCCTCGCGCTCGTCGCCGACTCGGACATTCCCGTCGCCCGAGGCCTGGGCTCTTCGGCAGCCGCGACGGTCGCGGGAGCCGCCGCCGCCGCGGCGCTGCTCGACCTCGCGCTCGATGCCGCGGGACTGGCGGAGCTCTGCAGCGAGCTCGAAGGGCATCCGGACAACGTCGCGCCAGCCGTGTTCGGCGGCGCCAACCTCGTGCTGCGTGGACCGGACGGTCTGATCGTCACGCCGCTCCCGATTCACCAATCGCTCGCGCTGGTGTTCGCGGTCCCGGACTTTACCGTGGAGACGAGGCGGGCGCGCGCCGCGCTGCCGGCAACCCTGCCGCACGCGGAGGCGGTGCGGGCGGCCGCGAAGAGCGCCGCCCTGGTCCACGGCCTGGCGCACAGCGACGCGCGACTGCTCGCCGCCGGGCTCGACGACGTGCTCCACGTCCCGTTCCGACGCGCGCTCGTGCCAGGGTATGACGAGGTGACGGGAGCGGCGCGGCAGGCGGGGGCGTACGGTGCCACGCTCTCGGGGTCGGGGCCGACCATCGTCGCGGTGGTCGGCGCCGACGGCGTGCGCGCCGTGGGCGACGCCATGGTACGCGCCTGGGGGGCCCGCGGCACCAGCGCCCAGACGTTTCACGCCGCCCGCCCCGCGGGCGGCTTCGAGACCGACTGATGGCCGGCGCCCCCCGCTCGCCCCCGCACATCCATAAGTTCGGCGGCGCGTCGCTCGCGAACGCTGCCGGGATAGCGCACGCCGCGCAGATCGTCCTGGGACACCGCCCTGCCTCGCAGGTCGTGGTCGTATCGGCAATGAGCGGCGTGACCGACGCCCTGCTCGATTGCGCCGCGCGGGCGTCGCGCGGCGACGCCGCGCAGGTTCGCGCCGCCGCCAAGACGCTCCGCGCCCAGCACGCCGAGGCCGTCCGCGCTCTGGTGCCCCGAGGCGCCCGGCTCGACGAGCTCGTCGGGATCATCGACGCGGCATTCGCCGAGCTGGAGCAGCTCGCGGCCGGGCTCGGCGTCCTGCGCGAGATCACTCCCCGCACGATCGACTACCTGGTGGCGCGGGGCGAGCGGCTCTCGGCGCAGATGTTCGCCGCCGCGCTCGAAGCGTGCGGGTGTCCCGCTGCCTACGTGGACGCGACGGAAGTGGTCCAGACCGACGGCACCTTCGGCAACGCCTCCCCCGATTTGGGCGGCACGGTGCGCCGCGCGCGTCGCGCGCTCGGACCGGTGCTGGCGCGCGGCGCCGTCCCTGTGGTCCCGGGGTTCCTCGGCGCCGCCCGGGACGGCCAGGTCGCCACCTTGGGGCGCGGTGGCTCCGACTTGACCGCTACGCTGCTCGCGCGCGTGTTGGGCGCGCGCGACGTGTCGCTCTGGAAAGACGTCCCGGGCCTGCTCACCGCGGATCCTCGGATCGTGCCCGACGCGCGCGTGGTGCCGCAGGTCCACCTGCGCGAAGCGGCGGAACTCGCGTATTACGGCGCCAAGGTGCTGCACCCGCGCTCGCTCGTCCCCGTGATGAAGCAGAACGTCGCGATTCGTATCCGCCCGTTTGCCGACCCCGCATCCCTCGGCACCGAGATCTCGCGGCGCCGCACGCTCGAGCAGTATCCCGTGAAAGCGCTCTCGGCCATTCCGAAGCAGGCGCTGCTCACGGTCACGGGCAGCGGCATGCTGGGCGTCCCCGGCATCGCGGCCCGGACTTTCGCCGCGGTGCACCACGAAGGGATCTCGGTGTCGCTCATCACGCAGGCCTCGTCCGAGCACTCGATCTGTTTCAGCGTCCCGGAGGAAAGCGCGCAGCGCGCGCGCCGCAGCCTGGAGCAGACGTTCCAGCGGGAGATCGCGCGGCAGGAAATCGACGGCGTGGAGGCGCGCACCGGTCTCGCGACGCTCGTGGTGGTGGGGCTCGGCATGGCGGAGACGCCGGGGATCGCCGCCCGCGTCTTCTCCGCCCTGGCCGAGGCCGGGATCAACGTGATCGCCACGGCCCAGGGGTCGTCGGAGCTGAATCTGTCGCTCGTGGTGGACGGCAAGGAAGCGCCGCGCGCCCAACGCGTGGTGCACGCGGCGTTTCAGCTCTCGAAGATCGGCGGCGGCGCGGTGGCGCACCCCGAGCGCAGCGATGTGGTACTGCTCGGTTTCGGGCAGATCGGGCGGGCGCTCGCTCCCATGATCGCGAAGGTGAAACGGGAGGCGCTCACGCTCCGCATCGTGGGCCTGATCGACTCGAGCGGATTCGTGTTCGACGCGGATGGCTTCTCGCCGCGCCGCCTCGCGGCATTGGGGGCGGCGAAAGCCAAGGGTGCGCCGCTCGCCAAGGCGACGGGTGGGCGGCGGGCGAGCCCCGCCGAAGCGGTCGCGTTCGTGGCTCGTCATGCGCTCAGCAATCCCATCCTGGTGGACGTGACGGCCGACGAGACGACCGACACGCTCACGATGGCGCTGGGGGCCGGGATGCACGTGGTGCTCGCCAACAAACGCCCCGTCACCACCGACAAGCGGCAGTACGACGCGCTCCGCGCCGCCGCCCAGGCGCACGGCCGCCGCCTGCTGCTCGAGGCGACCGTGGGCGCCGGCCTGCCGATCATCGATACCTATCAGAAGCTCGTCGAGTCGGGCGACCGGGTGTCGAAGATCGAGGGCTGTCCGTCGGGGACGCTCGGCTACCTGTTCGGGGAGCTGGGGCGCGGCGCCACGTTCTCGCAGGCGCTGGAGGGCGCGATCACTAAGGGCTATCCCGAGCCCGACCCCCGCGAGGACCTGTCGGGCATGGACGTGGCGCGCAAGGCGCTGATCCTCGGACGGTTGCTCGGCTTTCCCGGCGAGCTCGACGACATCGCGGTCGAGTCGCTGGTTCCAGTTTATCTTCACGACCATGCGCTACAAGAAGAACCCGCTGGTGATCACCGGGCCCGGCGCGGGCCCGGCGGTCACGGCAGGAGGCATTCTGAACGATGTGCTGAAACTCGCCGGCGCATGAAGCCCGCCCCTCGTCTCACCTGGCAAGTGTGCGCGAGCTGCGGCAGCGAGATCCCCGAGACCGACCCCCACCCACGATGCCCGCGCTGCCGCGGGCTGCTGGAGCTGCGTCATGAGCCCCCGGCCCAGGGCGGGAACGCGCTCCGGGCCACATTCGACGCGCGTTGGGGCGTGCGCCGCGGCGTGCTCGCGTCGGGTGTGTGGCGCTACTGCGAGGCGGTCCTCCCCACGGCGGGCGAGCACATCCTCTCCTATCCCGAGGGCAACACCCCGTTGCTCGCCAGCACGGCGGTGAGGCGGTGGGCGGGCGCGCCGGACCTGTGGCTCAAGCACGAAGGCCACAACCCCACGGGCTCGTTCAAGGACCGCGGCATGACCGTGGGCGTCACGCAGGCGCGGCGCGTCCGAGCCCGCGCCGTCGCGTGCGCGTCCACCGGTAATACGGCGGCGGCGCTCGCCGCCTACGCGGCGCTCGCCGAGCTACCGGCGCTGGTGCTCGTGCCAAAAGGCCAAGTAGCGCTCGGCAAGCTGGCGCAGGCGCTCGCGTACGGGGCCCGGACGCTGCTGGTGCGGGGCAACTTCGACGACTGCCTCGAGCTCGCCGACCAGGCGAGCGAGCGCCTGGGGGTCTATCTCCTCAATTCGGTGAATCCGTTCCGGATCGAGGGCCAGAAGACCATCGTGCTGGAGCTGCTGCAACAGCTCGGCTGGGAGTCCCCCGAATGGATCGTGGTGCCCGCGGGCAACCTCGGTAACACCGCAGCGTTCGGGAAGGCGCTGGAGGAAGCGCGGGCGTGGGGCCTGATCGACCACACACCGCGACTCGCCGCCGTCCAGGCCCAGGGCGCCGCACCGTTCGCGCAGAGCTTCCGTGAAGGATTCGCTCAGCGACACCGCGTGGAGCCGCACACCGTGGCATCGGCCATCAACATCGGCAACCCGGTCTCATACGAGCGCGCGGTGCGCGCGATCCGTGACACGAACGGGGTCGTCACCACCGTGAGCGACGTTGAGATTCTCGAGGCCAAGGCAGTCGTGGACGCCGCGGGGATTGGGTGCGAGCCGGCGAGCGCCGCGGCGCTCGCCGGGACAGAGCGGCTGATCCGCGAGCGCGTGATCCGGCCGAGCGACCGCGTGGTCGTGGTGCTCACGGGACACGTGCTGAAGGATCCGGAGACGGTGACGCGCTATCATCAGGAATTCGAGCCGCGGCCGGCCCGCGCCAACCGGCCGACCGAGATCGAGGCGCGTCTTGCACAGGTGGAGCGGGCGATGGGCGGCTGAGGCCGCCCGTCAGTAGTCGGCGAGGTACTCCTCGTCCCAGGCGACGTCGAACTCACCCCGACAACGATTGCACTCGAGGCGGCGCGGACGGCCGTGCAGCGCCGCGCGCTCCCGACAGCTCGGGCACACGCCGTACTGTGGACCCCATTCGGCCGGCAGCTCGCCGGCCCCGGCGGGGCGCGGCACGACGGACCACCGCGTGGGTGGTCGCGAGACGACCTGAACGAGGTAGTGGGGGACCTTGAGGGGCCTGTGGTTAACGTCGAGGATGGCTTCGAGCGAGGCGAGCCGCGCTACGCGGTACCAAGCCCCCCGCCGCAGCGCGCAGTTGACGTCCACCTGGAGACGACCCCATTGCATTCCGGGCACGGCCGAAAATACGTCGGGTGGCGTCCCGGCGAGCGTGATCCAGGCTACACCCCCTTCGGCAACTTGCCTCAGGGATCCGCGTGGTGCCCCATCATCATGTCCGCCATCATCTCTGCGCTGCCGGAGCGGATCGTGGCCGCCAGGTCCCGCTGGTACAGCGAATCCCGCGTATCGACCGGGGGCCACACCGCCCCGTGGTCGGGCACGAACAATCCGGCCACCGCCCCCATGCCGCCGTCGCGGATGTGGCGCCCGGTCGGGTTCTCATACACGGCCGTCAGCCGGTAGCGGTGCGCCGGGACGACGTGCACCCCGAGGCGGCGCCAGTTGTAGAAGCGGGCCAGCGGGAACGTGATGACGCGCCCGGCCGCGTCGGTGACCGGCGTGCCGCGCCACACCACGGTGCCGGTCGTCATGTCCTTCAGCTCGAGGCTGACGCCGTAATCGTGCATGTGGCCTCCCAGGCCCAGGATGGTGCCCGGGATCGCGGGACTGCCTTCCCAGAATCGCTCCGTGTGGCCGGGAGGGAGATCGAACGCCTTACTCCCCGTGGGCGGGCGACCGAGCGGGAACTGGACGTCGATGGCCCAGGGATAGGTGCGGTACAGCGGCCAGGGGCGGCCGCCGGGAACGTAGCGCAGCACGAGCCGCACGTGTACGTGGCGATAGGCCACGCCCGAGCGGTTGGCGAGCATCGCGCCGGCGATGAGCCGTTGACCGCGTGCGAGCGGAAGTCCGAACAGCAGGCGCGGGATCGTGATCGCCGGGGTCTCCCGGCTCATCGCCAGCAGGTGCAGACCGATCGGGAGGAAGAGCTCCCGGTGGTCCGGATCGCTGAGGTTGAAATGATGCAGCATCTCGTGCGGCAGGAGGCGCCCCGACCCATCCACCATCTCCACGCGGGAGCTATGGAGCGACGCATCCACCGGGACGAGGACCTGACACAGCGGCAACGCGACCATGGTTTCGCCGCCCGAGCCCGCGGGCGGCACGTCCACCGGCGGCAGCTGGATCACGAGTTCATGCGCGCCGGAGTCCACCACGACCGTGGCATCGGGGAGCGTTTCGGGACCGGGGCCGCGGCGCCCGGCGAGCAGCGCGACGAGGAAAAGAACGGCCCGCATGCCAGCTGCTCCAGGAGTTGAAGTGAGAACAACATACCGGGTGGCGTGCGTTTTGGCGACGGGCCGGCCGGCTATTGCCAGAGTGTCGGGTCCGCGCCTTTCTTGTAGGCCACGGACATGGATACTCAAGCCCTCGAGGCTCGGCTGCGGGAAGCCAACAAGCTGGAAGCGCTGGCGCGGTTCGCCCGCGGCGTGGCGCACGACTTCAATAATGTCTTTACGGCCGTCACCGCCAACTGCGATTTGCTGCTCGAGGACATCGGGCCCGACGACCCCCGCCGACCGGAGGTTGTGGCAATCCGCGAAGCCATCGAGCGTGCCACCGAGCTGACGCGTCGTCTCTTCAAACTCGGGGCCGTGCAACCGCTCGACACTGAGCTCGTGGACCTGAATGATCTGGTGCGCACGACCGAGCGGGAGCTGTCCGCTCTCGCGGGCGACCGGATTGCCGTGGCGACCGCCCTGGAGCCGCGCTTCAGCCCTATCACCGCCGACCGGCGCGAGCTCAAGCAGGCGCTGCTCAACCTGGTGCTCAACGCGCGCGACGCGATGCCCGATGGCGGCAAGATCACCATCGAAACCGCGAACGTGGTGCTCGACGAGACCTACGCCGCGGACCACCGCCTCATGCCCCAGGGTCACTACGCCCTCTTGGCGGTCACGGACACCGGGACGGGGATGGATGCCGAGGCGCGGGCGCACCTGTTCGAGCCGTACTTCACCACCCGAGATCGTAGTTCCCGCAGCGGGCTCGGCCTCGCGACGGTCTATGGGGTGGTGAAGAGAAGCGGCGGATTTGTGTGGGTGTACAGCGAACCGGGACTGGGCACGAGCGTGAAGATCTATTTGGCCCTACCGCGCGCCCCCGGCCCGGCGCCCGTGCTCCCGACGCCCGCGCCGATCGTGTCGCTCCGGGGCACCGAGACGATCCTCCTGGTCGAGGACGAGGACGCGGTGCGTACCGTGGCCCGGCAGGTGCTCCAGCGGCACGGCTACGCCGTGATCGAGGTCGCCCGCCCCGAGGACGCCCTCGCGCTCGCCGACACCTCCCAAGCCGTGGATCTGCTGCTGACGGATATCGTGATGCCGGGCGTGGGGGGCCGGGCGCTCGCCGCGCAATTCACCGCCCGGCGACTCGGGACCCGCGTGCTGTTCATGTCAGGCTACCCGGCGGCGGCCATCGGGCGGCATCAAATGCTCGAGCGGGGGCTCGCGTTTCTGCAGAAGCCGTTCAGCGCGGCGGCGCTGGCGCAGAAGGTCCGGGAGGTGCTGGGGTAAAAGCGACGGCGGGTGGCGGCGCCGCAGGGAGTGGCCGCGAGCCCACAATCCTGATCTTCGTTCCTCATAACTGAGCGAAGACGGGGGCACGGGTCACTCCCCGCGAGCCGACCGGTCTTAACGCAAGGGGAGTGCCACGGGCCGCAGCCGACGTCGTGCAGGGGGCGAGAGTGACTGAGGCAGGTTCCCCGCAGCCATGTCGCGGAGGTGCGACACAAAATGGGACAGGGCGTGGCGGGAGCGTGTAGGAATCGAACCTACCGAGGTCCAGAAGGACCCCAGCTGGTTTTGAAGACCAGTCGGACCACCAGGCCCGATCCGCCCCCAGCGTGACCTCGATCACTTGCTTCCCGGGCCCGTTACACCCATTGTGGACTGCCATGATCGCCGCCCTGGGCACCGTCCTCGTCGTCGACGACGACGCCGTATTGCGAAGCTCGCTGGAAAGCGTGCTCGGCGACCTCGGATACCGCGTCTTGAGCACCGGCAGCCCCGATGTGGCCTACCAGTTGCTGGTGACAGAGTCGCCACTCGCGGTGCTCTTGGACGTCCGCCTGCCCACGATGTCCGGACTGTCCCTCTACCTCGCCATGACCCACCGCTGGCCGCGACTCCGCGGTCGCGTCGCCCTGATGACCGCGGACGCCGACGCGCCCGACGTGCGCACCTGGGCGGAACGGAATCCCTGCACCGTTATTCGCAAGCCGTTCAGCTTCCGAGACATCACGGGCTGGCTGGACGCCGTGGCGCGCCCGCTCGACGACGCCGCCACGGCGGGGTAGCCCTAGCGAGCCTGGACGATCGTCACCGATACCGTTGCGCCGGCGATCGTCAAGTCTGCCTGACCCACCCCCTCCGGTCTGAACGTCACCGTCGCCGCGCCGCCGTCCGATTCAACGCTGACTACCCTTAAGAGCGTCGACTTCAGGTTGAACCGAGTGCGCACGGTCTGAATCAAGCGCGCCAGATTCGGCATCGACACTATGTTGCCGTATGCGTCCTGCGCGGACACCCGGACCACAAAGGTACGCCCGACCGGCACGGTCATAGTGCCGGCGTCCACCCGCGTCCCATCCCGCTCGAGGATCACCCCGGTGGGTGGTCCCGGCTCTACCGAGAGCGCCGCCTGGCGCTGCAGCGAGTCTACTGTTGCGGTCACGAGGGCCGGGCCGGCGTGGTTGCCAAGGGTTACGTCCACGCGGACGTTGCCGGCCGAGTCGGTGACGACGCTGTCAGTCTCGACGTCGGCGTTGACCGCTCGGAATGCCACGACTTTCCCGACCAAGGGCCTGCCGAGGTTGGAGCGCACCTGAAACACCAGCGGCTCGCTCAGCCGGGTCCGCGCAGTGCCCCGTTGTCCCGTGCCGGAGACGAAGCCCGTGGTGGCGGGCGCCACCATGTCGGTCCGAACCACCTCCACCGACCCGACCGGCTGGCCGCGCACGCGAATCGTGAGCTTCCCTCCGCGCCGGACCGCGGCCCGCTCGATGCCGAACGCGGCCCGCCCGAGCGAGTCGGTGGAGCGGGTCTCGGTCGCGACTCCCATGTCAGGGCCGTCCGGTCGCAACGAGACCGCCTCGCCGGGCACGGCGTTCCCCAAGGAATCCCGTATCGTCACCAGCAGCGAGATGGGTCCGCGCTCGCCGACCCGCAGCTCCACGAGACCTGGCTGTACCGCGGCGACGACCGGCCCCGGGGGGCCGACCACCACCTCGAGCGGCGGTGTTCCCGGGATCGACGCGCCCGAGCCGGTGACGATCTCCAACGTATACGTCGCGGAGACTCGACCGACCGGGAAGCGGAACACCGCCGTGCCGCTCGCATCGGTGACGGCCCGCGCGTCCTGCGGCGGCCCGCCGGGAATGCCGGAGCTGCCGCGCAGCACCAACGGCACGCCCGCCTGCGGGGCATCACCCCGCCTCACCTGCACGCGCGCCACTGCGTCGCTCCCCACGGTGACGGCCAGCCGGGCGGGCATCGGCGCGGCGGCGAGGGGGAGCGTGGCCGGAGCCCGGTGCTCCGCGGACGTCGCGCATCCGCCGATACTGTTGAGCACGTCCGAGTCGGCGCCGAAGTCGCGCAGGTCCGCCCAATCCCGTGGCGTGGGTCGAAAGGCCACACAGTTGCGCCGGATCAGGTCCGCGACCTCACGCCGGGAGATCAGCGGGTTGGAGAGCAGTCGGATCACATCCGTCTTCCGCAGCGGCTGCGACCCCTGCGTCGTCGCCCGACACGGCAGACCGCTCACGAGGAAGGCAAGCAAAGCGACGGCGCGCGTCACGGTCGGGTGCAGGCCGAGCGTTCGAACCGCCGCTCGACCCCGTCGACATCGGTGTAAAGGGCCCGGTCCCGGGCCGTGCGGGCGGAATCGAGCGGCGTCCCGCTTGCCTTCCGCACGCTGTTGTAGGTCGTCCAACGCTCTTCGACCAGGACGAGCCCGCGCCCCAGCTCGGGGCACTGCATCTGGTGGCTGGCGAACAGTCGCGCACGCAGGTCAAACGCGGCGATCGCCAGGGCGAGCGTGTCTGCGACCCGGTCCAACCGCTCGAGCGGGGTCGCCGCCGCGGCCGTGACCGAGCCCGCGGGTGCCGCGACGGACGCGGGACTCGCGGGCGGTTCTACGGCCGAGTAGAGCCGGACCAGCGCGGCGACGGCCAGGACGGCCACCGCGGCGTACGCGGCCCCCCGTGCGATGCGCCTGATCCGCGGGGCGGACGCCCAGCGCTCGCTGCCCTCCGCGCCGCCACCGAACTGGTCGGGCAGAAAGACCCACGGTTGCAACGACGACGACGCGCGCCGGAGCGCGGGGGGGGAACCGGGCGGCGCGGTGACCCCGGCAACGGGAAGGAGGACGGGCGGCACGAGCGCAGTCTCCTCGGTCCGGTAGTTGTCCCAGCGCAGGCGCGTGGGCTTGCTCCCGTCGGGTCGGAACGATGCCGGATCGACCAGCTCATAGAACGGCAGGCACTCTTGCGCCCAGCCGCTACCCGCGGATCGACGCAACACGCCGCCCACGGTCGTGTCGCCCGAGCCCACCACCCCAGCCACCTGCCA
>WNEZ01002893.1_pt1 | contig 17521 bp, 19 predicted proteins | sample 5400521 | NCBI WGS metagenome assembly WNEZ01 (sample SAMN13153339, study PRJNA577476) | soil metagenome | isolation source: 120 cm saprolite under Douglas fir tree site 2 hole 1 replicate 1 | place: USA:California | collected 2015-04-18
TCATCGACTTTCCGCACCACTCAAATCAGTCACGAAAACAATTAGAGGTCATAGCTGCAAAGTGTCCATATGTCAGGTCATTTACCGGTGTGAATTACTTTATGATGGATCAAAAACAAACTAGTAAACTTCTATTTGTTAACCTAGGGCAGGATGATATACCTTCGGGCATTAATGGATATACCTGGGACGAGACAATAAAAGTCTATTAATTAATCAGAATATAAAAAGCAATATGGGTACGCACAAAATACGTTTCCTTTTCACAGTAGCAAGTATGATGCTCATAGCATCAGGTTTGTTCTTCTTTAACGTTAAAGCTTCGTATGCCACCGCACCCAACCCTTATTGGTGGTTGGACAATAGCACCCCCCCAAACTTTAGCCAGTATGACGATTATAAATATAAGAATGGTCACACTTGGCAGGGGAATTCCTACTCAGGTACTACTACTGTTGACTCATATATTTTAAGTACCAATGCCTCATATGACGGGGTTGCTGCTGTTGGGCCGCGATGGGGCGATCAGGGAGTTGGAGATGTATACCTCTACTTTACCCCAGATGCCAGTGCGTCTCGGGAAGATGAATGGCAATGCACAGAGCTGGTAAAACGGTTTCTGTTTTTAGAATATGGTTCGAGATCGCTCGGTAATACAAACGGTTACCAGGTGGTTGATAACTATTCAACAACTTACCCAACAATGTATAAGAAAGTGGTGAACGACAGTACGAACACTACTAACCAGATATATCCAAAGGCGGGCGATATCCTCAGTTACAATCAAGTCGGCACCGATGGGGGCCATACAGCCCTGGTTACATCAGTTACTAACCAATCGGGCGGCAGTGCGACGGTTCAGCTTATTGAGCAGAATGCCTCTGCTTCTGGTATCTTCAGCCAGACTTTCAGCAACTGGCAGTTCCAGAATGGGCGCGACAACGATCCTACTGATACTGGTCACACCGTTGAAGCTTGGCTCACCACTACCGCAGCTCACCTGACTTGGACGAATGAAGGCAACATGTCCTATGCACAAGATGACCAGCAAAGCGTATTACTTCCTGACGGCAAAGTCCTTATTGCGGGCGGGCTTAACAATGGCGGTACAAGTACCAATCATACTCAAATCTTCACCGACGGCACACCTGGCAGTTGGGCAGCTAAAGCCAATATGAACGCTGACAGAAAATTTTTCATTATGCAACCTGTAACTGTATCAGGAGGCGGAAGCCGGGTTCTTGCAGCCGGTGGGGATGCAGACTCCCCCTGCTCATGCGTTAGGAACACAGCGGAACTATATAATGAGAGCGCAAATACGTGGACAAACACGGCAACAAACATGAATGCTTCTCGGTCATTCCAGGCATCTTCTATTTTAAGCGACGGGAGAGTGTTAGTGACTGGTGGCGACAGCAATACATCCAATACTGGCACACTAGCCTCAACCGAAATCTATGATCCGGTGGCAAATACGTGGACGTCGAAAGCATCAATGAGCACTGCACGCGAGTCTCACATGCAAGTAACCTTTACTGATAGTAGTGGAAATAGCAAAGTAATGGTCATCGGCGGTTATAAGTATGGGACTGGTGCTCTTAAATCAACCGAGATTTATGATCCATCAACAGACACTTGGTCTGCTGGGCCAGATATGTCTTACACCCGCAATTGGGGAGGAAATAACAACCCCAGCAACGCTATAGTGTTATACGACGGTCGCATCCTCGTAATAGGAGGCGACTCAACCGGAACCCACTCCGAGGTATATAATCCCAGCACCAATGTATGGACTACGTATACCTTACCAGGTACTAATTTTGCCTGGGGTGGTGCGGCTACTCGTCTAGGGTCTGGTGCCAACTATAAGGTGATGTATGCCGGCAATGTCTATGGTAATACAGCCATCGAAAAAGTGGCTATGTTGTTTGACCCGTCAGCGAATTCGTGGAGCACTACTACTAGCATGAATTATGGTCATGGTAATTTCACCCTCGTAACGTTAACCAGCGGCAATGTGCTTGCTGCGGGAGGAGCGAATACTTCGAGCAACCAAATAAACAATACTGAGGAGTACACTCCATAGCACCGCTTCACTATTATCATCGTTGAACCCAACACTAAACTTTCCTGGTTGTTAGAATTCCGTATTATTTCCACCAGACCAGCAGAGAATTTTCACCTCAAAAATGTCTTATCCTAACCTACAACTCGTTTTTTTGAGGGAACACCTAATCGGCGGAGTGTGGCATAAACTGTTTTCATATTCCTTCCGGTTGTACTTGCAATATCCTTACTACTCATACCAAGTGAGAAGTAATACCATTTTACTTCAGCTTCGAATGCAAGTGTTTTTGGATTTCGCATCCTGCGTCCCGTGTCTATCGCACGCTTGAAAGGAATACCTAATCTACGGAGAACACTATAAACTGTTTTCCTATTCCTTCCTGTTTTTCTTCCTATCTCAGGCGCACTCATCCCTTGCTCGCTATATTGCCGTACTTCTGCTTCAAGCGCTCGCGTTTCCGAGCTTTTTCGCCTGAGTGCGCTATTGAAGGGAATATGTAATCTGTGGAGAACGCGGTAAATCGTTTGCAAATGTTTCCCGGTTTTTCTTGCAATCTCAGCAGTGGTCAAACCTTGTTCACTATATGCTCTTACCTCTGCTTCAAGCGCAAGCGTTTGAGGGCTTGTTGCACTGTATACTGCTTTTCCCATATAGTTGCGGGGAATACCTAACCGGCTGAGAACTTCGTAGATTGTACGCCCAGGTCTCCCAGTTCGTTTTGCAATTTCAGGAGCAGTCATACCTTGCTCACTGTATTCTCTTACTTCAGCTTCTAAGGCAAGTGTTTCCTGGCTTTTTCGTCTGCGTGGCAATGGAATATGTAAGCGGTGATGAATGCGCTGTATATTAGACTCATATTGCCGTACTTCTGCTTCAAGCGCAAGTGTACTTGAGTTTCTCAGCCTGCGTCCCGTGTCTTTCGCACGCTTGAAAGGAATATCTAATCTTTGGAGTACCGTATAGATCGTAGGCGCAGGTCTGCCGATTTTTCTTGCAATTTCAGGAACGCTCATATTATGCCTGATGTATTTCCGTACTTCATCCTCAAGTGCAAGCGTTTGAGGGCTTGGTGTTCGCAGCTTACGTACCATGTCTTCTGCATGGGATATAGGCTGCTTGATCTCACCGATCCCAGGTCTCCTTTTTTTGACCGGTGGTAGTGCATATTCCACTGCAAGTTGGTGGTAAAGCTGACGGACACGCTCACGCGACACGTTTAAGGTTTGCGCCAGTTCGCTCAAGGATACAGTTGTATTGGGCTGACTCGCCAGAGAGTGTTGTAAGAGCTTGAGCAATCGCAGTTTAGTTGTCTGTTCGGAAAAAGCCATATAAGCAAGCCTTATTCTAGTAAAAAGACCTGTTTCCTTGCAACTTTCATTTTGCCCCTTGACATTTTTTGTTGAGTTTATCTATGATGGTTATAGATAAAGATTATGACATCTGCCAAAACAATTAAAAAACTCCAAAAAGGGTTCACCCTCATCGAACTCTTAGTCGTCATCGGCATCCTCGCAATCCTACTTGCTATTGTCCTCATAGCTATAAACCCAGCCCGCCAATTCGCACAGGCAAATGATACGAAAAGAGAGAGCGATGTTCATACGATCCTTAATGCTGTAAATGAATTCATGGCTGATAATGCAGGAACACCTCCTGCTGGCTTAACTTTAGCAAATTGTCCAACGACTGCGCCATGCACGGTTACTAGTGGGGCAAATGCGGTTGGCAATGTGAACCTCTGCACGGCCACGGGCTTGGTAACAAAATACTTAGCAGACTTACCACTTGATCCAACAACTGAGAAAAAGACTTATGGTGCAGGTACAATTAATTGCACGGGAGCAGGCAATACATATGCAACAGGATACACAATTGGAATTAGCGCCACTGATAATAGGATAACCGTAAACGCAGTAGGACAAATAACACCTGCGATATCAGTTACAAGATAGAAAATTGAAGTGAGTTAAATGAAATCCTCTGAAAAGAGGATTTTTTATGGGTAAGCATGTGTTTAATTTCCTACATCCTCTCCCCTGCCTGATGTAATTTCAGCATTCTATCTACCGAGCAAACAACCAATGATATAATTCCCTTGCCAATATGAAACAGGAACGGAAATTCCCCCTCGCCGAAGTCCATACGAAAATGGGAACAATGAGAGAGGTACGGCTTGACCAAGCATTCCTTGATGTCCTCGGAGTGAAGCCGGGAGACTTCCTTGTCTTTTCTGTCTCAAAGGAGGGCGGGGTAACTGTCGCAGGTGAGAAACAAACAACACATGAAGGTGGAATAACCGTGCCTGAAACACCTAACCCTAGCATCCCACTTCCCGATCAAGTAACGCAAGTAACACTGTTCAGCACAGAAGAGCCATCGGAAGCAGCTACAGTCGAACCAAAAAGTTAGCCCCTGCTTCGCATAATGGTGCTTTATACCAACCCCGCTTCCCTACTCTGCGCTCAAAAAGAAACTTCAGCGGTTTAATATAACGTGATCCGGACACTGTTATACGAACCAAATTTTTCAGCTCGTCGTTTGTGCAATTTTAACCAAGAGAGGACATGGCATGTTTCCGTTTACCGAAATAGGCTCATCCCCGAACAATGACCGTTTGCTCATCAAAAAGTGGCATCTGAAAGTCATCGCATCAAGGGCCAGTCGGCGTGAGCAAAACGACTCCCCCGAGATAGTGTCGGGGGAGTGAGATCAGTAAGGGGATTTTCTCCAGTGACGAGGTGGTCAGCGCCGATGATGGTTTCCAACAGCAGTGAGCTGTTTGGCTTTCTCTGCCAGATTACTTCCGGTCTGCTTCACCTTGTTCATCGCCTGCTCTGTCGTGCCTTTCGCATCACTTGCCAGGTGTGAAACGCGAGTAGTTAGTTGCTGGGTAGACCGCCGGATCTGTTCTGGCCCTGGGAGAACGCCACGCACCTGCTCAAAACGTGCTTGCAAGAAGCGCCTCGGCTTTTCTGACCGCAGCAGAACGATCAAGCTGGTCCCTACAGCGACGACTGCCATGAGGAGTCCTGTGATCCTCCGGTTCATGCTTCTCTCTCCTTTCTGCGCTGACGCAGTAGAGGTGACTTATCCTCTCACTCACGCGACTGAACTCCCGGGAGTCGAGGACCTGTCATTGCTCCTACCTCTAGCACGCAGTATTCAACCTCTACGTTTCACACGCCTCCCGACACCGCTACCCGGCTTTTTCACGCACCACACACAGTGTGCATAAGCTACTATTGTATTGTCAAAATCGACAGCGTTGGCGAATTCAAAACGAGGTTGGTCGAAGTTCCATACGATAGTGCTTTGGCTTGGTCGCATCAAAGGTCACGGTAATCTGCTCCCCCACGTGCTGTCTTGGAGAGAAATCGAGATGGGGGCTGCGAAAGTGGTAGTGTTGCCCGCTCTGTGGGTCTGTCCACTCTGCTGTGATCGTCCACCAACTACTGAAGGAGGATGCTTCGACCTGGATATGTGTGATGGTTGCCTCGACTCTTCTGGTGAGTCTCCCGCGTGCTTGTCGTCGGATGGAGATGACCAGACCGACAACGAGACCGGTAAGGAGGATGAGGACGGCAATGGATGCGACGAGAAACATGAGTTGGGTGTCCATACGCTCTTGAGACCTCCCGACGTACATGTGCTTCCCCCAAAACGAGTGCCAGGGGCAGTATACCTGAACTCCCTTGAAGATGCTATTAAAAGTGTATTAAAAAGAAAAGCAGCGTCTTTATGGGTGCTGCCACTCATAGGCTCATCCCTCGTAATTCACAGGGAAGAGTGTCGCTGGAGGTTGAGAATGCCAGTAATTCGCCAACGCTGTCAAAATTAATGGCAAAAATCCGGAGCTGCGGTTCGGTGCGAGTACATCAGGAGGCGGTGAGGAGAACCTTTCGTATCATAGCACTTGAGTGTTCCCGAAAGAACACACGAGGGGTCGCCTCCAGGAGGTACCTCTGGTATGCTTTCACCAGTTGGAAGATCGCAGTTCTTCCGGCACAGACGTCATTGAAAAGCGAGGAAGACATCATGACCAATATGAATTCACTTATAAGACAGCCCAGCGCCTTTTTGCCAGTCGCACTGTCGTTGGTTGCCCTAGCCCTGGTGCTAGGTCACGTTGCTCTATTCGGCGTTATCCATGAGGCCGATGAGGGAGCTGCTGCCCATATCTGGCAGATACTCATGGTTGTGCAGGTACCGATCATAGCGTTCTTCGCATTCAAGTATTTACCGCAGAAGCCAAAGCAGGCGTTGCGGGTCCTGTCGCTCCAAATTGTTGCTGCGCTTGCTGCTTGTGCTCCTGTTTTCTTCCTCAAATTATAGTTTCGACCCAACGATTGCTGTATCACTGGTTGTAAGCCATTTTTGTCACTTTTTGCGTTTCTTTACAATTGGCAACTCATACGATGTGAGAACCCACTATCAGCAAAACCATAAACTCACCATTTCCGCTCCATACATCCGCTCTGCTTCCTATAATTCCTGATTATCGGTATCACGCTCCACAACCCCAAGCGTACCCACGCAATTTTCTGGTACAATATAACTGCCGCGAAGACCTGGTTATAGGAACCAGTTTTCTACACATTGCCTGTTTGACGCGGAAAGCAAAAGCGGCTACAGTAAGACCATGACACAGACAGAGGTAGCGACAAAACTCAACATGGCGCAAGCACTTGCGCAGTTCATCCACCAACTTGACAAAAACCCCTTGACTGTTCACGCATACCGCGCTGATGTTCTTCAGTTTCTATCCTTCCTTGCAGAAACAGACTCCACCGTTTCCGCGCCCTACCAGGTTGAGCGGTACCACATCACCGAGTATTTGCGTCACCTCAAAGGGAGCGGCCGGTCAGGAGTCACCCGTGCCCGCAAGCTTATTTCCTTGCAAGTATTTTTTGCAAGCCTGGTGCAATCGGGTGTTATTCGCCACTCCCCCGCCGTCAACATTGAGAGACCGAAGAAAGAAAAGAGACCAAAGGATTTTCTTAGGCCTGATGAATACAACAAGCTCCTCGTGCAAGCGGCAGGAGAGGTCCGCGACTATGCCATGCTGCAAGTATTCCTCCAAACCGCCATTCGGGTGAGCGAGTTAGTCGCGATCCAGTTACCTGACCTGGATATGATTGACAGGACCCTTGCCGTACATGGCAAAGGCGAGAAAGAGCGAACGATACCGCTTGAGAAGAAAGCGATGCAAGCCCTCAAATCTTGGCTCACTGTCCGGCCACAGGCACCAGATCAGCACCTTTTCTTAACCTACCAACAGACAGGCTTTTCTATCCGTGGTGTTCGCAAGCTCGTTGACAAGTATCTGAAGCTGGCCGCTATCACCAAAAAGATATCCTGTCATGGTCTGCGCCGCACCTGCTTAACCAACAAAGCAGCCAGGAATATGAACGCTTTCGCTCTGCAAAGACTTGCCGGTCATCAAGACATGGAGACCACCAGGATTTACGTGCAGTTAGGCACCGAAGACTTACGTCCCATGATGGAAGCAACAAGCTTATGATATGCTGGCAAATTATATGAGATCATGCTCACTTCCCTACCATATATGCAAACCACCGCGAGCGATCCGCAAGGCGAAACTTGATAATATCGCGTTAGTCCCTGCATCGCTGCTGTTCCAAAAAGGCAAGTACCAAACCATTGCCAATAATCTCCCCGGGCAGGGCGTCCTTATGTGCCAGACAAACAAAAAAGAGCGGACCAGCCATATTCTTGATAGCGTGGCAGCGTTCTTCCGGCAGCGCGGCCACTTCGTCAAGACGCTCCCCTCCTCGCTCCTATTATAATTGGCACCTGGTTGCGATTTTCCTCATTTCTGGTATACTGCAAAAAATTTGGCAGAGATGCTATGACACAGAACACAAAACCGCAGTGGCAGCCTATCGAAAAGCTGTCTCTCATTGCCTCCATGATTGACGGCATGCTTGAGTCGACAACCAAGCAGTATGAGACGCTCCAGAAAGCCAAGCAAAAACCCTACAGCCTGGATGATGCGCTCGTGAACCGGGCCGTCAACGTCTACACCGACCAGAAAAACGACCTGTGGGTGTATGACAAACAGTTGAGCCGCTGGAAAGCACTGAAGCTCACCTCAGCGCAGGCAGATGAGGTAGAGCGGCTGCGCGTCCAGATGAAAAAGCTATGTGCAATAAATACCATGATCCTCTCCCTGGCTCAGGAGTTACAAGAGATCACGATTGAACGGCTGCTTGAGAAGGATGACGCCGAAGTCGGAGTAGAATATCTGCTGGGGACGCTGGGAAAACCCAAGCAAAAACCCGCGCAAACGAGGCCAACAGTTACACATAACAACACCAGCGGCAGCGCCGCACAGAGACTGCAACCGGCCAAGAACGGTCTCTGCGCCTGTACTGACAATAACACTTGCGAAAACTGCCGTTTCTGCCAAAAACACCATACGCCTGCCGGACGAAAAGCGTTGTGCGCAACGATTGTCAACTTTCTGCTGTTTACCCCGATCTATCAACATCTGGTCTCACAAACGCTCCCAACCGTCTTTCCCAACCGCGTTGTCTATGAGGACGAAAAAGATTTGTGCTCGATGCTGCTTGAAGCGGTGACCTTTGAGGAAGAGTACGAAGGCGAGACTCCCCTCGCATATTTTCTCAGCCATGCTCCCCTTGACGAAGGCCAGAAACGGCTCTATACAGCGTGGCAGACACACAACCGCTACGGCTTCTATCGTGTGCAAAAGATCATCCCGGAAAAAGAAGTGCATCTCACCGATCTTGCCGGAAAAACCAGCTACAAAGTGTATGAAACACGAGGTACGCTTACCATCAAAGAAGGAACGGTTGTGATCGGGCGGCTGGTGCCGTTTTTAGACGGCTGGATGTTTTATACCGAGTCCATTGTGTCGTTTGCAAATGCCTCAAAAGCGTGGACGGCGCAATCAGCGGATACTCCTATCCCCCAGCTTGTCTTTGTGAAGCGGTATCGTCAGGATCAGGAACTCCGGCATACTAATTAAGAGGGGGTAGAAACGGGAAGACAGATTGCTCTTCATCTACGGGTAAAACCCAACAGGGAAAACCGGCCACGAGATACAAGCAGACAGGAGCATTGCAGTGTAACCCGGCTTTCGTAAGAGACCATGATAATAAAGGTAAAAAACGATTATCTTGAGCGGATTACCTTGGTAACCAAGAAAAAGCGCCCGCAATATGTTATCAAAGGAACCATGATTTCTGTTGCGCACCTCTTTGAACTCCTAGCCGGAGGATGTGCTATACAGGCGCTTTTGCAGGAGTATCCGCAATTGACACAGGAAGATATGCAAGCATGTTTTGCCTACGCGCAAGACCTTATCGAGTCGGAGGAGTATCCATGCGATATTCCCTTTTGAGGCATAAAGAAATAACCGCACGATGGAAAGCTATGATCAGGAAAAATTAGACACAGTAGTCCTTGCTTTGCTGTATCTCACCCTGCATGACGGGAACCGTTGCTGGAAGGGGTTTGACTGGAACGTGCTCAATCGCCTCTACGAGCAGGGGTGGATACATGATCCGAGGAATAAGGCCAAGTCGGTCGTGTTTACTGAGGAAGGACTCAAACAATCAGCCGAGTTGTTTCTGCGCTTTTTTGGTGAGACAAAAGAGCCGCGTACTGAGCCATCGTAGACCTTTCCTGTTTCCCGATTTCCTTATGAAAGGGTACCAGCGAGATTTGTCCGTAAATATGGGGCAGTATCAGCGCTGCTGTCACCGGACACCGCCTCATTGCATTTTCAAGCAGGCAAGCGGCAATTTGATATAATGCAGCAAGAATGCATAAGCACGCACTAACACTGACAACGGTTCAGGTTTTGCTCTTGAAAGCAACTTTGACAGCAGATATACAACGGCTTGAGCAAGGCGTAGCCAAGATCAGGCAGGAACAGGACAATCACGACCCGATTGAAGCGGGCAATGCTGCGGGCTTCTATGAGTTAGTGGTAGACGACGTAAAGGCGCTGCTTGCGGCTATAGAGGCGCAAACAAAGAGCGTCAGCCGGAGCTTGAGAACGTAGCATAATGATTGCAGACAAGCAGGCAGTGATGATATAATCGCTTAAACTTATGGCAGACAATGACGAGAAAATCATAAAAGCTCTTGAGGCTCTACAGGCTGGACAAACAAGGCTCGAAAAAACCATGAATAGAAAGCTCAATAGTATAAAAAAAGACATTGAGCTTGTCCTGAAATATCACGATGAAATGTATATCCGGCAGGAGAAACGAATTGAGCGGCTAGAAGAGCATACAGGATTTACCCCTGATAAAAACTAACCAGCCCACGACCACGCTATGATGTTTGACCACCTTGAAACAACCCAAAAACAACTCGTAACCCAGGTGAAAGCAGCGTGCAAGGCACTCAAGTTTATACGCTCAGTTACCGCAGAGGATACATTACCACGCCGACCAGACGGCAGCACAAACCCGCGATATACACAGTGGTGTCAGCAAATGAGCATCCTCAACACCGCCCGCGTTGATATACAAATGGCCGGTGAATACCTGCATGATGAACTCAATTCTGAGAACGACGAGAAGTGTATAGCCTGGAAGCGGCTTGAACAGAAGAAGAAAAAGAAATCCCCCACAGAAGTGATATAATCACCTTCTCACATGAACAAGTGTCAGCATCTCAGACGGCAAGGCGATAACTATGGCATATCCTGTCAAACATGTGGAGAGGCATTAGAAGGCTATGGCTACGGCGGCTTCTTTGGCAGCAATCTTAAAGGCAATGAGCACTGTATCCATGTGTGGCTGAAGACCAGCGCGGAGCAGGAAGAATGTCTATACTGTCATGTCATGCGTGAACGGGAAAAGAAAGCGAATTAACCCCCTTTTCAACGGACTGAAAACCCACCGCGAAAAATCCGGAGATCGTCACATTTCCCCTATCCCCTATAACCAGCATTCTCTTACCCTTCTCTGACCCCCGGTAAACCTCTTCTTTTCTATACTGTACTGATCTAGAGCAAGCAAATGGCTACGCTTTGTCAACGGCGATAAAGTAGCGACGTTTGTTTTCTTTTGCTCTTTGACAAACTTGTTGCAGTTTTGTGCGAACGCACAGAAAGGAGTGTTACCAACGGACTCACTTGATTGGAGCAGGACGTTTGCCATCCTCAGTATCAGCAGGCTCACCCTGCATGCATCAGGCATTCCCTATGACCTGGTCGCAGACCTGAGTGATGAGGATATGCAAGCAATCGCTGACAAGGCATGTGAGCTTGTCGTCAGCGAACCCATCGAGAAGGTTGTTGAATTTGTAGCGCGGCTGTACCTTGCCGAGAAAGGAGCAAGCCTTTGACCGATTGGCACCAGACCTTTGTTGTTGCCGTGGTCACACGCGGCGATCTCACCGAAGTGGGGCTATCCCCACAACAGATTGACAGTCTCACAGGCACGGAGATGCAGCAGATCGCGCAGATTATGGCAGATTTGTATTGCGAGAACGGGTACTGGCAAGACCTTGAGGAAGCCGTGCGTCGGCTTTTGTCTCAGAGACATCAGGACAACAGGACGACAGGAGGAAATAATGGATGAACTACTGACCAGTGAAGAACAGTATCGGAGTATCACCAAACGCTTACCCCGCTTAAACAGCGAGCAGGAAGATGAAACGGTGCAGCGGGCACGAACCGGCGATCCGGCTGCCCGGGAGGCGCTGATTATCAGTTGCCTCAACTATGTCGGGGCAGTCGCGCATCGGTACAAGCGCTACCTTCGGCATGATGAATACCTCGATCTGGTCGGGGTTGGCAACCTTGCGGTTGTGGAAAATCTTGACCGGGCATTGGCAACCGGTAATCCTTCCGGCTACCTGCGGAGCACCGCAAAGTATGTGATGATCAACTACTGTTGCACCCGGGCGAGCCTGATCGTGCGCCAAACCTACCACGAACCAATTCCCACGACAAGCCTGGATACGCCGGTGTTCTATAACACCTTGGCTGATACGAAAGAGCCTGTTGCGGTCGCACAGCAGCCTGATTACTCCTTTCTGTATGAGGCGGTTGAGCAGTTACCCCAACACGTTCAGGACGTGCTGATCAAGCACTATGGATTGTATGGTACGCAGCCTGAGTCGCTCTACCAGTTGAGTCTGAGGATGTCTAAAAGCGTCAAGGGGAGTGTTGCCTATCTGATTGTCTACCGCGCACTCAAGCGTTTGCGTAAGCTCCTCGCCCAACAGGAGGAACAAACCATCTTACATGCACAACACACATAAGAAAGCAAGCACTCTGTCCTCATGTTTGCGACTACAGAACAGAGCACTTGCAATCACAGCGGGAATAACCGCATGAAGGTATGATACCACGTGTGGCAATCCCCTATCAGTTACAGACGTTACGCCATCAGCACTGCATGAGACAGAAGCGGCTCAACCAGAAGCGGTTGCAGCTTGATGCGTTTCTTGCTCATGCATAACACTGCAACACCTGTCATTCCCTGGCCTGGCTGTAGGCTCTTGTCGCGCGATGCGACACTCAGTTTACAGCCGACCAATTTTCTTATCAGCACTCCCCCAATAAACACGGAACTTGACAGACGAGTCATTGAGTTGGATAGTGGAGGTATGGGGGGTTTTAGGCAAACATGGGTGAAAATATTAATCGTTGTAATCTTGGTTCTAGTTGTAGGCAGTACAGCAGTGTATTTGTTAGGAACACGCCAAAACCAACCCAACGCTATTACAGGCACCCGATACTCGTCAACAATTGTTCAACCTTCTCTTACTTCCCTTCCAACAAGCGTAGGACAAACTAATGTAATTCCTGGCTGGACAATATACCATAGTAAACAAGGTTTATATAGTATTAATGTTCCCAAGGCATGGATTGTGAGACAATACAAGCAATTTAATGTTAATCCAGAAGATACCACGGAAGAGAAAGAGACAGGTATGGATATCTTTCCCGAAGATTATTTTGGAATTCCTCCTGAACAAATATCTATCACGCTTCATCAAAATGGAGACTCTGAACTAGAGGTTCTTATGGAACATGATAAAGAATATGATAAGCATCCGAATTATTGGTTTCTCAAACGAGAAATTTATTATACAAATATTGCAATGCACCAAGCCAAAGTAGAGTTATTAGTGTGGGAATCAGAGCCTCCAAAGGACTTTGTAGGAGAATGGTACGACAAATCAGAGAAATACGTGTATATAAATCTTGATGAGGGCAGAGTTCTTTTGTTGCATGCTCGTTGGGAAAATGCAAAACCAGAATACGAAAAGCTGTTTGACCAGGTCATTTATTCCCTAAAATTAGATGCGTGATAATCAATCGACAATAATAAGCAATCTACCAAGCGAACTGCTACTCTATAAAAATAAAAATCCCACAAATCCAAGTCTGCTACTATATGAAATAAATGGGCGTTTTGGGAGTAATTCCAAAACACCCATATTTTTGTTTCTATAATCACTCACACTAGTTATGCAGTAGGTAGTGTCCCATGTTGTGTGTAAAGCGGAGCTTGTTAGCCTAGAACTGGCACGTTGTTGTCAGTCGTAGTACCAGGAGGATACCAATGGCTCACCAAGAGAACCAACGATACACACATGATGAACAGAAGTCAGGAGAAGCACATCTCCCAGGACTTTTTACGGCCTGCACACTGCTAGACATACTCCCCCACCGTGGACGACCATTGTTTCTGGTAACCCTACATTATCCAACTCTGCAATCTGATACCGGCTAAAAAAATCTGGCTTCAGAAAGCTATTGTGAGTGGGACAACAGTTGATATCAGAACCTGCTCCTGCTCCTCCGAGGAGTCCGAGCATCTGCCCAATGAACGTTAATTTGAAAGGCTCGGTCACCGTAGTCCCTGTAGCCTGGAGGGGTAGGAAATTGTAGAAGACATCGCTGTTGTTAGCACCAGCAAATGCCAGGATGCCACCACCTGCATGGTAGAATTTCTTGATCTCGTCGGCTTGTTTATTAATCGCCTTGCTATCAGGAGTAATCAGGAAATCATCATTATTATCGCAGCCACCACAGGTAACATCTGAGGCCACAATAATTGCACTAAACAGTGGCTTGCCTTTTGAGTCCACAAGCTTCACTGATTTGTTAAACTCTGTCCGGGGGTCTTTCCTTATCAACGTAGGCGCAGCAGTATCACCAAACGCCTTCTGGATAGCTGTCTCTACTTCGTGACCATGATCCAGAACCAGCAGAGGCAAATTTATGAATGGGCCGCTCCTTACAAAGTTAACTGCGACCTGAAAATAGTGGCATTGATTGTCTACGTATGAAAAAGCGTCGTGTGTGTCTGCCAAGGTGCAATGAAAGTCAGCGTCGTGACCCGTTATCCAAAGATTGCGCCCGAAGAAATCAGGCGATGTGCAATTTGGAACCACAAAAGGGTTCGACAACCCCTTCAAGAGCCCACTAGGCAGAACTTCGTGACCACAGAGTACCCTGCCTACCATTGAAACATATGTACCTTCGGTATCAGATACCTTGTTGAGAAAAGCAAAATGTACGTGCGGGGCTGTTGTATGATCCCCACAAGCTGGGTTAACATTCAGGGTTGGATAACCAATGTTCGTGTTCACACTCACTTGTTGCCCCGACTTCACCTGAATATTTTCCATATGAAGGTATATGGCCCACCAACCATGATGGTAATCAATCAACACCCTGCGGCACGTTTGCTCTGCGGCTAAAACTGTACCATTTGCTAGCGCAATAGCGGGTATGAGAGACGTAGGCGTTATTGCCGTATCTTGGTGTTGCTCTGGCTCCAGTACCACGTCTAAAGAGGCATCGGATCGAGCAGGGTTGTCAAGTGTGTACTTGGTCTTCGTAGTATCATCTGTAATTTGCGAGAAATTGTCACCATGCAAAATGGGATTGTTGCCGAGGAATACCGACGTGTAATTGCGAAATGGTAAACCCCATCTGGGTTCTGACCTTGGTAGTGTTTTCGATGATGCAGCTTGTGCATGCGAATGCACGATGTTTCCTGACAAGGGGATAGTAATGGCACTAGCCAGCAATATTAATGTAACCAGTGTAGGAACAAGTTTTAACCTAATGGGCGCTTTCATAGATGTTTCTCCTAACTACGTGAACTACACAACAATAAAATCAAAAACGCTTAAGAAAGGGTGGACGCTTACGAAGGAAAATCCTCGTTGCGGATTAAAAACTGGACCTTTTTCTATTTAAACCTGAAGCGGTTACGAGCGGATTGAGAAGCGGTAAAGATACAACTATGAATTTAGTAATTCAGTTGAGATTTCATAACTTTTTACACAAGAATGAAGCAAGCAGTAAATAACCACTATGGAAAGCGGGCAGTGTAGACACAACAGAGGAGGTATAGTGGCAGTGCCACATCTGATAAATCCCCACCTTTTTTCATCACTTCCACACTTCGTGTACAACGTACACTGCTCCCTCAACTGCCGATCACCCCCTGTGTTCTTTTTCGCTTTCCTGCCAAGGTTTGTTTGAATGGCTCAGATCGATGCACCACCAATTGTGCTATAACCTTTTACTACCGCTATTTTAGCTGTGTCCCGTTGAAACACCATGCATTTGTTTTTGTGTGAGAAGAGAGCTTGTTATGCAGTGTTACCAGATTTGCTTGAATTCGTCTCCTTGTATGTAACCTCCTATGCATTCAGATGGGTGTTTACTTGGGAAGAAGAGAGGCAAGCAATGAATTCAGGACCGTTCCAACCTCCACCGCGTAAACGTCAAGGACGAATAAATCGGGTTCAACAGCGTATTAATCAGCGACAACAACAGGCTCGTCCTTCACAAGGCAGCTACCCCCCTCCATTGCCACCTTACTATCAGCAGCCGCAATATCCTGCTCCACCACCCCCGATGCAACCGGGTCAATTTGGATCGCCACCGTATCAACCACCCCCATTGCTTCCACACCAGCGATTAGGAGCATGGTTTGGGAGGCAGAGTCGTAACGTAAAGATCACCATTGGATGCGGAACACTGATTGCCATTTTGGTCCTTTGCTCTTGTCTTGCATCAGCAGGCACGTTCCCGTCCCTATCCAACGGCGCGAACCAGGTCACTGTGACGCCAACAGATACGCCAACCGTCCAAAGCGCTGTCAACTTTACCTCAACAGCGACATTGGCTCCAACACTGGTACCTACAGCCACCCCAACACCGAAACCGGCACCCAAACCGACACCAACGCCTAAGCCTTCCTGCAATGCTGTCAATGGTAATCCGTGGTGCTACAACTTTGTGCCAGGCAACCTCATTTACAACCCACATGATGGCTTCTGCTCGTACTTTGCCTGTATTGGCAATTTCTGGAATGGGCATGGGTATGTCGTGGAGTGTAACGATGGCGACTATAGTAAGTCAGGAGGTATAAGAGGTGCCTGTTCATATCATCACGGAGTATGGAGGGCGCTCTATTCACACTGAAAGAGCTAGCAGACTTGAATGTAGGGGAGACATGATTGATATGAAGATCGTTATAAGTATGCTCTTGGTTTTATCTATCGCTACAGTTTTGCTTCTTTCTGCCTGTGGCGAAAGCGGTCAAAGTGTATCTTCACCTACAGCAGCAACCACTACACAGATAGTGCCTACATCCAAGCCGAATCCAACGCCCACTTCAACACCTACGCCCACGGCAACGGCTGTAAAGAATGCAGGTCCGGCAGTGCTTGGCGGAACAGTAGATGCGTTCATTGCAAAGTTCGGTCCACCAAACGACCATAGTAGTGCGGGATTGCCTCATTTTAATCGGTGCGGTAATTCCAATATCGACCAGCTTATCCTTCTTCAAGACTCGTATGGAGGCACTTCTGCCCACATCATAGCAGTCACCGTCCAGGCTTGCACCTCAACATCATGGACTATGAGCTTGGCAACGGCGATGTGTTCATCGTTTTACCCTGCTGACGCAGTGTATAAGCGTACAGTTCAAGTTGGTGATACCAGTATAGACAAGATATACTTCAGCGCAACGCTTGCCCACAAGTTTACTCCTGACAACTTTACAGATGCCAACAGTAACCCGGTTCAGCCAGGATTGTTTGACGTAAATTATCTCTATGCGAGCAATACTGATACATCACACATCGATAGCTGCGACATTGACCTGGGCACACAGCAGACCCAGTAACAGCGATGGATGTATACAGCAAAACTGCAACCGAGCGAAGCTACTAGGCGTGTTTTGACCCATCAGGCATAGTAGCGCCTTTAAGCACCATCCCTTTTCCCAAGAAGCAGTCAAAACGATCAAAAGCGCCTACAGCAGGCCACCCCGACCACTAGCAAAACGGAAATCCATCTAACGCGCATGACGCGCTCACCCGCTGCTCCAACGCTCCCACCTCTCTCCTATCTGCGAAGCCACGGAACGACACGCGTGCTGTTCCCTGACTTCCAAGGGGCGCTTAACA
>WNEZ01001947.1_pt1 | contig 17517 bp, 21 predicted proteins | sample 5400521 | NCBI WGS metagenome assembly WNEZ01 (sample SAMN13153339, study PRJNA577476) | soil metagenome | isolation source: 120 cm saprolite under Douglas fir tree site 2 hole 1 replicate 1 | place: USA:California | collected 2015-04-18
CGATGACCGCGCGTTCATTGAACAGGTGGTGACGGGGATCGCGCCGTACCATGGCCGGGTCACCATCGCGGGCGAAAAGCTGGCTGGACAATCCATCCCCCCGGGAACGGTTCTTCCCCAATTGCTCCACGGAGGGCCCGGCCGCGCCGGAGGTGGCGAAGAATTGGGCGGGATGCGTGGCCTGAGCCTCTACTTGCAGCGGGTCGCGCTCCAGGGACATCGGCCGATCGTCGAGCAGCTCTCGGGGACCCGAAGAGAATCGGGCGTCTGATCTCTCAGATTCCCGCGTCGGATCGCCGTCCGCCATCCAGCGGCGGTCCTGCGTCCAGCACCTCGACCTCGGTTGCCACCCTCTGGTTCCCCTGCCAGACAAAAGACGCGCGCACATCCGCTCCCTGCTTGAAATCGGTGAGTCGGGCCCGTTTCCCGTTGTAGGTAATCTGCGTGTTGTCACTCGCCTTCAACCAATACTCGAATCCGCTTCCATCGCGGATGATCAGCGTATCCGGCTCGACCTTCTCCAGCTTGCCGGCCACCCCGGCCTCGCCGGCGTTCGCGGTCGACTGACCTCCGTCCAGCGCGGCGGAATCGCTGCTTTCCCAGGGGGCGAGGGCCTTCGCCGCGTTCCCGAGCTCTTGAGCCACCTGCGCTCGGGCGAGTTGCAGCACCTGCTCGCCATGGCGCTGAGCATCGCGCTGGATCGCCTGGACCTCGGTCGAGGCGTCGAGCTCTGGGGGTGCCTCGACCGCGGGCTCGATCGGCTTTTGGCACGACGCCAGCGCAAGCCCGAGCAGGAAAAACCCAGGCCAGTTGGAAATCTTGCCCGCAGTCGACAGCACTCAACCAAGGTGCGTTCGGGTTCGCGGCGCGGCAGAAGCCGTGGCCCCGTCCGCCCGCTTGCTCAATTGTCGGGAGCGCCCTGGTTGATCCAGGCTTCCAATTTGCTGAACTCGCACGGGGCAATCACGCTCAGAGAATTCGGAAGCAGCGGCATGCGGTCAAAACACTTCGTCGCGGCATCGGACGTCTTGCGCCAGATCATGCTGTTCATCGGATCGTTGGGCTTGACCCTGACCACGTTCGGGAATGCGGCATTGCAGTCTGGAGATGTCGGCTGATTGACCAGCCTGGCGACCGTTCCCGGGGCGGCGAGGCTCAGGCCAGCCTGGGGATTGACGGGAGAGTGACATCCTCCGCTCGCGCAGCGAGCCGTGAAGCTTGGTTGAACGTCCCGACTGAAGAGGACCATCGTGGTGTCACAGGCTCCGCCATCGCTCGTCGAGACGGCCTGGTCGGCGGGCACGCAGACTCCTATCGCTCCGCGCGCCACGCAAACAAAGGGCGAGGGACAGTCGATCGCCCGCTCGCAGCTGCGCTGGGCGTAGTCCAGGTCCGAGACCGTGCAAGCAGAACCCAGGACGAGCAGGATCACCGCCGGTCGAGCGAAGGCGCGGACAACGAGAGGATGGGAGATCATCATTGCCCGCATCTAGAAATGAAAGGTGAGGCTCGCCTTCTCAGCGTCCGGTCGCGGAAGAAGCTCGAGCACGAGCGCATAGACCAGCGTCACTCCCGCCAGCGCATACAGCACGTTGGCCGTCGCCGCCGATTGGCGGGCGTCTTCGATCGTCCTCGCTGACTCGCCGGCGGACGAAAGCGTTTTCGCTCGCTCCTGCTGGCCATGAGCGATGAAGCTGAAGACCAGGCCGCCTGCCCCCAGCGCTCCGGCGCCGAGAAATGCATATCGATGATAGTTCGAGGCTTCACGCTCCTTGGGTTTTTCGGCGATGACCTTGGCCTTCTCCGCGCTGGCGGGAGGAGAGCTCTTGGACCGATCGCCGCTGACCCGAGGGGCGCTTTTGGTTTTGTCCGGGCCGCTCGGCGACGAGTCGGACGCCTCACCCGCCCAGACGGGAGGGGGACCGAGTAGGAGAACGAGGATGCTGAGCTGGGCCACGACTGCGGTGACACTGCGCAACCTGCGAGTCAATTGAACCTCCGCGGCGCCATCTGAAGGCGTTGAGGACGGTTATACCGCGGTGACGCGTTGACAGGGAGACGTGCTGCCGATATCCCGAACTTTGACATTCGATGAGGTAGACACTTCGTGAAGCTGCCCGTTGTCGTCAACGGCGAAAAACGCGAAATCGACCCAGGTACGACCGTCCGCGACCTATTGGAAGCGATGCAGATCGGCGCAGGGCCGATCGCCGTCGAGGTGAATTCGAAGGTGGTGCGGCGGGCGCAGCACGCTGGACACTGTTTGTTCGCCGAAGACAAGATAGAAATCGTCACCCTGGTCGGTGGTGGTTGAAACCGGAGGAACCCGTATGCAGGACAAGCCCTTTCAAATCGCCGGCCGAACGTTTGGCTCTCGCCTGATCATCGGCACCGGCAAGTATCCGAGCTTTGAGGTGATGCAGCAGTGCCACGCCGCGTCGGGGGCGGAGATCGCCACCCTGGCGGTCCGGCGGCTGGACCTCTCGGCCAAGGGTGAAGCATCGCTGATGCATTGGATTGACCGGAACCGCATCACCGTGCTGCCCAATACCGCGGGATGCTACACCGCCGAGGACGCCATCCGAACCTGCCACCTGGCCGAGGAGCTCGGGATGAGCAAGTGGGTGAAGCTGGAGGTGTTGGGGGATGAGAAGACCCTTTTCCCCGACGTGGAAGAGACGGTTCGCGCGGCCACGCGGCTGGTGAACGAGGGATTCACCGTCTTTCCGTACACCAGCGACGATCTGATTGTCGCGCGCAAGCTGCAAGATGCCGGCTGCGCGGCGATCATGCCGCTGGCGGCGCCGATTGGATCCGGGCTCGGGATCCGAAATCCGCACAACATCCGCCTGATCATCGAAGCGGCCACCGTTCCGGTCATCGTCGATGCCGGGGTGGGCACTGCCTCCGATGCCGCGATTGCGATGGAGCTCGGCTGCGACGCGGTGTTGATGAACACCGCGATCGCCGGCGCGAAGGATCCGGTGAGGATGGCAACCGCGATGAGGAAGGCGATCGAAGCGGGCCGTGATGCGTATCTGGCCGGACGCATTCCCCGCAAGGCCTATGGATCGGCTTCCAGCCCGATCGAGGGGTTGATCGCGTAGTGTCTTCCGAGCTTCCGCTTCTCATCGTCATCACCGACTGGCAAATCCCCGCGTCGAAGCTGATGGAATCGCTCGAGTCGGTACTCTCCCTCGGGCCCGAGGTCGCGCTGCAGCACCGCCACCCGGGGGCTTCCGACCGGGTGTTCTTCGAGGAGGGTGAGCGGCTGGCAAAGCTCTGCCAACGGTTGGGCAATCCGCTGTTCGTGAACGGACGGCTGGACATCGCGCTGCTGTTGGGCGCCCATCTCCACCTTCCCGCCCGCGGCATTGCTTTCGACGATGTGCGGCGACATGTCTTCCCCGGGACCTGGATCAGCGCCGCGGTGCACGATCGGCAGGAAGCGCTCGAGGCGGTCGGCGCGGATCTGGCCCTGGTCAGCCCCGTCTTCGCGCCGGGGTCGAAGCCCACCGATCCCCGCACGCCGCTCGGCCCCGAGGGCTTCGCGCGATTGGCGAAGTCAACGCCGTGCCCGGCCTTCGCGCTCGGAGGTATCGGACCGGCCAATGCCTCCGAAGTGGTAGGGGCTTCGGGATTTTCGGCCATTTCCTCGGTGCTCAAAGCCAGCAATCCAATTCTCGCCGCCAAGGCTCTGCTGTCCGCGGCGCGAAAGAGCCGTCAGCGACCCCATCCCACCTCGACATCCGACTAGCCGCGGCAGCGACCCACCAGACAAGTCCAGTATGATTCGCGGCTGTGAGCTCTTCGGCGCCAGCGTTCTCGGAGTTTCGCCCACTGTCCACGGGCGAGCTGATGGACCGCGCGGTTGGATTCTGGCGATCTCACTGGAAGCCCCTGTTTCAGCTCTACCTTGCATTCCAACTGGTCGGATATGCGCTGCTGAAGCTCCTGCTCTGGGCGATGAGGACTTGGTTTCCTCTCCTTCAGGACGGTTTGGCCCTCGGCAATGCGCTGAAAAACGACCCGACCGAAGTCGTCCGGCAGTCCGCGGTCGGGGTCGGAACGACCGTCGCTGTTTTCACGGCCTATACGTGGGTGATCTGGTTCGCCTCCATTGCCGGCGCACGGTACGTGGTGGGTGAGTGCCTGAATCAAAAGCCGTCCCCGTCCGGATCGATTCGCTACGCCTTTGCGCGCGTGGGTCCGGCAACGCGGTCGCTGATTTTGATGGTTTTCCTGAGCATCGCGATCGCCTTGCTCTTCGGGATCCTGACGACGATGGCGATCGGACTCGTCGCTTACGTGCTCGGCCGCGGAAGCGTCGGCGGTAACGCGGGAGTGCTCCTGACAGGCCTGGCTACTCTGGCCGGATTCTTCGTTTTGGGGCTCGGATTGCTCTGGTATCTGCTGCGGTTCATGCTCATTGCTCCAGTGCTGGCGGCGGAAGAGCTCGGCGCACTCGCGAGCATCCGGCGCTCGGGTCAACTGATGTCCGGGCGAATCGGACCAGGCCTGATGAACGGCGTGAAGGTGCGGGCGACCGTTCTCATCACCGCGATGATGTAGGTCGTGCTGGTGGTCACCTCCCTGGGCAGCATTCCTTCGGTATTCTTGACCCTCGCCTATGCCAGGCGCCCGGAAGGTATTTTTGCGGTCTCCAGCGCCGTCCCTGAGCTTTTCCTCATCCCCGCCGAGCTCTTTCACGTCGGCGTGCAGTCGCTCTTCGCCCCGCTTTACATCGCGCTCGCCAGTATTTTCTACCTCGACATGCGCGCGCGCCGCGAGGGTTTGGATCTGGAGCTGAAGCTGCACGTACTGGAAGAGGGAGCGGCGAGGTGACCTCCGCGGTTGTCGCTCTGCTCTTTGCTTCGGCGTTGGATCCCTGCCCGCTGATGGAGAATCGGTTGGACGGGATCCAGAAGGCCGCAAAGGCATCCCCGGAGCGGCTCGAACAACTTCATGCGCAGCTCGAATCGGACCTGGGGCGGCCGCTGCTTCTTAAGTCCGAGCGCTCGCTTGACCCGGTGGCTCGGGCGGGCCTGATCGAGCGCAGAGCGCAGGCGACCTGTCGGCTGCAGTCGCGGCTTTCGGATGTCTCCATCCAGCCCGGCAATCGCGACCGGCTCAAGCGGATCCTCGATCGGCCCGAGTTTGCCGGGGCGCGAACCCGAAATCCGGATTGGCTCGCCCGCTGGCTGCGGCGATTGGGGGAGTGGCTCGAGTCGCTGTTCGAAGCACGGGGCGCCCAGTCCTTCGCCGGTTTCACCCGGGCGCTGGTTCTGGGACTTGCCGTGGCTGCCGGGGCCGCCGGGTTGATCCGGGCGCTGCGCAGAGTCCGCGTTGCGCGCGAAGCCAAGCCACCGACCGCGACGGCGCAGCGTCCGACTCTGGCAGATCCACCAGTTTACCTTTCGCTGGCACAGGCAGCACTGAGCACCGATGCGAGGGAGGCGATTCGCCAGGGTCTGCTCGCTCTTCTCTCCTGGCTCGAACAGCGCCGGCTGGCGCAAACCAACCGGGCGAAGACCAACCGCGAATTGGTGAAAGAGCTTCCGTCCCGCGGCGCCAGCGCCGAGCTGTCGGAAAGCGTGGGCGCATTGCTGAATTGGTACGACCGCGCCTTCTACTCGCTCTCTGCGGTTCCATCCCGGGAAGCGCGCGAGTTCATCGATCGAATCTCCGCGCTTCAATCCGTTCACGCCGGGGGACCGCCGTGAGCGGTCCGAGAGGGGTCTGGATCTACGCGGGTCTGCTCGCGGTCGCCCTCGCGGTGGCGGTCGCCGCGAGTCAGAAGGCCCATCCGACCTCAATGTCCGCCTCGGTTCGCAACCCCGGGCCGGCGGGGATTCGGGCGCTCTATCTCTACCTCGACGAAAGCGGCTTCGACGTGCGGCAGTCGTCCGTCTTCCCGAAGCCAATTCCGGAACAGATCAAGACCTTGGTGGTCTCCCAGCCCCGACTTCGCCGTTTCACCGATGAGGAGCTGGCGGAAGCGCGGCTTTTCCTCGAGCGCGGAGGAATCATCGTCTATCTCGCCTCCAACCCCCTGGGCGCCCAGGTCGAGCTGGATCGATGGCTGGGTCTGCGAGAGGGCGAGTGGATGCAGGGCGAGTCATTTCCGGTCGGAGCGGCAAAGGCTGAAAAATCGGAAGCGGCGGTCGATTGGTGGGCTTCTGGGACCTCGGGAGGTCCTCGTCACCTGAGCGTCGCCAGCGCCCGCGGGATAGAGGTCGAGAACACCGATGCGCTGCCGATCGCCGGGAGCCGATCCACCGCTTTCGGATGGTGGCAATCAGCAAACGACGGAGAGATCTGGATCTTCGCCGGCGCGGACTTCTCCCAGAACAGCCGGATCGAGGAGGCGGACAACATCGAGGTGTGGGAGGCAATCGCCGCCCGGGGCCCGATCCTATTCGACGAATCGCACCACCGCCTCGCGCCGGAGGCTCCGGACGCGGCGAAGCGGGCGCTGTGGATCATCGCTGCCCAATTTGTCGCCTGCGCCTCGTTCTTTGCGTACTCGCGGGGCAGCCGGTTGGGCCCCCCGCGACCGGAGATCATCGAGCGGCATCGCAGCAGCCGCGAGTATCTGGAGTCCATCGCCTGGTTGACCCGCCGGTCGCGGGTAGAAAAGGAGCTGCTGCGCGAGGCGATGACCCGGCTGCGGGTCGCGATGCAGGACCGGTTGGGCATCGCCGTCTCGCTGCCCGAGGACGAGGCCGCCCACGCTCTTCAGGGCGCCAGCGGCATTCGGGCGGAACGGATGCTCGAGATTTGCCAACGGGTCCGCCGCGCGCTCGAGGCCAAGGCCCTCCCCTCGTTCCAGTTCGCTCAATTGGCGCGGGAGCTCGCTCAGCTCGAGCGCGTCATCGCCGGGCATTGAGGTCTTGACGCCGCTGGAGAGCGCGCCCAACGTGGGCCCGGATCTCCAGGACGCGCAAGTCCCAGCTGTCGGCGTACATCTTTTGCGCCCGGTCGCGCCGCGGACCTGGGCCTTCGCGGAGGCACTCGTCCACCCTTCGGACGAACTCCTCCGGCGTGCGGGCGATTTTGCAGAGCCCGATCTTCCTCACCTCCGGCAGGTCCGAAGCAACGCAAGGCAGCCCGGCGGCAAGGTACTCGCGGACCTTCAGCGGATTGGCGCTCAGAGTCAGCTCGTTCAATTTGAAAGGCATGATCGCCACGTCGAAGCCGCGGGAGTATCGGGGCAGGTCAACGTATTTCTTGCGACCGAGCAGATGGATGTTCGGCAGGCTTTTCAGTCGCGCGACATTCACGTCGGGCGCGACCTTCCCGAGCAGTACCACCGAGCCTTCGGGGTGGGCGCGAGCGCACGCCTCGAAAGCCCCCTGGTCCACCCACTCGGCGAGCAAGCCAAAGAATCCGATCACCGGCCGCGGAAGCCGCGCCAGATCCTCCGGCACGTCCGTCATCGGATCGCACGCCTGGACGAAGTGATGAAAGTCCACCCCGTGGCGAACGAGCACGGTGTGGGGATTGATTCGCGCCTTGCTCGAACGGAGGGGTTCGGCGGAAGTGATCACCAGATCCGCCTTGCGCAAAAGCTGAAGCTCGAGCTCCGAGATGTGCTTTCGATTGGTGTCCGCGAACGCGGAGAACTCGTCGACGCAGTGGTAGATCACCAGCTCCTCACCGAGCGTTCCGGATACCGGCGCGGACGCCGGCAGGAAGGACCACGACAGCGGCCGGCTGAAACCCAGCCTTCGCATCGCGCGCCGGATCTGGTGGCGGAGCAACGTCCTGTTCGCCGCCCGCACCGCCTTGGACCCGTACCAGGGCAGGGCCAACGGGGTCATCACCGAGAGGTTCGGCTCCACCTGCCGCACCCCGGTGGCGAACAGGGAGAGCTTGCGCCAGGCACGGCGAAAGTCGTGCACGTTTGCCCTCGGCGCGCGGTTGCCGATGCTGTTCACCCAGAGGATGCGGTTGTCCCGCGCGAGATTGCGCATGATGTGAGTCTTGGAGAGTGGGTCACCGTCCCAATCGTTGCTGAAAACGACGATGTCGCGACCAAAGAGCCCTTCGCTGGCCAACCCCATCGCTGGCTCTCGTTCGGGCGCGGCCTGGATCGTCTGGGTCAACATGACCTGTCTCGTCACGAAGGTGCGCTTCGGGCGCCCGGGGAAACAACTTTCAACGCCGGCCCGCTCGAGCTCCGGGTTGTTCGCTTGCGCGGCAATTCCCGCGCCGGCACTCCAGCCACGACCGTCCCCGGTCGGACGTCCCTGAGAACCACTGCGTTTGCACCGACGGACGCGAAGTCGCCGATGGCGATCGGCCCGAGGATCTTCGCCCCCGCGCCGATTCGAACGTAGTTGCCGATTTTCGGCGCGCCCTGCATTTCGGACCTTCCACCGATGGTCACCTGCTGCGAAATCAGACAGTGCTCACCGATCTGCGCCTGAGGATGAATCACCACGCCCAGGCCGCCGTAGCCGAGCTGCGTTCCCTCGCCGATCTCGACTTCCAGCGGCAAGACCGAGCTGTGCATGTAGAAGATGAGCTTCTGCAGCACCCGTGGCAGGAACGGGACGCCTCGGCGGCGAAGCTTCTTCGCCACTCGGTGCAGCGCGAGTGCGTCCAAGGTCATGCAGTTTCCCCTTCAGCGGCGAAAGGTAGGGACCCTGTTTTGCCGAGGGAAGGCCCGGGAGCGGTTCTGTTGTCCAAAAGCCTCCACTGGGCCTCCGAGGCGAATCGCTGCGGGCGGTTGCCCCTCACCGGATGCCCCAGGCCGAGCATTCTGAACACATCGTCGACGCAGCAGCTGGTCAGGGCGGGCGAGTACCGGCCGAACAGTCCGGTGCTGAAGCTCTCCCAAAGCACCTTCCGCTTCAGGGTGAATGGATTTTCCCCCAGCCGATTGGGGAAGTCCTCGGTCGTGACCGCGGACTGAAAGCCCATCCGGGACAACCGATGGACGAGCTGCTCCGAGTACCAGCCATTGCAGTAGGAGAAGTGCCGCACCGGCGCGCCGGTTTCGCGCTCGATCAATTCCTTCGAGCCGCGGATCTCGTGGTCGATTCGGCTCGGGCCCTCCAGCGTCAAAACCACATGCTCGAGCGTGTGAGCGCCGAGCTCGTAACCCGCGGCGGAGAGGCACCGCGCTTCTTCCCAACTCATCAGCTCACCCCAGGCTGGCTCCGGCGCCTCCCCCAGCCTAGCCGCGAGCAACTCGATCGCGAACCTCAAAGCATCCGAGGGAACCTCGCCGATGTAGTCGTCGAGCGCGGCGGGGACCGCTTTGCCCTGACCCATCGCCGCCAGCATCAAGGTCGCCGTCTCCGGCGGAAGGTCATCGATTTTCAGCTGAAAACGAGCGCGCTTGGCAACGCCGAACAAATGGTACAAGCGATCGTGATCCAGCCTCCGCGGGGTGCCGATCAAGGCCGCGGGAAGATAGAACGTCGCCGGAATGCCCTTCGACCGCAGAAATGGAAATGCGTACCGGTACACATCCCGGTAGCCGTCGTCAAAGGTCACGACACAGAGGTCCTTCTTGGAGACGCGCTGCCGGGTCAACACTTCGACGGCCTGGCCGATCGGCGCAAATTCGTAGCCCGCTCGCGCCACCGACTCGAGCTGACGCTGGAAGGTCTGGATCGAGATGACCCCCCCCGGAATCGATTGCCCGGCCTCCCGTTCGAAGTCCGGCACCACGCGGTGGTACCCGAGAATCAGTAGGCGGCGGCCTCCGCAGGCAATCCGGCGAGCCGCGGCAAACCCCCGTCGAAGCCCGGAGTAATGCACCGCCGCCGCCGCTGCGTGCTTGACCGCCGTTCGGGTCCGATGGGTGGGCTGCATGTGACCTGCTCGGAATCGTCCATCGCCGCAACCACTTGTGCGGCGCGGTCCCGAATCTGTGCAGTCGCCCCATCGGCCGCAAATCGCCGCGCTCTTTTCTCGCTTTGTCTCGCCAAATCGCGCACTTCCGGATATCTCGCGGCAGGACTATCCTTCAGGCGGTAGGGGCTCCTGATCCCTTTGGGTGGGCAATGCCGAGCGATTGCAAAATCCTGATTGTGGAGAACGACGACTCTCTGCGAGAAGGCGCCGCCGAATTGCTCGAGGAGAATGGATACGACGTTGACTCCGCCGAGGACGGCCTGGCAGGTCTGAATCTGTTGAAGAAGATGGAGGGAGGGAAGCTTCCCGACCTCATCCTTCTCGATCTCTGGATGCCGCGGATGGACGGTTGGCAGTTCAAAGCGGAGATCAAGAAAGTCCCGGCGTTTGCAAAAATACCGATCGTGGTCTTCACCGCGGACCGTTTGAGCGAGGACGTCCTGTCGATCGGAGCGGATGACTACATCGTCAAGCCTCCCGACGTGGAAGCACTGCTCACCACCGTCGAATATTTTTGCCACCGGACCCCGCCACGCGCGGCGGCGCCTTAATTTTGGGCGCTGTTGGGGGAAGCCGAGGGACTCGCGTTGTCAGCTGTCACCTGATCGGGACGCCTGACAACGTGTTTGAAGGCATCACCGTGTCCAAGGGCTTTGTGGATTACTGGAATCGCGACCCAGACGTGCCTGGGGTCGACGCCAATCGAACGATCTTCCACGTACTTCGGTAGCTCACCCCCTCGACCAAAAAGGCCCATGTTGTTGAGCACCCACGAACGTGCCCAGCACGCTGAGCACTCTGGTGGGCGCGCTCGGGTCGATCCCGACGCTGTCGCTTTCCGTCTTTACTTCGCCCGCGAAAGCTGCGCGGATCGCCCGCCGAAATCGGTCCGCGATGGCTCTAACCCCGTTTGCTGTAGAGGTAAATGACGTCAGCAAGCGCTACGGCAAACGCTGGGCCCTTGCCCGGCTTTCTTTTGCGCTGCAACAAGGCGGATCTCTTCTTTTGACCGGGTCGAACGGATCCGGAAAGACGACGCTTCTTCGCACGATCGCGACCGCCATTCGACCCACCGCCGGAAGCATCCGGGTGCTCGGCCTGGATGGTCGCGCCGATCGCCACGAGGTTCGCCAAAAGGTGGCGCTGCTCTCTCACACCAGCTTCCTCTACGAGGACCTGACCGCGGAACAGAATCTGCGGTTGCTCGGGCGCCTGATCGCCCCGGATGTCGCGGATTCTCCGCTTTCAAGGATTCCGTTGCTGCTGCAGCAAGTCGGCCTCGCGCATCGGTCCGAGCACCCGGTCCGGCAGTTTTCCGCCGGCATGCGCAAGCGGTTGGCCATCGCGCGCCTCCTGCTCAAGGCCCCTCGCGTGGCGCTGCTGGACGAACCCTTCGGCGAGCTGGATCCGGGTGGCGTGGTGGATATGGAGAGAATCATCGCGGAGCTTAAGTCCGGGGGGACGACGATCGTGCTTGCGACGCACCTGGTCGAACAGGGCCTGGCGCTTTGCGACCAGCGGCTGCACCTGGCCGATGGACGGGCCGTCGCGGCATGAGCTCGGCGCCTTTGGTCAAAGCGGTGAGAAGCGGCAACTTCGTGGCGCGGATCCTGAGGGATGCCGCGCTGATTCTGGGCAAGGACCTCCTTCTCGAGTGGCGCACCCGGACCCGCCTCAATGCGCTGATCTTCTTCTCCTTCGCCACGCTGTTGATGTTCTCCTTTGCGCTCGGTCCGGACACCAGGCTTCTCGAGCAGAATGCGGGGGGCTATTACTGGCTCGCCATCTTGTTCTCCAGCGTGCTCGCTCTAGGCGAGTCCTTCCGGGTCGAGCGAGAGAACGCCTCGCTCGACGGCCTGCGACTCGTGCCGATCGACGCCCGGTCGATCTACCTCGGAAAGGCCTTTGGCAACGCGCTGCTCCTGATGTTGCTCGGGGTGCTGCTTTTACCGGTGATGGTCGCGCTCTATGGCGTCACCCTGGTGATGGGCTTCGGCCGTCTTTTGGCGGTGCTGGTGCTTGGCGCGATGGCGATCAGTTGGCCGGGCACAGTGCACTCGGCGATCGCGAGCCATGCGCGCGCCCGGGATGTTTTGCTCCCTCTGCTGCTGTTTCCCCTCATCGTCCCCGCGCTGCTCGCGGCGGTGAAGGCCACAACGCTCGTCCTACATGGCGACCCGATGCTTCAGCTCGACTCATGGTTTGGACTTTTGATCGCATTCAACCTTATTTATTGGGGCCTGGGGCTTGCGTTGTTCCCCCAAGTGATAGAGGAGTGAGGCATGCGCAACTGGCTTAGACCGGCTCTGGCCGGGGTAGCTTTTGCGATGCTTGGCGTGGGCGCCTTTCTTGGGCTGAGCTGGGCACCGCCGGACCGCGAAATGGGGGATGTGCAGCGAATCATGTACGCGCATGTCCCCGCGGTGTGGATGGCGCTTCTCGCGGTGACCCTCAACTTCGTTAGCTCGATCGCCTACTTGTTCAAGAACACCTGGAAAATGGATGCGCTGGCGGAAGCTTCCGCCGAAGTGGGCGTACTCTTTGGGGCGGTGGGCGTGAGCCTGGGCGCCATCTGGGCGCGCCCGACCTGGGGGGTCTGGTGGACGTGGGATCCCCGGCTAACCACCGCGGCGATCATGCTGGTGTCGTACGCGGGTTACCTCGCCCTGCGTCGATTCGTCGAGGATCCCGAGCGGCGCGCGGTCTGGTCCGCCGTGGTGGCGATCATCTCCTACGTGGATGTTCCGATCATCTGGTACTCGGTCAAGTGGTGGAAGAGCCTCCATCAAGTTCAGTCCTCGAAGGAGACGGTCGACCCGCAAATGGTCTTTGCGCTGCGCTGGAATGCCTTTGCTCTCTTGGGATTCCTGATCTTCTTCATCTGGTCGCGCTACCGGATTGCGCTGCGCGAGCGGGAGCGCGAGGTCGCCTTGCCGGATGTCCTTCCTTCCGGTCAGGCGGGGCGAGTGGAGACAAGCGGAGCGGTGCGATGACGAGCGCCTGGCTGCTTGTCCTGGCCCAGCAGGCCTCGGACGTGAGCTCCCGAGTCGGCAGCGGCAGGATTCAAGGGGGCTGGGAGTATGTCTGGGCCTCTTACGCGATCACCTGGGGCGCGATCATTCTCTACACGATATTCTTGTGGCGCCGCCGTCCTGAAGCCACCACTGGACAACCTGAATGAAGACATCCGTGCGGAACCGTTTCATCGCCCTCGGGGCCTTGCTCCTGGCCGGCGGGGCTCTTGCCTTCATCGCCTTCGGAAATATCGGACAGAACCTGGTCTACTACTGGAGCCCGGCGGAGATGCTGAGCAAGGGCGAGAGCGCCTACGGGACCACCATCCGCCTCGGCGGGATGGTTCAGCGCGACAGCCTCAAATGGGATGCACAGCACACCCACCTGAGCTTCAGAGTCGCGGAGGGCCCGCAAGCCGGGGGGACCTCGGTGCTCGTATCCTCCACCGAGGTGCCGCCGCAGATGTTTCGCGAGGGAATCGGCGTGGTGGTGGAAGGGACCTACGACCGCAGCGGGGTCTTCACCTCCCACCGCTTGATGGTCAACCACTCCAATGAATACCGACCTCCGAAGCCAGGAGATAAGCACGAGGACTGGAAGAAGACCGTGAGCGAATCGGACAGCACGACCGCGAGGAAACCGTGAGCTCGAATCTCGGCTATTCCGCGGTGCTCGGCGCGCTTGCCTGCGCGATCTTCGGGGCGGTGGTGGGCATCGGAAGTGGGATCGCGCGTCGAGACTCGGGGCTACCCTGGGTGCGCCAGGCGACGGTCGGATTTTTCGGATTCATGCTGCTGGCCAACCTGATCATGGTCTACGCGCTGCTGACGCATGATTTTTCCGTCCAGTACGTGGCGCATGTGGGCAGCCGCGCGACCCCGACCGTTTACACCGTCGTCTCTCTCTGGTCGGCGCTCGAAGGCTCGATCCTCTTCTGGGGAATCATCCTCGGCAGCTACGTGCTCGCCTTCGCCCTTTCGCAAAAGGAAGAGCACAACCGCTACATGTCGCTCGCTCTGGGGACGATGCTCGGGGTGGGAGTCTTCTTTGCTTTCCTGATCGCCGGTCCGGCCAATCCGTTCGGCAAGATTTCGCCCGTTCCTCCCGACGGTCCCGGCCCCAATCCTTTGCTCCAGAACCATATCCTCATGGTCGTGCACCCGCCGATGCTCTACCTGGGCTACGTGGGGATGACGATCCCGTTCGGGATCGCGGTGGCCGCGCTCCTTCGCGGCGAGCTCGGCGAAGCGTGGACCACGACGCTGCGGCGCTGGACCTTGATTCCCTGGATGTTCCTGTCGATCGGCATCATCCTCGGCGCCTGGTGGGCCTACGCGGTGCTCGGCTGGGGCGGTTACTGGGCCTGGGATCCGGTGGAGAATGCGTCGTTCCTTCCGTGGCTGACCGCCACCGCCTTCATCCACTCGACGATGGTGCACGAGCGCAAGAAGGTCCTCAAGCTCTGGACGCTCAGCCTGGTGCTGGGAACTTTTCTGCTCACCATCCTCGGCACCTTCATGACCCGGAGCGGCGTTTTCAACTCGGTCCACTCGTTCACCCAATCGGACATCGGACCGACCTTCCTCGTTTTCATCGGCCTTTTGCTGGTCTTTTCGATCAGCCTGCTCGCCACCCGCGGTCAGCTCCTCGTGCCGGAGGGAGTCATTCGGTCGCCGCTGTCGCGCGAGACCGCGATCCTCGTCAACAACCTGCTCTTCGTCGGAATCACTTTCACGGTGCTGCTGGGAACGCTCTTCCCCCTGGTGACCGAGGCTATCCGCGGCGTCCGGGTTAGCGTCGGCGAGCCCTACTTCAACAAGATGGCCGTCCCCGGAGGAGTGGCGGTCCTCTTCCTGATGGGGGTTGGTCCGATGTTGCCCTGGGGCACGGGAAGCCCGCGCGTCGTGCGCCAGCAGCTCATCGTTCCCACCGGCATCGGGCTGGGAGTTATCGCGCTGTGCCTCGCCTTCGGGCTCAGAGGCTTCCTTCCCATTCTCACTTTCGGCCTGGCGGGTTTCGTGACGACGATCACGCTGCGCGAGCTTCTCCTCCCGGCGAAGGTGCGAATTCTCGATCACAAGGAAGCGCCCTGGACGGCGTTGGTGCGCAGCGCGAGCAAGTCGCGTCGCCGGTTTGGTGGCTACGTCGTCCACCTGGGAATCGTATTCATCTTCGTCGCCATCGCCGCTTCTTCTTCTTTCGTCACTCATACTTCGGGGACGGTCGGGCTCGGAAAGTCGATCCAGATCGGAAAATACAACCTCAAGTTCGTCGGTTTCCAGAACGGCGCCGAGCCGCATCGCCGGTGGAAGGCGGCGAATCTGGAAATGACGACCGAGGGTGGAAGTCCCCAGCTGATGGCTCCGCGGATGAACTTCTTCGAACGCAGCACGGATCCGATCGGCACCCCGGCGGTCCGGTCTACCCCCACCGGTGACCTCTACGTCTCCCTGCTCGCATTTTCCGAGGAGGAAAGGACGGCGGCGTTCAACCTCTGGATCTTCCCGATGGTCGGCTGGATCTGGTGGAGCATACCGATCCTGGTGCTCGGTGCGTTGATCGCCATGTGGCCCGGCCGCCGCGCGAAGGTGGCTCTTCCCTCGGCGGTCCCCGGCGTAGGCCCGCCGGACCTGGTTAAGGTCAATCGGGGCGCGGCATGAAATGGAAGGTCACCCTCGCCCTCTCGCTGGCTTGCGCCGCGCTGCTGTTCGTCCTCTATAGAGGGTTCGGGCAAGATCCCCACGAGGTCCCGTTCATGCTTCGCGGTCAACCCGCGCCGACCTTTGCGCTCAAGGCGCTGGAAACCGGTGAGGTGGTGAGCCTGGCGGAGCTCCGGGGGACGCCGGTGGTGCTCAATTTCTGGTCGACCTGGTGCGGACCCTGTCGGATGGAGCACCCGACGCTCGACTGGGCGTTCCGGCAATACGGCAATCAGGTGAAGTTCCTCGGGGCGGTCTTCGAGGACACCGAGGAGAACGCGCGCGCCTACATCGCGCGGGCGGGATCGCCCTATCCGCAGCTGATCGATCCGAGATCGCAGATGGCGGTGGACTACGGCGTTGCTGGCGTTCCGGAGACCTACTTCATCGATGCCGAGGGCATCATTCGCGACAAGTTCGTTGGCCCGATGGACCGCGCCACCTTCGCGACTCGAATCAGGGTGCTGCTCGGTCCGAGTGCCTCGGCTGAGCTCGGAAAATGAACGCGCTGCTGATCTCCCTTTTTCTTTCCGCATCCGCATTGACCGGCGCCTACGCTCCGCAGCAAGCGGGCAGCTCCCCCCTGGAGCCAGCACTCGAGGCGAGGGTGCAGAAGCTCGGCAAGGAGCTGCGCTGTCCCACTTGCCAGGGGATGTCGATCGCCGACTCACCGGCCTCGGTGGCCCGCGCGCAGCTCGACAAGATTCGTGGGCTCATCTCCGACGGAAAAACCGACGACGAGGTCCGCGCGTACTTCGTCGCGCGGTACGGCGAGTGGATTCTGTTGAGCCCCAAGGCAGCGGGGTTCAACTGGCTGGTTTGGCTGGGCCCAGCGCTGCTGCTCGTTGTCGGTTTCGCCGTCATCTTCCGGCAGATCCAACGTCACCCACTGGAAAAGAAATCTGCTTCCCCAGCTTCCGCTGCCGATGAACCGGTGGAACGCGAGCTCCAGCCGAGCGCCAGCACCACCACCGAGGATGACTATCTGAAGCTGGTGCGCTCAGAGCTGAAACGATGACTCAAACGCATTGGTTGCCGGGCATTGTCGTGCTGGCGATCGGATTGGCGATCGGCGTCGCTTTCCTGTTTCGACTCCGCCTGCAGAGCGCGCGCCCAGGTCCGGATGCCGACGGACGCCTCGCCGATCTCGAGCGCGCGGCGCAGCTCATTCTCGATCAGCTCAAGGAGCTCGTCGCCGATCGGCACCATCTGGAAGCAGCGCAATTCGATGCCGAGAAGAATCGGCTGGAGCAGGAGGCCGCCGCCGCGCTCCGGGCTCGCGATGAGTATGCGCGCGGACGCGCTGTTCCGGCCCAGGTGAACGAAAAGGCAGCCGCAGCCACAGCCACAGCCACAGCCGTCGCCGCGCCTACGCCGCAGGGCTGGCTGGCGCGGCATCCCCAGCTCAAAGGCGGGCTCTGGGGTGCTGGAGTGGTCCTCTTTTTCGTGGCCCTAGGACTGTTTCTCGGGCAGGAACAGAAGCCTCGGGAAGACGGGGCCAGCGCCACCAGCAAGACTCCCCCGATGGCGAGCCCGGGCGAGCCACAGGAGGATCCCGCTCTCAAGGAGGCGATGGCGAATTACCAGGCGCATCCCGACAGCGTTGACGCGATCGCCACGCTGTGCCACGAGCTGATCAACCGGCAGGAGTTCCAGGAGGCCACCCGGCTCACCGAACGCGCGCTGGGATTGGATCCCTTTCACATCGAGAGCCGAATCCACCGCGCCGTCCTGGCGGCAATCGAGGGCAACCGCGAGAACGGGGAAAAGGTGCTTACCCACCTCGCCGATGCGTTTCCGAACGCTTATGAGGGTCGGCTGTATCTGGGTCTGCTGGCGCTCCAGAGCGGCCAACAACGCGCGGCGCTCGACAACTTCGAGCGGTACGCTGCTGAGGCGCCGGTAAACGAGCAGCCACCGCGGCTTTCCGAAG
>WNEZ01002989.1_pt1 | contig 17511 bp, 18 predicted proteins | sample 5400521 | NCBI WGS metagenome assembly WNEZ01 (sample SAMN13153339, study PRJNA577476) | soil metagenome | isolation source: 120 cm saprolite under Douglas fir tree site 2 hole 1 replicate 1 | place: USA:California | collected 2015-04-18
GTGAAGTACGCCCTGTGGACATTCTTGATGTTTCTCCTGGTTGCCGTGGCCATCGGCTGGGTGATGTATCCCTTCTCGCGCTAAGCTTCTGCCGTGCGCAGCCCGACCCCGTTGCATTGGGGATGCAAACAGTGCCACGCCCTTCCGGGCGTTAGTGATATCGGAGCGCCGCCGTCCTGCCGCGTTGTAACGCCTGCCAACGGTGGGGCGAGATTCGCCGGTGCCACGCTGGCGCTGCAGGCGCGCTTCTTCTATTCCAACTTGGTCAGCAGAACCCGTTAAGTTAAACCCAGCGTGCCATCCCCAACGGGTGAGGGATCTCTCTGCAACATTTCTCGGCTATGCTGGGAATGACGAACGTGGAATATCAGAATTAGGCGTTGTTTGACAGTTTTTTCCGGCGGGTGCTAGAGTAGCCTCACGACAAGCCGAGGTAGCTCAGCTGGTAGAGCAGACGATTCGTAATCGTCAGGTCGCCGGTTCAATCCCGGCCCTCGGCTCCAGAGTTTTCAGCGAATTAGAGCTAAGCCACGATAGGGCCGCCAGGCCACTGTCGCGGGAACTGTACCGGGTATCGGTCCAAAACAGCGTTTTGATGCGCGCAGCCGAAAACTTGAGATCGGGCATTGCAGCTTGTTTCACTCACTGTGAGCGGGGCACGATGTCCTCGGGGCGGAACCCCAGAGAAACCACCACACACCGAGCGATCTGGCTGAGCTTGGTATTGCCGAGCCTTCTGAGAGGAGTGCGAGGCGGCCTCAGGCTTTCTTTCCTGACTGTGAAGATGTTCTCGGCTTGGGCCTCGGTTGTCTCTTGGAGGTTCGTTTCTCCTGACGAGAGTCTGACGTGAGTATCCACCTCCTTGAGGGTTGTTGAGAGCGGCACAACCAGCACTGTGTTCGCTCTCGGATTTTGATTCCTCCCCTCAAGGGAAACAACAACTACAGGGCGCGGCCCATTGTCGGGCGGATCAGTGGGTAATTTGACAAACCAGATCTCGCCGCGCCTAGGCTGGACTTGATCTGGCACGCCCGTTACGTCTCGCTGCTGGCAGCAAGCTCAGACTCGGCAAGCTCGGCCCACCCCACTTGCTCCTGACTCTCTTCGGCCGACAATGAGTCGTAGTACGCGGCTACGCGGGCGTTCAGTTCTTCCATTTCTTTCCGTCGTTTGATATCGGCAATGATAGATTCAATCAGAGCGCTCATTGAGGGTGCCTTCACCTGAACGCAGTACAACTTTAGAAACTTAAACGTGTCCTTTGAGAGGGACACTGTGATTCGTGCCTTGTATGCCATAGTATCCTACGCTTCGTATGATGCTTTCTCATACTACTATTATTGACCGGTTCACGTCAAGGCCTGTTTGTGAAGGTCAGCCGGGCCAGCAACCGCTGGGATGTGAACATCCTAAGGCCGCAGACCTCGCTTGCCCGCAGGCCGTGGTGGTAGGTCGCGTGTCCCCCGGCGACGCCGAGCCCGCGCAGTTGAGGCGACGGCGCGTCGCGGAGTCTCAAATCAATATTTCAAATTTAATAATACTTCTGTAACGACAGCAGGCCCTGTTCACGTTGATTTGCCAGTGGGGCTCCGCCTAACATGGTCTCCAAGAGGGCGGGTTCCTTGCGACGGCTGCCAGCCGGCCAGGTGCTGCGGGACTTAGAGCTGTCCTCTCCACAGAGGTTCAATGAGGGATACATGCGGATTCGTTAGCGCCTTACTGACACAGCTGTGCTCAGTGTGGTTGCTGTTAGTTCTCCCGATGATCGCGCTTGGTTCGGCAGGTGCCCGCCGAGCAGCCCGGAATGTTCTTGGTGCATATATTTTTCGGCTCGCATTCCCACCCTAATAAGTAGTGAAGAAGTTTGGACCGTCGTCCGCAACGCAGCCAGCGCAGGTGTGAAGGACGCTGCGTAGTCTCGTTCACCAGTGGCAAAGCTTGACTCCGCTCTTTTCAGGCTGGGAAGGAGCGGAGGTTGGAGGGGCGAAGTCTCCGCGCCCCTCATTTTTTCTGCCTCGCCCGCGCACCACTGACCTGCTGCACGAGCTGGTGGCCGCCGCCCAAAGCGACTCGCACGTCCAAGTCCCTGACCGCGCTTCGGTGTGCTCGCGCCATCTTTCTCCTCCAACATCCGAGAAGATGCAGATCCTGCGCGATGCAATCGCGCTACTTCACATGCGATGATAGGGGAACTTCGGGCTGAAAGGGCAGCGCTGCAATGTGGTAGATTTACGGCTGCACGGTCATTTGAGAAGAGAACCGGCGGGACGCCGGCGGTACAGGAACGCGCGTGGCTTTGTTCCAGCGGGTAATCTGGATTGTGCTCGATAGCGTCGGCATCGGCCCGCTGCCCGATGCGGCTGAATATGGCGACCTGGGGCGCGACACGCTCGGCCATATCGCCCGGTCCCGCCCGCTAAAAGTGCCCAATCTTGTGCAGCTCGGCCTAGCCAACATAAAGCCGCTTGCGCACCTCGCTGCGCCCGTGCAGCCCGCAGGTTGCTTCGGAAAGGGAGCCACTCGCTCGCCCGGTAAAGACACCACTACGGGTCATTGGGAGATGGCGGGCATTTGGCTCGACCAGGCGTTTCCGGTGTACAAGCAGGGTTTTCCAAGAGAGTTGATCGAGCAATTTGAAAAGGCTATCGGACGCAAGACGCTTGGCAACAAGCCCGCCTCAGGCACCGAAATCCTCAAGGAGTTAGGCGAAGAGCACATGCGCACCGGCTTCCCGATTGTCTACACCTCCGGCGACAGCGTCTTCCAGATCGCCGCGCACGAAGAGGTGATCCCCATCGCTGAGCTCTACCGCATGTGTGAGATCGCGAGAAAAATGCTGGACGGCCCGCACCGCGTCGGGCGCGTTATCGCGCGGCCGTTCACGGGAACCCCCGGCAGCTTTCGCCGCACCGAACGCCGCCACGATTACGCCGTCGAGCCGCCGCGTCCGATGCTGCTGGATGTTCTGGCCGAGGGAAACGTCCCGGTGCTAGGGATCGGAAAGATTCACGACATCTATAACGGTCGCGGCGTCCAAAATTACCTCACGACGAAGAACAATGCTGACGGGATGGAGAAGCTCCACGCAGCCTTAAGGCAGCAAACGTCCGGCTTGGTCTTCGCCAACCTCGTGGATTTCGATATGCTTTACGGCCATCGCAAAGAGGTGGAAGGGTTCGCGCGGTCGCTCGAAGAATTCGACGCCATGCTCAGCTCGCTGCTCGAGCAAATGCAGCCTTCCGACTTACTCCTGATCACGGCCGACCACGGGTGTGACCCCGATCACTGCTCTGCTTCGACCGACCACTCCCGCGAGTACGTTCCCATCCTCGCCTATAGCCCCGGAGGCCGGCGCGGCATCAATCTGGGTGTGCGGCCGACGCTCGCAGACATGGGACAGACGGTGGCGGAAAACTTCGGCCGCGCAATTCCCCACGGCACCAGTTTTCTTTCGCAAATCTCAAATTGACGGTTTGACAGAGAGATTCCTCGCCCGGCGCGGCAGGCTCGGAATGACCGATGCGCTGAAGCAGTGGCCCAGTTTCAGAAGCAGCCGCGAGTGGACAGCGGCCCGTGCTCGAGTCTAGTCGCTGGCTGTGGCCCGCTGGGCGTAATAGCCGTTGCGCGTGCGGACGGAAACCTTTCCGCGCCCCCGTGGGGGAATGGCCTCCACCTGTACGCTGCGGAACCGGCCGTCGCGGCTGGTGTTGGTCGGGTAATATGCCAGGGTGTACTGATTGCGGATGTCGTGGGCGATCTGAGTACAGATGGCTTCGGTGTCCTCTGTCCTCTCCGGAAAGAAGGCCAGTCCGCCGGTCGCCTGGGTGAGTGCGTTGAGGGCTCGCCGCGCGCGCTTGGCATCGCTCTTGGTTTCCTGGCTGAACAAACCGACGGCATAGATCAGCGCCTCGGAGCGCTGCGCCTCCTGCACGGTGACTTCGAGGCTCTTGCGGCTGGCATTGTCCACGCCGTCCGTGATGACCAGCAGCACCTTCTTGTCGCGATGACCCTTCTTAAGGTGATCGAGCGAGCCGATGAGCGCGTCGTACAGCGCGGTTGAGCCCCGCGAGTCAATGCGCTCGAGCGCGTCCTTCATTTCGTTGAGGTCACTGGTGAAGTCCTTGTCCAAATCGAGGTAGTAGTCGTCGTTGAAGTTTACGATGAAGGCTTCATCGTTGGGGTTGCTGGTCTTCACGAAGGTCAGCGCGGCAGTGTTCACCCGATCGCGTTTGTCGCGCATGCTGCCGCTGTTGTCGATCACCAGTCCCACACTGATCGGAATGTCCTCGCGTTTGAACAGGGCGAGCTTTTGCTCGACCTTGTCCTCGAGGACGCGGAAGTTCTCCTGCTTGAGGTCCGGAACAAACCGCCCGCGGTCGTCCAGCACCGTGGCATGCAGCACCACCAAGTTGACGTCGCGCTGGATGCGGAAGTTGTCGTCCTGCTTCTGCGCCGGCGGTGCTGTTTGCTGCCCGGGCTCCTGTGGCGGCGCGGGCTGCTGCGCCTGGGCCCCACTGCCAGTCCATACTCCGGCCAGCGCCAGCAGGATGAGGGAGGTGAAAAGGGAAACCAGGTTCAGCCTAGTGGCTGGGGGCATAGTAGCCCGTCTTGGAGTACACGTTGAGGGGGGGCAATCCCCGGGGCGGGCGCAACTTGACCTTGATCTTCCGCCAGCGGGAATCGCGCTGATGATTGCCTGTCTTGTATCCCAGAACATATTGATTGCGTAGCTCCATTCCGATTTTCGACGCCGTATCGGGCAGGTCGTTCAGATTCTCCACTGGGAAAACCCGCCCACCGGTCAACTCCGTCAATTCGCTCAGCAGCGTATGCCCGTTCAATTCTTCCGGTGTGCGCCGGTAACCCACCGGGTCGTAGATGCCGATGGCATAGAGTTGAACGTCGGCCTCTTTGACGAAGTTTTTGATGTCGCTTTCCGTGTACCGACTATGATTATCGCCTCCGTCGGATATAATGAGCAAGGCCCGTTTGGCGTTGTGTGCACCCCTCATCTGGCTCAGGCCCAGGTAGATGGCATCGAGCAGGGCGGTGCGGCCGTGCGCCGCGGTGTACATCAGGCGTGTCTGCAGCTCCTCGACACTGTTGGTGAAGCGGCTGGTCAATTGCGCCCGGTCGTTGAAACTCACCAGGAAGAATTCATCCTGCGGGTTTGCAGTCTTGAAGAATTGCACGGCCGCCAGCCGCGCCTTGTCCACTTTGTTGGCCATACTGCCGCTCAAATCGAAGACCACGCCGATAGAAATGGGCACATCCTCGCTGGAGAAGTGCACCACCTCCTGTTCCGCGCTGTCTTCAAAGACGCGGAAGTTCTCTTGTTCGAGGCCGGTCACCAAGCGATTAAAGGGATCGGTGACTGTGACGTTGACCAGCACGAGGTCCACGTCCACTTTGATGGTCCCTTTCCGCTTGGCCTGGTCGGTACTAACTCTGCTAGGACCCGCGCTGGGTGCGTTGGTCAGCCCTTGGAGAGGTCCCTGGCCTGGCGCTGGGGTCGGGTTGTTTGGTTCAGGGCTTTGAGCCGTGACGGGAAGTGTGAACAGAGCACAGGTCAGGAGCAAAGGGATCACCGCTCGCAGCTTGCTGCTCATTGCTTTCCCCGATCCTCCTACCGGCCGTTCTGCGGGACGGCAGCGGTGGCAAAATACTGCTTGCTACAATTTTACCACGGCTGTCAAAGCTTAACTGCGCCGGACTTGAAGTGCGGGAACCTGCTCGCACTTTCCCTGCACCAGGCACACTGCAAGCGGCGGCAAGTCGCCGCACTCCAATCTCGCGCAGAGGGGATGTGGTAGCATCTTTGGCGCCGCGGCAAGTTCTTTACAAACGACGGGGGTAACGAGTTGAGCGTGCTGGCCGTCATTCCCGCGCGCTACGCTTCCAGCCGCTTTCCGGGCAAACCGCTGGTGCGGCTGGCGGAGAAACCAATGATTCAGCACGTATGGGAGCGTGTGCGTCGCGCCAAGGACGTTGCGAGCGTGTTGGTGGCCACCGATGACGAGCGAATCCTGCGCGCCGTGAAGGAATTTGATGGCCACGCGGTGATGACCCGAAGCGACCATCGCTCTGGCACCGAGCGGGTGGCCGAAGTCGCCGCCAGCTCCGCGGGTCGCGACGCGGAGATCATCGTCAACGTCCAGGGCGACGAGCCGCTGATCGACCCCGCCGCGGTGGATGCCGCCGTCGAGGTTCTTCTGAATGACGCCACGGTTGAGGTCGCCACTCTCGCCGTCCCCATCGCTGCTGCGGCCGACGTCATGGACCCGAATGTAGTGAAGGTGGTGCTCGATTTCCAAGGCAACGCGCTGTACTTCTCCCGCGCACCAATCCCCTGGGTGCGCAGCGGCGGGGCAGGCCAGCAGGCCTTTCCGCATTTAAAGCACATCGGCCTCTACGTATTTCGCCGAAGCGCTCTCCTGGAATTTCCCACCTTCCCGCAAGGGCAACTTGAAAAGCTCGAGCAGTTGGAGCAGCTTCGCTGGCTTGAAAACGGCTTCACGATTCGCGTCGCTGAAACGACGTACGATTCGGTCAGCATCGACGTGGCCGAAGACGTACCGCGCGTCGAAAAACTCCTCCGCGAAGTCGCCGCCGGGCAAGCGGGTTAATGGCATCAAGATTCTTGACGCCACCCCCTCTCCGCTTGTATTATCCTGGGCCTTCAGACTCAGGTCTCCCTAGATCTGAGTCTCATGAAGAGTGGCCGAGGGAACGGGCCCAATGACGCCACGGCAACCGGGACAGGCTTAAACCTGGATCGTCCGGTGCCAATTCCCGCCCCGAGTCGCGGGGGACATGAGACTTGAGCCTCTAGCCTTGTAACGTCTCTTCCCAGACTCGAAAGCTGAGCAGTTGTGGAGTTGCTCCGTCTTTCGAGCCCGCAATCCAAGCCTCGGTGTATTGAGGGCGGAAGAAATGACCGAGCATTACCAGTTGCGCTGTCGCGAATGCAGCCGTGCCTGGGGAAATGCCCCCCTTGCGTCTTGCGAGGATTGCTTTTCTCCTCTTGAAGTTGTCTACGAATTGGACGGGGTGCGCCGCAGCTTCACCCCGGAGCGCATTGCGCAGCGCCCGGCGAATATCTGGCGCTACGCGGAACTTCTGCCTGTGGCGCCCGAGGATCGGTCCGCGCTACCTGTCGGCTTCACGCCGCTCGTTGAGGCCTCGCGCCTGGGCGCCCGGCTGGGGTCGCACTCTCTCTATGTGAAAAACGACGCAGTCTGTTTTCCTACACTTTCGTTCAAGGATCGCGTGGTCGCCGTGGCGCTGGCACAAGCCCGGGCCTTTGGGTTCGAGGTGGTCGCTTGTTCCTCCACAGGCAACTTGGCGAACGCGGTGGCTGCGCAAGCCGTAATCCACGGCCTGAGCGCGTGGATTTTCGTCCCTGCGGACCTGGAAGCCGCCAAGGTGCTGGGCACGACTGTTTACGGGGCGCGGCTCGTGCCGGTAGCGGGCAACTATGACCACGTCAACCGCCTTTGCGCTCAGATTGCCGACCGCTACCGCTGGGGTTTTGTAAACGTGAATTTGCGTCCCTACTACGCCGAAGGGTCGAAGACCGTGGGATTTGAAATTGCCGAGCAGCTCGGATGGCGGCTGCCCGACAATGTCGTCGTGCCCATGGCCGGCGGCTCCCTGATCACCAAGATTCACAAGGCATTCGCTGAGCTGGCCGCGCTCGGCGTGGTCGAGCCGCGGCCGGTGAAGTTTTTCGGCGCGCAGGCGACCGGCTGCTCGCCCATCTCCACAGCAGTGAAGCAGAATCAGGAGCGAATCCAGCCGCAAAAGCCCGGCACTATCGCGCGCTCGCTCGCGATCGGCAACCCTGCCGATGGCTACTACGCGCTCCGGATGATTCGCTCCAGTGGAGGGTGGGCGGAAGACGCCAGCGATCCTGAAATCGTCGCCGGAATCAGAACCCTGGCGGAGACGGAGGGGATTTTCACGGAAACCGCGGGCGGCGTGACCGTGGCCACGGCCCAAAAATTGTTCCGACAAGGCCGCCTCCGGCCGGACGAAACCACAGTGTTGTGCATCACCGGAAACGGCCTGAAAACCACCGATGCGCTGGCCGGAGAGTTCGCGGCCTCCCCGGCCATCGAACCGCGGCTGGCTGCCTTTGAGGCTTACTTAGGCGAAGTGACCGTGCCGGTCCAAGGAGACTGAAATGAAGATCACCGTGAGAATCCCCACTGCTTTTCGCCGCTTCACCGGCAATGCCGATACGCTTGATTGCTCCGTGGACACGCTGCCCGAGCTGCTCGGCCAGCTTGAAGTGCGCTATCCCGGATTGCAGCCCCACCTGCGCGACGCGACGGGCCAGGTGCGTCCCTTTCTCAATATCTATGTCAACGAAGAGGACATTCGCTTCCTCGGCGGAAACAACTATCGCTTCCACGAGGGGGACGAAGTCACGCTGGTGCCTTCGATCGCCGGCGGCAGCCCAGTATAAGTGACACCGCGCTTCGCGCCTGCCGCCCAGACCTGGGGGTGCCCCGGCTTCTCCATCATCGCCATCATGGGCGAAAATTTGACACGGTGGATAATCCCACGCATAATGCGTTGTACGTCGACTATCCTGGAGGATGAGATCCAGTTCTGCGTTCCGCAGCAGCATCAGGGGCGTGAACTGCCTGAATGGGCCCGAAGTATATTTTTGTAACCGGTGGCGTTGTTTCTTCCCTGGGCAAAGGAGTGGCGGCTGCGTCGATCGGCTGCCTGCTCGAAAGTCGAGGCCTCCGCGTTACCCTTCAGAAGTGCGATCCCTACCTGAATGTTGATCCTGGCACAATGAGCCCGTACCAGCACGGTGAGGTGTACGTCACCGAAGATGGCGCGGAAACCGACCTGGACCTGGGTCACTACGAACGCTTTACCCACGCGCAGCTGACTCGGGACCACAACTGGACCACGGGGCGCATCTACGAGTCCATTATCACCAAAGAGCGGCGGGGCGACTACCTGGGCAAGACTGTGCAGGTGATCCCGCACGTGACCGACGAAATCAAAGCCGCGTTCCGCAAGGTGTCGGAAGGCGTGGACGTAGTGATCGTGGAGATCGGGGGCACGGTGGGCGACATCGAGTCGCTTCCGTTTCTCGAGGCCATCCGCCAGATGCGTCTGGAGCTAGGGCAGGAAAACGCGATTTTCGTCCACGTGACGCTGGTGCCTTTCATTCCCACCGCGGGCGAACTGAAGACCAAGCCCACGCAGCACAGCGTGAAGGAGATGCGAAGCATCGGCATCCAGCCCGATTTGTTGCTCTGCCGCACTGACCGCCGTCTGCCGCGCGAGGTGAAGGTCAAGATCGCGTTGTTCTGCAATATGGCCGAGTCCTGTGTCATCGCCGCGCAAGACGTGGATACCATCTATGGAGTGCCAGTAAACCTGTCGCGCGAAGGGCTGGACGAAGAGATCCTGCGTTTGCTGCGCATGGAAGCGTCGGCGCGCGACCTGAGCCCGTGGCTTGCCCTGCTCGATCGTATTCACCATCCGATGGGGGAAGCGCGGATCGGCGTGGTCGGCAAGTACGTGCAGCTTGAAGACGCGTACAAGAGCTTGCGGGAAGCCCTGGTGCACGGCGGCCTGGCGCACAAACTGCGCACGGTGATCGAGTGGGTCGAGGCCGAGGAAATCGATTCGGTGATCACCGCTGATCGCCGCTTGCGACACCTGGACGGCATCCTAGTGCCCGGCGGCTTCGGCAAACGCGGCATCAGTGGCATGGTTCATGCCATCCAGTACGCCCGCGATAACAAAGTCCCCTTCTTCGGGATTTGCCTGGGGATGCAGTGCGCCACCATCGAATACGCGCGCAATGTCAGCCAGCTTGCCGGCGCCGATAGCACCGAATTTGAGCCGCAAACCCCACATCGCGTGATCTACAAGCTGCGCGAACTGCTGGGGGTGGACGAAATGGGCGGCACGATGCGCCTGGGCGCCTGGTCGTGCCGGCTCGAACCCGGCTCGGTGGCGCATCGCGCTTACGGCCAACTAGAGATCAGCGAGCGCCACCGCCACCGCTACGAATTTAACCGCGAGTATGAACAAACGCTCGTGTCGGCGGGCCTGCGCATCACCGGCCGCACTCCTGACGGCGTCTACGTCGAGATCATCGAAGCGCCCGACCACCCCTGGTTTCTGGGTTGCCAATTCCATCCGGAGTTCAAGTCCAAGCCGCTGGCCCCCCATCCGCTTTTTGCGGCGTTCATCGGCGCAGCCTGGCAGCACCGCCATCGCGCGGACATCGCGCCGGGCGAGCGCCGGGTGCCTGCGGTGCCGCCAGCGCCCGCGGCCGTGGACTCAGCGCCCGAGCGCTAGGGCCCTTCGAATCCATTGAAAAACATGCGGTTCGCGCATAGGCTAGGGCCTCAGGTGAACGGCTGAAACTTGGGCTATGACCCCTTCGCGCGAGATATCGGTTGGGCCGTTGAAGATCGGCGGGAAGCAGCCGCTGTTCTTGATCGCCGGCCCCTGCGTGATCGAAAGCGAGAAGCACTGCACGCTGATCGCGGAGCGGCTCGCGCGCGTTGTGGCGGAGTGCAAGATCCCGCTCATCTTCAAAGCCTCCTACGACAAAGCGAACCGATCTTCGCTTTCATCGTATCGTGGTCCGGGCCTCGTTGAAGGATTGGCGGTGCTGCGAAAAATCAAGGAGAGCTTCGGTTTTCCCATCCTCACCGACGTGCACGACCTTTCCCAGGTGCCGCGCGCTGCGGAGGTCTGCGACGTGCTGCAGGTGCCGGCGTTTCTGTCCCGGCAGACGGATTTGCTGATTGCGACGGGCAGATCCGGCCGCGTCGTGAATCTGAAAAAGGGGCAGTTCCTCTCGCCTTGGGAGATGTCCAACGCGGTGGAGAAGATTGCCAGCACGGGCAGCGATCGGATCATCGTGACCGAGCGCGGCACGTGTTTCGGTTATCAGAACTTGGTGGTGGACATGCGTTCGTTCCCCATTCTGCGCAAGCTGGGCTATCCGGTGGTGTTTGATGTCACGCATTCCGTCCAGCTCCCCGGCGGAGAAGGGAAGGCAAGCGGTGGCCAGCCCGAGTTCATCGAACCGCTGGCGCGCGCGGGCGCCGCCGTCGGCGTGGATGGAATCTTCCTGGAAGTCCACGACAATCCTCCTGCGGCGTTGTCGGATGGTTCGAACGCCCTGCCGGTCAATCAACTCCCGCGCTTGCTCGATAAGCTGGTGCGGCTGGCGGCACTGGTGCGAGGCTGGAGCACGGTGTGAGTCTCGAAACCGCCCGACGCGTCTTGCGCATCGAGGCCCAGGCCATCGAAGGCCTGCTCGGCCGGCTGGATGCGCGTTTCGACAAAGCAGTCGAACTCCTGTTCCAGTGCAAGGGGCGCGTGGTCGTCACTGGCATAGGCAAGTCGGGCTTGATCGGCCGCAAAGTTGCCGCCACGTTCTCCAGCACCGGCACTCCTTCACTGTTTTTGCATCCGGCGGAGGCGCACCATGGGGATCTGGGGATGCTGGTGCGTGAAGACGTGCTACTGGCTATCTCCTACGGCGGCGAAACCCAGGAGATCATCGCGCTGCTCGATACCGTCAAGCGGCTGAGCATTCCGCTCGTCACTCTGACCGGGAACCCGCGCTCGACGCTGGCGGCGGCGAGCGATGTCCTGCTTGACATCAGCGTGAAGGAGGAGGCTTGCTCGCTCAACCTGACGCCTACCGCGAGCACTGCCGCGTCGATGGCCATGGGCGACGCACTGGCCATCGCTCTGCTCGAGCGCCGGGGATTTACCCCGGCAGACTTTGCGGCATTACATCCCGGCGGCCAGTTGGGGAAAAAACTGATGCGCGTCGAAAACGTGATGCATTCGGGCGACGCGCTGCCGCGTGTGCATGTCACGGCGAAGATGCCCGACGTCATCTACGAAATGAGCGCGAAGGGCCTGGGCATGACCACCGTGGTGGACGACGGAAACCGCTTAGCGGGCGTGTTTACCGATGGCGACCTGCGGCGGCTGATGCAGAAGCGCAAGGGCGAAAGCCTCGAGCTCACCGTAGGGGAATGTATGACGCGCACCCCAGTGACGATTGCGCTAAAGGAGTTGGCCAGCGCGGCGCTGAACCTGATGGAGCAGCGCAAGATCACCTCTGTCGCGGTCGTGGATTCGGATCGGCGCGTCTTGGGCGTCGTGCACCTCCATGACCTGTGGACCCTTGAACTATTCTGATTTCCGCGCCTCGGACTGCCATTGCACGGGCGTATGGCCATACGGCCTCGGGACCTTCGTTCGTCATGCCGGCTTCTCGCTGGTTCCCGCCGCAAACATCCCGTGGTAGCCTTGGCGCGGAGGGAATGGCCGTGGCCAACCGTAGGCGGAAGATTTCATCGGCGCTTCTGAAGCGCGCAGCGAGAATCCGGCTGGTGCTGATGGACGTTGATGGCGTGCTCACGGACAGCCGCATTCTGCTGCATTCCATGCCAGACGGCACGGCCACGGAAATTAAAGTTTTCAGCGCCTATGACGGCGCGGGCCTCAAGCTCGCCAAACTCGCGGGCTTGCGCACCGGACTGATCACGGGCCGCGATTCGCCAGCCACGACCCGCCGCGCTCGCGAAGTGGATATGGACTTCGTGTATCAGAACCGCGGCGAAAAGCTCCCCGCCTACGAGGAGATCCTTCGTGAATCAAGCGTGCGCGATGCGGAAGTGACATACGTCGCCGATGACCTGCCCGACCTGCCTATCCTGGCGCGCGTGGGCCTTGCTGTCGCCGTGGCCAACGCTGTCCCCGAAGTGAAAAAGGCCGCGCATTACGTCACCTCGAAGTCCGGCGGCGATGGTGCCGTGCGCGAAGTCGTCGAGCTGGTGCTGAAAGCCCAGGGCAAGTGGGCAGAGGCAATCCGCATCGCCCGCGCGTGAGCCTTCGCCAGAGTAGCGCCGGCGCTACGCGAACCTTCTGCTGATTCCACTCAATGCAGAAACGGGAGACATTGAATTGGTTTGGTTCGGAAACTGGAGCGGGCGATGGGAGTCGAACCCACGTCCGCGGCTTGGGAAGCCGCTATTCTACCGTTGAACCACGCCCGCTCTACTCCTTAACCTAGCAAAGCGCCTCCTGCCTGGCAAGGGTTCTTTGGCCACCGCGCTTCGTGCTACATTGTGCCGTTCTTAGGCGGGATAGAAGCTAAGAGAGGGAGGCACGGAGGCGGCAACGTGGCGTACAAGGATTTGCGCGAGTTCATCCGGAAACTGGAAAAGGAAGGCGAGCTCAAGCGCATCACCGCGGAAATCGACCCGGTTCTCGAGATCACGGAAATCACCGACAGGGTAACCCGCGCTGGGGGGCCGGCGCTGCTGTTTGAGCGGCCCAAGGGCTCGCGCATCCCGCTGCTGGTCAATATGCTGGGCAGCGAGCGGCGCATGAATCTGGCGCTTGAAGTCGAGCATGTGGACGAGGTAGCCGCACGCATCAAATCCCTCTTAGATTTTCAGTCCCCGCAAGGTCTGCTGGACAAGCTGAAGATGTTGCCGAAGCTTGCGGAGCTTGGCGCGTTCTTTCCGAAGACGGTAAAGGGCGGCGCGTGCAAGGAAGTGATCCGCAAAGAGGGCTTTTCTCTTCTCGAGTTTCCCATCCTGAAATGCTGGCCGCAGGACGCCGGGCGGTTCATCACCTGGCCGCTTGTGATCACCAAGAACCCGGAGACGGGCAAGCGCAACGTCGGCGTGTATCGCATGCAGGTGTTTGATGAGCGCACCACCGCCATGCACTGGCAAACGCAGAAACATGGCGCCGAACATTTTCGCCGCGCTAGGGCGAAGGCCGGGGAAGGAAAGGTTGAGGTCGCGGTAGCGATTGGCGCCGACCCGATCACCTGCCTGGCGGGCGTCCTTCCGATTCCGCCAGATCTTGACGAGATGATGTTCGCGGGATTCCTGCGGGGCGAGCCGGTGGAGATGGTGCCCTGCGCAACCTGCAGCCTGGAGGTTCCCGCAAACGCGGAGATCGTTCTGGAGGGATACGTGGATCTGAACGAGTTCCGCACAGAAGGGCCGTTCGGCGACCACACGGGCTTCTATTCGCTGGAAGGCGAGTATCCGGTCTTCCACGTCACCTGCATCACGCACCGCCGCGATCCCATCTACCTCACCACCATTGTCGGGCCGCCGCCGCAGGAAGACTTCTTCATGGGTCACGCGATCGAGCGCATTTTCCTGCCGGTGATGAAGATGCAGTATCCGGAGATCGTGGACATTGCCATGCCCGCGGAGGGCATTTTTCACAACCTGATGATTGTGGCCATCCGAAAATCCTACCCGGGTCAGGCTCGAAAGATCATGAACGCCATCTGGTCGCTCGGGCAGGCGATGTTCACCAAGGTGCTCGTGGTTGTGGACCACGATGTGAATGTGAAGAGTTTCCGCGAGGTGGTCTGGAAAGCGCTGTGCGCAATCGATCCCGAGCGCGACGTGCAGATGATGCTTGGGCCGGTGGACACGCTCGATCACGCCGCGCGGATTCAGGACTTCGGCTCGAAGATGGGGATCGATGCCACGCGCAAGTGGGCCAGCGAGGGTTTCGATGCGCTGTGGGGATCGCTGGGGCTTGGCCGATAGGGGCCACGAGCGGCGGTATTTAGGGTCAAAGATTGGCCGGGCGGCTTGTAACCGGGGTCCTACATCCTGGGCCCAATATTCTCGGCCCCCAATATATTGATTGCTTTTGATGCCTGCAGTTGCCTATAATCCCCCCCCGAAAACCAGTATTCTTAGGACAACTCCGATAGAGCTGTGTTTGACACTGCGGCGGCCCGATGCCATAACCAGCAAGAAGGTATTTCGGCTCGGTTTGTCCGAGCAGGGGTGTGAACTCGAGTGGCACGAGCAATTAAGCAGCCTCCGCGCGGAGTGATAACCTCGATGGGTGAGGCACGCGAAGTAATGAACGTGCGCCAGGCCTCACAGTACCTGGGAATTTCGCGGGACACGCTATACCGTTATATTAGCGAAGGTTTGATTCCCGCGTTTAAGTTGGGCAACCGCTGGAAGTTCCGGAAGACAACCCTGGACCGCTGGATGGAGCGGAAGATGGCGCTAGGGAAGGCGGGGAAGAAGCGGTAGCCGGGCACTCCGAGGCGCGGAAAGAGGCCAGAAATGTTCGGGGGCGGAAAACAAAAACCGTTGGTTGGTCTCGACATTGGTTCCAGTTCCATCAAGGCTGTGGAGCTGAAGGGCTCGAAACAGGGTTATGAGCTTATGAGCTACGGCCTGGAGCCGCTGGCGCAGGATACCGTCGTCGATGGCGCGATCATGGATGCGCCGCTCGTTGCCGCAGCAATCACCAGCATCTTTGAACGGCAAAAGATCAAAACCAAGAACGTGGCCACCTCCGTTTCCGGTCATTCGGTGATCGTCAAGCGCGTCACGCTACCCTTGATGACCGAGGGCGAGCTCTACGACCGGATTCAGGCGGAGGCCAGCCAGCACATTCCCTTCGACATCACCGACGTGAACTTGAGCCACCAGTTGCTGGAAACGGTGGACTCGCAGATGGATGTCTTGCTGGTAGCGGTGAAGAAAGACAAAATCCTGAACCATACCAACGTGCTCGCGCAGGCCGGCAAGACGCCGGTGGTGGTGGACATCGACGCTTTCGCGCTGCAGAACTGCTTCGAAGTGAACTACGACCCCGACCCCGGCCAGACTGTGGCCCTGCTGAACGTGGGCGCGAGCGTGATGAACATCAATATCGTGCGCGGCGGAGTGCCGCTGTTCACCCGCGACGTCTCGGTCGGAGGCAATCAGTATACCGACGCGCTCCAGAAGGAGCTGGACCTGAGTTTCGAGGATGCCGAGCGGCTGAAGCACGGCGAGAACATCGCCGGCGTTGCCGGGGAGCAGCGCGGGACCATCCTGCGCTCGGTGTCCGACATCCTGATCCTGGAAATCCAGAAGACCTTCGACTTTTTCCGAGCCACTGCCAGCGGGGAGAATATTCAGAGAATTTACGTAGCTGGAGGCACGGCCCGAGTGCCCGGGCTGTTGGACCTGCTGCGCGAAGAATTCGCCATGCCTGTCGAGGAGCTGTATCCGTTCCGCAAAATCGTGATCAATCCCGGCCGCCACAATGAAGACGAGATCCGCGAGTTAGCACCCCGCTTGGCCATCGCTGTTGGCCTCGCGCTGAGGAGTTTCGACCCATGATCAGGATCAACCTGCTGGGCCAACCTCGGCCGAAGGATCATCCTCGCCTCGAGGGGCCGCCGGAGGCCACTCTCCAAATTGTGCTGCTTCTGCTTTCGCTAACCTTCGCCTTCGGGGTGCTGTGGTTCCACTGGCATCAGCTCAGTAATGACGTCAGTCAGAGGCAAGGGCAAATCCGCGCTTTGCAGGCGCAAAAGACGCAACTGGAGCTACTCAAACAGCAGGTGGAAAATTTTGAGCGGCAGAAAGCGGTCTTGCAGCAGCGCATCTCCGTAATTGAGCAGTTGCAACGGAATCGCACGGGCGGTCAGGAGTTGCTAGATGCGCTAGCCGGCACAGTGACGCGCACCGAGACCCTATGGCTGACTTCCTTGTCCCGCAAGGGGAACGCGCTGACCATCGAGGGCACAGCAGCTTCGGTCAACGCCGTGGCCAATCTTATCACCCAGTTAAAGAGGTCCGGGTATTTCCAAAAGGTGGAGATCAAGGAAACCCACCAGGATGAACGCAACACCGCGGTGCAGACGTTCCTGTTCACTTTGATGGCGGAGTTTTCTCTGCCACAGGGTAAGCCTGTTGGGCCTGCAGCGGCTGCAGCGCCGGTATCACCTGGAGCGCCGGTGAAGTCTGCGCCGACCAAGAAGGGCTAGGGGGGCAATGGCCATCTCCTTTCGAGAGTTTCCGTGGTACATCCACGTGCTCATCTATGTGGCCCTGGCAGTCGTGTTGGTCCTGGCCGGCGAGTTCTTGCCCTTTTCCCCCGTCCAGCAGACGCGCGCCAATCTAGACAGATTGAACCAGGAGCACCAGAAGCTGACTCAAGAGGTGACTGCGCTGCGCGTTTACGAGCGGCGGTACAGCGAGTTCAAGTTGGAGATGGAAGCTCTGCAGAAACAGTTGGACACCTTAAAGACGATCGTCCCGGAAGACAAGGAACTCGATGAGTTCATTCGCCTGCTGCAGGGAGCGGCCAGCGCGTCAAACGTGCAGGTGCGACGCCTCACGGCGATGCCGCTCAGCCCGAGGGACTATCACTTTGAGATGCCCTTTGAAGTGCAAGTGGACGGGCCGTACTACAGCATCCTGGAATTCTTCACCCGCTTAAGCCGACTCTCGCGCATCATCAACGTCGGCGATGTTACCTTCTCGGGGCTGGGGGACGCGAAGAGCGCCAAGTATCCGGTGCGGCCGGGAACTACGGTTACCGGGACTTTTATAGCCACCACTTTCTTTACTAAGGCAGCGGAAGAGCCGATAAGTAAGGCGCCCGCCAAACAGCCCAGCAAACGTTAGGATAACCGAGCTGATGATGCGACTTCGAGAAGCT
>WNEZ01001950.1_pt1 | contig 17500 bp, 20 predicted proteins | sample 5400521 | NCBI WGS metagenome assembly WNEZ01 (sample SAMN13153339, study PRJNA577476) | soil metagenome | isolation source: 120 cm saprolite under Douglas fir tree site 2 hole 1 replicate 1 | place: USA:California | collected 2015-04-18
AGTTTTAGTGTTTTCAACGGCTTAACTAGGGAAGCGTTAAATTTGTCACACCAGTCCTCCGGCTCGATCGGATCCTTCACGATCTCGCAGCCACCAACGTGCCAGCCGCCCAGCGACCCGCGGATGAAGTGCGCGCACTCGTCGCAGGTATTCTTGCCCCTCGCGGTGTGATCGAACCCGACCTCCGCGTGCGTGTACTTGTCCTTATCCTGCCGCTCCGGCGCCATTCTAACCTTCAGTCGTGGATCGTCGATGCAATTGTAGAGAGGGGGGACTGGGACAGAAAAAGCAATGACACCAGCGTGAGAAGGCGCAGTACCATAGAGCCTCCCATTGCGCCTCCATTCTACGACTTCATGAGCTGTTCCGCGCACGGCGTAGCCGAGGTCGTGGAGGACACGATATGAAGCATCGGATTGTTCACGAGCTGCAAAAATACGTGCTCAACCCGCCGATTAAGCTTCTCTTTGCAATCGGCATCGCGCCGCCGGGATATGCGCTGCTCGAAACCACTGGCTGCAAGACCGGGAAGGCGCGCCGCACTCCAGTTGGCGACGGCTGGGTCGGCTATCAGTTCTGGCTTGTGGCAGAGCACGGCATGAAGGCAGGATATGTCCGCAACATTGCGGCGAACCCACGCGTACGGCTGAAATTGCGTCATGGGATTCTGGCCCGCTGGTATACGGGCACGGCGCAGGTGCTACCCGACGATGATGCGCGGGAACGCCAGCGATGGCTTGCTGGTCGGCGGTCTAGCACCGCCGTGAATACGGCTGCCGTACGATTATTCGGGACGGACTTGCTCACAGTGCGGATTGATTTGGATGGGTGAGGCTCACGCGGACTCGTCGAAGCCGAGTTCGGAGGGGGTGGGGTGCTCGCTACACTGCGGAGAAGGCGAGGAGATTAGGTCACGGATTTTGCGTGCTTGGGTCTCGTATTTTTCCTGAGGTGTGGGTCGCGGATTTTGCGTGTCGTTGTTGTGAAAAAAAACCCGACTGTTGTCTGGCTTTTTGGCTTAAGGGGGTGGAACAAAGGCGCGCGGGTGCGCGCCGTCAAGGCTGCAGCGGAACTTGGTTCCGGACGACATTGTGCTTCACCTTACGAAAGTACAGCCAAGCTAACCAAATGAGCCCTAGCATGGTGGCTCTCTGCGAGCGCTGTCGTCGCACCTGTGCCTTTCAAAAGTTTTCTGAGCGAGACGGTTAAATGCCAGTGCGGCCACGGTGCTTTCGAGATGAGGGGCGGTGATACCCCAGGTGCAGTGGGAGCAACACCAGCCGGTGAAGTCATCCCCCTCGACCCGGATCAAGCGTTTGTTCATACATCTTTACCTTTTGCGTGCGTTTGGGATTCGAGCTCGGGCGCGGCGGGCGGAACAACATCGATAGAGCGAGCGCGGAAGGTGAACTCCTGCCCGTCGCCACGAGTAATTTCCCACAGAGTTTGCGAAAGGCCAAGTAACCAAGGTGCTTCACCCGCGAGCGACAGGTCTAGGCGGGTGGGTGTCCGGGTGCCGGGACCAGCATGGCCAACGGCACAATTCTCTACCGTCAAGGGCGGAATGTCTCGGGAGGTGGGTCACGGATTTTGCGTGGGGTTTGAAGGGAAAAGGCGCGCCGGAGCGCGCCTTTGTGGTGCGTTGGTCGTTAGGAAGAGATGTGTGCGACTACGATTCGGAGCTGTGTCCGCAGGCGTGCTTCTCGAAGCTTTCTTGAGCAACCCGGTTAAATGCAAGCGCCGCGTCGGTGATCTCGAGGCGAGGGGCGATGAGGCCCGAACTGCAGTGAGAACAGCACCAGCCTGTGAGTCTTTTATCCTCAGCCCAAATCATGCGTCTCGACATGAATGTACCTCTTGATGTTGTCTTGAGCAGGCACTTCCGCTTGGGACGCGGGGTAGGCAGCTGGAGAATGGAGCGCCGAAAGTGCCCTTCGCAACAATTTTGTGACAATTTTCCATGAAATCTTCAAGAGGCCAAGTAACTAAAATGCTTCTGGGATAAAAGAAATGCGAGCCACTTGGCTCGCATTTTCGCATTGAGGCTCGTCAGGCGGCTTTGCCGGCGGCGATTCTGTGCGTGGTCGAGCTATCAACATTGAAAGGTCGAGTTACGGGTTCTGCCTCAAGCAGATGCCGTTGTGGTGCGCAAAAACTCAATCGGGACAAAACGGCAGTCGAGAGTCATTTGCTACTACAAATCATTGTCGGCCAAATACCGGCCACAACCATTCGAGTCCAGCCAGCGGTAGAGATGGACCTGGTACAAGTAAGAGGCGATGATCTCCTCGCCCGAGTTCATGTGTCTCCGTGCACACAAACGGTAGGTTCCAGCCAGCTAGTGCGGCGATCAGCGACTGCATGATGCGATTGGGGTTCACATCCGAGAACGCGTACGAGGACTTCACGGTGCTCAGGGCAGCCGTGATGACCAGCAGCCGCTGAGGATATGCGCTCATCAGGCGCAGGCGATGAACGAACACCGGGCGCTCGGCGGTCAAAGAGTGCACGAGGTCAGACAGATCTTTGCGCTCCACCACACATGAGTCCTCCAGGGTCGCGATCGAGTAGTCCCCTAGCTTCAAGGTTTTCTTCTCGACGCCGGCAAACCAGCCGTCAAATCGCGAGAAGTCGAACGGGTTCTGCTTCTCGCGTGTCCACCAGCACAGTCGGACGCGGTGTTCTGAGCTGCGTGCCGCCACGCTCGGGAAGCACCGGAATGGCAGGACGTGGGACCGGAGCGGCCGCCATATGCCAATCCAGCGGCGACTTGATCAAGCTTGTCGCCCGTCTCTTCATGCGGCAATCCTGTCCCAAGCATATTCGTGGTGCAACCCACCAAGAACGCAGCGAGCACTCACTTGTGAAGCCGTTGTGATCGAGTGGCGATTGCTCCCAGTCGTTTTGGTTGGCCCTCGCCCTTGGTCAGGGATGCCGGGTCCGAGACTGCGGTGCGGACGGCCGCCATTGTAGTGGTGGACCCATTCGCGAAGTAGCCGACGGAGATGCCTCTCCGTGAGAGGGATCAGGAAATCCAAGCACTCGCGCCGTACCGTGCCAACGAGTCGTTCGCAATGGGCATTGGCCTGGGGTGATTGGGGCGGCGTTCGCAACACCGTCAGCCCAAATCCTTGCGCCAGCTCGTGGTCGAACTCAGCGGAGAAGATCGAGTCCCGATCATGAATGAGAAACCGATATCGGTGCTCGCTCGGGATCGCCTCCCGGAACTGTTGTGCGGTCCATTCTGCCGTGGGGTGGGCAGTCACATTGCAGTGCAGAATCCGTCGCGAACCCAGTTCCAGGATGACGAGTACATAGAGAAACTGGAAGCGCACGGTCACCGCCACCAGGAAGTCGCTGGCGATTATCGCGTTGGCGTGATTGCGCACGAATATTGTCCATTGTTGTGAAGAGATCCTTCTCCCGCGGCAATCACTTGGCTCCCATGGCCAGTACTTGCGCACAGTGCGGGGCGACAGGAAAATTCCGAGTTTGAGCCCGAGTTCGGCGGCGACTCGTCCCTGACCCCACGTCGGGTTTTCGCGCGCCATGCGGGCAATCAATTCGCGAATCTTCAAGGGTAGCGCTGGCCTGCCAGGGCGAGACTTCCAGCGCCAGAACAGCTTGAACCCTTTACGATGCCAGTCGATGAGGGTGTCGGGTTTGACGATCACGAGAGCCTTCTTCCAGTCGAATAGCTGGGACAATAAAACCAGGCTCAGCCGCGCGACATCGGTCATCCGCCGAGGTCTCACTTTGTGCTCGCGATAGAAGGCGAGCTGCTTCCGCAGAAACAGGTTTTCGGCCACGAGGGCAGTTCGAGACTGAAAAGCCGACCGCAGGAATTGGCCGAGGTCAGAAGCGAAACCGAAGAGGACCGCAATCAGAGATATCACCCGCCGCATAGCAGCGGGATTCTACCGAATGGGCAGCGGGATTGGAACGGAAAAGACACGGGTCGAACGCCGGGCACGAATCGGAAAAACCGTCGGTTTTCTGCACTTTGCAAGTCCCCTATTAGTTTTTGCGCACCACAAGGGGGCAAGTTTGGATTCAGTAGTAGCCATCAGCTTCCTTATTGTGTCATGTCCATTAGTAATGGACAATGGCTATTTGTGGACAGCTATATGGGGTGGTTCGAGGCATGCCATTAGTATCGTATTTCGATGTCGGCTATCGATACAAGGATTGAAGCATTGAAGCAAAGAGCGATTGAGGGCCGGAACGAAGAGGATGAGGAACAAGGCGAGTTTACGCATATCTTTACCCTCAAGTTGCCATTTGTCCGGCGTGTATAGCATTCGGCACCCGCGTTGCTTGCCTCTAGGTAGCTTTGAGAGCGGCATGCAGGCAATTCGTCCGCTCGTACTGCTAGTATCATTTTATGCCGATGGATGTTGTTCAAAGGAAACGAGACGTGCAGCGCGGGATTCGTCTCGAATATCTGACAGTCGGCTGGAACGTTCTGGAAGGAGCGATCGCCATTGTCGCTGGCAGTATCGCTGGAAGCGTCGCCCTTGTCGGCTTCGGTCTAGACTCTGCAATTGAAAGTTCCTCGGGCGCGGTTCTACTCTGGCGCTTGCATGCGGAACGAAACGGCGAAAACATTGAGAGGCTCGAAAAGACGGCGCTCAAATTGGTGGGAATCGGCTTCTTACTACTTGCAGCATATGTTGCATTCGACTCAATCAGTACGCTGCTCTTAAGGGAAGCGTCGCGACGTAGCGTTGTTGGCATCGCTCTTTCCCTGGCGTCGCTACTCGTCATGCCACTATTGGCCAGAGCGAAGAGGCGAACCGCCTCGGACTTAAACAGCGCAGCCTTGCACGCCGATTCCCGGCAAACCTCAATCTGCGCCTATCTCTCCGCGATTCTGCTCGGCGGACTGCTGTTGAATGCTGTCGCCGGATGGTGGTGGGCTGACCCTGTTGCTGCGCTGGTGATGGTTCCCATCATTGCGCAGGAAGGGCGTGAGGCCCTCAAGGGCGACACCTGCGCTGATTGCCACTAGCAGGCACTTAGAGTAAAAGGCAGACCTCGCGCGGCCAGCACTTTACGTGGCCATGCGTTGCAGTTTTAGTCCGCGAAGCAACTGTGCATTCGCAGCGACGATGATGGTTGAGAGGTTCATTGCGACTGCACCAACACTCATTGGAAAATCGACCCCCCATCGAACAAGAAGGCCGCCCGCAACAGGTATGGCAACGAGGTTGTAGGCAGTCGCCCAAACGAGATTTTGAACCATCTTTCGGTAGGTCGCCCTAGATAGCTCGATTGCTCCCACAACGTCGCGCGGATCACTACGCACCAGTACAATTCCAGCCGACTCTATTGCCACGTCTGTTCCTGCGCCGATTGCAATTCCAACATCTGCGGTTGCCAACGCTGGTGCATCGTTCACACCATCGCCAACCATCGCAACTCTCTTGCCGCTAGCCTGAAATCTAGCAACTGCGGATGCCTTGTCTGCCGGAAGGACCTCGGCAGCAACCTCGTCTATTCCGATACGCTGGGCGACCGAATCTGCCACCTTCTTAGAGTCTCCGGTGATCATTGCCACCTGGATGCCGAGCCGATGAAGTTCACTCACCGCTTCCTTGGATTCCGGACGAATTTCATCTTCCAGGGCAAAAGCCCCAAGCAATTGCCCCTCGGCGATGGCAAACAGAACCGTCTTTCCCTCAGAGGCCCAGGCAGTTGTCAATCTCTCAACTTCTGGCGGTGTTGTTACTTTGCCTTCGGTCAGCAGACGCGGCCCGCCGATCATGACGCTTTTGCCATTTACGCGTGCGCGCGCGCCTCGACCCGCTAACGCTTCGAAGTCGGCAACTTGCAACGCGAACAGTTTTCGGCGCTTGGCTTCAGCCACAATTGCTTTAGCGAGAGGATGTTCCGAGTTGGTCTCGACGGCTGCAGCATGGGCGAGCAAGTCGTTCTCGTTGTTGCCGGGCGCAGCCACAATTCCCGCCAACACAGGCGAGCCACGGGTGAGCGTTCCGGTCTTATCGAAAATCACCATGTCCAGATTGCGAGCGCCCTCAAGTGCAAGTCTGTCCTTGATCAGAAGGCCGTTCTGGGCCGCGAGTGCCGTCGAGATTGCGATTACGAGAGGAATCGCAAGTCCCAGGGCGTGAGGACAGGCGATGATGAGGACGGTCGCCGTCCTGATTAAAGCGTGTTCTTTGTCTCCCGAAAGCCACCAGTAGGTGAGAGTGATCGCGCCAGCCGCGACCGCAACGTAAAAGAGGATCGCAGCGGCACGGTCAGCGAGGGCTTGCGTGCGCGATCCAGAAGCTTGCGCAACAGCGACAAGCCGCATGATGCCGGACAGGGCGGTCTGCTCGCCGACCGCCGTGACACGGACTCTAAGGCTTCCGCCACTGGCGACCGTCCCTGCGATAACTGCGGCACCGGGCCCCTTCGGAACGGGCCGGGATTCGCCGGTAATCATCGACTCGTCAACATCGGCAAGCCCGTCAACGACTGTACCGTCCGCCGGGACTCGGGTTCCGGGCCGGACGAGGACAATATCTCCCACGAGCAACTCAGAGATTGGAACCGTTTCAGTCTCCGTATCGCGTACACGTTCGGCAGTGTCCGGCAGTAGCGCGGCGAGTGCATTGAGCGCGCCGCGAGCCTGAGAAATAGCTCGCATTTCGAGCCAGTGACCCAGAAGCATGACGGTGATCAGGGATGCGAGCTCCCACCAAACCTCGATCTCGATGAGACCGAATGTTGCTGCGACCGATGTGCCGAAGGCAACCGTGATCGCCAGGCTGATGAGGGTCATCATGCCCGGCTTACGGTCCGCTACTTCGCCCCATGCCCCACGGACGAAAACAAGACCGCCGTAAACGAACACCACTGTTCCGAGAACTGGAGCAATTAAGTTTGAGCCAGGAAAGGAAGGCGCTCTGTAACCAAGCCAGTGTTGGACGTCGCTTGACCAGAAAACCACTGGAAGGGTGAGAGCGAAACTGAGCCAAAACTTGTCGCGAAACATGGCCACGGAGTGGCCAGCATGTCGGTCATGAGCCGTGTGGATCTCGGGCATATTATGTCCGGCATGCGGGCCGGTCGTTTTTCCGTGGGCTGGGTGCATCATTTGGTGATTCATTCTTGACCCCAAGAACAGGAAATCGAAAACGTTAAGGATGCGATCAGGCGGTCCTTCGATAGCAACACTTTTGAGCCTCATTCTTTTGACCGCCTTGCCACCCCTTATTCCTGCGTTGGTTGTTTTCCGGTTCTCCCATGCCTTTCATGTCGTCCATCTTCATGTGATCGGAACCCATCTTTCCAGCAGTAACGGCCGCCTTTTTTGCAGCGGTTATGGATTGAACGTTAATGTTGTTGCCGTCGAGCGTTCCTTTCACAGTTGCTCGTTGTCCCGCGTACTTGTCGATCTCAGTTTTGTCGCCTTTGAGTGGGTAGATCTTGTCGCCCACGAAGAGGGCATAGTCGGAGCCAGCTTTCACACACTCTCGCGTACATTCGGCTGCACTCTTGTCTTTGGCCATGTGCTTGGCGCCACACATGCTGTCGCTCACCACACCCGTTAGGCTCTCCCGGCAGCAGTTTTAGCGGAGGTCTGAGCGAATGCGCTTGCAGACGCCAACACGACGGCAATTATGGTTAACGATGACAGCTTCTTCATTTGAAAGTTCTCCTTTTCTAGTTGGTTACTTGAATTGACTTCCACGCACCATCCATAATTTCGGTGCGAATCTGTTCTGCTGATTTGCCCTGCTTGTGCTCTTGCAGCGCGAAAATTGCCTCGCGCACGCAAATGTCGCAATCAGCGGCATGTTTGGTCGCAAAGCAATCCAGCAAACTACGATGACCGCGGCGCTTGCAGTAGCAATAACAAGGTTGCTGCGCCAGGACTACTGGTATTTCGTTTGCCGCGCTGTAAGCGGCCACCACGAACTTGTTGGTGAACGATGACGGTTTGTCGGTCTTAGGCAATGGCCGAGCCGATGCCGTGCTCAGAAAATATGGGGGCGTCGGATCATTGTTCTCGGACTGCTGGGGCGGTGGCGTCTGCATCCGGACGGCGTAATACAATATGCCGCCGCTGAAGACAAGAGCCACACCGACAAGCGCGGCGAAGAATCGCCAATCAGCTGTCTTTGTTTTGCGGATTTTGTGTGTCTTCATCGCGTCTACTCCTGTTCGTCAGTCTCCGGCCTCAATGTGCCATGCCGCAGAGCCCGCTCTTTCATCAACACGAAGAACACCGGAACCAGAATCAACACGTGAATCGTGGATGTAATCATTCCGCCAACCATGGGCGCGGCAATCGGTTTCATCACGTCAGAGCCAATACCAGTCGCCCACAGGATCGGAATCAGGCTGGCCAGGACTGCACAGACTGTCATTAGCTTTGGCCGGAGCCGCTGCACAGCACCCTCAATTGCTGCTTCCTGAATATCGGCGTCCCTCAGCGGGCGACCTGAAGCGATGCGCTTGTCGAGCGATTCGTGCAGATAGACGACCATCACGACGCCGGTCTCGACCGCGATGCCAAACAACGCGATATACCCGACCCATACGGCCACGCTGAAGTTGTAGCCAAGCAGCCACTGCAAGATCAGCCCGCCCGTCATCGCATAGAACGTGGGGAAGATCAGGACCATCGCCTCAGTCAGAGAGTGGAAAACCATGTACAAGAGCATGAAAATCACGAAAAACACCACGGGTAAAATCAGCTTCAGTCGCTCCTTCGCCCGAAGCTGGAATTCGTATTCGCCCGACCACTGATAGGTGTATCCCGCTGGCAATTGCAGCTTCTGCCGAAGCATGTTGCTGGCTTGGTCTACGAAGCCTCCGTAGTCGGTGGTGTTGAGATCAATGTAGACGTAGCCCGTGAGCTGGCCATCTTCATCGCGGATCATCGCCGGACCGCGTGAGAAGGAAATCTTGGCAACTTCGGAAATAGGAATCTGCGCGCCAGAAGGCGTCGCGATTAAAACCCGGCTAAGCTCTTCGACGTTGTCGCGGAAATCGCGCTGATAGCGGACGTTGATCGGATAACGCCGCCGTCCTTCGATGTTCTCGGCAACGTTCATACCGCCAATGCCGGACTCCACAGCCTGTTGCACGTCGGCAATGGTCAAGCCGTACTTCGCCGCTTCGGGACGGTTCACGTCGACATTGATGTAAAAGCCCTGGGAAACCCGCTCGGCAAAAACCGATCGAACCTGCGGCAACCCTGACAGGATCTGCTGGATCTGTGCTCCGAGTTGCTGCATCTGTTCCAGGTTCGTGCCCTGTAGTTTCATTCCCACTGGTGTCTTGATCCCGGTCAGTGCCATGTCGAGCCGGTTTTGCACGGGCATCGTCCAGGTGTTCGTCAACCCTGGGAACTGAAGCTTTGTGTCCATTTCTTGAATGAGCTTTTCGTAGGTCATCCCCGCCCGCCACTTCTCACGCGGTTTGAGCATCACGGTCGTGTCATACATATCGAGCGGAGCGTTGTCGGTGGCACTATCCGACCGGCCGACTGCCCCAAACACGGTCTCAACCTCCGAAAAAGACTTGACAATCCGGTCCTGCTCCTGCAAGAGCTGCGAGGCTTGCGTGATGGAAATACCAGGAAGCGCAGTCGGCATGTACAGCGAAGAACCTTCAAACAACGGCGGCATGAACTGACTGCCCAGCTTGAACATCAAAGGAAACGTCACCACCAGGAATGCCAGATTGAGGAGCAACGTTGTCTTGCGGAACCTTAAGCAGAGTCGTAAGACCGGCAAATAGAGTGCCTGAGTAATTCTTGAAATCGGATTCTCCGATTCGGGCCGCAGCTTCCCTCGAATGAAAATGACCATGAGGATGGGAACCAGAGTGATTGCCAACAGCGACGAGAAGCCCACAGCCAAGGTCTTCGTCCACGCCAGCGGACGGAACATGCGTCCCTCTTGCGCTTCCAGCAGAAATACCGGGAGGAACGAAACCACAATAATAAGGAGCGAAAAGAACAGCGCGGGCCCAACTTGCTTCGCGGCGCCGATAAGAATCCGCACCCGCTCTCGTTCAGCGGCCTTCTTCGTCGACTTAGCCGCATTCGCGTCTGTCCGTTCGTGAAGGACCGGTCCATTCGAAACATTCATCTCTCCGATTGCTTCTTCCCCCGGTGCGGGGCGCTCGGAAAGATGCCGATAGCCGTTTTCCACCATCACAATGGCGGCGTCCACCAAAACACCAATCGCCAATGCAAGTCCGCCCAACGACATGATGTTCGAGCTGACGTTCAGGTAGTACATGGGAATGAAAGAGATCGCGAGGGCGATCGGTAAGGTGAGAATCGGAATCAGCGCCGAACGAAAGTGAAACAAAAACACAATGATGACTAGCGAAACGATGATGGCTTCCTCGATCAGGCTGTGTTTCAAGGTGTTGATCGATTCGCTGATCAATCCTCCGCGGTCGTAGCCGGAGACGACCTCGACTCCCGGCGGCAGCGATCCTTTGATCTCAGCCAGCTTCTTTTTGACGCCATCAATTACGTTGAGAGCATTCAGCCCGTAGCGCATGACGACAATGCCGCCTACGGTTTCGCCTTCGCCGTTCCATTCCGCGACGCCTTCGCGGATGTCCGGGCCGAAGGAAACCGTGCCGAGGTCCTTGATCAATACTGGCGTTCCGTTCTTTGCCATCACTGGCACGTTCGCCAGGTCGTCCAGCGATTTCAGGTAGCCCAGCCCGCGAACCATGTAGCGCGTGCCGCTCAACTCCAAGACGCGGCCACCGACTTCATTCGTACTCGACTTAACGCGGTCGATAACCGTCGACAGAGGAATGCCGTATGCAAGCAACTTGTTGGGATCGACGTTGACCTGGTACTGCCGCACGAACCCACCGATGCTGGCGACTTCTGCGACACCCGGAACGGTTGCTAGCTGATAGCGTAGGTGCCAATCCTGAAGGCTTCGCAGGTCCGCCAGGCTCTGCTTGTGACTGTGATCGACCAGCACATACTCATAGACCCAACCGGCGCCCGTGGCATCGGGACCGATGGCAGGATGTACATTTGCCGGAAGCCGTCCGGCGATGGTTTGCAGATACTCCACAACCCGAGAGCGGGCCCAATAGATATCGGTCCCGTCTTCGAAGACAACGAAGACATAGGAGTCATTGAACATGGTCTGCGCGCGTACCGCTTTCACCCGCGGTGCGGCCAGCAGGGCCGTCACGATCGGGTACGTGACCTGATCTTCAATAATGTTGGGGGGCTCGCCCTCCCAGTTGGTATGAATGATGACCTGCACGTCTGAAATGTCCGGCAGGGCGTCCAGCGGAATGTGACCCATGGACCAGATTCCAGCCAGCGTGAGCAGAAGCACGCCGGTAAAGACCAGGAATCGATTGTGTGCGCACCACTCGATGATTCGCGAGATCACGATTACATACCTCCCGTGGCATTCACCGTGAGCTGCTTGTTGGCAATGGTCTGGCCGTTTAGTTGCGCCCGGATGGTGACCTGCCAGGTGCCGCCGGATCCGAGATCGCCTTTGCCTTCATACATCCCGCCGCCTTTATCCGTGGCATCGACCACGGTTTTCATCGCCGCCATTCCCATTGCCGGCATCGCCGCCATGTAGAACGTCACGGTCACGTTGGCTCCGGTGATCGGTTTCCCATCGTGTCCGGTTAACTTGACGCGAACGGTGTTGCTGCCCTTGTGCGGAGGGTTGGGATCGGTTGTGAGCTCCACATTGGCTTGCGCTTGGGACGGAGCATTCATGGAAGCCGCCTGACCAGCGCCTGGAGGTGGAGGCACAAACGCGCCAGCGGCAGCCTGCAATTGCGCCTCAGAATCGATCAGGAAGTTTGCCGAGGTAACAATCTGTTCCTCAGCCTTCAGGCCTTTGGTGACTACGATCTCATCACCCGCCTGCGGCCCGAGCTCGACCGTGCGCGGCTCAATGCTGCCTTCGCCGCTATGGACGAACACCAAGTTCTTTGTTCCAGAACGAAAGGCTGCACTGGCAGGAACGACCAACTGCCGCCCCATCGGGAGCTTCGCGCGAACATTGACGTACATGCCAGGCCGCAACTTCAGACCGGGATTCGGGAACACCAGTCGCACCGGAAGCGTGCGCGTGTTCATGTCCAACTGGGGAAGGATGTAATCCACTCGCCCGCTGAAGACTCGGCCGGGATAGGCATCGACCGTGACCTCCGCCGGATCACCCGGCTTGATCTTGCCCGCGTCGCTTTGGAATACCTGGGCGAGTACCCAAACATCGGAAAGGTCAGCTATTGTGTACAGCATGGTTTCGGGCTGGACGTACATATTGGGCAGCACATTTTTCTGCGTGATGTAACCGGAGGCGGGAGAATTGAACATAAGCTCGTTGATCACCTTACCCGTCGAATCGAGCTTCTCAATTTCGCTCTTCGGCACTTCCCATTGATCCAGGCGTTGACGCGCCGCCGCAAACAGCGAGTCGGCGCCACCGGACACCCCCGAAACGGAACTACTTTGCAGTGTTTGTTGGTTCTTCTTCGCCAACAAATACTCCTGCTCGGTCGTCACCAGGTCAGGGCTGTAAATCGTGAACAGTGGCTGACCTTTACCGATGAAGTTGCCGGTTGCGTCCGCGTACACTTTGCGAATCCATCCGGCAAAGCGAATCTGCACGTAGGCCTGCCGCCGCTCATTGACTTGCACATTGCCATAGAATCGCAGCTCTGCATTGACCGACTTGGATTCAACCTTCCCCAGCACAATGCCGATACTCTGCATCCGCTGAGGCGTGAGTTGAATCGGCGCAAGCGGAGTCTCCCGCATGTTGCCGCTCTGCTCCTCCCTCGCCGAGCCCGGCCCGGAATCTGAGGCATTGGCGGATGAGCTTTGTGCCATCCTTGCCATGGACTCGCTTGTGGAACTGCTGCCGCGTTGCGACACAGTTCCGGCATGGCCCAACCGCCACCACAAGACTGCCGCCACAATCGCGAGAACCACAGTTGCGGTCGCCGCGATCCAAAACGCCCGGCGATAGCTGTTATCTTCTGGACGAAGCATGTCTGAGCCCTCATTTACGTTGGTTCTGAAGTTGCGTTCGTTCATCGCAGATCCACCCCCGTAAGCGCTTCGAGGCGGGCCAACGCCGTTTCGTGGTCGGCGAGTTCGCGCTGGTATTCGATTTGCAGGCCGAGCACATCGAGAAAGGAGTTGAGGAGGGTTTCGAAATCCTGCTTGCCAGACTGATACGCTGCTTGCGCGGAGCGTAACGTTGCCTCGGATTGTGGAATTAGCCCTTCTTTGTAAATCTTGAGCTGTTCAGCCGAGGTCTCGGCCACCACAAACTGGTCTTGTACCTCGGCCAACCGACGCTGCTGTTCGCCTTCGAGCATCCGTTTGGCCTGCTCGCGGTTGGCTTCAGCTTGCGCAAGCTCAGCCTTGCGTCGTCCACGGTTTGGAAGATTGATTCCGAACGTCGCCATGTAGTAGTCGCGCGTATCTCCATTGGTGTGCTGCCAAATGTACTGCACATTGAAGTCAGGGCGAAATTCCTTGCGCGACAGCTCGACCTGCGATTCACTCTGTTTCACCATTTGCTGCTGTGCCTTGATGTCGGGGTTCTGCTGTTTGACCAGTTCCATCAATTGCGAAGCGGTGTATGGAATCGATCGCAGTGTCAGGGGCACTGTCTGTATGTTGGGGTTGTCCTGAACTCGGTTCAGGAGCTGTTTCAGTTGCGCCTGCATCTGCCCGACTTCGCGATGGTGCATGGTGATCTCTTGCAGGATTTTCGTGTGCTGTAGTTGGGCCTTGAGTACTTCCTGTTGATTGCCCTGACCCACGCTGTATCGGGATTCCGTGATTTTTTGGACATCTCGGAGCACTTCATCATTGCGCTCAAGTACTCCCAGCGTTTCCTGCAAGTAAGCCAGTCGGAAATAAATCCCCTTTAGCTGGTCAACCACACTTCGACGTGATGAATCCGCCTGGAATCGCCGCGCTTCTGCTTCCTGGTTTGCGACTTGGGCGCGCAGCCCTCGCTTGCCCGGATAAGGGATCTCCTGTGAAGCACCCAGCCCGATGTAAGCGAACTCGCTATTGCTGTAGCCCGCGAATGGTCGCGGACTGCCCACAGCGAAATGCTGGACCATGACCTGAGTGTCCGGGAATGCAGACACCTGCCCCGCAACGTGTGTCGCAGCCTGATAGCCCAGCTGTGCGGCAGCAATGTCCGGGTTGCGCTGTTCAACTTCCCGAATCAACTCCTCCAAGGTCACTGGCGAACCGGCCGGGGGCTGCATAGTAGTCGTCGATTTCTCTTCCGGCGCTGCTTCCTGCGTCGTTTGCTGCCCCGCAGCAACACCAACAGCGAGCGTTAAGACACCGATCAAGCGAAATGAAGATTCGAGCATGCGCGCAAATGCGCGTAGAGCTTTCATGTTTCCTCCGTGCGAAACACACTTCGGCGCACACGTACGAGTGCGCTACGCGGAAAACGAAAGCTCGTTTAGATTCTCAAAATGTTAGAGGATGAGGGAGGACTCTCAGGCGGGGAGTGGCCAGGGACAGACGAGCGAACAACCGCGTGGTGCACCATGTTCCCGAACGCAACTGTGGGCTGCATCAAGTAAACAAAATCGAGTTGAGGCGTCTGGCTGAATGCCGATCTTGCGACTGCAACCTGCTCAGGCGAACTGACGGTCTTGCAACAGGAGTGCGAAGACGGCATGCTGTGATCGCCACATCGGTGAGCCATGCGCCGGCAGCAAGCCTTCTCCTGCGCTGTCATGACGTTTGATGGCAGCATGCATGCCATCAAAGGTGCTCCCCCGACCATAACGATGAGAGCTAAAATCCCGATTTTGGCGATACTCTTCATCTGCCTCAACCAGCTTGAGTGTACCCACCTGCGTCCATGAGGCGCAAGTTACTTTCCAAAAGTTTCATTGAAGAGCCCTTCTCCGCGCCTGAGATGCAGTGAGGGCGTTCACTTTCTCTTCCAAGTCCGGTCATGACGCCGAATGTTCACCGGGTTTCGCCTTCTTTGTGGCCGTCATCGAATCGACTGTCAGCTTGCTGCCATTCAGGTGTCCTCTGATCTTGGCGCGCCCGCCGGCGAACTTGTCGATCTCAGCGCGTGGACCATCCAGGACATAGATTTCACTGCCCACGACGAGTACATAATCACGGCCTTCTTCGTGAACACATTTCAGCGTGCATGAAAACTGTGTCTGTCCCTTCTGCAACTGTTGTCCCTTGCAATACGAATCACTGACGATTCCAGTCAACGTCCTTTCGGATCCAAGATTCTGGGCAGGGACCGGACTAGCTGGAATTTGAGCCCACGCCGGCGCCAGGGTTGCGGCGAGCGAAACCACAAGCTTGGCTAATGACCTTGCAATCCTATTGTTACGCATATGTCCTCCTCTAGATTCGGCTACTTCGAACGTCGCGAGATTGGCGATTGCTTCTCAGCAATTGCCGCTCTCTTATCTATGAGTTCGCAACAGAGGCCTGTTCGGTTACATCGCCGGCAGGAAAAGAGCAATATTGTGGTGGGTTAGAATGGCCTGCGTTTAAGGATGACCCAGGCGGGGTAGGAAACCTGTGCACACCGCGAGTGTAACCAAATCCTCCAAGGTTGCGAACTAATGGATGTGAGGTCAACTGAGCCCGAACTCCGTAGCCTCATGGTCGCGGGGCTTGATGGCGACGCCGCCTCGCACCGATCACTACTGGAAAGGCTGAGCCGCCAGTTGCGCGCTTACTTCAAAGGACACTTAATCCGCATCAACCGTGGTCCAGTCGAGGCCGAGGATCTCGTGCAGGAAGCTTTACTCGCCATTCACACGCGTCGGCACACCTATGACCGGTCCCAGCCGTTCACCCCGTGGGTATACGCCATTGCGCGTTACAAATTTCTCGATTACCTGCGCCGAACCAAGGCATCGACCAGCGATGTGCCGCTCGACCTCGCTGAAGAGATAACGGTGCATGACGACAGTGCACACGTCGAAAGCAGTCTCGACTTGGAGAGGCTGCTGGCCGAAGTACCGCCCAAGGCGAGACAGGCGATCCAGTATGTGAAGTTGGACGGGTTGAGCGTAAGGGAGGCAGCTGCAAAGTCAGGGATGTCGGAGGCCGCAGTGAAGGTATCTGTGCATCGTGGTCTAAAGGCACTGGCAACGTTCGTAAATAAGGAGAGGCGATCGTGAAGACAGACCAACTCATCGATATGCTGAGCACGAACCTTGAGCCCGTCAAACGTGGCCAGGTCGGAAAAACATTGGCTTGGGCACTCGTCGTTGGCGGCGCAGCCGCGTTTTGCGTGATGCTGACCACGGTCGGCTTACGGACCGAACCGCGCGATACATCTCACCTGAGCTTCTTGGGTCTCAAACTTCTGTTCACGCTGAGCCTAATCGGCATGGGAACAGCCTTACTGTTGCGACTAGTGCGGCCGGGTCGAGACGGACGACGATTGTTCAACCTGACATTGCTTCCATTTGTAGTGATCGGGCTCGCGGGCGCCGCTGCGCTCGCTCTGGAACGCCCGATGGAATGGGGCAGGATGGTTCTTGGAATGAACTGGGCGACTTGCCTATTCTGTATCCCTCTCTTTGCCGTTATTCCGTTCGTGGCCTTGATCTGGGTTCTGCGTAAAGGAGCCCCCACCGATTTGAAGCGCACCGGAGCAATCGCGGGACTTGTTGCGGGTGCACTAGGTGCAACCGCTTACGCGTTTCACTGTGGTGACGATTCGATGCCCTTCATCGCAATATGGTACGGCGCCATGGTCGCACTCTGCGCTTTCATCGGCGCGCTGCTTGGGCCGCGACTTCTGCGGTGGTGACGCGCCGTCACGTTTTAGCCCTGCAAAAGAGGAGGCAACAAGCCGAACCTACCAACCGCTGGGCTTTTTCTGCGTTTGCGCGTCGCCCGGCGGGCAACTTACTCCGCCGATGGGAAACTCCTGGGGGCGCCGCCGAAGGAACGAACATGCGGACTTTTCAGGTTTTCAGGCCGATTCGTCGCCGGTGAGGCCATGTGGAACTGTCCGGTTACCGCCTGCGCGTTGACCTGCTGGTAGGTCGCCGCCAGACCAGTCGTCCAGGTACTTCTTGAGAACCGGTCTCCCGCCACCGAAGGATTTGTAAATTAAATAGTTGGTCGCGTATGTTAATAACCATCATCATCGTTGTTGCGCTTGCGCTACTGGGATATGTCCTCCGGCGGAATTGTCGGCGCTTCTGGCATGTGCTGTACACGGGAGATATGGAGCCCGATTGGGAAAAGTTGGGAGGGAATTATTTTATCGCGGATTGGGAAAGAAGGTTTTGGAAGCTTTCTGCCGGAAAGAAAGAAGCGGAGACACCGACGGGTGTTCAGAGTTAGAAGAACATTCCGATGTGCTGCAGAATAAGGCGTTCTGCTTAGACTGAGATTTCCGCGCTAACCCGGCGCGTTGCAGAACTGAGCCACAACCCATGCACACAATAATTGGTGCAGCACGTTCGTTAACTTGTGGGC
>WNEZ01008337.1_pt1 | contig 17484 bp, 15 predicted proteins | sample 5400521 | NCBI WGS metagenome assembly WNEZ01 (sample SAMN13153339, study PRJNA577476) | soil metagenome | isolation source: 120 cm saprolite under Douglas fir tree site 2 hole 1 replicate 1 | place: USA:California | collected 2015-04-18
CCTCCTCGGCCACGCTCAGCGCCTTGAACGCATCGTGAAGCGGCTTGGCCTCGATGGCCTGCGCCAGCACGACCTCGTCGTTGGCGGTGAGCAGGCTGACGCGCCCGATTTCCTTGAGGTACATCCGCACCGGGTCGTCCATTGAGACCGAATCATTCATCTCGCTGTCGGTCAGAAGCTCCTCGTCGATCTCTTCGATGTCCTTCTCCCCGTCCGTGACCGCGATCCCCATTTCCGCAAAGGCTTCGAAGACCAGGAGCACCTGCTCCGGCGCAGCCTTCATCTCGGGGAATGCATCGAGGATGTCATCCGGAGGGAGGTAGCCTTGCTCCTTGCCCTTAACGATGAGGTCGTGGGCGACCTGAATCCTCTCTTCCTTGAAACTTGACTCGATCACCGCCAGCGTCTTCGCCAACTAACCCTGACCCCATGTTGTCCTGTAACGCCCGCATACCTGTGCGAGACGGCGATCCTCGGTCACCAGCATGGCGACCTCGTCGCGGTCGGCTCTCCCGTCAGCCTACGCCGGGTGGAACCGGATGCTCGGGCCGCACAGCCATCAGTTGCAGCTCAGCAGGTCACGTGCAGGATGGCGTTGGTCTCCTTACCCCTCCCATTCAGGATGGCGATGGCAGCTTTGGTCGGCAAGCTCAGGAGCTCAACCTTGCGAAGCCGGGCCTCCTTTCGCACTTCGGCCATGACTGGCAACCCGCCCTCGGCTCCCGTTCCAACCACCAGCCGGCGGCAGGCCCACGGGATGTCTTCTTTAGTCGAGAGTGGTGTATGGGCCTAGGTGTCGCGATACTGCTTGGAGGCCTTCTAGTTTCGCTTCCGAATCTCGCCCCGGTCTATGACAACGTCGTGCTCATAGGTCACGCCGTCGATCCGGATGGAGCCGAAGGAGAAACTCTCGAAGTGCACCGGTACCTCCCTGCTTGAGGTTACGCCCCGCACACACGCGAAGCGCGGCGCAGTAAGTTTGCCAGGATCGTCTGCCTCACACGGTGTTGGCATGGCTGTGCAGCCCGGCCCAGTGTGCCCGTCCACCGGTCGCCGTTACTTTCGCCTCCGAGAGCCGCATACCGCGTTCCGGGTTGACAGCCGCCGGCCGCAGCGCTCTACTTGCTTGAGGAGGTGGGGTGACCATGGCTGTTTACGAGTTCGAGTGCCAATCCTGTGGTAAGCGCTTCGAGATAAGCATGGCGATAACCGAGCACGACCGCCTGAAAAACCGGCCACCGGCCTGTCCGGAGTGTGGTAAGCGCAAGACTCAGCAGCTCGCTTCGAGCTTCAGCTGCAAGGCCCCGAGCAAGTACTGAGCGCTTTTGCCGCTCAGTGAAGCGGCCACGCTGACCTGGGGAGGCGGTCAGCCACCTCGGCCAGGTTGCTGCCAGCTTGCCCTGCTTAACACTACCGTCGCCAGCGGCGAAACTAGGGCTTCGAGTGTTTCTCGGGGGCAGTGCGCCGCGCCACTTCACGACGCGCGCAATCGATTGCTGAGGACGGGTTGGCGTGCGTGATGTGCTCGCAGTTCCAGACTCTCTGGCCGTCCGACTGCTTGACCACTGCGGTGTAGTCGAGGCGCCCCGCTTGTTGAACGTAAGACGCCTGCAGGTCGGGAACCACAACCCCATTCTGCTCTAAGCCAAAGAGGCAGACCGCCGACGACTCGCTGGAGGAATGCGGCTCGGGACATGTGTTGAAGCTGTCCATTCATTCCCCTGGAAGATCAGTCGCGCCGCAATCCCATGCCTCCGTGGCGCCTCCGCATCTCGAATGAGCGAGCGTGGTCGGGATGACCAGGAGCTGGACCTCCTGAACGCCTTTAGGGGCAGTCACAAGCGGGGGGCGTGTCAACGAAGGGCACAAGGTAGTGCAGATGCCTGCGCGTCCCGCATTACTCAAGTGAGCACCTCGTTCGGTACTCGGCGTGACGGTTCGTCGAACCGTTGCTCGCTCTAACGACGGGTTATCAGTAGGAACGGGCTCGACGATCACTGCCGTTTCAGAAAACCGCGGGCGGGCGACGTGACGGGCCAAACCGGGCCCGATCGCTTGACTGGGCGAGGGGCCTGCACGTAGCAACTTGGCTGTCTTTGGCTGTCATTCGGCCGACGCAGTGGACGTTGACGGCCGAATGCGATCTTGGGCGGACGTCAGTGGACGCCCGCAAACGGTTTTGAAGACCGCGGGGCTAGCGTCCGCGACTGTCCGCCGACGTCTGCCAAAGATCGAAAGCAAGTGTCGCGAATCCGCTGACATCCATCATCGTCCGCCGAGATTCGCCCTCTTGGCTGTCTTCCCGGCTGTCACAATCACCTCAAATGACTTTGGAGGAACTGCGTCGATTCCGTCCACAAATCACTGAGATCGCCCGTCGCCGCGGCATTGGCAATGTGCTGGTCTTCGGGTCGGTAGCGCGCGGTGATGCTAGACCAGATAGTGACGTCGACTTTCTCGTCCAAGTTGAGCCTGGACGGTCAATCCTGGCTGTTGGAGGCTTCCTCGACGAGGTGTCCGAGCTGATCGGCAAGCCTGTTCACGTGGTCACTAGCCGATCGCTCAACGACGCCGAATCGCAACGGGCACGAGGCGAGGCTGTTCCACTCTGACCCCAGAGGACCGCAGACACCTCGAACACATCGCCCAGTCTGCGCGCCTCATTGCTGAATGGCGCATTAGAGGTCGTGAGGCATTCCTTACCGATGAATTGGTTCAGAGTGCGTTGCTGTGGCGTCTGCAGACGATGGCGGAGTCGGCGACCCACCTGTCAGATGACGTCAGGGGTCGGCATCCAGACGTCGATTGGCGAGGCATTCGTGGCTTCAGGAACATCGTTGTCCATGGCTACGTCGACGTGCTCGACCTCGAGCTGACTTGGACTTTTATTGAGCGAGAAGCCGATTCGCTAAGAAGGGTCGCCAATGAGGAGCTCGCAAGTAGCAGCTAGTGATCCGTCAAAGTTACCAACCGAACAACGAGGAGGTGGTCAAGGCTCGCGATTTCACTTCAATCACCTCCTTTTGTCGCCAGCTGCGAGCCTATACACCGTCAACGGCTGACGAAGCATTCGCGTTTACTTCAGCTTCCCCCGTGGTCGTCGGGCTCGGAGTTGAACCCGACCGACCTTCCGAATCCCACACCCTCCTTAAACTTGATCTTCAACGCCAATGAACGACCCATGGCGATGACGATCGCTTGTCCCTTCTGAGGATTCGACGCACGCACGCCAGGCCGGGTTTCACCATCGTCTGCCTCATCGACCCAGGGCCGCAGGATCACGCTCTGACATCATGCCCGGGAGCGCGTCCTCATCGCCAGACGTGACTTGGCGGCTCCGGACTCAGTGACTCGCCGTGACAACCTGTGACACGAACGCCTCAGACCACCGAATACGTGAGGCACGCCCTGACCTGCACTGACAAGTCCAGACAAGGCCGGTCATCTCCTCTTAATCCCAAGGTTCAGAGTTCGACTCCCTGCGCGAGCACCATCGTGTCTGTGCCGCTCGCCTTCGTCTCAGCCTTCATCTGGATGAGGGAGGTAAGACCGGGCGAACCTGAGAATTGGCGCCGTTATGGACCTGATAATAGGTGTGCCTTGACAGTCGCGCCTGACCGCGCCATAGTGCGGTCGGCGGTACCACCTTCGCGACCATCCCGGGGAGGCAGAAATCATGCCAGGCCGATCCTCTGTGATCGCCTACGCCGCTTCATTGCTGTTCGCCGTCATGCCGCTCACCGCGGCCGCCCGCGTGCCGGCGGAACCCGTTGCCCATCCGCCAATCCACGCCCGGCCGTTCGCTACCGCCGCTCCCACTGGCTATACACCGACCCAGGTCCGCCACGCGTACGGCTTCGATCAGCTGGCGCCGAACGGCAGCGGCCAGGTCATCGGCATCGTGGACGCCTTTGACGACCCGACGGCTGCCAGCGACCTGGAGGTGTTCATCACCCAGTTCGGCCTGCCGCAGCTTAACGGCCTGCCCGGGCAGCCCGCCTGTACGGTCGCGGCCGGCCCCCACCCCTGCTTCCAGAAGGTCTTCGCGCAGGGGAAGCCGAGGACCAACGGCGGCTGGGCCCTCGAGATCTCCCTCGACATCCAGTGGGCCCACGCCATCGCCCCCGGCGCCGACATCGTGCTGGAAGAGTCCCGCGACAACCGACTCGGGAACCTGCTCGGGGCCGTGACCGGCGCCAGCACCAAACAGCATGCGCACGCGGTGTCCATGAGCTGGGGCGCGGCCGACTTCCTCGGTGAGTCCAACTTCGACCAGACCTTCAACGTGGCGGGCGTGACCTTCACCGCCGCCTCCGGCGACGCCGGAAACGGCGTGCTCTGGCCCTCGTCATCGCCGTTCGTCGTAGCCGTGGGGGGTACCACCCTCTCGCTCGACGCCTCCGGCAACGTCATGTCGGAGACGGCCTGGAGCGGGTCCGGCGGCGGCATCAGCGCCAACGAGGCCGAGCCGGGCTACCAGGCCAACTACCCCATCCCGGCCACGAACGGGCACCGGGGTACGCCCGATGTCTCGTACGACGCCGACCCCAACACCGGCTTCCCGGTCTTCGACTCGACGCCCTTCAACGGCCAGACCGGCTGGTTCCAGGTGGGCGGCACCAGCGCCGGCGCCCCGCAGTGGGCGGCGCTCATCGCCATCACCGACGAGGCCCGCGGCGCGGCGGCCTCGCTCTCGAGCAACAACCTGGCTAGCTCGCCCGAGTACAACGCCGGCGCGACGGCCGTCTACGCCAAGGACTACCGGGACGTCATGTCGGGGACGAACGGGACCTGTGGCAGCGTCTGCACGGCCTCAGCCAGCTGGGACTTCGTCACCGGCCTGGGGAGCCCGCTCGCGAACAATCTCGTCCCCTTCCTGGCGACCCAATGAGTTAGACCGCCCTTCATCGCCGTGACGGCGGGGTGGCGGCCCTCGCCCTCGACGTCCTCGGCGACCCGCGGAGTGGGGCGGGCGGCAGGTCAACTTGGAGCCGACGGCGACGTGTCGACGCGACGACCAGGGGCACCGAGCTGCTCACGACGTGTCACGCCCCCGGGTGTGCCAGGTTCAGCGACCTTCACCTGGTCACCTGATGGCTCGCGCCTGGCGTTCTCCGACGGTAACTAGCTCGGCGGCGTCCGGCTCTACCTGATCGACGAATGCCGCGTGCTTAGCGGGTCGATGGCAAACCTTGCCGTGTACATGGCCTTGACAGGGCCAGGTGACGTCATCTTGTCGCCTGGAAAAGAGGTGGGTGGACACGCAAATCATCATGCGGACGGAGCTGCCGGCCTTTACGGCCTACAGTTCATGACATCCCTTGCATGTTAGGGACGCATCTACTCGACTGGAAGCGTCTTGAGGGAGAGGTTGACCGCGCTCGACCACGACTGATTGTTGTTGGCAGCAGTCTTCCGCTCCTCCCTTACGACGTGTCCGGCCTCAAACAGCTAGGAGCCATCTGCGGAGCGCGCCTTGTCTACGATGCGGCACACGTCGCCGGCATCATCGCCGGCGGCAGGTTCCAGGACCCGTTGGGAGATGGCGCAGACACCTTGACCCTCTCGACATACAAGACCTTGAATGGGCCTGTGCCGTTAACCCGTCTCAGTCATCTCGGAGCGAGGGCCATCCGGAACTAAGGGAGGTTCAACTACTTGCCCCGCGGGCCCGGGCGATCCTGCTTTGGCCGAATTGAGTTGACTCAAGACCCGTGCCGGGTTGCGTCGGCTGCCTCTGCAAGTTCGCCTAGGACGGCGAAGAACGCCTGCGATTGACCCCTGAACAGCCCGTTGGCCGTCAAGGCTTTAACCGCGTTCATTGCAGCTCCCTCTGTCTCGGTAGGGCGAATGATCGAGCAGACCGGGAACTTTCGGTTGAGGAAGATGGTTGGCTCGGGCATGATCAAGTTGGTTTGGAAATCCTCCCCGTCAAACGGAGGGGCGTTGAGGTCCGGAAACACCAACCCGTTGGTTGGGTCGGTCAGCGGGGGCGCATTACCGGCCTTGTCTTGCCAGGTCTGAAAGTGCTGCGTCTCGGTTGGGCCGACGCTTAGCAGGATGCGCAACACTTCCGGATGGGTTACCCGCTGAGCCAGCGATGGATAGAGGCTGGTTCCGCCCTGCTCGATAAACGCAAAATGGAATCCTGCGGTGTTGGCGATCGCCTGGAGATGGGTGTTTGGAGACAAGTCGCCGTCATCTCGGGGAATTGCCGGAAACTGTCCAATGCTCAAACCCGGGACGGCTTGCGGGAAGGTGTCACCGAAATCAGGGTTCTTAGTTCGGCTGCGGTACCTCGTCCACCAACTCGTGTCCACCGTGAGCTGCATCAGGTTGGTGAGCCTTCCAATTTGCTGCGCGCCGGTCGCTTTGCTGCTCGGCAACGTGCGGAACTGATCCAGATTGACTGTTTCTGCTCCGTTTGAAGCTAGGTATGCGTTGATGAATGTGAAGTGGCTGAACTCGTCCTCAGTGTTGTCATGGACGTATTGGGGCATGTCCGAGTCGAGCACCTGCAGAGCAGCGGTGTAGGCGGCGCTCCCACTCCCGCCCGGGACTTCGCTGTCCTGGACTCCTCCCAGTTCGTTGTACTGCTGCCACGCATCGGTTTCGAGGATTTCAGCCGCGGCCAGGAACCGAAGGATGGCCGCGTCTCCGGGGGTCAGGCCCCCCGACGCGATGGCCGATACCTGGTTCTCCAGTAGTCCAGCGCCGATGGCTCCAGCTCCAACAGCGAGCCCCGACAGCAAAAAGGAACGACGGCTCGTGAAGTGTTGCCAGCGCCTCATGACCTCCTCCTCCTGGCGTCCCGTCAACCAAAAAAAGGAATAGTGGCTGCTTACAATCGGCGGGCGCGCGCCCACTGTTCGGATCGACGCGCCATTAAAGATTACCCCGGTGGGTTACCCCGGCGCGACCCGCCGCGGCGACTTGTTCCACGCACCTCGAAGAGCAGCCTGTCCTGTTCAAGAATTCGGTTTTTCGGGCGCTCGAGTACTCGCCTGACGGGCTCCGTCACGGCACACAGGGTGGGGCATCACTCATGATCCTCTACCCCGACCGGAAGCGGCCTCCCATCCTGGTGCGACCGGAAACCGTGCTCCGCTGGCACCGCCAAGGCTGGCGGCGTTACTGGCGCTGGTGCTCAGGCCATCGGCTCGGCCAGCCCCGATTGAGCCCTGAGATTCGGGAGCTGATCGCCACCATGGCGAGCGAGCACCCGCGATGTCAGTGCTGGCACCCATCGCAATCCCTACATCTGCCTGCGTCAGCGCAGGGGCGTTCTTGATTCCGGAGTACGCACTTCGCATCAGCGCCAGTGCTGCCAACGCAGACAGGGTCGAGCGCACCAGACCCTATAGGACTCATCGGCGGCCGCCGCTTCCGTGAGGTTAAGCATCCGAGCCGACCAGTCGCGCCACTCGGCTCATTGAACGATCAGTCCACCTGCTGCGGCGTTTGGGCCAGTGACGCGTCCGGATAGGCAAGCTCGATCTCGAGGCTGAACGTCAGTTCGTGGCCGGCCATCAGCCCCCAATCAAAGATCCGATCCCACGTTATGCCAAAGTCTCGGCGGTCGACCGTGAACTCGGAGGCGAAGCCGGCACGCAGACCCCACGGATCGCGACAACACCGTGAAAGGCGAACGGAATCTCGACGCGGCGGGTCACTCCTTTGAGTGCGAGTTCGCCGGCGACCGTGTAGCCGCCCTCGCGTGGGGTGATTTCGCTGCCTTTGAAGGTGACCAGCGGAAAGTGCTCAGTGTCAAGCCACGGCTCAGAGCGCATGAATTCCTCTTGCCGCGGATGACCGGTGGTGATCGAGGCTGTCTCGATCTCGACCGCGAAGCTGGAGCGAAATGGATTCTCCGGGTCAAGCTCCAGAGTGCCCGTGACCCGCGGGAGCTTGGCCCGCAAGTTGGCGACATTGAAGTGCCAGACACTCACGATTATTTGCGAGTGAAGCGCATCAATCTTCCACGTGCCCCCTCGAAGCGGTAAATCGTCGGCCATCTTTACGTCCCCTTCTGGTTCTTCAACTTCCTGCCATGTCGCCCTCATCGCCGCAGGGTCCGTGGCCTGCGGAAATCGGCCAGGTTCTACGCGGTGGCCTACAACGGCCACGGAGTCGCGGTCAGCCCGAATGCTTGCTCAGGAAGGCGAGAGTCTTCTGGTTGAACGCCTCCACGTTCTCGTAGATCGGAGCGTGCGCGCAGTCCTCGAAGACGTGCATCTCCGAGCCCTTGATCTGCCCGTGCAGCGCGTCGGCGAACCGTGTCGATGTGACCATGTCGTGCCGCCCAAAGGTGATCTGAGTGGGCGCTTTGATGCCGCCCAGGCGGGCCAGGCAGTCGTGGTTGACGACCGCATCTGACTCGCGCATGAAGGCATCGAGCGGCTGCACAGGACGGCTGCGCACGAAATCGGCCAGCGACTTGACGTAGTCCGGCTTCGATGCGTAAAGCTCGGGTGTGAAGCACCATGGAAAGATGCCCAGGATCACCATGTCCGGGACGCTGCCCAGACCCTTGGCCATGACCTGCCAGCCCTCGACGACCGACCTTAGAAACGGGTCCGTCTTGGGCCAAGCGCTGTGAAGCGACAGGGATTTCACCCTCTCCGGGTGCTTCGACGCCAGCCACATGCCGACGGCGGCTCCCAGTGAAAGTCCTGAGACGTGGGCCCGCTCCACGCCGATCGCCTGCATGAAGGCCGCCACGTCGTCCGCGAACAGCTCGGTCGAGTAAGGGGTCGCCGGCTTGTCGGACTGGCCCGCACCCCGAAGATCCACCGAGATGCACCTGAAGTGCTTGGCGTACTCGCCGACCTGAAAGGCATAGCAGGCCTGGTCCGCCGCGAGGTAGGGGATGAGAACGAGGGGCTCACCCTCGCCCTGGGTCTCGTAGTAGAGGTTCACGTTGTTGGCACGTACAGTCGGCATAGCGTCCTCCCCTCATCCCACGACCATCGATGTGCGCCCTTCGGCGGCCCCATCGCGATCTCCCGCACCATCTTGGGCCAGTCGGCCTTCGACGGCAACTCACGCGCCTATCCGGGTGGAGGCCCGACGATTTCGATCCCATACCTGTACGCGGCTCGTGCACCAGTTTGAAGATGCGCGCAGGCAAGTTGCCCCACCAACTGACCGCTGCCGCTAGGAACTCGTCGGACTCGGCCTTGCTTGAATCCGCAGTCGTTTTATTTCAGCGAGAGCGAACGGCGGTGGACGAAAGTGAACTTGGCTGGACGTCTGTGGACACCCGCAGACGGTTTTGAAGACCGCGGGCTATGCGTCCACTACCGTCCATCAGCGTTCGCTGGAGTTCGATAACTAGTCTGCCGATTCCATGGACGTCCGGCGACGTCCGCAGTTGTCCGGGATGTTGGCTGTCATATTGGCTGTCAGCCTTGCGGTTAACAGACCGCTGGCCCCCGTTCAAGAATGACGTTGCGAATTCGCTGCGTGCCGCTGAGTGCCGTCAAGAGCCAGTGTTTATCGCCGGCGTTGCTGTACGAAAGGGCGCCCGGCGGCTACACGAATACTCGCGGTTGGCGTCCCAACTTGCGGCTGCGACCTCCATCCCCACAGGCTAAGATTCCAGTGGGTACCAAGGGAATCCGGTGAGAAGCCGGAGCTGTCGCGCAACTGTGAGCGGGGAGCCCTCGTCCAACAAACGCCACTGAGGTGAAGGCCTCGGGAAGGTGGGCTGGGGGCGGCGATCCGTAAGCCAGGAGACCTGAACGCCCACACCGGCGACCCGTCCGCGCGCAACGGCACGGAAGCTTCCTGGCGGTCGGCTTTCTGCGGCGCGTTCGGGATGGTTGACCGCCTGGAGGAAACCACGTGCGCAATCGCCACATATGGGCCAGCGCGACACTGGCTCTTGTCATCGCCGCTTGTGGTAGTTCGTCGCCAACGTCATCCACGAGTCCGGCCAATTCCTGCGTCAACGCCAGCGCCGCGCACCACGCGTATCTCGTCGTCCAGCACCTCTCGGGCGCTTCCCTACAGAAGTGCGTGGGATTCGCCGGCGCCACCATCGACGGCCAGAGCCTGATGGACCAATCGACGATCGCTTATCAGACGCAGACGTTCAGCTTCGGCAAGGGCGTATGCGCGATCGACAACGAACCCGCGCAGTTCACCGAGTGCTTCCCCAAGAACAAGCCTTACTGGTCATTGTTCATCGAGACGGGCGGCGCGTGGGCCGCGGCCCCGACCGGCTATACCGCCATCAACCTCCACGACAAGGATGCGCTCGGGTGGCACTACGTCGACTCGACAGATCAGAATCCCGCCCCGCCGCCCCTGGCCAAGGAGACCTGAGCTCAGTAAATGAATGCGCGAGCGGTGGCGGCCTGGTCGGCCTGCTGCCTGTTCATTATTCTCTCCACGACAAACCCTGCCTATAAAGTCATGGTGCTGGCGGCGGCACTGTCTGCGCTCGCCGCCGGCGCCGGCCTTCGACGAATCCGAGGCCTCCTCGTCGCGGTGCTCCTCATCGCGGCCTTCGCCATGCTCCTCAATTTCGTCTCGGCGCACCTCGGCGCAACCGTCCTCTTTGCACTGCCCGCACAGATTCCTGCGCTCGGTGGCCCGTACACGCTCGAGGCGCTGGTCTTCGGCGGAGTTGGAGGGATCACGATCGCGGCAGCGATCCTGTCCGCAGCCCCGTTTTCGCTGCTGCTGGACTCACATGAGGTGATGGACGCGCTGCCGGCGCCACTCTCGCGAACCGGTGTCGCTATCGCCGCCTCGCTCAACCTGGTTCCTGCCGTGGCGACCTCCTTCATCCAGGTGACCGAGGCGCAGCGGCTACGTGGGTGGAAGCCCCGGGGGCCACGCTCATGGATGGAAGTCGTGGTCCCGGTGGTGCTCACCAGCGTCGAGGGCTCCATTCAGCTGGCGGAGTCGATGGAGGCACGAGGATTCGGTTCTGGTGCCAGGACCACGATGGCATCACACGCCCTGAGGCGCTCGGACTGGCTGCTGGTGGCCGCCTCCGGTTCGGCGTTGGCCGCTTTTGCCGTCGCCCATGCCACCGGCTGGGCGGCGGACTGGTTTCCATACCCGGCGCTGACATTCCCGACCATCAATCCCTGGCCGGTGGCGGCCTGCTTGCTCCTCTTCGCACCGGTGCTCGTATGGCGATCGCGACGCTGACCCACCTCACGTACTGGTATCCCGGTGGCAACCAACCCGCGTTGAAGGATGTCTGCCTGGCAATCGAGGACGGGTTGACTGTAGTCGCAGGCCCGTCAGGAGGCGGCAAGTCGACACTGCTCCGAATCTTCAACGGTCTTGTGCCGCACTTCCACGGCGGACGGATCGCAGGCAACGCCGAGATCATGGGACTCGATGTCATCGCAACGCCCACTCGCAGCATGGCTCGCCACGTTGGCTTTGTCTTTCAGGATCCCGAGCTGCAGACGGTCTACAACGTCGTCAACCGCGAAGTCGCCTTCGGGCTTGAAAACATGGCGGTGCCGGGACGCGAGATTGCAAGCCGTGTCGAGGAAGCGCTGCATGCGGCAGGTGTCGCTGATCTCACCGCGCGAGCAGTGCGGACGCTCAGTGGAGGCGAGCGCCAGCGGGTCGCATTGGCCTCCGCCCTTGCCATACGGCCGGGCTTCGTCGTCCTCGATGAGCCCACTTCCCAGCTGGATCCCGATGGCGCCCGGATGGTGTTGGCAGCCGCGACGAGCCTGGTGGACGAAGGCAGGTCGGTGATCATCTCCGAACATCGGCTCGACCATTTGCTGCGACGTGCGGCTGCACTGGTTCTCGTGGATCGTGGGATGGTCAAGACCGCCGATCCGGACGCCTGGCGACCTGCAGCCCCATCACTTCGGCCTGCACGAGTCGCGGCCGTGGGCGGCGAAGCCTGGTCGCTGGAACACGTCAGCGCCGGCTTCGACGGCCGGCCGGTGCTGAAAGGTGTCGATCTCGCGGGAAGCTCGGGCGAAATCGTCGCGCTGAGCGGACCCAACGGCGGCGGCAAGACCACCCTTCTGCGCCTTATCGCGGGCAGCCTCGCGCCGCTCGCCGGCAGCGTCTGGCGCCGTCCGGGACGCATCGCCTACCTCCCCCAGAACCCCACAGTCTTGCTGCACCGGCCGACTGTTCGGGCCGAGGTCAGCTTCACCCTCGAACGGTCCGGGGAGTTGGAGCAGCCTGAGACCATCCTGAATGCGCTCGGCCTGCTGCCGATGGCTGATCGATACCCGCGCGACCTCTCTTCTGGCGAGCGGCAGCGGGCAGCGTTGGCGGCGGTGCTGCCCGGCAGCCCTGGGCTGGTCCTGCTAGACGAGCCCACGCGTGGCATTGACTCGAGCGCCCGCGACGCCCTCGTGGCGCTCGTCACTCGACTTCGCGACCGCGGAGCTTCTGTCGTGCTCGCCACGCATGACGATGACCTGCGCAACGCGCTCGCCGATCGCGTCATCAACGTACGCGACGGCAACGTCGCCGCAATGAGCCTTGCAGTGTCAACGTGATCCGTGCCCTGCCAGTGGGCGTGGTGTCGCTGGGCGGCATCGTCCTCTTCTCATGGCCGTTTCTCGGCAGCGGCCTGCCGGCGAGCACGCCTGCGTGGACGCTCACGCTCGCCTGCGTGGTCGGACTGTTGCTCGTCGAAGCCGGGATGCGCCAGCTCGATTCGCGAGCCGTGGCGTTGCTAGCCGCGATCGCCGCGATCGACACCGCGCTGCGCCTGGCGGTGATCGAAGGCATCGGCGGCTTCAGCCCGATCTACTTCCTCGTGCTGTGTGCCGGCTACGTCTTCGGCACCTCGTTCGGGTTCCTGGCCGGCGCGCTGTCGATCCTCGTTTCCGCCCTGGCCGGCGGTGGAATGGGCCCGTGGGTGCCCTACCAGGTCTTTGCGGTCGGGTGGGTCGGCGTCGCGGCCGGGCTGGCGGGCCGATGGAGCCGCGGCTCACGGGTCCCCGATTGGCGCGACGTGCTAATGCTCGCCGCCGTGGGTGCGTTGATGGGCTGGGTCGTCGGCGCGCTGCTCGACATCACGGACTGGATTCCGGTTTATCGAGGCAACCCGACGCTTGGATGGCTGCCCGGCATGGACGCGGCGACATCTCTAATTCATTTCGGCCGGTTCTACCTGCTCACCTCGCTCGCGTACGACACGTTCCGCGCAATGGGCAACGTGCTGATGGTGCTGGCGCTGGGGGTCCCGGTGATGGCGGCGCTTGTCAGGCTGCGAGTCCGACTGACCTTCGAAATCGTAGGTTCTCATCTGTGACCGAACGGGACTCGAACCAGAACTTCCGGGATTCCGTCTCGCTCTCGCGGCTTGTCGACCCGCGGCCGACCCTGGAGAACCTCGCCCGCAATACCGGACTCACATATGACGAGGTGGTCCATCACGCGCTCGTCCGCTATGCAAGCTCCGGCGCCGAAGCACTGCTCGCGATTGAGCCCCAGGCTCTGCACGAACTGATTGCGGCTCGCAAGGCCGAGGACTGGGCCAAGGTGCGAGCCCTCATCGACTGGCTCGAGGCCGGCCTCGAGTCGACGGAATGGCACTGAGCTGCCTGATGGCGTGGCCGTCCGTCAGGTCGAGCTGGGCGAAGCCGGAGTCGAGGCGACGCTCGCCAGCAGTCCAGGCCAGGGGCTTGTTGAAAACGGGACCCGCGAAGGCGAAGGAGTGATACTCGCCGTTCTCTCCGCACGGGTCGGCGTCTGTGGTCCCGATCTCGCTTGCGAAGCGCTCGTCGATGATGCGGCCGAGCCATGCCACGTCCAGCTTCGCCAGGTCGACGCAGGTGATCACAGCCCGTCCGCCAGAGGTTATGAATTCACCCAGGAGGAGCTCCGGCGGCTCCCCCCAGATCGGCTCAATGTGCTCGAGCCCGGCCGCAGCGACGCGGTCCTCGTACCACGCCCGAACGTCAGCGAGGTGGATATCGCCGAAGACGACGCCGGCAAACCCCTCCTGGCGGAGCGACGAAAGCTCATGGCGGAAGTTCGAGTCCATCTCGGACCAACTGGTCGGAATCGCGTGGAGGGGGATGCCGACCGCCTCGGCCTGCGCTTCCAGCATCTCGACCCGCGTGGCGTGGAAGCGAACGCGCCGGGTGGCGGAATCATAGAACGAGATCAGCCGGGTCACCTCGGTTCCCGCCCGCCTCGCCCGGTTGAGCGAGAGGGCGCTGTCCTTGCCGCCCGACCACATCAACGCATATCCGCCGCTCACGTCACATGAGCATGATGGTTAGCGCGGCCGGGATTGTGGTCTTCTAGGCCAATGAGAATCGTGTCTCTCCTCCCGAGCGCCACGGAATCCCTTTTCGCGCTTGGACTCGGAGGCTGCCTGGTGGCGGTCACCCACGAGTGTGATTACCCGCCTGAAGCGGCATTGCTCCCGATCGTGACGCGTTCCACTCTGCACCTGGAGGACAAGGCCGGCGACAGTATTGAGGCGGCGGTGTCGCTGGCGGCGGCGGAGGGCCGTTCACTCTATGCGGTCGACACCGAGGCGATCCGCGATCTAGAGCCTGACCTCGTCGTGGCGCAGGACGTCTGCCGTGTCTGCGCGGTTTCGGCCGAGCAGGTGGTACCGGAGTTGGTCGGAATCCAAATCATCCGCCAGCACCCTCACTCGCTGGAAGACGTGCTCCGTGACATCGAGAACCTGGCTGCCGCTTGCGACACCGACCCCACGCCGCTGATTAGCAGCCTCCGCGCCCGCCTCGAGACCGCGTCGCAGCGCGCGCGTCGGCTTCCATCTGTCCGTGGGGTGTTCCTCGAGTGGCTGGACCCGCCTTACCCGGCCGGCCACTGGACACCGGACCTCCTGACGCTGGCGGGCATCGAGGATCCGCTGGCCCGGCCGGGCGTGCCGTCCGTAGCCATGTCGTGGTCAGACGTGTCCGATGCTCAGCCCGAGGTGCTAGTGCTGGCGCCCTGCGGGTTCACCGAAGATCGTGCGCAGGTGGAGGCGATGCGGGTGCGATCTGAGATTGACGCAGTAGGCGCGGCGCGCGTCGTTGTCCTGGACGGTTCTGCGTATTTCAACCGGCCGGGGCCTAGGTTGGTCGACTCCCTCGAGCTGTTGGTCGCCAGTCGCTGAGGCTGTGGCCCTGTAGATTCGACAGTTTTCAGCATCGTTATCTCAGCCACAGGACGGCAGGCTTCAAAGGTGATCGAACCCCACTCTGGGTCCACGTCGCTAGGGCGTCCCAATACCCCTCAACGCTGCGACGGTCTCGGCGTCCATCTGAGTTTTCAGCTCGACAGCAGCGAGATTCTCGGTGATCTGGTCTGCATTGTGGCGCCGAAGAGGACTGTAGGCACAATCGGGTTGAGAAGCACGAAAGCGATGGCCATCGGAGCCGGTCGGGCGCCGTCATTCGGCCACGAAGCTGATCATCGGCTCGCTCACCGCGAGCATCGCCCCTGATGATCAAGCTAGCGATAGCCAGGCAGTTATCGCGAGCATCCTGCGCGCCTCAGCTCGCACCCACACACGCAGAGGACGCGCGCGCGACTACAAATGTAAACGGTTTAGAAAACCGTTTGCGGGCAGAGACCGATCCCGACGCTGCTGCGAGCTGCACAGACGCCGTCCTCTGAGCTTTGCACATCCTTGGCTGTCGTTGGCTGTCATCGGCCTACGCGGTGGACGCCGGCGCACGAAAGCGAACTTGAACGGACTCCTGAGTTCGATAGGTAGCTCGCAGATTCCATGCTCGTTCGTGCTCGTCCGCAGTTGTCCGTCATGTTGGCTGTCATCTTGGCTGTCAACTGAACGTCTTACAGCTGGCAGGAGTGAGCTATCGCCTCGAACGCCCAAGTGGTAGCGCCAGCATTTCGCGATGTCACTCGAGGAGGATAAGGAGGCTCTGAACCCTGTGCGCCAGCGTAAGCTGACCCCCGTGTCAAGCGCAAACGACGCTAGCCACGAGAACTTTTTCGATCTTTCCGTCGACATGCTTTGCGTGGCTGGGTACGACGGTTACTTCAAGCGCCTCAATCCAGCCTGGACGCAGACCCTGGGTTTCACCCAGGCCGAATTGACAGCACGACCCTACATGGATTTCGTCCATCCCGACGACCGACTTGCGACAGTCGCCGAAGCCGAAAAGCTCACCCAGGGCGCCAAAGTCATCCACTTTAGAAATCGCTACGAATGCCGCGACGGCACATACCGCTGGCTCGCGTGGGCGGCCATGCCGGCGGGATCTGGAGATCTGATCCACGCGGTGGCACGCGACGTGACTCAAGAGGTCGAGGCCGAGAGCTCACTGAGAGAGGCTAACCTCGCGGCGGCTACCCGACTGGCCCTTTTGACCGCCCTTATCGACGCGATCGGCGTCGGGGTCGTACTTGTCGATCGCGACCTGTTGGTGGCTCATTGGAACAAAGAGGCCACTCGTTTGACAGGCATCCCACCAGACAAGGTAGTGGGCCTGCCGGCAAGACTGCTCGGTGAAGCCATCGCTCCGCGAGTCGAAGATTTCCCCAAAGTTCGTTCCCATCTCCAGCATGCATTCAGTCCGGTGGAGACTTCCCACTTTCAAATGGTGATTCTCGAACCCCGCCGCGACGTCGAAGTCAGAGTCTCCCCTGCGGTATTAGCGGCGGACGGCCAGCAGGTTGGATCCGTGATCGTTCTTCACGACATCACCGCTGCCAATGAGCTCGATAGAGCGAAGGACGAGCTGGTGGCGATGGTCAGCCACGAGCTGCGCACGCCGCTCGCCAGCTTGGTCGGCTTCTCGGAGCTCCTCCTCAGCCGCGAGTTCTCCGAGGCGCAGCGAAAGAAGTACTTGGAGACGATGCTGAAAGAAGGTCTGCGTCTTACCGACCTCATCAATGACTTCCTCGACCTCCAGCGAATGGAGGGAGGTTACAAGCGGCTCGATCTTGGCCCGGCTGACCTACCAACCCTAGTCGCGCGTGCAGTTGCAACTGCCGGTGACAACTCTCGAGCTCCGATCGACGTCGACCTGCCGCACGATCTTCCCTTGGTAATTGCAGACACCAATGCGATCCATCAGGTCCTGATCAACCTGCTATCTAACGCCCGTAGGTATTCGCCCGGTGGCGGCGCAATCCGTATCGACGCCAGGGCCATCGACGACGCCGTTGAGGTTTCCATCCGCGATAAAGGCCTCGGCCTGCCCGCCGAGGCGATTCCAAGGCTGTTCAACAAGTTCTATCGCGTCGCCAACGTCGACCGTAAGGGGATCTCAGGTACAGGTTTAGGCCTGGCCATCTGCCGCGGCATCGTCGAGGCGCACGGCGGCCGAATTGCGGCGGAGTCGTCAGGATCAGGTCAAGGTTCTCGCTTTTACTTCACGCTTCGCGCGGCGGATCGAAATGTAACCGCGGGCGACGTTCTTCTCGTCGAAGACGACACCGGATTTGCGCGACTCCTCGAAGCGGAGCTTTCGCTCAAGGGTCTGAGCTCGGTCTGGGCTGCTGATGCCGAGACAGCCGACCAGCTGATTGATCAGACCG
>WNEZ01003194.1_pt1 | contig 17482 bp, 21 predicted proteins | sample 5400521 | NCBI WGS metagenome assembly WNEZ01 (sample SAMN13153339, study PRJNA577476) | soil metagenome | isolation source: 120 cm saprolite under Douglas fir tree site 2 hole 1 replicate 1 | place: USA:California | collected 2015-04-18
GGGATCCGGGTGTCTTCGTTGACGTCGAAATGGGAGTCAATACAGCGATCCGTAAGCTGCGGCAAGCTCTGCGAGATTCGCGAGAGTCGCCGGCATTCGTTGAAACAATTTCGGGCAAGGGCTACCGTTTCATCGCTCCGGTCAACGCGGTGCTCCTGGGGCGCCAGCAGGAGGCCATCGAATCGGTAGCGGTGCTGCCCTTCGCCAATGACAGCGCTGATCCCGACGCGGAATACTTGAGCGACGGCATCACCGAAACCCTGATCAACAATCTCTCGCAAATCTGGAACCTGCGCGTAGTGGCACGAAGCACGGTGTTCCGCTACGAAGGAAAGGACATCGACCCCCAAAAGGCAGGGAACGATCTGCACGTTCGCGCCGTGGTCTCGGGGAGATTGCTGCAGCGCGGGAGTACGCTGATCATCCGGGCCGAACTGATGGATGTTGCAACGGGCGCACAGCTGTGGGGTGGCCAATACAACCGCAAGGCGGAGGACGTTTTTGCCCTCCAAGACGATCTTTCCAGAGAAATTTCTGAGAAGTTGCGGTTGCAGTTGACCGGCGATGAGAAGCAGCGACTGACGAAACGCTACACGGAGGACGCCGAAGCGTATCGGCTTTACCTGAAGGGACGATACCACTGGAACAAACGGAGCCCAGAAGGTTTGCAGAAAGCCGTTGAATATTTCCGGCAGGCTCTCGAGAAAGACCCAGCTTATTCGCTGGCTTACGCAGGTTTGGCTGACACCTACGCCTATTTGTCGTTTTTCAATGTGGTTGCTCCGCGCGAGGCCATGCCGAAAGCGAAGAACGCCGCTGTGAAGGGGCTGGAGATAGACAAGGACCTCGCGGAAGCTCACGTTTCACTGGGATACGTCAGCTTCACATACGATGGGGATTGGCCGGCCGCCGGAAAGCACTTTGAGCAAGCCCTCGCCCTGAATCCGGCTTATTCCAGAGCTCACACGTTCTATCCTTTCTATCTCAGCTCTCTCGGACGATCAGAGGAAGCCTTGGAGGTGGCGAGGCGCGCTCTAGATTTCGATCCTGCTTCCCCTGCTGTCAGCCATAGCCTGGCGGTGCAGCTTTACTTCGCAAGGCAATTTGACCAGGCCATCGACCAGGCCCATAACACGCTGGAGATGGATGCGAACTTTGCCATTTCATACGCGGTGCTGGGAGAGGTGTATCTCTCGAAAGGAATGTACCGAGAAGGTCTGCTCGCGCTGGAAAAGTACTCCGCACTAAGCCGAAGCAGCGCCACCTCTCTCGCCCTTCTTGGATACTCGCATGCTCGATTAGGCGAACGAAGCCAGGCGCTACGGATGATCGAGGAACTTAAGGCGGCTTCGAAGGAGAGTTTTGTACCTGCCCTTTTCGTTGCGCTGGTTTACGCCGGGCTGGAAGACAAAGGTCAGGCCTTCACTTGGCTAGAAAAGGCTTACGAGGAGCGGTTCAATCGTCTCGCTTACCTCAAAGTAGATGCGCTCTGGGACCCCCTTCGCTCCGATCCCCGGTTCGCCGACCTCCTTCGACGCGTCGGCATCCCGCCGTAAGCTCGTTTGATGGTTTGATGGACATGGCCTATCGACTGCCACACTCCCTGCTTATTAGACGTCCTTCACGATTCCTATTGAAAAATCCCCCCTTCTCACCAGTAAATCAAAAGTAGATCTCACGCCAAATTAGCGCCCTCACTTGGATGTGCAACGGGCAAACCCTACACGTAGCAACCCGGATTCGCCATTCATCGGTGTGCAGTGGATCCGACGCTTCTGGACGGATGGTCGCCAAACAGGAAGTAACCAGAGATGGACTGCCACGCGGTCTGGAAAGACGCCGACCCCGACATCCCAGTCCTGAAAGAAGCCAAAGCAGAAAAGAAGCCAAAGCAGAGTATACGAGGCTGCAATGCTGCAGTCGTCTGGTAGAACCTTGTCGTTCTCGCTACCGGCCACGGCGCAAAATGGTTCTCCCCCATCCATGCGGTTACGAACGGGGTCGGCGATAGCCAAAACAACACATGCAGATTCGCCCACAGGATTCCGCCTGTGACATGCTTCGCCGCCTGCAGGAGGTGATGATGGTTGTTCCAGTAGATACCGACGTAGACGAAGCTCAGGACATAGCTGAAGAAAACAGGAAGGAGTGATTGCAAGGCCGCAAGATCGGTTCCGTGCGGGGACTTCATTTCCAACACCATGATAGTGATAATGACGGCGAATACCCCGTCACTAAAAGCTTCCATTCGGCCTTTGGTCATACTCAACACTTCCTTTGTTGGTTTGAGGTTGAGCCGCAGTTACCATCTTGACTGAGAGATAGTCCTCGACGGTCTAACTTAGTTCAGCTGTGCTTCGCCGTCCAACGTTACCGAGCCATTCGCAGAGCAATGTGGGCGGGTGGGTTAGTCACACAGGATCAATGCAGGAGAGATTCCCAGTCCGGTGGGACTTTTCCCACTGGGCCTGGTGCCGGCTGAGCCGCTGGATGCGAATGAGGCGGCAGCAATTCCACACCCTCGATCATCCGCTTCTTCCCGTAGTCATAGAACCAATCCTCCCCAGGCTCGAAGCTGGTAGCAACAGGATGCCCGACCATGCGCGCATGTTTTGAGGCATGCTGGTTGGGAGAACTGTCACAGCATCCGATGTGCCCACACTCTGCGCAACGGCGGAGATGAAGCCACCAGCCCCCCGCGGCCAGACATTCCACGCAACCATCTCCACTTGGCTTTGAAGCAGTATTGATTCCCAACCTGTCCTTCTTCATTGCTGCATTCTCCTAACTATCGGGTCAACAAATCCGATTCCGCCCTACAGTTCCTGGAACAAGTGCGCGAGAGCAAGCGTCTTCTTCAGCGCTCCATTCTGCTGAAATTGTACGATGAAGGGAATTGAAATAGTCCTTCCCTCGGTTCTTATCAGGTTGTGGTTCGTCAAAACCTCACGCGCTGGCAAGAGCTTTCTTCCGCGTGGTGTGCCAGCCTACTGATTCGTTACTCCGGCCCGATGTCACTCTACGCGACGGGCTCGGTCGCGACGAAAGGGTCACCCGCGCTTCATTGGGACAATGAGAGTTGATCCCGATAGATGAAGTTGTCGGAGTCTAAGCCGCGACGGCGTAACGATGGTGCAGTCCGCCGAGTCGAGGGCAGGAGTGAATGCCGCTTGAGGTGCTGCTCGTTTAGGACGATCACGTGATCCAGCAGGTCTCGTCGGCAACTCCCGACCCAGCGCTCAGCGAAACCGTTCTGCCATGGACTGCGGAAGGCAGTGCGGATGGGTTGGCTTCCCAAGTGTCTCACAGCGGCAATTACATCAGTTCCGAACTTAGAATCGTGATCGAACAAAAGGAATGTGTGGGCCGGCACGTACGGCCCATGCCTCCACCAGCTGCTGAACAATCCAGAGAGCATTAGGATTTCGCGTCACGTTGAAACGCAGAACCTTTCGCCGGTCATGGCCTATGACAAAGAAGCAATACAGAATGCCAAACGTGAGCGTCGGCACTGTGAAGAAGTCCATGGCCGCAATTGCCTCGCGATGGTTCCGGAGGAATATCAGCCAGCGTTTGGCGGGATCTGGAGTTCTCGGGATTCGCCGAAGCCATCGCGAGACAGTGGCTTCCGACAGATGGAAACCCAGCTTTAGCAGCTCGCCGTGAATACGCGGCGCTCCCCAGGTTGGATTCTCAGCAGCGATGCGAAAGATTAGAGCACGAACTTCCTTACCCACCCGTCTTCGTCCTCCCACGTGTCTGGCTCTTGAAATCCATGTCCAATACAATCGGAAGCCAGCCCGATGCCAGCCGACAACGGTTCTAGGAGTGACCAAGACCAGAGGCTTCGTCCACTCAGACCAGAACGTTCTCAACGCAACCCAGAACAGCTTCTGCAGGACAGTCAGTTGACGGCGAGGCCGTTTGGCGTGCAACGCCAGAACTTGCTGCCGGAGAGCAAGATTCTCAAGAATAAGGTTCTCTCGGGAACTGAAAGCACTGACAACCCATCCCAGGAGATGTCGGAGCGATATGATTATGGCAAAAATCATGTGCAGAATTTTATCGAAACACGCCGCAGCAAGCCCGTCTCCAAGTCATTCATTCTGCGAGTGCACGAGGTTTTGACGAGGGACAGCTCACGATTCATCAAGAAAAAGAAGGTCACAGCCGTACCTACGACGACCCTGGCAATAAGCCTGAACCTCGATAGAATTATCCGCTTTTAGAGAGCACAGAAAGGCTGGGAAATCCGGCTTGCTGATCGCGGAAAGGCCAAATCTGTTGCTCAAAGGCAGCGGCCGGGTGAACCGCATTCTCGGCCCTGAAGAGGACCTCAGCGACATCCTGGCGAAGAGCCTTGAAACAAGCGAGAAGGCAAAGGGAGCAGTAATGCCGAGAACGCACCGTTGAATACTTCGCCCCAGTGGGAGCTAGCGGACCGCGTGAAGTGGTCCTGGCCCCTAGTTGATCGTAAAGTTCATGGAGGCGGACGTCTCGGCCGTCGTACCGCCTGCGCCGTATATGCCCCCGCCGGGATGGCCGGGATTGGTTACGGTAACCGCTACAGTGGCAGGTGTAGCGATGGCCGACGCTGGGATCGCGGTCGTAAGTTGGTTCGCGGTCATGAAAGTGGTGGTTTGCTTTGCGCCATTCCAGTTAATGGACGCGTCCGAAGCGAAGCTGCTGCCGTTGACCGTTAACATGAACCCTGGCCCCCCTGAATTAGCGGTATTCGGCACAAGTTGCATAACAACGGGAACAGCTCCTGGCTGCGGCTGGGCAGCCTTGGGAGCGCTGTATCCGCACCCTAAACACAGCAGTGTGAGCAACAACACTGAGATCGTCTTCATGACATTCTCCAGTCAGGTGTCCGCTTCTGGGATGGTCCCGCAAGGAACCCGCCGGAGTGTCAGCCCGGTGTCATTTTCTTGCAAATGAAATGTCTGTTGCTTGTAAAGGAAATGTCTGTCGCGCCGCAGCTGAGCGGCTATTCGGAGTTTCGCAACTCCTGTCCGGACAGTTGTCTGATTTCGGAGCGTGCAATGATTCCGATTGCACCGTCATCCCCATGCCTGGGCGGAAGCAGGGAGTCGGCAAGAATTTGACATGACGGTGACAAACCAATCTCGGCTTTAAGCTAATCTCCGGAATAGATTTCGACACTCACAGTCGTGTTCTAGCTGCTGGGTGTACCGCGCTACACTGTGCTTATGTACCGCGCGCTTGCCATAGCGGTTCTTTTGGCGGCTGCGGCTTTTCTGCCAAGCCTTGAAGCGCAGATGCGCACTATGCAGCCGCCAGGTGTTACTGCACGAATTAGCGTAGGTCCGCGTTTTCGTGCTGTGCGGCCTCCTTCGCCAGGTAGGTTCGGTGTGATGAGCCCACGCCCGTTTGGTCGCCGAGCTGTATTTGTTGGGCCAGTGGGGTTCCGTCATAACTTGCGCCTCAACATCTTTTCTGGAAACTCCTGTTTCACTAGTCCCTTCTTCGACCCCTTCTTCTGCCAGCAGTTCTTCTTCCGCAATCGGTTCCTCTTCGCACAAGTGGCCTTGCCGTACCCGTACTTCTATTCTGATTACGGCTACGACTCCGAAGAGGCGGCCCAGCCCCAGGCAGTGGCTGTGACCGCTTCTGCTCCGGTGCAAGCGCCGCCCGCGGCTCCTCTGGAGCCGTTGCTGATCGAACGGCAGGGCGATCACTTTGTGCGCATGACGCTATCCGAGAAGGCCTCGGCAGGCGGCCAAAGCGCTCCTGACTATTCGGAAAAATCCACCCCTCGCTCGTCCTCGCCGGCGCGAAAGCTTGCTGTTCAACCGCCCCGCGAGCTTGCGCCCGCCGTTCTCGTATTCCGCGACGGACGGAAGGAAGAGGTGAGCAGCTACACGATCATGAGTGGAACCATCTACTCGAAGGCAGACTACTGGAGCAGCGGATCCTGGACCAGGAAGATCCAGATTGCCGACTTGGACGTACCCGCCACGCTGAAGCTCAACCACGAGCGTGGTCTGAAATTTGTGCTGCCCTCCGGTCCCAATGAAGTGGTCATGAGGCCGTAGCTTTCCAACCACTATCCTTACCGACTACAGCATCGTGGAGATCTTAGGCTTCGGAGGAACAATGAAAAAACTGGCGTTAGCACTCGCATTTGTGGCGGCATTGTGTGTTTCGGCGTTGACAGCCGCCGCGCAAGGACACAGTGGGAGCCACGGCAAACCCTCTCAAACCGGTGTCGAACATGCCGAAACTGTGGCCAATCCTAAGGGCGTGCAGCATGGTATCGACAACGCGGAAGCCAAGCAGAATCTGCACAAAGGGTCTCTGAAGACCAAGGGCAAAGCCAAGGGCAAGCACAAGCATCACAGGCGCAGGGGCGCGACTCACTGAGATCCCAGCCTAAAGAACAGGCGGGCGATCCGTTCCCTCACGTCTCGGCGGTCCTATTGCATTTGTACAGCAGCGCGGAAAGCGAGACGCGCTCAAACCAGAGCGCTCCCTCCTCCCCGAAGTGATGGACGAAATAATGCGCGGGATGCAAACCGCACTCCCCGAGCCTTCGTGGGAGGAAATTGACAATTGGCTGAATACCCACAACATTCCCTCGACCATTCCGGGTTGGTCCGATCACGTTAGAGGATTCACCTCTGCCCAGTCCTGAACAAAAAGAGAGCGGGAGCAATCTCCCGCTCTCTTTCTTTTTGCTCAAATAGTAGAAGTAGGCGCCCTTCCTGCCTGCTTCGCTTTCCAGCTCCTCCACCGCGTCTCTCCCTACCACCTAGTGATCCGGCAGCGCCGGTGAAAACGCATGGCATAGATGCCTAAATTAAAGACACAGACGGCGACACCCAAGCCGGTGAGCAGACCAGGCGGAATGTTCGGATAAACCAGAGCATCGAGATGGTGCAACAGGAATCCACCCTGGTATGGTGCAATGCCGGCCCGATTCTCCAGCCAGTTTTCCGCCCATGTCAGCGGGCAGGTCCAAGGCAGGATTTCGATCAGGATGCCCCACACCAAGCAGCCGAGGTGTAACCATCGCAACACTGGACGGCGGCGCGTGACCGTGACTCCGAACACGACCCACAGGATGAACAGCAGGTGTAACGCCAGAATCGCGGCTGCCAATGCGGAATACACATTACCGTTTCCTTACGCCGCCTTCTTTTGCTGTATTCTCGTCTTAGCCCAGCGAGCGCGCTGCGCCGCTGCAATCTTGTTGCGTGCAGCTTGGCTGATTGTGCGCACGGGTGTTGACGCCGCCCGCCTCGTCTTTGCCCATCGCGCTTTCTGCGCGAGCGAAATTTTCCGTCGCGCCGCAGCCGAGAGCGTCCGTTTCGGCCTCTTCAGTTTCGTTCGGATACCGGTGCGAGTCCGTCCAGCTAAGTTGCCAATTACTTGAATAACTTGGTCCAGTCGACTGCGTTCTTGCCGTAGTTCCCTCAATATCCCGGCGAAATTCGCCATGGTAATTCCCCCCTCATGTTGTCTTGGAATAACTGCGCCGTCCATACTACACACTTGGCCTACCTCTTGGAAGCAACGCCAGGCTGCTGTTCGGTTGTCTCCGAACTTATTCGGTCCAGTTACTCCGCGCGAAAAATCCTAACCTGAACATAGCTCGTTGACACTCCCTCCCCCTGCCTTCACCCACAGAGTCCCAACCAAGAAAGGAACACCCATGCAAAACGCCCAACTCATGTCCCACGTGGACACCGAAATCGTCACACGTGCCGAACTCCAGGCGCTACCCACGCCCGAAGCCACGCCAACGTTCAAATCCATTCCCCACATCGAGCGGGTGGACATGCTCGACCTCGTGCTCTGGCAAAACCAAATCCGCATCGAAGCAGAACAGTTCGCTCTCCGCAGAGACGGTTCCGTCCTCTTCGGCGTCCTCCAGCTCGCGTACGGCGAGACCGCAGACGGCCGCGCCGCGCTAGGTCTCCGCACCGCGAATAACAAGACCATGTCCATCCAGCTCTGCGCCGGGCTCGCCGTCATCGTCTGCGACAACCTAGCCTTCCGCGGCGACATGATCGCGCTCAAGCGCACGTCCGGCCTCAATCTGCGTGTGGAGTTAGCTGGCGCTGTCCTCCGCTTCCAGGAACACCTCGAACGGCTGGCGGGCGAGGTCGAACTCCTGAGAGGACGCATGCTCGCGGACATCGAGGCAAAAACCCTCATCACGACGCGTTCGCGGGGGGCCTCATGCCGGTGCGCTTCCGACCCGAAGTCTCTCAGGCCTACTTCGAGCCGCAGCTCCCCGAATTCGCGACCCGCAAGGCCTGGAGCCTCCACAACGCTTTTACCGGAGCGGCAAAAGCGATGCCCATGACGACCCGCCTCCCCGCCATCCAGGCGCTCGGCAAATTCTTTGGCATGTCCACCTGTCCACCGAGGCGGGCGCACCCGCACGCTTGCTCCCGGCTGCTTAACTTTCACCTCTGCGAGTTAGAAGATGTTGAAAGTTGGATTAAGCTACGCAGAAAAGACACCACGCCCGGCCCACGCTCAGACGACGAAATCAGCTTCTAAATCACCAAGAATTTCTGTTTTGCGCTATCGCCCAGGACCACGAGGAAAATCGCGCTCTTGCCTTCCGCATGCAGGGGAAAAGCGGATCACGTCGTCATCGCGAACGCGAGTAGGATGCACCAAGTTGCCGACCAGGAATACCGTCCAACACGCCTATAGATTCGAGGAGCCATTCCGCTGTAGGTCCAGGAGAATGCGTATTCCGCGATAAAAACTCTCCTTGTTGTGGGCTGTCTCCCAACGACCCAGTACCATTCGCAGTTCCTTCTGCGAGTTCTTTAGGGCAACTCGTGCCCGAGGCCGAGTCTTCCTAGATGCTTGAAACGCGCGAAGTGATCCCACAATCTCTGGCTCAATGCGCTTACGGGAAGTTCGCGCATTTCGTATCCACCGAGGCGGAATATTCGCCCGAAATTTCAGAAAACCGCGCACCACCGAACCAGAGCTTGACGCAAAGAGTTTGGCTTTTCTCGGCATAAGATCCCACTCCCCTTGTCTTTGTCGATGGGGTTCTGGGCAAGTTGCATCCAGCACCAGCCCGCACTGTGCTCTTTAGTCGCGGCAGGGTGAGGACGGCACAAGGGTTTTCACCGTTTCCTCTGTCTTAGGCCCGGCCGAAGGCGAACGGTGTCAGGCCGGGCCACGTCACCACCCCTGCCCCTTCTACCGAATTCCTCAAAAATTCCCCGCAGGTTTCCGACCGCATACCCGGGCGATACGCGCTCGATACGCCGTTGTTTAGGAGCGACGTGTTCGTTGCGCGCTACGACAAACGGCTTGGAGTGCGCAGCCATTGCACAGAAGACGGTGCGCATATGCTGTCACATAACGTGGGGGCATAGGAGTACTGGGTTCGGCACCGTGGAGGGACTCTTTGAGATGCTGGGCAGCCGCTTCCTGGGTCATCCCTATGGCCTTGTGACCGGCTACTATGTGAAACCCACCGTCTTCGCCGATGTCACAAATGATTCATCGACAACTCTCTCGAAAGGAAGTCTGCGAGGCAAGCGGGGGGCAATGGGCGCCGGATTCGTGAATTGTGGGTTGCGGCGCGCAACACACCTCCCCGGCCGTAATCATCGCATCACGAACAGGGAGGCGGTTGGGCTACGCAGGCAGTCGAAACAGGAATGCTCCCAGTTTCGCCGCGGCTTTGAATTGGGGCATTGGATCTACCTCCTTGAAGGCGCTGGTGAACGCATTCGACAGGCTCCACATCGTCCGCGGCGAGAACTCCTCGTACTCCGGCTGGAAATAGAGCCGGTGGACTTCGGAGAGAAGAGTACGTGGCGCTTCCAGCTTGCCATCCACGAACGCGGCATAGAGAATCAGCTTCGCCCGTTCGTCGGTGATTTGCGCCTGCCTCCACTCTTCCACCTGGCGCCGCATCGGTTCAAAGCTTCTCTGGATCCGATCGACACCAACGGCTAACGTATCGATCAGGTTGAAGCTCTTCGGATGCTTCGCCAGGACGTGCGTGAACACGCCTGCGACAATGTTTCCAAACGTTACCGGAGGAAGAGCCGCCAGACACGAGCCACTGTTTTTCAGTAACGGCCAGCGCTGCGCCAAATTCCCAGCGCCATCCGGTCAAAAGTGAGGAGGGAATTTGATCGAGCTGAGCGACTATGATCGCGCTCATTATTCCGGAGTGCCGTTCGGCGACACCAATTTCTACCCCGTGGAACCTACAAATAGAACGAGTACCGTCGCGTACGTTCCAGCCACAGTTTGAACGTGTTGACGTCTATGCCTTCAAGGTCTTCGCTGAACGCCGTGCGAAAATTGTTCGCTAGATCCGGATCGATCGTATCGAACTGAGTGAGCCAATCTTTGAAGCTCGATTTATCAGTCGCTTCGTCAGCGTGCCGGACGAGCGAAAGTGCGCGCGAGCGTTGCGTGCACAACACTGCGAGCTGGGCCATGCAGATCCGATATGGCGAGTACGTTGCGGCGCGGCCTTCGGATTCGATTATCCTCAACGACTGTAGGAATACTGCAAGCTCCACGTCGGATAACGCCGTCTTCACCAATCGATACGTATTGACGAAGCGTTTGAGCGAACGCGGGTTTCCGCCAAGGAGTCCAGCGAGCTGATCGAGGTACTGGAGCTCGCCGGCGGAGATAATGTCTGGATCGCTGTTCGTTGCAGCTGGATCATCGTCGTCGCCCTCGGCTCCTTCTGGTTTTGCCGGGCTCGTCACGGCGACTGTTCGCAACTCCGTTACCGGCAGATCGAATCGCGGCTCGTCTAATGATTCCGAGGGGTCGAGTAGCGTTCGGGCGATCGCGGCTCGTTGTTCGGAGGGCACGGGACGCAGCCACAACGGAATCTGGAAGATTTTTTCGAGATAATCGGTCGCCGTGGCGGGGACGCCGACTTCGTCAGCGAGATCAGAGCTTTCACCGGCATCGATCAAACCCGGAGCCTTATGAAGACACCGCGTGATCCAGCGTGGATCAACCGCGGCGACACAAACGAAAAGCGGGAACGCCAGCAGCAGATGCACCAACTTGAGTACCTCGACTACGCGATCGGCCGGACATCGATCGAGATCGTCGATGTACAGCACGATCCGGCTCACAGTTGGCGGGCCGACGATCTCACCGCCGACTCTTTCAGCGACGTATTCTTTGTTCGCCCTCGTCATCAGATCGGAAAGCCTCTCGAAGTCGTTGCGAACCCGCGAGAAGATCGTGAGCTCCTTGAAATACCCATCGCTCGAGACGCGATCATCGAGGAACTCGTCTAGAAGCGTTCCAGTCGTGAGTTTCGCCAGCTCAGCTCTCTTGTCTTCCACCACCGCGGCCGCCGCTGCGTGTTTCGCGAGAAGAACCGCGCGCTGATTTTCGAGCGCCTCGAGTGCAAGACGCGCGGTCGCCGGCGCTTGTTCGAGCTGTTTCAGTTGCTCGCCGAGAATGTCGACGATGCGGAGCCGCTCCGCTGCCACGGCGCGAAGTGTTGAGGCAACATTGTCGTGCGCCGCAGTGACCTCGTCGACGACCGCCTGCCTGATCTTGTTTTGTTCGTCTTCGAACTCTTTACCGCCTTGTGCAAATGCGTCGAGCTTCTTGAGCCAAGTACCCGCGGTTGCCGCCAAGCCGCCGACCGCTGTGACCGCCGCGATCAGCTGGGTATAGATGTTCGTCTGCATCACCGCTGTCGCGACTGCTCCAATCGACAGGACGATCAATCCGTAGAAGATCAGTTTGCGCTTCGTGCTCGCCGCCTTCACCTCGGCGATTAGCGTGCGCATGTTGCTCGTCGCTTTCGAGAGCTCCGGATTGTCGAGCCTTTTGAGCAACAGGCTTGCAACGGCCGTCCCTGGGACTTTCCTCACTTGCGCTTCGATCTCGATCTGTAAGTCCGCGAGTTCCTTCGCGAGTTTGCCCTGCGCGTCTTGGAGACCAGTCCTTGCTGTTGCGACCTCGGTTCTCTTCTCTTCGATCTCGCCAGCGATCCTCCCGTCGAGTTCTGCGACGGCTTGCTGCGCCTGTGCCCTTTGAGCTTCGGCGCCCGCCAGCGCAATCTGGCGAACCGCAAGGTCCTGCTTCGCGCTGTCGAGCTGTTTGATGATCTCTTCGCTGCGCTTCTTCAAGGCTTCCTCCGTCTCGTCCGGTGCGACGCGGAGATTCCGAAGGATGTGATCGACAAACGACGCGGCGAGATTCCCTTCGCTGTAATGCCACGCGTTGAAATCGATCTGTGCGATCCTGCCGTGAAACTTTGATTGCGCGCCTTCATTGCGGCCAAGCTTCGCGAAGGTGTTAACGCGCCTTCGCAGGCGATGCATGAAGAAACTCTTACCCGATCCCCACGCGCCGAAGACGCCGACAGATAGCGGCGTCGATGTGTTGCGCGATGCTATCAGACGCGCGAACGCATCGACTTCTCGATCGATGTTGAGCAAATCTCGGCCTTCGGGTGCGTCGGTATTGAAACCCAGCGAAGGCACGGGATTGGCGCTACGCGCGTACTCCAGCCACACGTCCTTTTCATCGGGAAACTTCGATGCCAAATGCTCTGCGATCTCGATGCACCACGCGCGGCGATCGATCCTGAGGCGCAAGAAGTCCCTCAAGTGATAGCTCGGGACGACGGCGTAGGCGGCCATGAAGTGCCGAACTGCGAGCCCGTGCTGCGCTTCGTTCGGGCAAAGCTCTCGAGCCTTCGCGAATGCGCGCCGGAAGGAGATCGTCGTGTTGAGCACACTTGGCAGCGTTCGGGGACTGAAGCTGCGTCCCTTCGTCATCGATTCGCCCCGTACGCCGCGCAACGCGAGATGTGATCGCAGCCATCCACAAAGCTTGTCGGCGCCCGCGGTCATGGCGGCGAGCATCGACGAGAAGCTCAGCGTGGCTGAATCCGCGCGGTTCTCCTGCAAGGCCCACTGATGTGCATACGAAAACAGCTCGGCCAGCCGGGTGTCGACGACCGCATTTGTCTGCGACCCGCTTTGATCGTCGAAGAGTGTTACCGATACCACGCGCTTCTCCCACCGCGAACGTAAGCGGTACGGTCCTGATGTCGTGGCGGCGAGCGACTATCCGCACCTGAAGTGTTTGATGATACGCGACCAATGTTATTCGCTTGTGCGCGCGAATGATATCACCGCCTAGTCCTGTCCAATACAAGTTTTATCCAATGCAAGATGAGCCTAGGTGACGCAATGGCAAGTGGTGAGGGCCACGGCCTACATTAGCAAGCCTGGTTGTTGCTGTCCGAGCTTTGGAGCGCTAAGCCATTGAAAAATCGTTCGCTATGGCAAGCACAGTCGCAAATTCGCCACTGAATGCCATGTTCGAACAGACGAACACACGCAAACCAGCGGTCAGTCCCAGGCGCAAGGACTTGTCATGGGAATTACGGATGCCAATGGAAAATCGGCACCCTTCCATCTGGGTCTCTAGGTCGAGGACACCAAACATCTTCATGCCGTCGAAAGAGACCGCGTACTCTTCATTCACTACGCCGATGTGGCGAAAGCTGAGGGTTTCAGCCAACGCCTCAACGATGATGTGATGGGGCACGGGGCTTGTGGGTTAACGTTGCTTCTGGGACGGGAATTTGTGCCAGTTCCATCCGCCCGATCTTGGGCAGAGGGCCGGCAACAAGAGTTCCAATAGTCATGGGATTCCTCCTTGGGTTGTGAGTTGGTGAGTTGTGAAGGGGATGTGTAGGGGAAAGAACGAAGAAATGCGCTTCGTCACGCGCCTTCCGACGCGGTTAGCTGAAGCTGAATAGCGACGCCTGCTCAGGGACAGCCGGCCTCGCTCGCCGTCTTCTTCCCAACAGTGATTCCGGTCGCTGTCCGAAAGCAACGATAGTGGAAGTGCTAATGGCTCCTTCCACCAAACAAGCTGGGTTGAATTGAGGCTCGATCAGAACGTCCGGCAGTTCAGCAGAAGTCGCATTGCTGTTGGAACTGGAAGTCGTCGTTGGGAACAGCTTCTGATGTTCCGTGTTCAGGGCTTTCCAGACAGCATCTGCCGTTTCACCGATTCCATTCCTTTCGACCAATTCACGCGCCATGGCCGACAGCATGTCGTCATCTTCATCGATGTTTTGCAATCCTTCGCCGGCAAACTTGCCCTCCATCATGAGCGCCACCAGTAGCTTTTTAACCATGAGTAGCAAGCAAGCCGTCTGCATGGTTTCTTCGTAGCAGAGGAACTTCACCCGCACCGGACGCCTTTGTCCTGCTGGCTTGCCGTAAGGTGTGCAGCGAGTATCCCGACTCAGAGAAGATGATGGTTGGGAAATCCAACAAATCCAACCCTGTTTCCACTAGTTTGGGATGAGAGATCACTACTTGTACGCCGTCTTTGATTTGTCTCGCGTACCAGGCTTCCCGCTTCGATGTATCTACGCTCGAACGCAGAACTGCCGTGCGGATTCCTTCATTGCTCAGAATCCGTTGCAGCCGAGCCGGGACATCATGTTTCTGTGTGTAAACCGCGAAAACCTGACAGCGGCGCCCTTCCGCCAGTTCCTTCTTGATCTCTTCGATCAGCATGCGTTCTTTGGAGTACAAGTGGTCTTCAGGAAGGTCGCGCGTGTCTGCAATGACGAATCGGACGTTGCGCTTGAGTTCTTGATCGAACTCAGCGCCGTAGAGCGTTCCCAGGCCATAGGGGTGATCTGGATACAGCAAGAGGGTGTTCATCATCGTGCTTAATACGGAGCGGTTGCCCTTGTGGGCCTTCAGTGCCTTCCGAATGTCATCTTCCAATTCGCGGTACGCTTCGAGCATCGGAGCTTCCATGGCGATGTTCAGATAGGTTTCTTCGTAGGGTGGAAGTTCTCCGGAGATGTCTTCTAAGAAAAGGAAGGCGCACAACTGCATCAGGAATTCTCCAAAGAGCAACGGAGAAGCTCCCGGCTTTCGGCGAACCATGCTGGTGGTCTTGGCCTTGGAGCAGGCGTTATCGGCAGGTTCAACTTTCGTGATGGTCTCTAGGACTCCATAATCCTGGGTGAAGGAGGTTCTTCCTGTCGTGCCCCATTCGTATCCGTGTTCCTTCATCCTTCTGGCTTCGAGCCGGAACAGCGTGTTGAACAAGTCGTCCGCGTAGCCGCCTAAGAGTGTTCCGGTCAGACCAACGATTCGATCTGTGCAGGATGCCAGTGTGCCGAGAGCATTCCCTTGGGCCGTATCGCCTGCCAGTTGGTGAATCTCGTCACAGATGGCATAGTCAAACCATCCCGGCATGTAGCGCCCGATGAACTCAATCGGAGCCATGCGGCGGATCTTGTCAGAATCGGCCTGCCACAACGAGCTGTGGACAGAACGACAGGACTTCCCTTCTCTCGTTTCGATGGTCTCGGTAATCTTGACCTTCTCAAACTCAGCCGCAGTCAATCGGCTGTCATCCACAATCGGGCTTGCCCGTGTCTGGATTCACGACGCAGCCCAGGTATGGGCCAGAATGTGGTACCCGGTAAGCATGGCGCCAGAAGTAGCCCAGCTTGGCCCGCTCACGACCGACAATGAACAACGCGGGTCTTGCGCACAGTGTCGTCCAGCGTTTCCGGGAACTCGGAGATTCCCTGCATAAACGCAGCTCACTCAATGTGGTATGCAAACCTTCCCGCACGATGCGGCCTTGCCTCAGCCGCACTTCGTTAACTCCATGGGATTTATTCTCGTCGCCGCCATTCCGTAAATCGTCGATCAGGAACACGCGTATTCCCGGCAGAGTGAAAAACGCTTCACGCGCCCACTTTTCGACCAAGTGCGGCGGAACCATCGCTAAAGCAGTGAACGGACTTCCCTCACTGCGGACATGTATGGCCCCCAGCGAGATCAATGTCTTGCCGGTGCCGCACTCCGCAACCACCATGGCGGTTCGCGCTTGCTGCCAGCGCTTGGCCACTCCCATGATGGCGATGGTCTGCGCCGGGAACGGCTTTCGCAGCAATCCTTCGATTCGAGGTGAGACTGGATCATCGAATGGGTGGAGTGCTGGATACTCCTGAAGAATTCGCTCTCCTAGAAGGCTCGCGTGAGTACGCATGTAGTCGTAGATCGTGCAAAGTTCGGGCATGGTAGTCCTTGGTACACGGAAGGGAGTTGCCGAAAAGAACCCGCCAAGAAGAGGAGAGAAGAAGGGTGGTGCGGAGGGCTAGTTGGCCGGCAGGAAGATGTCTTGCAGGCTCAAGCTCGGCCAGCGGATCGAACCAGTTTCAGCGGGAAGACTGATGGCGCCGCTTTCAACGCCCCAACTGAGCCACGAAAGGAACTGGTCTTTCTTGCCTTTGACCAGCACCGGGTCACATCCAATACCGAGAACACGGACGATCGCCTTATGGGTATTTAGTTCGCCGGCAAACCAGTCAGCCCATTCCGGCATTCCGGGGATCCCGTGAATGTGCGCGAGAGAGGCCCAAATGAAACGGACTCCCGAGCTTGCCAGCAGGGTTCGCCCTGAACTCGCAGAGACGTTGCTCGAAGCGAACTCTTCCGACAAACTGATAAGGTGGCGCAGTGGCTTTTTGCGTCCCCCAAGCTGTACCGAGCCTTTAAAACACTGTGCATTTCGTTCGAGACATACTCGAATCGGTTGGATACCTGGCCCATCCACCATGAATCTATCTCCCAGGGAGATCGCCGCGCTGACCGCTGCAATTTGCGTATCGCCGCCGATGACCGAAATCAGATGCGCCTTGGCTTGCCTCGGAGGATCCGGTAGGACCTCCCCGATGAAACGGTCGAGGCGCAATCTGATGCTGGTGGTCGTCTTTTCGGTGCTTTTCACGTAGGTAAGCCAGCCGAATCGAAGGTGTGCGTTTTTCATTCGGAATCCTTCTTTTCGTGGGTAAGAACTTGGGTCTTTCCGTTGGCAAAGACAAGCGTCAGTTCGTGAGAGAACCTCTCCCGGTCATGCAGAATCCTGATCCCGTCCTCTTCCTGTTCTTCCCAATGGTCGGTGAATTTGACCGAGCGCCAGTGGGCGATATGGCGGGCGTCTCCCTCTCCGAATACTCCGTTGAGCATTCCGGCGGTGCAGAGCAAAGGCTCAAGCTCCCCTCTCGTTGCCAACATTTCGAGGTAGTGCACAGCATCCAACAACGCCGCATCTGGCAGACGGGCATGTCGTTTACGGCGGGATGCCAAGACCGCAATTTGCTTGTACTGTATGCAAGCTGGCTCAGTGAGTCTAAACACTCGCAAATCAGTGAACTGCTCGCTCAGCAGCCTCGCGCATTTCACCAGTCGCAGGTGTGGAATCACAAACAGCAGCACACCACCGGGCTTGAGCCAACGATAGGTGTGTTCCAGGAAGACGGCTTCCAATCTCTGGTTGTTGCTTTCTCCGGCTTCCCAATCGTACGGAGGATTGAGGTAGAGCAGGGACACGGCTTCTGGCTGGGACCGGACATCCATGGCGTTCGCCTGCAGAGTCTCGATTCCTAATGCTTTCGCTTGTTCTGCTCGATAGGCAT
>WNEZ01001954.1_pt1 | contig 17475 bp, 14 predicted proteins | sample 5400521 | NCBI WGS metagenome assembly WNEZ01 (sample SAMN13153339, study PRJNA577476) | soil metagenome | isolation source: 120 cm saprolite under Douglas fir tree site 2 hole 1 replicate 1 | place: USA:California | collected 2015-04-18
ATCGAGGGTTGGTAGGCGAGCATCGTCAAGCGGTGCCGACTGCCCGCTCCTGATCGCCGCGACGAGCGCAAGGTGCTCGACTTCCAGCCGGCGACCAATGAAAGCAATGACGCTCAGGGTGGACCTGTCAAGCCAGTGCGCGTCGTCGACGACGAGAACCAGCGGTGCCGAGTCAGCTACTTCGCAGATGAGCTGAAAGGCCGCGACCGCTACCCGGTACGGATCAGGCTTGTGGTCGACGCCCAGGCCGAGTGCCGCCTCGAGGGTTTGCCGCTGCGACTCGGGCAACTCCGCCAGCGCGCCGATGACCGGGCGCAGGAGTTGGTGCAGGCCCGCAAAGGCGAACTCGGCTTCTGATTCAACTCCGACGGTGATCAGCGGTCGGACACCCTGCGCTTCCGCTCGCCTGCGCACTCGTTGGAGCAGCGCCGACTTTCCGATACCGGCCTCGCCGCGGACCACGACCGCGCCCCCGCCGTCGCGAAGAAGATCTACCAGCCCGTCCAGGACTGCGGACTCCTGCTCGCGCTCGATCAGCTCGGGGCCGGCGTCGACCAGGGGCACCCCGCTCATCGGGGGAGTATGAGCGTTGCAGGCTTGCTCAGTTGAGTTCGGAACCGGGCGAGTCGACCCTACGGATTTCTAACGAGGCGTTTCGATGCCCCAACTCACGATTCGCTCAGGCGTGATCCGCCTCCAAGGCTGATCTGATCGCACAGGGCCATCTACGACTGGGGATTATTTGGAGGCCTGCGGATGGTCCGGATCACTGCATGAACTGGTACATGAAATGCTTCCCGGCTCAGGGGTGCCGTGCGTGTCAACATCAGCAGCGACTTGCGACATTGCGGGCTGTGCCCACTGATCCCCGCCTCGATTGGGTGCTGATGGGCCGTAACACGCGGTGATGGCCGTTAGAAGAGGCCCGTCAGCCAGCGGCGCAGCGGCTTGCGCCCGCGCGGCTCGTCATAGGCCGGCACGAGGCCGGCCACGGCCACTTCGCCCAATCGGTGCACCTCGTCGACAGTCTTGTTGGTGGTTGGAATGGGCGCTCCGATCCTGATTACCAGGCGCTTGCCGATCCAGAGCTCCTTCATTCCGGCAAGACCCACCGCGAGGACTGGCACTCCCGCGTCCACCCGCGAAGTGTGCGAAGCCCTTTTTGAATGGAAGGAGCTCCCCTTCGCGCGGACCGAAGTCACCTTCGGGGAAAAGCGCTACCACCCCTCCATTTTCCAGGCAGCGGCGGACATGACGAAAAAGGAGGACGTTGCCGCGTTGCGCCCTGTCCAGGGGGACGATCCCGCCTGACGCTCGGACGAGGACCCAGAGAAGGCGGTTCCTCATCATCGAGGTCGGGTCGGCCAAGAAGTGGATTCTGGGCTCGGCGGGAAACAGCAGGAGCAGGCTGATGGCGTCCATCCAACCGAGGTGGTTGCAGATGACGACGTGGGCACTATCGGGGCTGTTTTCGCGACCCCTGACGTCAAATCGGAACAGCATGTGGAAGACGGATCGCGCAACAAATCGCGCAACTTGGAACACAAAGGTGGCGTGCCGACCGACCGGCAGCATGTCCGCAGCCGGAATCGCACTGCCCTTCACGTCTGCGGATGGCTGGAAACGGACGGCGTCCCAGCTTCGGTCGAGGCCGACTTGGGTCGTCGCCGTCAGCCCGGCGCTGTTGAGTACCCCCCAGCCGTGGTTGCGGCTGAGATCAGTCTGATGATCCGGCGAGCGCGGGTATGAGGCCCAGAGGATGCCGCCCGGCTTCAGGGCGTGTCGGGCGGCGCCCGCATCGCGCTCCAGCTGCGCCCGGTCCCGAGCAAAGAGCTGCACCACGTCGGCCAATCCTCTCGCGCTATGGGTGCCGGTCGAAGCTCCATTCGGGAGCGGGTAGAGACTGTCGATGTAGCCAGCCGGCGCGTTCAGAACTAGGACCCGGTGTTCCGCTTCGATCAGAAGCCTGCGCGACAGCTCCGATTGCGGCACGCGACCATTTTCCGCCAGCGGCGCCAGGATGGCGATGCAGCCGTGGCCGACAGGGGTGTAAAAGGGGCGATTCGCGACCTCGCCTCATCATGGGTATCTCGCGCGTGGATCACGCACTTTGGCGATTGACATCAAATTTGTACAGAAATCCGTGCCGGGGATTTGAACCCCGGGCCTCACGGTCCCGAAATTTAAGCGGTTTCGTCCACCGAGACCGATTTCGAGGGTTTTGAGTTCATTTCGACCCATCGGCGGCGATTTCCGGGCTGGTTTCAGCCACCAAGCCGGCCCGGATTACTACATGAACTGCTATGAGTTCGACGCGTGCCGACGGCTTTCGAGCTTTGGGGCCTCGGGCGCGCGCGTCGGAAGAAGCGTGGGTGAAGCAGATCGCGGTCAGCAGTGCCACGCGATTTCGGTGTGGCAGCGACTGCGGAGCCTGCCTGCCACACGGCTCTTTACGGGTCTTTAGCGGTGAACTATGCTCGAGCGCACGGTGAGGGATTCGGTCCTCGCGCGGCGGCGCCACGATGACGAGCTGGCGACCATCTTCGAGACGGCCGTCGAGCTCGCCGCGGAGCTGGACGTCGAGACCGTGCTCCAGGCAATCGTCGAGCGGTCGCGCAGCCTGATCGGGACCGATCTCGCGTACATCACGCTGCTAGACAGCGAAGCTGGCTGCGTCCGGATGCGGGTGGCCGCTGGCAACCGCACTCCCGGGTTCATGGTGATCGTGCTGCCTTTGGGCGCAGGCCTCGGAGGCACGGTCGCCCGCGACGTTCGGCCGATTTACACCAGCGACTATCTGAACGAGCCCTCGTTTGCTCACGAGTCCGATGTCGATCAAGCAGTCCGAGCCGAGGGCATTCGATCCATCCTTGGCGTCCCATTAATCGGGCGAAGTGGCACGATCGGCGTCCTTTACGTGGCGAACCGCCAGGTCAACACGTTTTCCGATCGCGACCTCGAACTTCTCGCCGCCCTCGCGCACCATGCGGCTCTTGCACTCGAGAACGCGCGTCTTTATGAAGAGGCGGTTTCCGCCGCCCGCTCCAGCGAGGATGCCAAAGCCGTCGCGGAGGGACTCTACAAAGACCTGCTGCTGGTCAACAAGCTACATGAGGCGCTCACGGATGTTCTCCTTGCGGGGCAGGGCGTGAGCGGTGTTGCTCGGTCTCTTGCGAGTACTCTCAACGTAGGCATCGTCATCACCGACCGCTCGCATTTCCTTCTGACTCAGACCAACCCACTTGGCATCGAAGCGCTGTCGGCAGACGATCGTGGCTGCCTCGCACAAAGCCTCATCGGTCACCCAGACGTCCGCGCCGCGATCCTTCGTTCGAGCAGCGATTACAAGGCCACCCCGCTCGGAGCTTTCAACTGGATCCTGTGCCCGGTGGCTGCCCGGGAGGAGCTCCTCGGCTTCATCTGGGCCATGTTGCCGGCGGGGCGTGAGGCGACTGACGTCCTGCGCACCGCTATCGAGCAAGCGGCCAGGGCAGTGGCGCTCGAGATGCTCCGCGACCGGGCGGCGTTGGAAGGCGAAGCCAGGCTTCGGCGGGAATTCCTCGACGATCTGCTGAACGAACATCCTGTTCCGATTGATGTTCTCCGCCATCGGGCTCGGCAGGTCTGGCACTCGTTCTCGGTGCCGCACAGGCCGTTCATCGGTCGGATCAGCTGTTCTCCAGAGGTCATCTACTCGTTGGAGCGTGCGCGGGAAACCATCGCCGACACCCGGCCAGGAGATTTCGTTTCGATCTACGGAGATCGCCTGATTGGGTTGCTCCCGATCTCCGAGCCGGAGGAAGCTCAAAGCCAGCTGCAGCGGGTCGTATTAGCTCTCGACAAAATCGGCATCAAAGCCAACCTCGTGGTCGGCGGGATCTGCAGCAACCTGGACGAGGACCGTCGGGTGATCAAGAAAGCTCGGGAGCTGCAGGACCTGCTCTTCTCGCCCTCATCGGATCGGATCCTCTGGCTGGAGCAGCTTGAGGTTCTGACCGCGCTATTCGAACCGTCCACCGGCCCTCGGCTGCAGACGTTCATTGAGAGCGCGCTCGCTCCCGTCCTTAAGCTGGAGGGCCGCCAGAGCGCAACCCTCCTGAAGACCCTGGACGTTTACTACCAGAGCTTTGGCAACCGGGCCGAAACCGCCCGGAAGCTTGGCGTCCATATCAACACGCTGTATCACCGCCTGGAACGGCTGACCGAACTGGTTGGGCCGCTGGACGACCCCGTCCGGGCGTTACCTTTGCAGGTCGCGATCCTCGCGCGGGCGACGAACCGGGAGTTGTAGGAATCCTCTAACCCGGCCTGCAATTTTGGTAGGCTTCGACCCTTTCTTTCTCAGACATCCAAGCCTAGGATCCGCGGCATAAAGGCACGTGGCGCCGCCTCGATTCGTCATGAGGGAGGGTTGCGCAGCTGCTCGAAGGCTTTCACGGGCGCAGCATCGACGAGATTGAACGGGACTTCGGTTGGAGCATCCCAGTTCGCTACAACCTCGGCGTCGATTGCAGCGACCGTCAGCTCCCCTCAAGCCCGGCGCTAATTCACGAGAAGCTGGACGGCGCCGTCGAGCGCTACACCTTTGGCGACCTCGCCCAGCTGTCGAATCGGTTCGCCAACGCGCTGCGATCAGACGGTATCGCCCTGGGTGACCGCGTGGCCATCGTCTTGCCACAGCTGCCGGCGACCGTCATCGCCCACCTCGCGGTGTACAAACTGGGCGGGATCGCGGTTCCAATGTCGACGCTTTTCGGCCCGGATGCCTTCGAGATGCGGCTCCGAGACTCGGGTACCAAGCTGATCGTCACCGACCAGGCCACGCTGCCTCGGATCGAGGAGATCGCCGATGAGCTGCCGGACCTCCAGCGATTCGTGTTGAAGAGCGGCACTGCTCGCGCGCGTCCATTTACGACGGTGGAGCGGATGCTGGCCGATGGATCGCCCGAGCTGAAGGCCGTTCCCACGAAGTCCGAAGATCCCGCACTCCTTATCTATACGAGCGGCACGACAGGCGGGCCAAAGGGTGCATTGCACGGGCACCGTATCCTGTTCGGTCACCTGCCGGGCTTTGAGCTGTCGCACGACTTTTTCCCGCAGGCCGATGACCTCTTTTGGACCCCGGCCGACTGGGCATGGATTGGGGGCCTCATGGACGCCCTGTTTCCTGCCCTTCATCACGGCCGCTGCACCTTCAGCATTGAGGCGTCGGGCGCCTTCGATCCCGAGCGCGCACTGAGCCGGATGGCGAAGTATGCGGTGCGGAACACCTTTCTTCCCCCGACGGCGCTGAAGATGATGCGGCAGGGCAATGCCCGGCTACCGCACAACCTCCGGCTGCGCACGATCATGAGCGGCGGTGAGGCCCTTGGCGAGGAGATGCTCGACTGGGTTCGCGAACGCTTCGGCGTCACGGTCAACGAGATCTACGGACAGACCGAGTGCAATTACGTGGTGGGCAACTCCTCGAACTTGTACCCCGTCAAGCCGGGCAGCATGGGCAGGGGATATCCCGGCCATCGGGTAGCCGTCGTAGACGAACAGGGCAAATCCGCAGGCTCGAACAAGCTCGGAGAGATCGCGGTAAAGCGACCTGACCCGGTGATGTTCCTGGGCTATTGGCAGAACCCGAAGGCGACGAAGGACAAGTACCTGGGCGAATGGCTCCTGACCGGAGACCTGGCTCGGGCCGGTGAAGACGGTTACATCTATTTCGCCGGGCGGAAGGACGACGTCATCAACTCAGCGGGCTATCGGATTGGTCCAACGGAGATCGAAAGTACGCTGATCAAGCACCCGGCCGTGGCGATGGCCGCTGTCATCGGCGTACCCGACGAGATCCGAGGGGAGGTAGTCAAAGCGTACATAACGACCAAACATGGGGTTGAGGGCAACGGCGCGCTAGCGACCGAAATCCAGGCGTTCGTCAAAGCGCGCCTGGCCGCTTACGAGTATCCGCGTGAGGTGGAATTTATCGACCAGATGCCGCTGACGACGACCGGAAAGATCCGGCGCAACGAGCTCCGGGCCCGACACCAAGGTCGGGGCCCCGGACCACAAAAGAGGAGGTAGCGAATGGCTAAGGACGAGCTCGAGGTGGCCCTGACACGCCTGATCCAGGGGGACCTTTCGCGTCGCCAGTTCCTTTGGGGAACCGGGCTCGCGCTGGGCACCATTGGATTGGCCGCCTGCGGGGGCGGCACGACTACGACGACCGCCGGGCCAGTCCCCGTCGGTAGTGTCCTGGACGGGACTGGGGGGCTGAATATCTACGGAACAGTGATGATCGATGCGACCAACTTCGCGGTCGACGACATCAACAAGAAGGGTGGGGTGCTCGGCCGCCAGCTGAAGCTAACGGCCTTCGACGCGCAGTCCACCAACGACAAATACGTCCAGTACGCCGACCAGCTGATGCTCGAGACGAAGGTAGCCGTGATCATGGGCGGCATCACCAGCGGTTCACGAGAAGCGATCCGCCCGTCCATCGACAAGAACAAGCAGCTCTACTTCTACAACGAGCAGTACGAAGGCGGCGTCTGCGATAAGTACGTCTTCGCCACTGGTGTCGTCCCCTCCCAGCAGCTGAGCACGCTGGTCAAATGGACGATGGACAACGTAGGCAAGACGGTCTACACACTCGCGGCCGACTACAACTACGGCCACATCTCATCCGATTGGGTGAAGTTCTATCTCAATAAGGAGGGCGGGACGCTTCTCGGAGTGGACTTCATTCCCCTCGATGTCGCCGACTTCGGGTCCACTCTGACCAAGCTGCAGCAGAAAAAGCCTGCCGCTGTGATGTCGCTTCTCGTGGGTGGCGCGCACATCTCGTTCTACCGCCAGTTCGCCGCGGCAGGCTTGCAGAGCAAGATGAAAATCGTGTCCCCGACCTTCGGCCTCGGCAACGAGCAGGTTGTGCTGGCGCCAAACGAGTCGGCTGGGATCACCGTCGCCTACCCGTACTTCCAGGAGCTGAGCAACCCCACAAACCAGAAATGGGTCGCCGATTGGAAGACTCGCTTTGGCGCCAACTATCCGTATGTCACGGACTCAGCCAACGCGGTCTGGACCGGCTGGCATTTGTGGGCGGAGGCGGTCAACAAGGCCGGCACAGTTGATCGCGACAAGGTCATCGCGGCACTCGAAAGCGGATTGAGCTTCGACGCACCGGAAGGGACGGTGCACCTGGATGGCAAGAGCCACCACCTGACGCATAACGTGAACATTGCGCAGACGAATGCCAGCCACGGCTTCAACATCATTCAGACCCTCAACGCCATCAGCCCGGATCCGCAGGGCCAATGCGACCTGATCGCGAAACCGGACCAACACACTCAGTTCACGCCATCGCTCTGAGCCTTAGCCGCCGTTCAGTGGGGCGGGCGATTAGTTCGCCCGCCTCGGGCTCTTAGGGCGCATATGGACCAGGCCCTCACCATCGTCGTTTCTGTCCTGGCCAGCATGGCCACTCTGCTGCTCATCTCCGTAGGCCTGGCGGTGATCTTCGGGTTGATGCGGGTCATCAACCTGGCGCACGGCGAGTTCCTGATGCTGGGCGCGTACGCCGTGCTGGTCGCCACCCGGAATGGGGTCAGCCTGTGGATCGCGATTCCGCTTGCCGCGCTCGCCGTCGGAATCTTCGGCCTGGTTGTGGAGCGGCTTTTAATCCGCCCGCTCTACGGACGTATCCTGGACACGCTGCTCGCCACCTGGGGGCTCAGCCTGGTTCTCGTGCAGGCCGTCAGCATTGCCTTCGGTCCGGCAACCAACGGCATCGGGACGCCGCTCGGCAGCGTCCGCATCGGCGGCTACTCCTTCTCGCAGTACTCGCTGGTGCTGATCGTCCTGGCCGCGGCCACGCTGGCCGCTGTATACGCGCTTTTCACTCGCACGTCATACGGCGTCATGGCCCGTGCGGCGATCCAGAATCCCGCGATGGCGCGGGCGCTCGGCATCGATACGGCGCGGATGAACATGCTGACTTTCGGCATCGGCTCCGCGCTGGCTGGGCTGGCCGGCGCGTTGCTGGCGCCGGTTGCTGGAGTCGTGCCGAGCTTCGGCCAGGCGTACATCGCACAGGCGTTCATGACCGTGATCGTCGGCGGTCCCGATGTGATCACCGGCACCTCGGCAGCCGCCGGATTGCTTGGCGGCTCCTACAGCCTGGTGTCGTATTACACGACGCCGTTCATCGGCCAGGCGGCGCTGCTGGTGATAGCGATCGTCCTGTTGCGCGTTTTGCCGCAAGGGCTTTCGGGCAACTGGCGGACGTATCTGTGAATCGTGCGCGGGCGGTGTGGACCTCTCCGTGGTTCCAACCTGTGCTCGTCATGCTCGTTGCCCTGCTGGTCGGCACGCTGGCAACTGACTTCCAGAAGGTAACCCTGGCGCTTTGGGTCATCTACGGTCTGGTTGCTTTGAGCCTCGACTTTGTGTGGGGTCGGGCGGGGATTTTCAGCTTTGGCCAGACTGCGTTCTTCGGTGTTGCCGCGTATGCATACGGCGTCATCGGCATCAATCTCAGCCCGAACACCGGAGAGACGGTGACTGCGCTCGTTGGCGCGGTCGTGGCGGCGGCTGCCCTTGCGGCGGCGCTCGGGTACTTCATGTTCTACGGCAAGGTCGGCGACGTGTACGTCGCGATCATCACGCTGGCTGCGACCCTGGTCCTGCTTCAAGTGTTGACGAGCACGGCTGGGCCCCAGTACCACATCGGCATGGCGCAGCTGGGCGGATACAACGGCATGACCAACATCCCAAGCATGGAATTTGGTTACCCGGGTCACCCCGGCGACCAGATGAGCCAACCCGACACCTACAACTTCGTCGTGCTCCTGGCCGGTGTCGCCTTTTTCTTAATCCGAGTGTTTCTGCGGAGTGGCTTCGGACGGGTGATCACGGCGATCCGAGAGAACGAGCTCCGGACCGAGCTGCTCGGCTACGACGTGAGGCGGGCGAAGGTGATCGTCTTCACGGTGGGCGGCGCCTTGGCCGGATTGGCCGGCGGGGCCTATGCCGGTTGGGGCAACTTCATGAATCCCGCACCGTTCAGCCTGCCCGCGGCGGCCTTGATCGTGATTTACGTGCTGGTGGGCGGGAAGGGCACGCTGGTGGGCGCCTTCATCGGTACGGTCGCGGTGGAGTGGCTGTCGACGGCGCTCGGTGGAATCCTGCCCAGCAGCACGACCCTGGTGGTCGGGGCGATTCTCATCGTGGTGGTCCTGCTGGTCCCGGGCGGCTTGACACCGCTGATCGGGCACCTGGTGAGCAGGATCGTTCCGAGTCCCCCGCGCGCGCTGCGCAAGGCGGGGGTCGGTGGTGCCGTCGGAGGCGCAGGCCGGGGGCAGGGACTCCAGACGCAGGGTCTGATGAAGATGTTTGGCGGCTTGAAGGCCGTGGATGCGATCAGCCTCGATTTTCCAGCCGGCGAGCTTCACTGCTTGATCGGTCCAAACGGGGCGGGGAAGAGCACCTTCTTCAATCTGCTGGCCGGCCGCTACTGGCCGACTGAGGGCACGATCTTGCTCGAGGGCCGTCCGATCACGCGGCTGCTGCCTCATCAGCGGGCACAGCGGGGAATCGGCATCAAGCTGCAGGTGCCGAGCATCTACCGGGACCTGTCAGTTCAGGAGAACGTGTGGCTTGCAGCCTTTGCCAAGATGTCGAGCGCGCGACAGGCGGAGGCGGCTGTGGATCGCGTACTCGCCCGGATCGGCCTGGTCGAGCGGGCGGGCAGCGCTGCGGGCGAGCTCTCGCACGGCGAGCAGCAGTGGCTGGAGATCGGCATGGTCGTGGCTTCGTCGCCGGAGGTGATCCTGCTCGACGAGCCGACCGCCGGCATGACGCATGAGGAGACCATCCGCACGGTGGAGCTCGTGCGAAGCCTCGCGGAGACGGCGACTGTAGTCGTGGTCGAGCACGACATGGAGTTCGTGCAGCGACTGGGCGCGCCCGTCACCGTGCTGCATGAGGGCCGGATTCTCGCCCAGGGCCGACTCTCGGAAATACGCCGCGATGAGAGGGTGCTGGATGTCTACCTCGGAAGGACCTTCCGTGTTACGGGTAGCTGATCTTCGCGCTGGCTACGGATCGACGCCTGTGCTGGTTGGTGTCAACCTGGAAGTCGGCGAGGGTGAGGTGGTTGCGGTCTTGGGCCGAAACGGGATGGGCAAGACGACCCTGTTGCGAACGCTGATGGGCTTGCTCCCCGCGCGAAGCGGAAGCATCCGCTGGAAGGACGAGCAAGAGATAAGCAAGCTGGCGACGCACCTCCGAGCTCGACTTGGGCTCGGCTATGTGCCGCAGGGACGCGACATCTTTCCGGGGCTGACGGTGCTCGAGAATCTTCGACTCGGAGGGATGGCCAGCGGCCGGGATGGCAGCAAGCGGCTGCAGGATGTGTTGGAGCTGTTCCCGATGCTGTCCGAAAAGCTCACCGCGCGCGGGGCCACCTTGAGTGGCGGTCAGCAGCAGCTGCTTGCTCTCGCGCGGGCGCTTGTGTCGGGTCCAAAGATCCTGCTCCTAGATGAACCTTCGGAGGGCATCCAACCGTCGATCCTGGAGCAGATCGTGGAGCGAATTCGGACGATCAACAAGCAGGAGGGCATCGCCGTTCTATTGGTCGAGCAGAACCTTCAATTCGCCGCGGCGGTTGCCGAGCGGGCGTATGTCATGAACAAGGGCGCGGTGGTCCGTGAGCTGCCGATTGCCCGGATCGTCGAGGACCCTGAGATTCAACGGGAGTACATGGGAGTCTAGTTAGGAGGGCTAATGGGCGAAGAGTTCACTGCGAAAGAGATCGAGGTTTTCGAGCTGTTGGCGGATCTTCCGCTGAAAGCAGAGCGCCGGGCGGCGGTCGCGGGGATTCTTTCAGTGTGGGTGCCGGCGGCCAACGAGCTGAGCCGCAAGATGGCCGAACCCCAGCATCGCGCGCTGACTCCTAACGTGCGCTTCACCCACCCGGCCGCCGAGGAGGTAACCGAGCGATGAAACAGGCGGCAGCTCGCGACCTGCATCAGATGTCGCTGCTGGAAGCCGCGCAGCTCATTGAAAAGAGGAAGGTCTCGCCGCTCGAGCTGACGGACGCGGTGCTGAAGCAGATCGAACGCGCGGAACCGAAGATCAACGCCTTTATCACCGTGGTCGCCGACCAGGCGCGCGCTGTGGCCAAAGCGCATGAAGCGATGATCGCGGCCGGCTATTACATGGGTCCGCTGCACGGTATCCCGATCGCATTGAAGGACAACCTTTACACCAAGGGCATCCGGTCAACGGCCGGGTCCAAGGTGCTCGGCGAATTCGTCCCGGACGAGGACGCGACCGTTACAGCGCGGCTCAAGGCGTCCGGCGCCGTGATCGTTGGTAAGACCAACATGCACGAGTTCGCGTGGGGTGGGACGACTGACAACCCCCATTACGGGCCGACCCGCAACCCGTGGAACCCAGAGCGATTTCCCGCCGGGTCAAGCGGGGGATCGGGTGCTGCGGTGGCGGCGCGCGAATGCTTTGGGGCGATCGGTACGGACACAGGGGGATCGATCCGCCTGCCGTCGGCGGTGAATGGCGTCACGGGAATCCGACCGACGATCGGGCGAGTGAGCAACTACAACATCGTGCCTCTCGCGTGGAGCATGGATACCGCCGGCCCGATGACGCGGACCGTGGCGGATTGCGCGGCGATGTTCAACGTCATCGCCGGCCACGACCCGAAGGATGAAGCGTCAGCCCGCGTGCCGGTTCCCGATCACACGGCGCAGTTGAACATGGAAGTGCGGGGTCTCCGCATCGGGGTCGTACCCGACTATTTCTTCACACATCTCCAACCCGCCGTGCACGACGCTGTGCGCGAGGCCCTGAAGGTTCTGGAAGGGCAGAAGGCGCAGGTCGTCGACGTCGAGATCGCGAACATCCAGGGCAACATCTCCGCGCAGTTGACGATCGAATCGGCTGAGCCGAGCACCTATCACCAACATTGGCTACGGACCCGTCCTCAGGATTATGGCGAGGACGTTCGTGTCCTACTCGAGGTCGGGGAAATGCTGCTAGCGACCCATTACCTGCAGGCTCAGCGGTATCGAACGCTGCTCCGCCACGAGTTCATGGAGGCGTTTGATAGCGTGGACGTATTCATCTGTCCGACCCTGCCGTTTGTGGCCACGCCGGTGGGGGCGACGTCTGTTGTGATCGAAGGCGGAAAGGAAGAGGACATGCTCTCGGCGATCATGCAGTACACCGGAGTGCCGAGCCTCACTGGCCTCCCCTCGATGTCTGTGCCATGCGGGTTCTCGCCCGACGGGCTGCCCATCGGGATGCAGATAATCGGCAGGCCGTTTGACGAGGCGACGATATTCAGGGTCGGCCACCAGTTCCAGCAGGTGACCGACTGGCACTCGCGCGAACCGAACCTTTAAGGATCTGATCCGAAGAGCCGGCGCTCGATAGTGGGCGCCGGCCGATGGCCTATAGGTCCAAACGCTCGTAGATTCTGTCCAAGTGCTACATGCCTGCTACACCAATACAGCGGCGTTGTCACGTAAATACCGGCTCCGGAGTCAGGTTTGAACTCAGAAATTGGTCGGGGCCCGGGATTTGACCCCGGGCCTCACGGTCCCGAAATCTGCGGTCTCGTCCACGGAGGTCGCTTTCGACAGTTTTGAGTTGGTTTCGAGGACGTAGCAGCAAGTTGCAACCCAAATTTAGCTACCAAACTCGCCTGGATTACTACATGAACTGCTACATGCACCTCAGGTGGAGCGCCGCTCCGAGGTGTTTATCTCCAGCGCCTATCGTGTCGATGACGTTGCCTTGGATGCGGTGCAGTTGAAGAACTGGATGATTAGGTCGGTACAGGTCGCTTCCTTCTCACCACCCGTAACGATGACAGCCACTGGTCCAGGTCGCGACAGAGTGAGGTTGAGTAGCTCAGATCCGCCGAACATCACCGTTCAAAAACGCGGGTGGCCCAGGGATTCGATTCCCCGTGGGTGGGCCGCGGTGGACTCGAACCACCTACTTCTCGCTCACCGCAGATGTTCTCGCGTGCGCGTTTATAGGCCTTTGATGAACGTATGATCGGAGCCTGAGGTCGGCGCACCCCGCGCGGGCCCAATCAAGAGGGGGCTCCCATGACAATGGTGATCGGATACCACGAGATCGATGACAGCAAACACTGGCTCGCCTCACCAAAGCGCGAGGAGCTAATGGGGCCTCTGGGCATCAAGGTGCGAACGTTCCTCGACCCGCAGAACCCGAACCGCGCCGCGGTACTTTGCGACGTTCCCGACATGGCGGCCTTCCAGGCAATGATGCAGACCCAAGCGGCTGCCGAAGCCATGAAGCATGACGGCGTTCGGGCCGACACCCTGGTCCTGCTCGTCGAGGCCTAGCTGATCGGAGTCGGATCATCCGGAACATCCGACGGGCATCCGAATTTGCGGTTTGGGTCCTAGCTGATGAGTAAACCCCGCGGCTTGGGGGAGACCAGCTGTTGTTTGCGATAGGGGTCCGCTTTACTTCGCAGGCAAACTGAAGGACATCGAGCTCTCTCCGTCGAGGATCGACGCCGCGATCGGGCACCTGTCGAGAGTTCCCGCAATGCCCGCCCGCTAACTGACTAAGCGCCATGATCAAGGTTGGACAGCCACCGCAGGGAGTGGTACGTTGGTGAAGCGCATACCGAATCGTTCGGCTAGGAGGGCTGACTATGGCCGAAATACACAAGAGCGCAACCGTCGACGCCCCGATCGAGAAGGTGTTTGACTTCGTCGACGACCCGGCGAATTTCCCGAGGTACGTACCCAACGTCGAACGAGTCGCCGACGTTATCAGGACCGAAAAGCGGCTGGGCGATTCCTTCCGCGTCATCTACAAAGTGCTTGGCGTCACCTTCGACGAAAAGTTCAAGGTCACTGCGCACCAGCGGCCCAATCGCCTGAATAGCAGCTTCGAAGGCGGGATGAAGGGCACCTTCACATGGAGCTTCGCACCAGAAGGCAATCAAACGCAGGTTAAAGTCGACATCGCTTACACCCTGGCGGGAGGGCCGATCGGCAAGGCGATCGACGCGATGATGCTGGAACGCACGAACGAGAAGACGATCGAGCAGACGCTCCAGAACATCCAGAAGACACTTGCGCGGGGAGCGGTCTCTACGGGATAACACCGACCTCGGCGCCTTCTGCCGGCTCAAGCTGGATGTTGTCAGACGACCAGTGCCAGCGGTCCTGTTACCTGGTCACGCGATGGATGTTAGGCAGCGATCGTCGGCAGGTGAGTTCGAGCGCGTGATATCGGGGGGGTATCGATAGCTACACGTTTCGAGCAACGTCCCGTCGCGAATTACTACACGAAGTACTAGATACGGAGCCGTTCGGAGGGTCCGGTGAGATGAATCGCGGACGGCTGAAACCGTGAGGCCCTTGAATTCGAGCCGAATTCAGGCGCAAGAACACAAATCCGAATTCAGAACGTTGGTTGGGGGCCCGGGAACCCTGGGCCTCACGCCTTCATGCGTTTCCCTGATGCCGCGGACCTCTCGATGGCGGTGATGACCTCGTGGCGCCGGACGGCGGCGGCGAAGTCCGGCACGGTGTGAGTCCCGTTGTCGATGTCTGCTGCGAACGCGGCGTAGGCACGTGCGACGTTGAAGGCAGGCGCTCCTTCCAGGTTCATGAGCGTGGGCCATTTCTGTGTCAGCGCCATGGGGATGGCAAGCTGGGTGGGCTCGTTCCGCCCCTGGGCTCCCGCGACGGTCAGGGGAAAGATTTCAGGGAGTGCGGCGTCAGCGGTGATCCGGAGCGTTCCGTCGGTTCCGTTGATCTCCCATAAGAACCCGGTACCGCCGGCCACTGCCTCGCGGATGTGGATGCTGGCAGTCGTTCCGGATGTGAGGGTGCCGATCACCGCGATCTGGTCGGCCGCCGTTTTCACGATCTGCTCCCCCGTCTCTTCGATGGTGATCAGCGGCCGGCGAACATCCGACACGGCTGACAGGTCGGCGAACTCGCCCAGCACGTAACTGAGAATGTCCAGGCTGTGGCCGAAGGGGACCGTGAGCAGGTTGGATCCGTTTGTCCTGTCGAGCATGTAGGCGTTGGGCTGGACCACTGCGTCGCCCGCGATCGACACCCCGACCATGGTCGTTGACAGGACCTCGCCGACGTATCCATCTCGGAGCAGCTGTTGAACGAACTCGATCGCCGGGGCCTGGCGTGCCTGCAACCCGACGACCGTGCGCACTCCCTGCTCGGCAGCGAGCGCGGCCATCATTCGCGCGTCGTCGAGGTCGCGGCCGAGAGGCCACTCGCAGTACACGGCCTTGCCTGCGGCAAGCGCGGCGGAGACGAGCTCTCGATGGTGCGGGACCTTGACCGTAACAGCGACCACGTCGATGTCTGGTTGGATCACCAGCTGCTGATGGTCTGAGAACACCGCGCTGACCCCGAACACCTGGCCTACTGCGCGCGCGGATTCCGCGCTGCGCGCGCTGAGTGCCCGGATCTCGTAGTTCGGCAGTGCACGAAGTGCCGGGATGTGGGCGGTGGCAGCCCAGCCCCAGACTGGGCTGACCCCGATGATCCCGACACCCAAGATCGAATCAGGCATTGCTACGGCTCATGCCAGTACATACCAGCAGAAGGGCAGTGTCATTCTGAGGTGCGCCGGATTGATGCCTTAGTCGGGTTGGGCGAGGGGGAATGATCCGAGTTTTGCGACTTTCGCACGGGCACACGAAGCAAAGCGACCTAGAGACGAAATCAGCAAGGCTCTAGACCGCGATGCCCTCCGCCGCGCACTCCGCGGCTCGTCTCTGCGGGAGTTCGCGCTCCCGCAAATTCTCCGTAAGCGATGCGCGCTCGAACTCGGCGCGCGCCTCCTCGGACCGACCGAGCTTCCTGAGGAGGTCGCCCCGCACGGCCGGCAGCAGCTGGCACGACTTGAGCGAGGGCTCGGCTACGAGCGCGTCCATAAGGCCGAGGCCGGCAGCGGGACCGAACGCCATCCCCACGGCGACCGGCCGGTTCAGGTCGACTACCGGCGACGGCGTGAGCTGCGCGACCGCGTCGTAGAGGTCCACGATGCGCGGCGAGTCTGTCTCCGGTGCGGTCGTCGCTCGAGCGTGGCAGGCGGCGGTCCTTATGTGGCCACAATCCGAGTTGGCTTAGCGCCATCAACGAGGCGGAGCCGGACGACGACGAACCCGCGCCGCCGCTCCCGCTCGAGCGCAGCTGCGTCTGGCTGGCCGTCGGGACCAGGCTTGACGCCGGTGAACAAAGCGATTGCCGGATTCACAGCGAGCATGCGTTGCGTGAGTTCCGCCAGAGCGATCGGCTCAGTGATTATCTCCGGAGTCACGGCACGCCAGACTCCGCGTAGGCATACCTGGGTTTGCGACATACGCTCGAGGTTCTTCCACCATGCGCCGCCTCCCGGGACCAGCAGCGAATCTCCTACTCGGACATAACTCACCGGTGTCCTATACGAGCGCCCTGTCTTTCGCCCGGTGAAGCTAAGCAGCATCAGGCGACCGCTCATCAAGGAGTGCAGCGGTGTCGCCAGCAGAAAACGGGCGACGGGATTGAAGTAGCGAACCATTCTCTGAAGGACTCGGCTCAGTCGCATACTCTCCACCTCCTGGTTGGGTAAACCGGTTGATGGGTTCATCGTCCAGGCCGGCTGTGAGCGTGATGTGAACAATCTGCGAAGGACGTGAGAAGTCCGGCTATACCTCTTCGATTTCGTAGAGCAGAGGGGACGCCACGCAGCCCGCGGCTTACTAGATGCGGCTAATGTTGCGACGAGGCCATCCAGGCGGCGTCGTCGATGGGCTTCGCCAACAAGTGGCAAGCGCGGACCAAGGCGATGACATCCGTCTGCGTGACGCTGTGCGCGCTTGGGTACCGGATACGTTCGGTCGCGCCCACGGCCAGCCTATCGCGGCAGACGCGCAGAGATTTCGGTCTGGGCCGCCTCTATATCGTTCAGTAGGATGTCGAGATCTGCCTGTCGGTCCGGTTCAAGAGCACCAAAGATCGACCGCAGCACCCGTTGGCCGGCTTCCATGCCGGTCGTTAGCGTGGCGTGGCCCTTCGGCGTCAGGAGTACGAGCTTGCAACGCTGATCGTCGGAGGAGGCTCGATGGGCAACCGACCACTAATGGTCGTCACCGGCGCCACGAATGGCCTAGGCAGGCTGGCTGCAATCAATCTCGCGATTGGCGGAGCTGACCTGGCTGTTATCGCCAGAAGCACCGACAAGGCCAGTCGGCTGCGACAGGAGATCGAAGCTGCGGCACCCGAAGCCCAGGTCGACTTCTTCTTCGCTGATATGTCGCGTCTGAGCGAGGTTCGCCGCGCTGGTGAAGAGATCGATGCCCGGTATCCACGGATTGACGTGCTTGCCAACGTCGCGGGGGTACACGCCTTCTCGCAGCGGATAACGGCCGAGGGCCTTAGCGAGATGATCGCCGTGAAC
>WNEZ01001955.1_pt1 | contig 17474 bp, 15 predicted proteins | sample 5400521 | NCBI WGS metagenome assembly WNEZ01 (sample SAMN13153339, study PRJNA577476) | soil metagenome | isolation source: 120 cm saprolite under Douglas fir tree site 2 hole 1 replicate 1 | place: USA:California | collected 2015-04-18
TCGTCTATCGGACCGCGCTCCACTGGATCATCTTCACGCGGGCCGTCCTGGTGCTGGTCGTGGGCATCGCGGTCCTCATCGCGCTCCCCACGGTACCGCTCGCCGGTGCCGCCGTCTTGCTCCTCGGCGCGCTGATGCTGGTCCCGCCGTTCATCGCGTACCAGACCACGGAGCTCGGCGTCACGAACAAGCGCATGATCGTCAAGGTCGGGCTCATCCGGCGACGCACGCTCGAGCTCCTGCTGCGGCAGGTCGAGGCGCTGGCGGTCGACCAGAGCCTGAGCGGCCGGATGCTGGGCTACGGCTCGATCACGCTCACCGGCACGGGCGGCGTGCGGGAGATCTTCCCTCGAGTGCGCGAGCCGCTGGAGCTGAGGCGGCGGATCCAGGGCCAGGTGACTTAGCAGGCTGCTGAAAAAGGCCCATCTGCTTCGTTGGCGCCCTCGGCTGCACGCTCAACGTACAGCGAGTACGCCTCGCGCGCAGCCTTCGGGCGCCGCCTCGCAGCTGGACCTTTTTGAGCAGCCTGCCGCCTGTGAGGTCTGCTGCTGCTGCTGTTGCTGCTGAGTCCCGACGTCGGCGACGTTGGTGACGATCCGATCGGGCGGGCGCGCGGGCACCTCGAGAAATACCGGCAGATCGATGTGACTGATCTCTTCGCGGAGCGTCGAGACGACCTTGCCGGGCACGACCTCCGTGTTGACCTCGGCCTTCAGCGTCTCCTTGGCGATGCCGCGGAAGATCCCCTTGTTCGGCGGCACGTCGTCGTAGTGGCGGCCGTGGCCCACGACGACGTAGTGGTCGTCGACCGCGCGGTTGTGGGTCGGGTCGAAGGGGACCCAGCCGGCCGTCGGTGAGTGGAACTCGACCCACGCGTGGCTCTGCGAGGGCTCGCGCCTCTTGCGCTCGACGTGCAGGTAGCCACTCACGTAGCGGCAGGGGATCTCGCGGAGGCGAAGCAGGCCGAGCATCAGGTGGGCGAAGTCCTGACACACCCCGCCGCCGATCTTGAGGAAGTCCTCGGTCGTCGAGTCGTAGGCGGTGACGTTCTTCCGGTACTCGAAGCGCTTGTGGATGTAGGTGCCGAGCGCCAGCACTTGCTCGCCGATCGGCGCCGTCGAGGCCAGGCCGATCGCCCGGTGCGCGGCGCGTAACGCCGGCGTGAGCCTCACCGGTCCGCCGAAGTCGAGGAAATCGCGCAAGGAGTAGGACGGGACGTCCGCGGTCGGCCGTTCGGTGAGCGCGCTGATCGTCACGCTCGGCGGCCGGGTCTCGACGACCGAGCGCGCCGATACCGCGATCCGGTCGTGGAATTTCGTGATCGTGAAGTGGTGAGTGAGGTTGTCGTTCCAGTCGCGATAGCGGTGCACGCTCGTCGGCGGGCCGACCGCCAGCTCGAAGGACGCGACCGCCTGCTGGGGAGTCGTCTTCGGCTGGACGCGGAGCTCGAGGAACGACTCGCTGATGAACGTGTCGTACTCGAACGCGAAGCGGTGCTCGACCTGCAGGTGCATCAGGTCACGAAGTACTGGGTCGCGATGGCGTCGTGGGTCTTGGCCAGCTCGCCGACGACACGGTCGAGGAGCCCGACGAAGTCGCCCCGGCGCATCTGGGCCTCGTCGTCGTAGCGGAGGTCGGCGTGGAGCCGTCCCATGATCCGGGCCGGCGTCGTGAGCTCGACCGGCCCGGAGATCGCAGCCAGGTAATCCCGGACGGCGGAGGCGCCGTAGCGCAGCGAGCGCGGGGAATCCGCGTCGAAGAGCAGGAAGCCTATCACGAGGTTGGGCTCGAGGCGTGCGCCGTAGACCCGCCGGTAGTTCTCCAGCGACGATAGGCCGCGCAGGAGCGTCCGCCACTGCGTGTAGTAGAGCGGCGCGTCGCCGCGCGCCTCGGCGGCCAGGAGGGCCGGGAGCTTGGTGCGCAGGACGAGGGCGGAGCGATAGCTGCGCTCGAGCGATTCGCCGAGCTTGAGGAAGCGCCAGCCTTCGTCGTGGGCCGAGGTGTGCTCGATCGCGCCGACGACCGTGAAGATGCCTTTGTGGATGGCCCCGAGCGCGTCGCGGAAGGCGGGGAGGTCCGGCATGCCCTTTCGCTCGTACGCCTCCACCGATCGGAATAGGTCGTTGAGCGCCAGGAACACCTCGAGCGTGAGCGCTTCGCGCACCGAGCGCGCGTTCTCGCGCGCTTTCCGGATCGAGAAGTTGATCGAGTACGCGTTGGCCTGGTCGGTGAAGAAGGCGTAGAGATAGGGCACCGACAGCGGGGCGAACGGCGTGATCTCGCGCGTCAACTGCGCCGAGGGGAAGACGGTGAGCATGTCCTTCCAGGCCGTCTGCGCCAGGTCCTCCGCGAGCCCCTGCGTCTCGGTCGAGAAGTCCTCGGTGACCAGCAAGAGCCGGGTGATGTTCTCGGCGCGCTCGAGATACCGCCCCATCCAGTAGAGCGAGTCCGCCACGCGGGAGAGCATCAGGCGCCTTTCTCGGCGAGGACCCAGGTGTCCTTGCTGCCGCCGCCCTGGGAGGAGTTGACCACGTACGAGCCCGACCGCAGCGCGACGCGCGTCAGGCCACCCGGGAGGACGCGGACCGAATCGCCGTAGAGGATGAACGGCCGGAGATCGATGCGGCGGGCCTCGAACTTTCCGTCGATGTAGGTCGGGTGCGCCGACAGCTCGACGAGCGGCTGGGCGATGTAGTTGCCGGGATTCTTCTTGACCTGCGCGAGGTAGGTCTCGATCTCCTTCTTGGCCGCGAACGGCCCCATGAGCATGCCGTAGCCGCCGGAGTCGCCCGTGGTCTTGATCACGAGCTCGCACGCGTGGTCCTGGATGTACGCGAGGTCCGGTGCTCGGGCGCCGAGAAAGGTCGGCACCTGGGCCAGGAGGGCGTCCTCGCCGAGGTAGTACCGGATCAGCTCCGGCATGAACGCGTAGACCGACTTGTCGTCGGCGACGCCGGCGCCGGGGGCGTTGGCGAGCCCGACGTTCCCCTCGCGATAGACGTTCATGAGCCCCGGGACCCCGAGGAAGCTGTCACGCCGGAACGTCAGCGGGTCGATGAAGTCGTCGTCGACCCGCCGGTAGATCACGTCGACCTTCTGCTTGCCCTGCGTCGTCCGCATGAAGACGTAGTTGTCCTCGACGATCAGGTCGCGGCCCTCGACGAGGACCACGCCCATCTCGCGCGCCAGGAAGGAGTGCTCGAAGTACGCGGAGTTCGCCATTCCGGGCGTGAGGATCACCACGACCGGCTTCTCGCCGAACCGCGGCGCGGCGTGCAGCAGGGTGTCGAGGAGCAGGGTCGGGTAGTCCTTGATCGGCCGGACGGGATAATACTTGAAGAACTCCGGAAAGACGCGATTGAGGGTGTTGCGGTTCTCGAGCACGTAGGACACGCCGGAGGGGCAGCGGCAGTTGTCCTCCAGCACGAGGTACTCGCCGGCTCCGTTCCGGATGATGTCGGTGCCGACGACGTGGGTGAAGATCTGGCGCGGGGGGATGACGTTCAGGAGCTCGCGCTTGTACTCCTTGCGCGAGAGGACGATCTCCGGCGGGATGACGCGATCCTTGAGGCACTTCTGGCCCTGATAGACGTCGAGGATGAAGAGGTTCAGCGCCGTGACCCGCTGGACCAGTCCGGTCTGCAGACGCTCCCACTCGCGCGAGGGGATCACGCGGGGTACGAAGTCGAACGGGAAGATCCGCTCCGTGCCCTCCTTCTCGCCGTACACGGTGAACGTGATGCCCTGGTCCATCTGCGAGAGCTTTTGCAAACGCTCGCGTCGCTCGATCTCGCCCTGAGTGAAGGACTCCAGAATCGAGACGAGGGGCCGGTAGTGCTGACGCGCCGTCCCGTTACGGTCGAACGCTTCGTCGAATGCCTTCTTTTCGGGCACCCATTTCACGCCGCCAAGAATATCACCTCGGTCGTGGAGGATAAGCCGTGAGAAGCCTCCTCAGCAGTGTCTACGGCCGGCGATCCAGGATTGGATGTCGACCGTAGTCATGGTAGTCAAAGGCGAGGATGGCGACGATCGGCGCGGATCTCGTCAGGCAGATGGCGGCCGGTGACCGGGAGGCCTTTGCCGTCTTCTACGACCGATATGCGCCCGTGGTCTTCCCGCTGATCCTGCGAATCGTCCGCGAGCGCGCCGACGCGAGCGACGTCCTCCAGGAGGTGTTCTGGGAGGCCTGGCGCGACGCGCCCGCCTACGACGCGGCGCGGGGCAGCCCCGAAGCCTGGATGGTCACGCGCGCGCGGACGCGCGCCATCGACCGCATCCGGGCGACGCGCCGGCGGAGCGAGACGTTCGTGGCGACGCTGGACGAAGGCATCGCCGCGGCACCCCGCGAGTCGGCGCCCGACGCCGCCGAGCGCGCCGCCGATCGCGGGACGATCCTGAGCGCGCTCGATCGGCTGACTGACGCGCAGCGGGAGGTCATCGAGCTCGCGTACTACGCCGGGCTCACCCAGACGGAGATCGCCGAGTGGCTCAAGCAGCCACTCGGCACGGTGAAGACGCGGATCCGGCTCGGCCTCGAGCGTCTCCGCGAGGTGGTGAAGGCGAGCCCATGAACCACGAACCGTACGAGACGCTCGCGGCGACGTACGCGGTTGGAGCGCTGGACGGCGAAGAGCGCGTGGAGTTCGAGCGCCATCTCGCCGAGGGATGCGACGTCTGCGAGGCGACGCTGCGCGAATCGGCGGAGGCGCTGGCGGCCCTGGCGCGCTCGAGACCGCCGATGATCCCGCCGCCGGCGGTGAAGGAAGAGCTCATGCGTCGCATCGGGACCGCGCCTGGGCGACGCGGGGCGCCGCGCCGACGCCCGCTCGTCTGGGCGGTGGGCACGGTCGCCGCCACGATCGCCGCCGCGGCCTTCACCGGCGCGTACGTCGCGGCGCGCTACGAGGCCAGACTGGGCCAGATGGCGCGCGAGTCGGCAGCGCTGCACGCGAAAGTCCAGCGCGAAGAGGCCGCGCTGCAGGAACAGGTCGCCGTCTACCGGAACGCCGCCGAGCTGCTGCGCGATCCCCAGGCACAGGTCGTCAGCCTGCGCGGGCTCGGGCCGAGCCCCGAGGCGACCGGACGGGTCATCTGGCACCCGGTCAACGGGGGCTACGTGTTCGTAGCCAATCTGCCGTCGGCGCCGACGGGGAAGGCGTACGAGCTGTGGACGATCGGCGATGCGGCACCACAGCCCGCCGGCGTCTTTCAGGTCGACGCCTCGGGACGGGGTGCTCATCGCATCCCGCCGGTGGAGGGCGGCAAGCCCGTCAAGGTCTTCGCCGTCACTCTCGAGACGGAGGCGGGCGTGCTCACACCCACCGGTCCGATGGTGCTGGCGTCTACAAAGTAGGGGAGCCGTAGCTTTCTGTTCGAGCCGCATAAGTCCTTGACCGCCACGCGTGCCCGGGCAATCATACGGCGTGCTTCAGAAGTCCTGCGTTCTCTTCCTCGTCGCCGCCCTGTTGGGATTGGTGCCGGCTGCCTACGCCGACCCGCCCGACCCGACGTGGCTCGGCGGCTATTGGGATGACGATGATTTCGACGACGTCGTCATTCTCATCGTCAATGCGTGCGCCGTCCAAGCTCCAACGCTCACCGATTCCGGACCCCTGTGGGCGATTCTCGTCGACCTCGAACCCTTGCCGCCGAGATTCGTCCAGGTTTCGTCTCGCAACGCTGCTTCCCCCCGCGCACCACCGATAAAAGCTCCCGCCCGCATCCTGATCCTCGGCTAGCGCCATGGCGGCAGGCCCGGCCAGAACGCCTTGCGAGTGTTCTGCGCTTGCATGCTCTGCGCCCGCATGCCCCAAGGTTGGCTACGCCTGACGTGACCGCTGCGCGCAATAGGGGGATATCCATGACGGGTCCACGCATACTTGTCGTCTGCCGGCGCATTGACATGGTCCGCGCGGTGCCCATTGGCACCGCGTGCCTGGCGATCTGCACTCCGGACGAGCCGTGACAAATCGATGATCGATATCGTCTTTCGCGGCCTGGTGATTCTTTCGGCGGTCTATTGGCTCGCAGCGCTTGCCTCCGTCGCGTTCTACCGGCGACGTCGCTCATCCACCTCCGGCCTTGCGTCGCCCGTCACGATCCTGAAGCCGCTGCGGGGTGACGACGGGCAGCTGTACCAGAATCTCCGCAGTTTCTGCCGACAGGACTATCCCGACTTCGAAATCGTCTTCGGTGTCCGCCACCTTCACGATCCCGCTGTGGCCGTCGTCGAGCGCCTCAGACGCGAGTTCCCCGGGCTCGAACTGAAGCTCGTGGCCGACAGCCGTACGATCGGCACGAATCTCAAGGTCAGCAACCTCGCCAATCTCGTCCGCCACGCCAAGCACGACACGCTCATCGTCGCCGACAGCGACATGCGCGTGGGCCCTGGCTACGTCCGCGCCGTGGTCGGGCCGCTCGAAGACCCCCGAGTCGGATTGGTGACGTGTCTCTATCGCGCCGTGGCGCCGCGCGGCATCGCCTCACAGCTCGGGGCGATGTTCATCAACGAATGGTTCTTGCCGGCCGCGCTCGTCGGCACCCACGTCGAACGGCTGCGCCACGCGTTTGGCGCGACCATCGCATGCCGACGCGACACGCTGCGCTCGGTCGGTGGATTCGAAGCCATCGCCGATCAACTCGCCGATGACTACATGCTGGGATGGCTCGTGAGCGACCTGGGCCTTCGGGTCGTTCTCGTGCCGTACGTCGTGGAGAACGTCGTGACCGAGCGAAACCTACGAACCCTGCTCGTGCACGAGCTGCGGTGGGCGAGGACGTTTCGCACCCTGCGGCCAGTGACCTACTTCTGCTCGCTTTTGACCTATGGGATCCCGCTCTCGGTCCTGTGGCTCGCGGCCAGCGGAGGGAGTCGGCCCGCCTGTGTCGCCACGGCTCTGCACGTCGGTCTCCGGGTGGTCGGCCGCCTGGGCCTCTACCGAGCGCTCGGACAGCCGCCGCCGTGGTCCGGCACGTGGCTGGTCCCGATCCGCGACGTCGTGTCGTTCGTGGTCGGGATCCTGAGCTTCCTTGGACGCACGGTGCGCTGGAACGATGAGCCGTTCCACGTTCATCGCGACGGTCGGCTCGAGCGGCGGGCGGCGCTCGGAAAGAGACTGCACTTCGCAGAATCCACCGAGATGGCGTCCCGCGCCTCCGAGTGGGAGGAGTCGGCATGAGCGACGGCGATCGTTCCTATCTTCGAACCCTGTTCTTGCACCCGCCCTCGTACGAGGGCTTCGACGGCGGCGCGGGCTCGCGCTATCAAGCGCGGCGCGAGATTCGGTCGTTCTGGTACCCGACGTGGCTCGCGCAGCCGGCGGCGCTGGTGCCGGGTTCGCGCCTCATCGACGCGCCACCCGCCGACCTCACGCTCGAGGACATCCGCCCGCTCGCGTCGGAGTACGACCTGGCGATCCTGCATACCAGTACGCCGTCGTTCGCTCACGACGTTCGCGTCGCCGAAGCGCTGAAGGAGGAGAACGGGGAGCTCCGCATCGGATTCGTCGGCGCGCACGTCGCGGTGAATCCCGAGCGCGCGCTCTCCGCGTCGACCGCGATCGACTTCGTCGCGCGGAACGAGTTCGACTTCACGATCCAGAGCGTCGCCCAGGGCCACCCGCTCGACACGGTTCTCGGCCTCAGCTTCCGATCACGGGGCGAGATCCGGCACACGCCGGACCGTCCGGTTCTCGAGAACATGGACACGCTGCCATTCGTGGTCGACGTCTACAAACGAGACCTCGTCATCGAGCGCTACGCGGTCGGATACCTGCTTCATCCGTACGTCTCGTTGTACACCGGACGGGGATGCCGGTCGAAGTGCACGTTCTGTCTGTGGCCGCAGACCGTTGGAGGCCATCGCTATCGCACGCGCAGTGTCGAGCACGTTGCCGAGGAGATCGCGCTGGCGACGCGCTACTTCTCACAGGTCCGCGAATACTTCTTCGATGACGACACGCTGACCGATGACTTGCCTCGCATCGAAGCGCTGGCGCGCCGTCTGGGCAAGCTCGGCGTGACGTGGTCGTGCAACGCCAAGGCGAACGTCCCGTACGACACGCTGAAGGTGCTGAAGGACAACGGCCTCCGGTTGCTCCTGGTCGGGTACGAGTCCGGCAACCAGAAGATCCTGAACAACGTGCGAAAGGGCATTCGCCTGGATACGGCTCGACGCTTTACGCGGGACGCGAAGGCGCTCGGCATCAAGATTCACGGAACGTTCATTCTGGGATTGCCGGGGGAGACGCGGGAGACGATTCAGGAGACGATCCGCTTTGCCGGCGAGATCGATCCCCACACGATTCAAGTATCGATCGCGGCTCCCTATCCGGGCACGGAGCTGTTTCGACAGGCAGCCGAGAACGGATGGCTGTCCGGGGAAGCGCTGGTCGATGAGCGCGGCGCCCAGATGAGCGCGCTGTCGTATCCCCATCTCCTGAGCACGGAGATCTCTCGGAGCACAGAAGAGTTCTACCGGCGGTTCTATTTCCGGCCGAGAAAGATGGTCGCCATCGCGAAGGAGATGGTGCGGGATCGGCGCGTCCTGCATCGCCGCCTGCGGGAAGGCCGCGAATTCCTCCGATTCCTCGCGGCCCGGCGACGCGAGAAATCGCTGGACGCGGACGGCGGATCGGCGGCGACAAAAGTCGCCCGGGGGCGGGCTCGGGTGCAGGTCGTTCTTTCCGTTCCCTCGCAGTCCACCGTGATTCTGTCGGTTCCGGCTGCGATCCGGGCGGCCAGTGTCTTTGCGGCCGTGGAGGACGTCGAGCGCGTCATATTCTGTAGCGAATCGGCCGAGCTTCCAAAATCCTGGCGCCGCTGGTTGGCCGCGCTTCGACGGCCTTGGGTGCACGTCACCTCATCCGGTGGATCGGTGTCGCTCGCTGATGCGCTCGACCCCCGATCACCCGTGCTCGTCGTCGCCCCCAATACCATCCCGGAGCCACGCCAGGCTCAGGACCTGCTCACCCGATCGATCACCGAGCGGCAGCGGATGACCTGGGTCTGGCGCGGAGCCCCGGTCGCGGCGTACTACCCGGAGGCGCGAGGGCTTCTGGCGCACACGGCACGAGGGTCGGAAGCGGTTCGGCGACGGGCGCTCCTCGATGCCTCGGCGCCTCGCATCGAGGCGGCGTCGGACTCCTGGAGCGATGTAGACGGCTCCGCCGGTGCGCGAGCCGAGGAGCGTCGGCTTCTTCGCTCGCTGCGCCAGCCGAGCGACGGCTATCTGGCGCGTTTCGATCGCATGCTGTCCGCCGCGCTTTCTCGACGCCTGGTTCGGACGCCCTTCACGCCGAACGTCATCACGGCCCTCAGTCTCCTCGTCGGGCTGGGCGGCGCCACGCTGCTCGCCAACACGACCCCGTGGGTGGCGTTCCTCGGCTCACTCGTGCTCTGGACCAGCTGTATCCTCGACGGCTGCGACGGTGAAGTCGCCCGGCTCAAGCTTCTCACGTCCGCGTTCGGGGCTCGATTCGATGCCGCCGCGGACGCCGTTGTTCATCTTGCGACCTTCGGCGCCATCGTCATCCACGTGCGCCGCGCCCGGCCCGATCTGAGTCTTGCCGGTCCAACGTTCTTCTTTCTCTTCGGCGTCGTGGTCAGCATGGCGTTCGTCTGGTGGCTGATCAATCGGCTCCCGTCCGAGCGCCGGCTCGGGTTCAAGCGCGTCTACGAACGTCTTGCGAGCCGCGACTATATCTACCTCGTCGTCGTCTTCACGGCATTGTCGAAGCTCGAGTGGTTCCTCTGGGCGGTGGCCGTGGGCGCGAACCTGTTCTGGCTGAGCCTCTGGGGCTGGGCCCGTGCCACCCGTACGCGATGACGCCTCGCCAGAAGCTGGTCGCGGCGCTCGGGGCGCTGGGGCTGATCATCCTGTTCTGGCGGATCGATCTGAACGCAGTGCGGCTGTCGTTGGTCCACGTCGGATGGGGGATGGCGCTCGTGCTGAGCCAGGAAATCGTGGCGCACGTGCTGAACGCCTGGGGATGGCGCTTCGCGTTCACGCGCGAGGTCGCGCCCTGTTTCTCGCTCGGTGAGCTGATCCGACTTCGGGTGGCCGGTGACGCGATCAACTACCTGACGCCCACCGCGACGATCGGCGGGGAAGTCGCACGTACGCTGATGTTGAGGGACGTGTGCGGCGCTGACGTCCGGGCGGTGTCCGTCGTCATCGCCAAGGCGACTCAGACCCTGGCGCAAGCGCTGTTCGTCACCGCCGGGCTGATCCTCATTGCTGCCGAATGGGTTGCTACGGGCCCCAGCCGCTCGTTCCTCCCCTGGGCGGTCGGCGTCGGTCTCTTGACGGTACTGCTCGTTGCATGCGGCCTCAAGGCTCGGGGTGCTTGGATCGCGGCCGCGTGGCGCCGGGCCTTCGGGCCGGGCCTCGTGGCGTTCATCCGAAACCATCCCGGGCGTGTCGTCTGCTCGACCCTCATGTTCGCCTTGGCCTATGCGTGGGGAGCCTTCGAGGCCTACTGGATCTGTCGCTTCCTTCTGGTGCCCGTGGCGGCCGCCACGGCGCTCAGCATCGAAGTGTTGTCGATCACGATCGACGGGCTCTTCTTCATGGTCCCCGCGAAGATCGGTACCCAGGAGAGCGGCAAAGTGGTCGTGTTCGCCGTACTCGGATATCCCCCGAGCGTCGGATTCGCGTTTGGCGTCGTGCGCCACGTCCGGGAATTGATCTGGGCGGCCGCGGGAGTGTTTCTCTACTGGGCGGCGATCGGCCGCGGCGGCCTGTCGTTTCGGCGTCCGAGCGAGCAGCCGACCGCGCCGTGAGCGTGAATCTCGTCGGCCGCGCGCTCCGCGGTGTCGTCGGACCGTGTTGCCGCCATCCGGTCCTGACCCTCATCGCCGGGATCGGCCTCGCGGTCCTCGGCGCCTGGCTCACGTGGGCGAGGCTCGGCTTCGAGACCTCGCAGCTTCATCTGTTGCCGCCCGGCCAGCCGTACGTCACCCGCTATCGAGACTATTCCAAGGATTTCGGCGAGCTCGACGAGCTCGTCATCGCCATTCGAGGCCATTCACTACGGGACTCGCAAGCCTTCGCCGCGCGGCTCGTCACCCAGTTGCGCGCTGGCCCCATCGCCTTCCATCACCTCGCGTATCGTCTTGCGCCCGACGGGTTCGAAGGGCGGGCGCTGCTCTATTTGCCGACGGCCGAGCTCGTCGACCTTCGGGAGCAGGTCTTCGACCATCAGACATTCATCGAGTCATTTGCCGCGGCCCCGGGACTCGTGAGTCTCGTCGAGGGTGTGAACCGGCAATTCGCCGGCGCCTTCGTCGGCCATTTCTTCGACCTCGGCCTTCAGGATCGTGCGACGGCCGGCGATCTTCGCTTCGTCACGACGCTGGTGACGCAGCTTCGCAACGCGATCGATCATCCGAGGCTCGCGGAAACTCCGTGGAGCGCGATGCTGCCGGTCGCCGACGGGCATGAGGACGCCGGCTATTTCCTGTCCGACGACAAACGGCTCCTGTTCGTCCTCGCCGACCCCGTGGGCGGCAGCGGTGGCTTCGCGAATGATCGTGCGGCCATTGCCGAAATCCGCGCTCGGATCGCGGCGCTGCGCGCCGAGTTTCCCGGAGTCGAGGCCGGCGTGACCGGAGGGCCGGCGCTGTCGAACGACGAGATGGGGACCGCGTTCGCGGACAGTCAGCTCGCGACGGTCCTCGCGTTCGTGCTCACGCTCGGCTTGCTGCTCCTGGCATTCCGAAGATTCCGGGAACCCCTCCTGATGCTGGCGGTCCTCGCGATGAGCTTGGTGTGGTCGCTGGGGCTGATCTCGCTGACCGTCGGCCACCTCACCGTCTTTTCTGTGATGTTCATCTCGATCGTCGCCGGGCTTGGCATCGACTACGGCATCTACGTTCTCTTTCGCTGGGACGAAGAGGTGATGCTGGGCGCCAGCTCGACGGTGGCTCTCGACTTGATCGCCACGCGCACGGGACCCGGTGTCCTCATGGGTGCTCTGACGGCTGCCGCGACGTTCTATGCTCTGATCGCCACCGACTTCCACGGCGTGCAGGAGCTCGGCTTCATCGCGGGCAGCGCGCTCATCGCGTCGTTCATCGCGATGCTGACCGTGTTCCCGGCCCTGTTGGTGCTTGTCCCTCAGCGCCCGCCGGCGGGCGCGCGGACCCCGGCCGGTCATGCAACGGCGCTCCACCGTGCCGATGTGCCGTTCGTCGAGTTCCTCACTCGACATCCGACCGCCGTCTTGGTCGGCGCGGGCATTCTGACCACCTTCTCGCTCTGGTCCGCCCGAACGATCGGCTTCGACTACAACCTCCTGGACCTTCAGGCGAATCACACCGAGTCCGTGGTGTGGGAACGACAAATCATCGAGACACAGAGCCGATCAAGCTTCGCCGGACTGTCCACTGCGACATCGCTGGCTGAGCTCAAACGGAAGCACCTGGCCTTCAAGCAGCTCCCATCGGTGTCCGGCGTCGACAGCGCACTGTTGTTCATCCCCGAGGACCAGCCCGCGAAGTTGAAGGTAATTCGCGACATGGGACCGCTCATCGCCCCGCTGCGGGTCGGCCCGGCGCCTCGGCTCAGTCTCGGGCGCCTCACGAAAGAGCTCGAGGGGCTCAGACGACGCGTCGAGGTCGCCGTCGTCGAGGCGGGTCCCGACGGGCCGAGCACCGTGTTGCGCAAGATCCGGGCTGAGCTCGCCGACGCCCTCGGCGCGCTCCGTGCCGCGGATCCAGCCACGACTCAGGCGAGCCTCGAGCGCTACCAGGCGCACATCGTGGGCGACTTCAGGGAGAAACTTGACCTTCTTCAGCGGAACCTCGAGCCCCGATTCGTCACGCTCGAGGATGTCCCGGCAGAGCTACGGCGCCGGTTCGTCAGCTCGAGCGGGAGGCTGCTACTCCAGATCTATCCCAGCGTCGACGTGTGGGGCCGTGAAGGCTCGGTGAGGTTCGTCAACGAGCTGCGATCGGTGGACGCGGACGTCACCGGCACGCCGGTGATCAGCTACGAGTCCATCCGTCGCATGGAAGACGCCTATCGGCGAGGGGCACTGTACGCGTTCGTCCTCGTGGCCGTCATCAGTGGGGTCATGATCCGGCGGCTTCGCGAGACGGTGCTCGCGCTCACGCCCCTCGTCCTGGGCACGGTGTGGGCGATCGGAATCATGCGGTTCTTCGGGTTCCAGCTGAACCTGGCCAACGTCTGGGGCGTCCCCCTCATCATCGGCGCGTCGGCCGAGTACGGGTTGAACGTCGTCGCTCGCGTCATGGAAGCGCGAACGTACGGCGGTCCGTTCTTTCCGCGCAGCACGATCATGGCGGTGACGTTCAATGGTCTCAGCACCATTACAGGGTTCGGCAGCCTCTTGGTGGCGCATCATCAGGGCATCTGGAGTCTCGGATTGTTGCTGACCTGTGGCAGCCTCACGAGCTTGGTCGCGGCGCTCGTGGTGTTGCCCGTGCTCATTCGCCGCTATGGCGACCGTCGTTGAACGCCCAGCCATCATTGGCGACCGCCTCCCGGAAGTAACGCAGGGCGCACTACCGCGCTCGCCGGCGCGCCGCGTGGAGCACCGCGATGATCGTCATCGAGTCTTTGATCTCGTTCCGCTCCACCATCCGCACGACCTCGTCGAACGGGAAGGCGCGCACCTCGATGAACTCCGTCGGATCGGGCGGGCGCTGCGTCGGACGGAGCCCTTCGGCGAGATAGATGTTCGCGGTCTCCTCAACCACGCTCTTCGACGTGTGGTAGGCGCAGACCTTCACGAGCCGGTCCGCCTCGTACCCCGCCTCCTCCGCCAGCTCGCGTTGAACGGCCGCCTCCTCGCTTTCGCCGGGCTGCATGGCGCCGGTCGGCATCTCCCAGTAGAAGTCGCCGGCGACGTAGCGGTATTGCCCGACCAGGACCGTGGTATCGGGATCGAGGAACGGGAGCACGCCGACGCAGCCGGCGCACTCGACGACGCCGTAGATCGTCGTCTGTCCGTCGGGAAGCGCGACCTGATCCTCGCGCACGCGGATCCAGCGATTCTCGTAGACGGGCCGAGTCGTGAGCCTCCGCCACGGTATGCGCGCCAGCCGCCGACGTTCTGTCAAAGCGCGATGACCTCCTGCCGTCCGAACCGGCGGCAGGACTGTAGCACGCGCTGTCCGCGCGAGGAACGGAGGTATACTCGCCCCATGTCGCTTCCCAAACCCGTCGAAGCGCTGTGGACCGAGCTTCAGTCGGTGCGCGCCGAAGTCCTCAAAGAAGCCGAAGGACTTTCGCAACGCCAGGCCGACTGGAAGCCGAGCGAGAAGGACTGGTCGGTCGGTGAGGTCGTGCACCATCTGACGGTAGCCGAAATCGCGACGGGCAAGCTGACCACGAAGCTCACGAGAGAGGCGGAGGCCGCGGGCACACCGGGTGGCTTTCCCGCCGATCTGGCGACATTCAAGCCGCTCCCTCCGCCGACGCCCGGCCCCTCGGATGCGCCTGCGGTCGTCTGGCCCGAGCACGGCAAGCCGGTCGGCGAGCTGCTCTCGACGATGCGGGCCACGCGCGAGCGGAGCCGCCAGTCGATCGAGAAGCTCGCGTCGGTCGACCCGCGACCGCTCACGTTCAAGCATTTTCGCTTCGGCGAGCTCGATCTCACGCAGTGGTGGCAGCTGCAGGCCCATCACGACGCGATCCATCTCGCGCAGATCCGCGACATCAAGGGCGCGCACGGGTTTCCACGCGCGTGACGGCGGAACACGCATGAGAGTCATCCTGCGAAATCCCCGTCGCGAGGTCGACGTCGCCGGCAACCGGCGGGTGAAGGACATCCTGCGCGAGCTCAACATCATCCCCGAGACGGTGCTGGTGATCTGCGGCGACGATCTGATCACCGCGGACCAGGTTGTGCGCGACGGCGACACGATCGAGCTGCGGCCGGTGATGTCCGGCGGCAGCGCGGGCCACGGCACGCCGTGAAGTGCCGCAAGTGCGGTGAGCCGGCCGTCCTCGAGCTGCGGCGCCACAACGCCGCGTTCTGCGCGCCGGACTTCCTCGAGTTCTTCCGCAATCAGGTCCGCGAAGCGATCCGGAAGCATCGGATGTTCACCAAGGACGAGACCGTGCTGGTCGCCGTCTCCGGCGGCAAGGACTCGCTCGCGCTCTGGGACGTGCTGATCGACGAAGGGTACCGGACGACGGGGCTCTACCTCGACCTCGGGATCTTCGACTACTCCGTCGAGTCGAAGGCCAAGTGCGAGAAATTTGCCGAGGCCCGGGGCGTCCCGCTGATGGTCAGCGCCGTCAGCGACGAGGTAGGCGCGCCGGTCCCCGTGATCAAGGACGTCACCCGGCGGCCGCCGTGCTCCGGGTGCGGCCTCTCGAAGCGCTACCTGATGAACCGCGTGGCGCTCGACCATGCGATGCCCGTCGTCGCGACCGGCCATAACCTGGACGACGAGGCGGCGACGCTCTTCGGCTCGGTGATGCACTGGCAGACCGACGCGCTGCCGCGCCAGTCTCCCGCGCTGCCCTCGACGCATCCGAAGCTGGTACGCCGCGTAAAGCCGCTCTATCGGCTGTCCGAGCGCGAGACGGCGGCCTTCGCCTTCCTGAGGAAGATCGACTACATCGTGGAGGAGTGCCCGTTTGCCAAGGGCGCGACCTCGATCGCCCACAAGGAGATCCTGAGCCGCATGGAGGACGCCTCGCCGGGCGCGAAGCACAACTTCCTGTTCGGCTTCCTCGACCGGGCGCGGCCGATGTTCGAGCGCGCCGAAGGGGTGTCTCTGAACGAGTGCGCGCGCTGCGGGCAGGTGACGACCGGCACGATCTGCGCGTTCTGCAAGCTGGCGGATCAGGTCAAGCGTCGGGTTTCTACGGGGGATCCACGATGAGCGCAAAACTCGAAACGACTTTCCGGGGCGACACCGCCCAGCTCGAGCGCCGGATTTCGATGAGGGAAAAGCTCACGCCGGCCTACTTCGAGCGGGAGCGCGAGAAGATTTTCCGCCGCGCGTGGTTGCCGATCGGGCACGCCTCGCACGTCCCGGAGCCCGGCAGTTACTTCGTCCGCGAGGTGCCGGCCCTCAAGACCTCGTTGCTGGTCGTGCGCGGCCAGGACGGCCGCGTCCGCGCCTTCCACAACGCCTGCACCCACCGCGGCAACAAGCTCGTCCGCGGCGGCGACGGCTGCCGGAAGAGCTTCAGCTGCGGGTTCCACGGCTGGACGTTCTCGTGCGAGGGCGAGTTGCGCGTGGTCACCGACGAGCACCAATTCCGGGACCTCGACAAGGGCGCGCTGGGGCTCCGGCCGATCCACACCGAGGTGTGGGAGGACCTCGTCTTCGTCAACGGCGACGACGAGCCGCGGGAGTCGCTGACGGAGTGGCTCGGAGACATGTACGACGAGTACCGAGGCTACTTCGACCAACACGGGCGGGTGGCGAGCCTGCGCATCAACGTGAAGAGCAACTGGAACCTCGCCGTGAACTCGTTCACGGAGGGCTACCACACCCTCTATCTGCACCGGAACTCAGTGCCCGACTACCAGGGCGGGCGGATCAACCCCGAGCGCCACCGGCCATTCATGCAGCTCTTCAAGCGGCACCACCGTTACTCCGCCCCGGCCAATCCCGAGCACCGGCTCACGGCGGCGGAGGCGCTGGCCGTCAAGTACGGCAAGCGGATCATTCCGGCGTTCGGAGGCGAGATGCCGACGCTGCCGCCGGGGGTCAACCCTTCGCGGTACGAGCACTGGGCTTTCGACGTCGTGCAGTTCTACCCGAACGCGGTATTCCTCTTCGGCAACAACTGGCACATCGAGATCTTCTTCAGCCCCATCGACGTGGACCACACGGAGGTCGTCCAGGATCTCTACTACTACCGACCGCGGAACATCGGCGAGCGCGTGAGTCATCAGTTCTTCCTGAGCCGCGGGCGCCAGGTGTTCCTGGAAGACATGAACACACTCGAGGCCCAGCACGCGGTGCTGTCGTCCGGCGTCGTCGGACACCTCCAGCTCTCTCAGCAAGAGATGAGCCTGATGCACCACTACAAAGTCTCGAGGGAAATGCTCGATGAGTGACGCGCTCCTGCCGGAAGCGTTCACGGACCTGCGCCACCTCGGCGACTGGATCCTGTCGACCGAGGAGGAGCGCCACCGGAAGAAGATCGCGTCCGATATCGAGACGGCGCGGGCGTTCTACCAGACGGTGTTCTCGCGGATGGAGGCCATCATTCAGTACCTCAACGGCGTCGCGTGGGAGGCGATGGGGCCGGCGGACAGGAACCTGTTCCTGCTCGCGTGCATGTGTATGGAGGTGAGCCACCCCGTCGAGCTCGGCTGGAATACCACCGACATCGCGGACGCCTTCCCGACCGACCGCGTGCAGTTCCTGTCGGAGTCCGCCGGCTACTAGCGCGCGCTGGTCCCCCAGGATCGGGTCGCGCCGGCCGAGTCGGCGCGCCGATCAGCGCGGGGTGTGCTCCAGCCACCATGGGTCCT
>WNEZ01002472.1_pt1 | contig 17463 bp, 18 predicted proteins | sample 5400521 | NCBI WGS metagenome assembly WNEZ01 (sample SAMN13153339, study PRJNA577476) | soil metagenome | isolation source: 120 cm saprolite under Douglas fir tree site 2 hole 1 replicate 1 | place: USA:California | collected 2015-04-18
GTGCACGCCCGCGAAGCCGTTGTTCTGCGTCCACACCTTGCCGTCCACGTGCGAATGCTGCGGGCTCACCATGTTGACCTGCGCCGCGTCGATGTTCTGCTCGGAGGGCAGCTTCCAAGTGGTGAATTTCGTCGTCCTGGGGTCGAACTTGACGATGGTCGCCTGGTACATGTTGCCGAGCCACAGGCTCCCCGCCTTATCGCTGCGCAGGCCGAGGAGGCCCGTCGGGAATCCGGGCTTGTGCACGTCGATGGGATATTCCGTGACCTGCCCGGTCTTCGGATCGAGCCGGCCGAGGTTCTGCTCGCCGAAGCTCGAATACCAGGCGATGCCCTGGGAATCGACGATCACGTCGTGCGGCGAGATGGTCTCGCGGGGCAGGTCGTATTCGGTGTACACGACGCGCGTCGCGCGGCCGCTGGGACGCGGATACGTTTTCAGATTGTAGCTCCACTTCTGCGCGGAGCCGCGGTTGATCGTGGCGAGATACTCGGCGGTCGAGCGGTACACCTGTACGCGCTGGTCGCCGCGCTCCTCCATCAGCCGCTCGGCTTTGCGCAGCTGCGGATGCTGGGGAATGCTCTGGTTCACGTAGCCCTGCATGCGCGGCAGGATGGCCTTGGTGAAGGCGTCGGCGTCATAGGGCGAGCGCGCGACGCGCTCGAGCGTGTGGCAGCCGACGCAGTTGAGGAGCAGGCCTTTTTGTTGATCGGTGCCCGGTACGCTCGCCATCCATTCCCCGTTGGAGAGCTGCGCGGCGAGATCTGAAGTCTTCTTGAGCTTGAGATCGAGCGTGGCGGTCTTGCCCGCGGCGACCTCCACCGCGCTAAGGGCCTCGAGATCGTAACCGACCGCGCGGATGCGAATCGCGTAGCGGCCGGCCTCGAGTTTCGCGGCAGGAAAGCCGTAGCGGCCTTCCTTGTCGCTTACGACGGTGATCGTGATCGTCGAGCCCGCCTTCTTCGCGCTCACGAGCACGCCCTCCATCGCGCCTTCTTCGGCGGAGCTGACTTTGCCGGCGAGCACGGCTTGCGCGGCGGCGCCGGCGGAATAGGCGGCGAACGCGACGCTCAAAACCGCTGTCGCGACGCGTGAATGTGTTCCAAAGCGCATGGGCGCCCCCCGGGAAATGTTTTGAAAAGACCCAGGCGAAATCCTACTATAAGAGCCCCCGGCGCACTGCGCCGATTCGCTCAACCCCAGGAGGCAGGCATGGACCCGCTGAAATCGATCGGTTCGCTCGATCCCGCGCGCAAGGCGCTGTCGCTGCTCGAGGAATTCAAGAATTTCGCCCTGAAGGGCAACGTCATCGACCTCGCGGTAGGCGTGATCATCGGCGCCGCGTTCGGCAAGATCGTGGATTCGCTGGTGAAGCAGATCCTTATGCCTCTCGTCGGGTTGCTGCTGCCCGGCGAGCAGGGCTACCTCGGATGGAAGATCGCGGTCGGGGCGAAGGAGGTTCCTTATGGCCTGTTCCTGGGAGAGCTGGTGAACTTCATCATCGTCGCGTTGGCGCTCTACCTCTTCATCGTGAAGTTTCTTGGCTTGGTGATGAAAGCAAAGCAGTCCGCTCCGCCCGCTCCGTCGAAGCAGGAGGCGCTGCTCGCCGAGATCCGCGATCTGCTCAAGACGCAAAGAGCCTGAGGCCGGCGCTGGAAACTACTCCGCTTTCACCCCGATCGCGCGCACGAGCCTTCCCCACTTCTGCACTTCGCTGGCGCGGTAGGCGCGCGCTTCGGCGGGCGAGGCGCTCGCCTCCGCGTCGATGCCGATGTTCGCGAGCTGCTCCCTCAATTGCGGGTTCTGCGCGATTTTCACGAGCGCGGCATGGAGGCGCTCGACGACGCCCTCCGGCGTGCCGGCGGTGACGAGGATCGCGTACCAGGTCCACACGTCGAATCCGGGCAACCCGCTCTCAGCCAGGGTTGGCGTGCCGGGAGCGAACGCCGAGTGCTTCGCGCCGGTGAGCGCGAGGAGCCTCAGTTTCCCGGCCTTGGCGAACGGCACCACGTTCGCGACCGGCGCGAAGCTCATGTGCACTTGGCCCGAGACGAGATCGGTCATCGCCGGTGCCGCGCCCTTGTAGGGCACGTGTACGAGGTCCACGCCCGTCATCTGCTTGAAGAGCTCGGCCGCCAGGTGCAGCGAGGAGCCGTTGCCCGACGAGGCGTAGGTGAGCTTGCCGGGCTGCGACTTGGCGAGCGCAATCAGCTCCTTCACGTTCTGAGCGGGCACGCTCGGGTGCACCGCGAGCGCGCTGTTGCCGGTGGCGACGAGGCTCACCATGTCGAGGTCGCGCACCAGGTCGAAGGGAAGCTTCGCATAGAGCGCGGGATTGACGGCGCTGGGGCCTGTGGAGCCGAGCGTGAGCGTGTAGCCGTCGGGCGCGGCGCGCGCCACCGCTTCCGCGGCGAGATTGCCTCCGGCGCCGGTGCGGTTCTCGACGACGAAGGGCTGGCCGAAGGTTTCGGCGAGGCGCGCCGCGTAGGCGCGCCCGATGATGTCGTTCGGGCCTCCCGGCGCGAATCCGACCATGACGCGCACGGGGCGCGAGGGCCAGGACTGCGCGGGCACGGGAGCGCTCTGGAGCGCCATCGTCCCCGCCAGCAGCGCCAGCAGGCTCCATCGCTTCCTCGTCATGTCGCTAGTCCGGCACGATGGCGTTGCGGCGGATCACCGCCTCCCAGGCGGCTCTTTCCTTTTTCAGGTGAGCGGCGAAGAGCTCCGGGGTGTCGAACACCGGGATCAAGGTTTCGTGCTCGAGCTTTTCCGCGAGCCCCGGCGACTTCATCGCGCGCGCGATCTCCGCGCTCATGCGCTGCACGATCACGGCGGGCGTTCCCGCCGGCGCGACCACGCTGAAGGAACTGTAGATATCCAGGCCCGGAAATCCGGCCCCGGCGAACGTCGGCACCTTGGGCAGCTGGGGGGCGTGCTCGATGATCGCGAGCGGGATCAGCTTTCCCGCCCTGATGTGCGCGAGCGCAACCGCGGCGTCGGGAAAGGCGAAACTCAGCTGCCCTCCGAGAAGCGAGGGCATCATGTTGCCGATGCCTTTGAAAGGGACGTGCAGGAACTTCGCGCCCGAAACTTCCTCGAGCATGCGGATGCCGAGAAAAGTCGGGCTTCCCGTTCCCGCGGATCCGAACGAGAGCTTCCCCGGCTCGCGCTTGCCCAGCGCGACGAGCTCGGCGAGCGTCCTCGCGGGCACCGAAGGGTGAACGCAGATCACGAGCGGTGCGACGACACCCCGCGCGACTGGCGTAAAGTCGCGCTCGGCGTTGTAGGGGAGGTTCTTGTACAAACTCGGGTTGACCGCGATCGCCGGATTCGCGGTGACGAGAAAGGTGTAGCCGTCGGGCGCCGACTTGGCCGCCGCTTCGGCGCCGATGTTGCCGCTCGCGCCCGGCCGGTTGTCCACGATGAATTGCTGCTTGAGCGACTCGGAGAGCGCCTGGGCGAGCTGGCGCGCATACAGGTCGGTGCCGCCGCCCGGCGACGAGGGCACGATGAACTTGACGGGGCGCGCGGGCCAGGCTTCCTGCGTATGGGCGGGCGAGCCCGTCAACACCAGGAAAATTCCAACGGCCGATCCGAAACTGCGCTTCATGATGATCCCTCCGGCGGAACGAGTTTACCCTCGGGCCCTCGCTTTTGCGAGGAGCGTGGCATACTGAATGGGCGAAATCACGGTGGATCGATCATGCAGAAAGCGGCACGCATCGCGCAACCGCGCAGTCCCGACGACGGTTTCGAGGATCACTGCTGGAAGGACGTCATTCCGGCCGACGTGATCGAGCTGTACTCGAACTACCGGCGCGAAGTCGGCGTCGGGCCCTCGCCCGCGCTCGTCGCGATCGACCTCTACGAGCTCGTTTACCAGGGCGGCGCGAAGCCCGTGCCGCAGGTGATGAAGGCCTATCCCAACTCCTGCGGCGAGCACGCCTGGGCGGCGATCGCGCCGACCAAGCGCCTGTTCGCCGCGGCGCGCGCGGCGGGGCTGCCCGTCTTCTACTCGACCCGCGACACGCGGCCGCAGAGCCAGCCGAAGAACGTGCGCGCGACCCGGCGGCAGGGCATGAACGACGAACGGGATCTCTACGGGATCCGGCCCGAGTTCAAGCCGCGTCCGGAGGACGTGGTGATCACCAAAGTGCGCGCGAGCGCGTTTTTCGGCACACCGCTCGCCGCGCACCTCACGCAGCTCGGCGTGCAGAGCGTCATCGTCTGCGGCGAGAGCACCTCGGGCTGCGTGCGCGCGTCCGCGGTCGACGCCTATTCGCACGGCTTTCACGTGACGCTCGTCGAGGAATGCTGTTTCGACCGCAGCCCGCTCTCGCACAAGGTGAACCTCTTCGATATGCATCACAAGTACGCGGACGTGCTGCACGTGGACGAAGTCATCCGGCACCTGGAAAGGCTGCGAGCGAAAGCGTGAAGGAGCGAAGCATGGCGGGTCGTTTGGCGGAAAAGGTGGCGATCGTCACGGGCGGCGGGCACGGCATCGGCAAGGCGTACGCGCTCGGCTTGGCAGGAGAAGGCGCGAAGGTCGTGGTCGCCGAGATCGACGCAATCGCCGCCGAGGCCGTCGCCGCGGACTTGAAGCGCCAGGGTTTCGAGGCGATCGCGGTGCGCACCGACGTCGCGGACCGCGCGAGCGTCGAGGCGATGGTCGAGCGCGCGGTCCAGGCGTTCGGGCGAATCGACATCCTCGTCAACAACGCGGCGATCTTCGCCACGGTCCCGATGTCGCGCTCGCCTTTCGACGAGATCGAGATCGAGGAATGGGACCGCATGATGGCGGTCAACCTGCGCGGCATGTGGCTCGCCTCGCGCGCCGCGGTCCCGCACATGCGAGCGCGCGGCTACGGCAAGATCATCAACATCAGCTCGGGCACCGCGCTGAAGGGCTCGGCGAGCCGCATTCACTACGTCACCTCGAAGGCGGGGGTGCTGGGCTTCACGCGCACCCTCGCGCAGGAGCTCGGCAAAGACGGCATTTGCGTCAACTGCGTCGCGCCGGGCAGCACGCTCTCGGAGGAGAATCCTAGCGAGGGCATCGTCAAGATGCGCTCGGCCGCCGCCGGGGAGCGCGCGATTCAGCGCGTGCAGAAGCCGGAAGACCTGGTCGGAGCGATCGTTTTTTTCGCCTCGCCCGAGAGCGATTTCATCACCGGGCAGACCCTCGTCGTCGACGGCGGCGCGTGCATGCACTGAGCGTCAATCGGGCTTCGCGCCGACCTGCCTGACCACCGCGCCCCAGGTCGCGTATTCGCGCCGGATCATTTCGGCGAACTCGGCCGGGCTGGCGACCTCCGGCACCGCCCCCTGCGCGGCATAGACCTCGCTCAAGCTTCGGCTCGAAACCGCTTTCCCGATTTCCGAGTTGAGACGCGAGACGATCGCCGCCGGCAGCCGCGCCGGCCCGACGACGCCCACCCAGGCGGTCGCGTCGATTCCCGGAAATCCGGATTCGGCGAGCGTCGGGACCTCGGGCATGAGGGCGATCCGCCTTGCGCTCGTCACGGCCAGCACCTTCACCTTTCCTGCGCGGGCTTGCGGAAGAGTGGTATTGACGACGTCGAACTTGTAGTCGATGTTGCCGGCGAGCAGCGCCGCCATGGTGGGCGCGCCGCCCTGAAACGGCACATGCACGGCGTCGAAGCCGGCGAGCTTCTTGAAAAGCTCGGCCACGAGGTACACGTGCGTACCTACACCCGCGGCCCCGTAGTTGAGCGCGCCGGGTTTCGCCTTCGCGAGGGCAACCAGGTCCGCGATCGAATCGACCGGCAGCGTGGGCCGCGCGATCACGGTGAGCGGGCTGCTCATGATCGGCGCAATCGCCGCGAAATTTTTCGCCGGATCGATTTTGGGATTGGCGAACACATGCGGCGCGACCGCGAGGGAGCTCACGCTGCCGAGAAGCAGCGTGTAGCCGTCGGGCGCGGCCTTCGCGACCGCTTCCGAGCCGAGCAGGCCGCCGACCCCCGGACGGTTTTCGATGACGACCGGCTGGCCGAGCCCTTCTGAGAATTTCTGCACCACGACCCGCGCGACGCTGTCGCTCGACCCGCCGGGCGGGAACGGGACGATCAGCCGGATGGGACGGCTCGGATACGGCCGTCCTGAGCCCGCCGAAGGCGCCTGCGCCTGCAGCCCGAGCGCGCAAGACATCCCCGCGACGCATACGGTGAAGCGGATCAGCCCGGTGATCATTGTCTTCATGCACAAAGGTGGAACTACGCTACCATGGCGCGAGTTCGGACCGGTCCGCTTCCTTTGACAAGGGTCTATTTTGCACAGGCGCCTCCTCGTCCTCATTCTGGTCTGCTGCGGTCCGGCCTGGGGCCAGGCATTGACCCCGGTGGGTCTGTGGCAGACCGTCAGCGACCGCACGGGGCAACCCGCCGGTTTGGTGCGCATCGTAGAGATTGACGGCGAATACACCGGCACGGTAGTTGCCGTGTTTTCTCCGCCTGCGCCGGATGCCCATCCGTTGTGTGAGCTGTGTCAAGGCGAGCTGAAGGACAAGCCGGTTGTCGGGATGATGATCCTGCACGGCGTGCGGCAATCCGGGGAAGGTTTTTCGGCCGGGCAGATACTCGACCCCGACGAGGGTCGCGTCTACAGGTGTCGCATCGCGCTGCTCGAAGACGGCCGCAAACTCGAAGTCCGCGGCTACATCGGCATACCGCTCTTTGGCCGGTCCCAGACTTGGGTTCGCAGGGAGTGAGTTTTACCGCTTGGCGTTTTCGAAGCGATTCGCCGTCGGCATTTCGGCGAGGCTCTGCTCTGCAAGGGGACCCGACCACACGATGACCTTTCCGTGCTTGTCCTCGATCCGGGAGCATTGGACCTCAAAATGGTGATACGCCCCATCAGCCAGTCGCAGCCTGACGCTGACCTCGTGGCGGGTGCCGGTTCTTTCAACGTCCCGGGATACCTCCTGGACAAGCGCGGCATCGTTTGGATGCATGGCCTTGGTCCAGCCTTCGCGGTCCAGTGAGCCGGGCGGCATGCCGGTGATTTCGTAGAGGTTCACATTGAAGTAATCGGTTTTCCCGCCGGAGCGCCGCATGCTCCAGATATGCGGGACATTCGCTGCGAGCATGTCGACCCTCTCGGCATTGATGCTGGCGGAGTTTTCCGCGCGAGCGAGATTCTCAAGGATTTCTTCGAGTCTTTTGTTCCTGTACTTTGTTTCCAGGATGAGCATGCGTGCTTCGTATTTGGATCGCTGCAGCCATTCGACGAGAAAAAGCATCACCGACGTGTTCAACAGGTACACGACGATCGCCCAGAAATCTTCCGCTTCGGGCTCGGTAAAAGACTCATAGGGCTCCACAAAAAAATAAAATCCGAGCAGGAGTCCGGCTATCGCTACGAAGAACGCTCGCCAGATTCCCGCGTAAGCGCAGACGAGTATGGCTGCGGCCGTAAAAAAGAGAAAACGGGAGTGTTCCCCCAGCCATTGATGGAGCGAATAACGCAGGGCAAACGCTACGGCGAGCGCACCCAGAGCTACGAGCATGGGCGACCAGCCTTCGGGCACCCACTTCCCGGCATTCTTCATCATCCGGAATCCCGACGATTCGAATCTGTCAGCATGTTGCAAGTTTGGCAAAGTAGTATTCGATACCCACCGTGCGCAGTTCGGTATTGGGCAGTTCGAGAACGCGCAAGTATCGGTTCCTTTCCCATCTACTTTACTGCTTCTGAGACCGCCGTTAAAGCTTCCGAATGCGACAATCCCATATCGAACCGGAACACGCTGCGCTGCTGATTCACGGCTTGTCCGGAAATCCGCTGGAAATGCAGTACCTGGCCAAGCGCTTGCGGCAGGCAGGCCATGCGACGTTCGTCCCGCATTTCAAGGGCTACGGATTCGGCGAGCGCTCCGACCCGTTCGCGACCGGAACCTGGCGGCAGTGGCGCGCCCAGGTGCTCGATCACTTCGACGAGCTGGCGCGCAAATACCAGAGCGTTTCTGTTTCCGGGTTGTGCATCGGCGCGGTCCTCGCGCTCGATCTCGCGTCCGAGCGTCCGGGTCAAGTGGCTGCGCTATCGCTGCTCGCCACCACGCTCGCGTATGACGGCTGGAGCATCCCGTGGTACTACTTTCTTGCGCCGCTCGCCTACCACACGCCGCTGCGATACTGGTATTCGTACCGGGAGCGGCACCCGTACGGCGTAAAGAACGAGTCGCTGCGCAAGTGGATTGCGCGCGAGATGTCGGAGAAAACGACGTCGATCGCGGGCGCCTCGAGCCTGCCGATGACGGCGGTGTACGAGGCAAAGCAGCTCATCCGCCACGTGAGAGGCACGATATCGAGCGTCACCGCGCCCGCGCTCGTGGTCCATGCAAAGGAAGACGACGTGGCCAGCCTGAAAAGCGCCGAGTTTGTCCTCGAAAACATCGGATCCGACGATGTGGATTTCGTTCTGCTGCGTGACAGCTACCATATTGTGACTCTGGACAACGAGAAGGAGCTCGTCGCGAACGAAACGATCCGCTTCTTTTGCGACCGAATCGGGAAAACCGCAAAAGCTCCAATGGCGGGCGAGATCCCCCGGGATGTGGCAAAGAAGTCGGCGGCTGCCGCATAGGTCATGGACACTCTGGCCACGGTGCAGCAATTGATTGCGGAAGAGGCCGACCTGAAACCCGAGGATCTCGCTCCGGGACGTCCGCTGGAAGAGCTCGGCGTCGACTCGCTTTCGGTTCTCATGGTCGCGTTCAAGATCGAAGACACGTTCGGCGTCAAGATGCCCGACGAGCGCGTGCCGCTCCGAACCCTGCAGGACATAGCCGATCTCGTAGATCGACTCGTTGCACAGCGGTCCGGCAGCCCGAAGTAGCGCGCAGTGAATCCGCGCCGCGTCGTGGTTACCGGCATGGGCGTGGTGAGCCCGGTTGGAAATGACTGCGGCACGTTCTTCGACAGCCTTCTTGCCGCTCGATCGGGAATTCGTAGACTATCGGCAGGCTTTGCCGGCCGACTCACCGCGAACGTCGGCGGCGAGGTCGACTACGATCCGGCCACGCGCTTCAGCAAGGCCAAGCTCGGTCTGCTCGACCGTTTCAGCCAGTTCGCGCTCGAAGCGTCTGCTCAAGCAATTCAAGATTCAGGTCTTGAGTTCGAGGAGTCCCTGAAGGGCAGCACCGCGGTGTTTGTCGGGACCGGTTTGGGAGGTGCGTGCACCATTGAGGGTGGTTACGAAGAGATATTCCTTCAGAACAAGGACCGGGTGTCTCCCTACATAGTCCCGCGTGCAATGAATAACGCCGCGGCGGGACACATTTCGATCGATTACGGCCTACGTGGTCCGAGCGTGACCTATTCGACGGCGTGTTCTTCGTCGGCGATCGCCATCGGCGAGGCTTGCCGGACGATCCGGCACGGCTACGCTGACGCCGCGATCGCCGGCGGCGCCGAGTCGCTGCTGACGCTCGGCACGATTCGCGCGTGGGAGGCGCTGCGCACCCTCGCTGTCACCGACACGGATGATCCCGCTGCCTCGTGCCGACCGTTTTCCAAGGATCGCACGGGACTCGTCCTCGCCGAGGGCGCGGGCATGGTGGTGCTGGAAAGCCTCGAATACGCGCTACGGCGCGGCGCGCGCATCCACGCCGAGCTGATCGGCTATGGAGCCGGGAGCGATGCGGCGCATCTCACCCGGCCTGGCTTGGAAGGCCAGATCGAGGCCATGCGGCAGGCGCTCGCCGACGCTGGCATAGCGGCGGAGGAAGTGGACTACATCAATGCCCACGGCACGGCGACGCTCGCAGGCGATGTGATCGAGACCGCGGCCATCAAGCGGGTGTTCGGCGCCGCCACCCGTATCCCGGTCAGCTCCACCAAGTCGATGCACGGCCATCTGATGGGGGCGACTGCTGCAGTGGAATTCATCGCCTCGGTCCTGGCGATAAAGCACCGCGCAGTGCCGCCCACCGCCAACCTGCGTGTCGCCGACCCCGAGTGCGATCTCGATTACGTTCCCAACCGCGGGCGCAAAGAAATCGGGGTACGTACCGTGATGTCCAATTCCTTCGCGTTCGGGGGCAGTAACGCCGTGTTGATTGCGCGCGCCTTCAGCGGGTAGGCGACCTAGCTATCAAGTCCGCCTGTTGCTTGGGGCGCCGCTAGGCTAACGACTCAATCGGCCTGCGCGCCGGAATGCTTCACGGCCACCGCCCAGCGCTTGATTTCCTCGTCGAGAAACCGGGCGAAGTCGCGCGCGCCGGCAAAGCTCGCCGTCATGCCGGGCTTCTCGAATGCCGCGATCAGCTCGCGATCGGAGAGGATTTTGCGCAGCTCGGCTTCCAGCCGCGCGACGACGGGTTGTGGGGTTCCTCCGGTGGTCATGACTCCGGTCCAGCCGCTCACCTCGAACTCGGGAAAGCCCGACTCGACCAGGGTCGGCGCCCCGGGAAACATCACGTTGCGCTCGCGCGAGGTGACCGCGAGCAGCCGGATCTTGCCGGCGCGGATCTGCGGCGCCGAGATCGACAGCGCGTCGAACATGAAATCCACATCGCCGGCGAGCAGCGCCGCCATCGCCGCGGGCGCCCCGCGGAAGGGAACGTGCACCGCGTCGAACTTTCCGTAGTACTTGAGCAGCTCGCCCGAGAGATGGATGCTGGTGCCGTTGCCGTTCGAGGCGAAGTTGAGCTTGCCCGGGTTGCGCCGCGCGTGCTCGAGGAGCTCGCGTACGTTGTTGACGGGCGTCTTCGCGGAGACCACGAGCACGTTCGCGCCGCTGCCCACGAGCGCGACCGGGGCGAGGTCCTTTTTCGTGTCGAAGGGCAGCACCTTGTAGAGCGACACGTTGATCGCGTTGGGCGGCGCCGCAACGAGGAGCGTGTGGCCGTCGGGCGGCGCCTTGGCGACGAAATCGGTGCCGATGTTGCCGCCCGATCCGGTGCGGTTCTCGACGATCACCGGCTGGCCGAGCGCCTCGCCCAGACGAGGCGCGAGTGCCCGCGCGGTGAAATCGGTGATCCCCCCTGGCGGAAAGGTGACGACGAGACGGATCGGCTTCGAGGGGTATTGCGCGAGGGCGGAGAGCGAAAGAAGCAGTCCGGCGGCGACGAGCGTGACCACCCCGGCGCTTCGCGCCACCCCTCCTTTGAAAGGAGGGGAAAAAATCATGCCGCCTGTTTCGACGCGGCGCGCGGCTTCTGCAGCCGCGGCAGGACTTCCCTGGCTACGAGCGTGATCTGGTCGACGGCTTCCTCGTGCGTGAGATGGCCGGCGTGGCCGGCCATCAGAAAGTGGCCCAGGCCGCCGACCCCGTCGATGAATTCCTGCAGCTGGCTGGTCACGTCGTCGGGCGTGCCGACGAACATGATGCCCGCCTTGACGAGGTCCTCGATCGCGCCGTGGTGCGTGTCGACGAACTTGCCGTCGCGGGTCATCGTGCCGCGCTTGCCTCTCGCCTTGATCATGCGCGCGGCGTCTTTCACCGAAAAATAGCCGGGCGGCGTGCTGAAGGGCTCGGCGACGATCCCCGAGGTGCGGAGATAGCCGGCCATGATCTCGGCGCGGCGCCAGGCTTCCTTCCGGTCCTGGGCGATCGCCACGAGGCCGAGGTAGGAGAAGCGGTCCGGCCCCGGCGCGGGCCGGCCGAGATCGGCGCAGGCCTTGCGGTAGTGGTCGAACAGGTCCTTCGTCTGGAAGCCCGAGAGAAACGTGCCGAGCACGTAGCCGCGCTCGGCGATCTCGCGGATGTTCTGCGGACTGCGGCCGGTGATCCACACCGGCGGATGCGGCTGCTGGTAGACCCTCGGCCAGACGTTGACGTTTCGATACTGGAAGTGCTCGCCCTGCCAGTCGAACGGGCCATCGATCGAGGTCATCGCCTTGATGATGAGGTCGTGCGCCTCCCAGAAGCGATCCATCTGGCCGACCGCCGAGCGCACCGAGAGCGGCACCTCGTAGGGTACGCCGCGCACCAGGCCCATCTCCAGGCGCCCGCGCGAGATGACGTCGATCATCGCGAGCTCCTCGGCGACGCGCACCGGATCGAGGCGGTTGGCGATCGGGTAGCCGAGCGTCAAGAGGCGCGCGCGCTTCGTCTGCCGCGCGAGGATGGCGAGCGGCACCGCGGCCACCGGGCAGCAGCACGTCGCGGTCGCGTGGTGCTCGTTGATCATGATGTCCAGGCCCAATTCGTCCGCGAGCATCCACTCGTCGAGGCGGTGATGGTAGTTCTCGGCCATCACGCGCGGATCGCAGTTGCGGCTCGGAAGAACGACGCGCAGCGACTTGTTCTCCGGCACCCAGGCATCCGGATAAGGCTGCTCGGAAAAATGGTAGATCCTCATCGCTGCACCTCCATGTTCGTCCATCCCCTCCTCCTCTTTGAGGAGGAGGGGTACGCCGAAGGCGGGGGGTGGTGGTGTCCGCAGCGAACCACCCCGCCCGCTTCGCGGGCACCCCTCCTCAAGAAAGGAGGGGAAAACCGGTACCTGCGCTCGATCACGCCTGCGCCGCCTGCCGCGCTAGCCCGAACTCGATCACGCGCCGCGCCACGGCCTCGGGCTGCTCCATGTGCGGGAAATGGCTCGAGTCTGCGATCTCCTCGAATTTCGCCCCGGGAACGCCCTCGCAATAGCTCCTGCCGTAAGCGAGCGGCGCGAAGCCGTCCTGCGCGCCCCACAGAAACAAGGTCGGGATGCGGATCCGGTGCAGCCGCGCCCTGAGCTTCGGGTTGTACATGTAGGGATTCCAGGCGAAGAGCGCGGTCGCCTCGCGGTTGCGCGCCATCGCAGTCAGCTCGTCCTCCGGCAGCGACTCGTAGTCGCGCAGCCAGACCGCGGGGTCGCGGAACGAGAGCTCTTCCCAGCGGCCGCGCGGCGTGGCGAAGATGTCCACGATATCGCTCTTGTCGCGCGCGCCGAATTTCGCGCCGACCGCCCCGATCAGTACGAGGCGCGACAGGCGCTCGCGAGTCTTGGTCGCGATCTCGGCGGCGATCCATCCGCCGAACGAGGCGCCGACGAGGACGAGGTCGCGCAAGTCGAGGCTCTCGATCAGGTCGAGATAGAAATACGACATGTCATCCACGGTGGACATCCCCTTGGGCAGCTCCGAGTGCCCGAACCCGGGATGCGAAGGCGCGATCACCTGTACTTCGCGCGCAAGCAGCTCGATGAAACGCTCGGAGCCGTGCATGCCGATATGCGGGTGGAGAAACAGGACCGGGCGCCCCCTCCCCCGCCGCAAGATCTCGATGTTCGCGCCGGCTATTTTTTCGGTTACCGGGCCTTCTGCGGAATCCATGTTTCAGTCCACCTTGATTTTCGCTTCGCGTATGACCCTGCCCCAGCGCTCGTATTCGGTCTTCAGCAGAGCGCGGAACGCCGTGTCGGTCATCGGCTGCACCTCCGCGCCCTGATTGAGCAGCACATCTTTCACGTCGGGCCGCGCGAGGATGCGGTCGATCTCGCCGTGCAGCTTCGCGAGCACGGCGGCAGGCGTCGCGCCCGGCGCGAACAGCGCGTTCCAGATTACCACGTCGAAACCCGGGAAGCCCGACTCGGCGATGGTCGGAATCTCCGGCGCGAAGGCCGAGCGTTGCGCGCCCGTCATGGCGATGCCGCGCAGCTTTCCCGAGCGGATGTGCGGCAGCACCGTCGGCGCCGCCGCGAGCATGACGCCGACGCGTCCGCCGAGCACGTCGTTGACGCCCGGCGGGCCGCCCTTGTAGGGCACGTGCACCATGCTGATCCCCGCGGTGAGCTTGAGCAGCTCACCCGACAAGTGCGCGGGCGAGCCGTTTCCCGCCGAGGCGTAGTCCACCTTTCCGTCCCTCTCTTTGACGTAGGCGAGGAATTCCTTGAAGGAATTGACCGGCACCACCGTCGGATTGACGAAGAGAAGCAGCGGATTCACGGTCAGCATCGCCACCGGCGCGAGGTCCTTCATCGGATCGTACGACAGCGCCATCAGATGCGGATTGGTGGTGATGTTGGCGTTGCTGCCCATCACCAGGGTGTAGCCGTCGGGGGCGGAGCGAGCCACGGCCTCCGCGCCGACGCTGCCGTTCGCGCCGACGCGGTTTTCCACGACGACCGGCTGGCCGAGGCCCTCCGAGAGCTTCTGCGCGACCACGCGCGCGGCGAGGTCCGAGCCGCCACCCGCGGGAAAGGCGACCACGATCCTGATCGCGCGCGAGGGATAGGGCTGGGCGACTGCGCTGAAGGAGACGACCATCGTGCAGGTAAGCGACGCGACCATGCGAACGAAGGACATCATCTTTCCGATCAAAATAGGTAATAGATACCGAAGGATGCTGCCCTTACCGTCTGCCTATCTGCGCGCGATGATCCACTGAACGTTCTCTGCTCTCCGATCCAAGCGAAGCTCAGCGCCGGGATCAGGTAGAGGTTTCGTCCAACCTGAAGATAGCTCGACAAGGAGATCCCCGACGTGCCGTAACCGGCCTCGGTGTCGGAAGCGGTATTTATCGACGCCGAAGTATCCAAAGTGGCCACAACGATTTCACGGAATGTCTTCTCCACGCCGACAATCAGGGTGTGCGTATCGGCTCGCCCATGATTCCTGAGCGTCGCGATATAGGCGCCGTACGGTCGCAGGCTGTCGCCGATTCGAAGGCTCAATGCAAGCTGCGGCGAGACGTTCGTGGCTCCGGTACCGGCTCTGTTCGAGTCCGCGGTCTGCGGCTTGATATCGAGACGGGCGGAGACGACGTAGGGCCCTTTTTCCGCGCCGGCGAGCCGGTACTTCAATCCAACGTCCAGGTCCCCGACGCCGGATTGATCGCGGGTCGTGGTAACCCCGTTGATAGTGTTGATTTCATCATCAACGAGAACGTACGGAATCGCCGCGTCGAGTTGAAGGCCATCGCTAATTCCCCTTCCCAAGGACACCGTTGCACGCGACGTGCGCCTGTATCCCGAACCGGTGGGGCCGAATGATGACGAAAACGAAACATTCGAGCTTCGTGTAGATCGCAGTGTCCCCTGAGCCTCCATTTGCCCTGGATCGAGCACGTCGGTGATGAAGAGTTTGTTCTCCGCCTTTGCGGCGGACGAGAGAGCGAGACCCACCAAAACAATCCAGACCAAGCGATTTCGCACTTGCTTGCCTCTTCCTTCCTTTTGTTCCACTTACAGCCGCGCTTGCAGAAACCGCAGCAGCCGCGGCGCGAAAAACCCGGAGTGGCTTCCAGCCTCGTCCAGGGGGTCGCCGATCCAGAAGTGCGGCGCGTCGGGCACGACCGCGGTGCGTACGAAATAACGCGCCTGCTTGAGCGCTTCGACGAAAGCCTCGCTCTGTTCCTCGTGATCGACGATGTCATCCGCCGTGCCCCAGGCGACGAGGAACGCGGTGGCGTTGTTCTTGTTCGACACGTAGGAAATCGGCGAGGCGTCGAAATACGCGCGCCGGTCCTCGACCAGGCTCGCGCCGAGAAATTGCTGGACGATATGATCGTCGAAGCGCGTGAGCTGGTCGTGGCGCCATTGCCGGGCGAGGTCGAGCACCGCGTAGATCGGCACGCAGGCCTTGACGGCGGTCGAGACGCGGCCGTGCGGATCGGCGGCGTTGCCTTCCCGAAACAGCGCGTGCTCCCCCGCGAGCGCGACGAGCGCGGCGAGGTGCCCGCCCGAGGAATCGCCCATGAGCGAGATGCGCTCCGGATCGGCTTTGAGCTCGGCCGCCCTGGCCTTCACGAACTGCACCGCCGCGCGCACGTCCTGCACCGCTTCGGGATAAACCTTCTCCGCGGGCTTGGACAAGCGGTGCGTCACCGCGAGCACGACATAGCCGTGCCCGGCGAGCCAGGGCCCGAGGGTGCGGTAGTTGTCCAGATTGGCGAGGCGCCACCCGCCCACCCGCCGCCGTGGACGGCGATCACGACGGGAAATTTTCCCGGCCCTCTCGGCGCGTAGAGATGCCCCTTCAGCGATACGCCGCCGTGAACGGCATATTCGATTTCGCGGCGCTCACCGGCTGCACTGCTCATTGTCCTTCTCTCCCTGTTTTCCGCGGCGGCCAGACCGTTACTATAACGTTACAATGAACCGGCCATGAAGCCCGCCGCGCTCGCAGCCGGTCTTGTCGCGCTCGCCTGCTGCGCGCCCGCGCGGGCCCAGTCCTTTTCCGACCTCGCCCTGAAAGGCGGACCCGATCGCATGCAGCGGCTCGCCGCCGCGGCAAAAAAAGAAGGCGCGCTCACCCTCTACACCTCGATCCCGGAAAAGGACATGGCGGTGCTCGCGGCCGATTTCGACGAACGCTACGGCGTCAAGGTGAACGTCTGGCGCGCTTCATCGGTCAAGGTTCTGCAGCGCGCCGCGGCCGAGGCGCGCGCGAACCGCTGGGACTTCGACGCGGCCGCCATTTCCTCGCCGGAGATGGAGGCGATGCACCGGGAGCGGCTGCTGCAGGAGGTGCGGTCGAACCATCACGCGGACCTCGCGCCCGACGCGATGCCTGCGCACCGCGCCTGGGTGCCGCAGTTCCTGAACGTATTCGTGCAGGCGTACAACACCTCCCTGGTGAGGAAGGAGGACCTGCCGAGGTCCTATGCGGAGCTCGCGGACCCGAAGTGGAAGGGACGCCTGGGCGTGGAGGCGTCCGACAACGAGTGGTACTGCGGCGTGCTCAAGCACCTGGGCGAAGAAAGCGGCGCGAAACTGTTTCGCGACATCGTTGCGACAGCCGGCTGGTCGGTGCGCAGCGGCCACACGCTCCTCGCGAACCTGGTCGCCTCGGGCGAGGTGCCGCTTGCGCTGACCGTGTACAGCTACCGCATCGAGCAGTTGAAAAACGCGGGCGCGCCGGTCGAATGGTTCGGAATCGATCCGGTGATCGGCCGGGCCAACGGCGCCGGCGTTTCCAGACGGCCGCCGCATCCCAGCGCCGCGTTGCTCTTCTACGAATACCTGATCAGCGACGCGCAGCCCTTGATGGTGAAGATGAACTATCTCGCGGCGAACACAAAGGTCTCCTCGTCGCTGCGCGGAGTGAAAGTCCGGTTCATCGATCCGCGCATGCCGCTCGAGGAGCTCGATCGCTGCGTAAAGGCGTTCGACGATCTGAACGGCCGCGGCGCCCGATAAAGTTCAGGGAAGCGGCAGCAAGGGCTTCCTGCCCTCGTGCAGCTGCTGATCGAAAGCGGTGAGCATCACCGCGGTGAACGCATAGTTCGCCATCAGCGCCGTGAGGTTGACGACCGCGGTCTGACCGAAGACTCTCACCGTCTCCGCGTAGGTTTCAGCGCGGACTTTTCGGTCGCGAAAAAGCTCGCGGCCGAACGCTATGATCGCCGCCTCCTTTTCCGGCACCGCCGAGACCGGTCTGCGGAACTTCACCATGTCGAGGATCTTCGGATCCAGGCCCTCCTTCAGGGCGACCGGTTCGTGCGCAGTCCACTCGAACTGGCTGTCGAACTCGCGCGCGGTCACGAGGATCGCGAGCTCCCTCAGGCGCG